>Ga0315272_10000001_pt1 | contig 201504 bp, 248 predicted proteins | sample C3_middle_MG_FD_203918 | JGI IMG/M metagenome (GOLD analysis project Ga0315272, IMG submission 203918) | Sediment microbial communities from Yellowstone Lake, YNP, Wyoming, USA - C3_middle | ecosystem: Environmental > Aquatic > Freshwater > Lake > Sediment | place: USA: Wyoming | collected...
CTCTAGGTAAAACTGAGAACTCTGCGTAAGGTATACAGGCTGTCCAAAGTAGTCCACCTTGAATAAGGTGGCTCCGCCCTCCACGGCGGCGGTTATGAACATGGGCGTCTGCACTTCGTAGAAACCACTTTTCCTAAAGTAGTCATGGATGGCGCCGAAGACCGTATGTCTAACCTTCAACACAGCCTGCATTTTCCTACTTCTGAGCCATAGATGTCTCACGTCTAGTAGGTATTCGCTGTCGGCAACTGCGGCGTCTTCGTTTATGGGATACGGCTCGCCTACGTATGCCCAGTCTATGTTCTCCACATGCAACTCCACGCCTCCAGGCGCCCGCGGCTCTTTCACCAAGACGCCGGTGACGACTAGTGACGACTCCAAGTTGAGCTCTTCGGCGACCCTGAACTTCTCTCTTGGCAAAACGAGCTGAAGTATTCCTGTGGCGTCTCTAAGCACTATGAAGATCTTCTCCTTTAACACTCTTTTTCTATAGACCCAGCCTCTCACCGTGACGCGGCCCTCGCCTTTTTTAACAGCCTCAGATATAGAAACTGCCTTTTTGATTATCTCCATCGCTACTGCTGAGGAGTTTCTTTATAAATCCCAACGACGACGCCGCCGGCGCACTCCTGCACAGGCTTCCCCACGTAGTCGCCTTCTTGGTATTTTCTCTTCCTCTCTGCGCCGTCGCCACATCTAATCACTGTATATACCTCGGCAGGCTTTTCCCGTCCTCTTGTCAACGACTCTCTCCAAAACATGTACATGAAAAAGACCAACATTAATAACGACACTAGGAGGAGGACGGCGTACTCCCACGGCGTCATTTCCTACCTGCAAGTATGCCGGCCTTTACATAGTCCTCATCGCCGTATCCCATAGCTGTTAAGATCTCGTACAGCGCCTTGACTCCGCTAATCGCCACGTTACTAGACTCAACCTCCCCCGCCGCCAGAGAAGCATACCGCATGTCCTTGGCGGCGTTTTTTACTGTGAAGGTAGGCGCGCCGCCGCTAAGCATCCTATCTATGTAACGTCCACCGATTTCTTTAAACACTGTGCGTGATAGAAGCTCTTTAAACACGTCCGGCCCTACGCCGTGTTTAACCGCCAGTGAAAGAGACTCGCCAAGTGCGGCCACGGTAGATATAAGAAGCGAGTTATACGCCAGCTTCAACGCAGCGGCCTTTACGCTGTCGCCTACGTAGAAGAGGACGCCGAATTTCTCAAGTACAGGTCTCAGTTTGATATAAACATCGTCGGGTGCCCCTACGAGATATATGGCGTCTCCAGCCTCTACATTACGAGGACTGCCCACCACAGGCATGGCGAATCCCACCTGTCTCCGCGCCGCAAGCAGCTCAACTGCCCTTTTAACGCCCTCCACTGAGTAGGTGCCCGCAAGGGCCACGTACTCACCGCCTAGCTTCGGCAGAATATCGAAAAGCGCTTTGTCGTCGGCTACGAACACAACCACCAACCCTCTGGCATCGGCAAGATTGGCGATGGGCGTGCCAGGGGCGTCTTTAACCTTCTCCCGCGTGCGGTTCCACCAAAACACATTAAATCCCAACGAGGCGGCGCGTTTCGTAAAGGCCCTTCCCATGTTGCCTAAACCCACCACTGTAACGTCCATGTCCACAGGATGCGGCAAGGTTTATAATATTACTCCCGCCGATTTTTGTGTTGCTACTCCGAACAGACCCCGTGACGCCCGCCGACGACGTCATCGATAAAGCCGTCGAAGTGCTGAGACGGGGCGGAATAGTGGCGGCGCCGACCGAGACTGTGTACGGACTGTTCACACACGCACAGAGCGACGAGGGGTGTCTAAAGGTGTTTAAGGCCAAGGGGAGGCCGCCGGACAACCCGCTCATAGTCCACGTAGATTCGCTTGAGATGGCCGAGGCTGTGGGGCACGTGCCTAAGGATGTGGCGGAGGTTCTTAGACAGGTGTGGCCTGGGCCTATCACCGTCGTGGTTAAATCCCGCGGCGTGGTGTCTCCTTGCGTAACTGCAGGTCTCGACACAGTGGCTGTAAGAGCTCCGGCACATCCCATACCTCTAGCCATCATAAGGAAGTTAGGCGCCCCCATCGCCGGTCCAAGCGCAAACAAGGCCGGCCGTCCCAGCCCCACCACGGCGGCCCACGTAATCGAGGACCTAGACGGAGAGGTAGACGTAGTAATAGACGGCGGCCCCACCTTCTTTGGAGTTGAATCCACAATAATCGATGTTACGAAAAAGCCGCCGCTTCTGTTGAGGCCTGGCCCCTTTACCGTGGAGGAGCTGGAGAGGTTCTTCGGCCCAGTTGAGGTGCCTCCGGTGGCCCGAGGCCTTGCTGAGGCAGACGTCGCACTTGCCCCCGGCATGAAGTATAGACACTATGCGCCGAACACTCCGCTGATAATAGTGCATTTCGACTTGAGAGAGGCTGTTGAGGCGGCGCGGAGGCGTGGGTTGAGAGCCGCTGTTCTCTGCGCCCTGGGGCGGTGCGCAGAAGCTGACGCCGTGATCCATATGGGAGACGAAATGTACGAAGTCGCTAAGAATCTTTACAAGTCTCTTAGAGATCTCGACAGACTTGGTGTAGATGTGGGGTTTGTGGCGGCGCTTGAGGAGAGGGGGCTTGGTTTGGCCATCATGAACCGGCTTAGAAAGGCGGCAGGACATAGAGAAGCTTATAACCTCGAGAGTCTCTTTAAATACCTGTGAGTTGGGTGGAGGAGTTCTTCGACGAGGTATATCTCGACTTCATGACGCATTACAGAGGAGAAGAGGCCTCTAAGGCCGAGGCTTTGTTCATCCAGAAAGCCCTCGGAGTTGGTCCCGGCGTAAGGGTGCTCGACGTGGCGTGCGGCCACGGTAGACATATGGCTCATCTCCCGCGTGATAGCGTCGTCGGGGTGGATATAAACATCAAGTATCTAAAAGTGGCAAAGAGATTCGGCGACGTTATACAAGCCGATGTGAGAAATTTGCCGTTTCGCCGTAGTGCCTTCCATGGCGCTTACATTATGCACTCCACATTCGGCATGTTTGGCGAGGAAGTTGAGATGGAAATTTTGACGTGGCTCTCCGGCGTCATCAAGACCGGCGGGCGGCTTTTAATCGACGTCGCGAATAAGGAAAAGATAGAGGACATATACGCCTCTCTCGGTGAGATGTGGAATTTCTGGATCTCCGCAGGTCCTTATAGAGTGTTGAGCACCGCGTATTACAATCCGTTGACTTCTCGAATACGAGAAATTAGGCACATATATAAGGCGGGTCAATACCTGGGGGAGCGCATCCTTGAGCTCACTCTCTACAGCGTCGGCGAGTTGAGAATTATGTTGTCTAGCGTTGGGTTTGCGATAGAAGAGGTGTATGGAGACTTCAACGGCGAGAGGTACAAGAGGCAGTCCGACAGAATAATTGTGGTTGCAGTAAAGACCGGCGGCGTCTCCGAGACTTTGAAACAGGCGGTGGAGTGGGCAACTGAAAATAGACAGATTTAAACCTATGGTTTTGTATTTGTTATGGACATATTATCTTTCCAAAACGCCCTCGATCTAGCCGCAGATCTGGAGCCCCTCGGGACTGTAAAACAGATAGAAGAAAAAGTGTTTCCAGACGGCGAGGTGTTAACACGCATACCGCAGGACGTGGGTCTTGAGGTGGCTGTGTTGGCCAGACTTTACCCAGACGTAAATAATAACTTAGTTAAGCTTATGTTGACTCTCGACGCGCTGAGCGACTTAGGCGTGCGTAAGATCATTCTTATCATACCCTATCTTCCATACGCGCGGCAAGACAGGAGGTTTAGGCCCGGCGAGCCCATAAGCTCTAAGACTGTGTTGCGTATGCTGTCGAGTTTCCCGGTGTCAGCGTTGCTGACGCTTGACGTCCATAAGCCATATATTGCAGACTACGCGCCGCGTGTCTCCATGTTAAATATATATCCCGCCTCTGAATTCGCAGAGAGAATCTCTGGGGTCGACCTCGTGGTAAGTCCCGACTTCGGCTCTATCCACAGAGCCGAGGCGGTGGCTAAGGCATTGGGCGTTACTTACACCTATTTTGAAAAGTACAGAGATAGAGAGACTGGCTCAATTACGCTGATCCCGCGTCACGACGTAGATATGAGGGGGAAGAGGGTGGCGATAGTAGACGACATCTTGTCGACAGGCGGCACCTTAGTAGACGCTTGTAGAGCCGCCAAGACTTTAGGCGCGTCGGCGGTCTACGCCGTGGTTACCCACTGCCAACTGTTGAAAAACGCCAGAGAGAACGTAAAGAGCTGTGTCGACAAATTAGTATGCACCGACACCATTCTTAATGAGTATGCAGAGGTTAAGACGGGCCCTATCTTGCGGACGGCTCTCCAGAACCTGCTATAGGCGCCAGTATCTACCCACGTAACTCTTCACTTCTTTTATTATCTCTAGGTACTTGTTGCGGGTGTAGCTGTCTGTCTCTGTTTGAGCCTCGCCGGGTGCAAACTCGCCGTGGTCTACGAGGCGTATCAACGCCTTTGTGCCTCTCCTAATTACGTCGCGGTTGTATCCGCCTTCCAGTAGGAAGATGATGGGTTTCTGCATCTTCAACACAGCGTCGAAGACGTATAGGTAGCTCTTAAGCGTGAGCTCCATGTCGGCGAGGGGGTCGTCTTTATGTGCATCCCAGCCCAGGGAGACTATAATCAGGCGAGGGTCGTACTGCTTCAGCACCGGCATCACCACCTCGTCTATCGCTTGTATGTACAAGTCGTCGCCTGTCCGCGGCGGTAGCGGCACGTTGACGTTATAGCCTTCGCCTCTTCCCATGCCGACCTCCTCGGGGAAGCCCGTGCCGGGGTAGAGGGTGTATGGATGCTGATGTGTAGAGATGTAGAGGAGATCTCTTTCATACAGTATCTCCTGCGTCCCGTTGCCGTGGTGGACGTCTATGTCTAAAACCGCGACGCCTTCGCCCGCGTAGAGGGCGCCTATGGCCGCGGTGTTGAATATACAAAAGCCCTGCGTCGGGGCGGAAAGCGCTCTGCCGACGAAGCCCGCATGGTGACCCGGAGGCCTTGCCGCTATCAGGGCTGTTTCTCGTCTATCTACTGCGCTGGCGATTGCGGAAACTGCGAGGGCCGCCGCATCGCAGGTCCCTCGCGAGACGTATGTGTCGCCGTCGATCTGGGCGGGGGCTTTTTCGCATAACTTCTTCACAAGCTCCACGTAGCTTTTGTCGTGGGCCAGCTCCACGAGCCTCCACGCGTCTTCTCTAAATGCGGGCTCTCTTATCTCTGCGCCAGCCTCCTGGCTACCTCTCAGCAGATAGTCTAATCTGTCTGGGGCCTCTGGGTGGCTGTATGGCGGCGTGTGGTTCTTGAAGACAGCAGAGAAGTAAACCAGCATGTTGTCTTCTACAGAGCTGAATATATGCATTTAGTTGCTTTTAACCCTGTACATTTAACGTGTCGATCCTCAAGAAAAAACTGAAAAAAGAAGAAGAGGGCGACGAACTGGAGAAGATACTCAACGAATTGAAAGACGAGCCTGAGGGCGGAGACGGCGCCGCCACGGTCACGATTCAAATTGCGGGGTTGAAAGAGTTAGTCAAGGCGGTGGAGAGGCTGACGGAGGTGCTTAAGAAGTGTGGCGAGCAGTAAGCGCGAGGAACTCCTCGACTTTTTTAAAGATCTTCTCTAGGGCCTTTTCGAGTATTGCCTTTCCTCGCTCCGGCGACACCTCCTGCGGCTTGAGACAACCCACCACGCCTGTAGCCGAGAAGTTGTGTACAGGCATTTTGCCGAACAGCGAAACATCCCCCTCACATACGTCCGGCATGTTGCCCCTCAGTCTGCCGCCTACCGCCAGGTAGATGCTAGTTTCGTCCGTGCCGGCATGGTCGCGCGGCGCTACGTAGGTCCATATGTTGACGGCGAAGGCGGCGGGGCGCCCCACCGCATAGTTCAGTTGCTGTGTAGCCATGCTGACGGCGTCCCAAACTCCGCCGTGTCCCACTACTACAATCACAACGCCGCATTTCTCAACAGCAGAGCGGAGAACGTCCTCTAAGTACGGTAAGAAGTGGCGGCAGGAAACGGAAATAGTCTGCGGAAAGCCTCTATGCTCGTCGCTACAGGTGTAATACAGCGGCGGGAGGGTCACGGCGCTTATCCTCTTCCCAATCGCCTCTGCGACGTATTGTGCAATTTCTGCATCCACTGTAGGCGGGAGGTGTGGGCCGTGTTGTTCAAAAGACCCCACTGGGAGTATGCACGGCACGAGCCATGCCGTCTACATCTTTATTACGTTAAAGTAAACTAAAGTTTACATACGCCAAGTTTTTATAACCACGGTTGTTTACCGTCGTGCATAAAGTCGCCTTAATCTCTTTAAAAGGGTACAGAGAATGGACCGAGTCTCTTGGACCCCGCCGCGAGCATTTAATCCAACAGACGCAGGCAAAACTCCAAGCCGACTTGTGGCGCATCTTCACGGCAATTGGCGCGCTGCCGCACCACTTCAGACACGACTTCTTCATAGCGTTGACAACAAACATCGACGAAGTCTCGGTGACCCGCGCAGTGGAAAAAATCGCAAGGAGGTCCCCCGTACCTGTGGAACACTGTACCGGGGTCGGCGACACCCCCTACGAGGCGTATCTCAACTGTGGGGAGGACAGAGCCAAGGAACAAGGGGGCTTAGCCACGGTAGCCCATATGGACGTCGTCAACAGTAGCGAGGTAACGAAAAGCGACGGACCGCTAAAGATCTATCTGGAAATTCTCGACCTGTTGAACAACTTGGCAAGGAGGTGCAGGGATGTGGGATGTCTCGCCTTCTACCTAGGCGGAGACAATATAGCTCTCTTTCTCCCCAACGCAGAGTCCATCCGCGAGGTTGTGGACGGGCTGTCTGTGCCGGTCAGAGTGGGGGTGGGGGTGGCCAAGAGGCCCTATAACGCGTTTGTAAAGGCGACGCGGGGGCTTGACCACCTCCGCTCCTTAGGCAAAATTGGCATAAAGATAATGCGATGAAACCCTACGTCTACTTAGCCGCCGCGACGACCATCGACGGGAGGATCGCCAGCGCCTCCGGCTTCTCGCGGCTCTCTTGTCCACACGACTTGAGGAGACTCCACGCCCTAAGGGCGTCTGTAGACGCCGTGATAATAGGCGCCAACACCGCGATAGTGGACAACCCCAGGCTGACGGTTAGATATGTAGAAGGCAGAAACCCGATGCGGGTGTTAATAGATGGGGCTTTGAAAGTCCCCACGACGCTTAGGATGTTCGACTCCTCAGCCCCCACCCTGGTTTTCACCACTACGCGGGCGCCGCCGGATAAGGTAAAAGAGCTCAAAGACAAAGGCGTGGAGGTCCATGTGATAGACGGCGACTTCGTGGACCCGGCCCACGTTCTGCAGATCCTCTACACGCGCGGCGTGAGAAAAGTTCTGCTGGAAGGCGGGGGGCGGACCAACTGGGAGTTCTTAAGCCGATGTCTAGTGGACGAAATCGTGTTGACTATCACGCCATATGTATTTGGCAACGGAGTCTCTCTCGTAGACGGAAAGGGCTACGCCACCACTGAGGACGCCCCCTTCACGCTTCAACTTGCCTCGATCAAGCTCTGTGAATGCGGTCAGGAGGTGGTCTTGACCTACCGCATACAATGTAAACGTTAGTTGACAAAAACTATAATACTCCGCAACGTATGTTTACTGTGAGCCTCGAGGCGGCTATACAAGCCTTTAGGAGGGGTGGTCTCGTCATGCTTTACGACGGCGACGACAGAGAGGCGGAGGTAGACTTCGTAATCCGCGCAGATGCGGTAACTCCCCAGTTGGTGCGGTGGCTCCGGAAAAACGCAGGCGGCTTGCTCTGCTTCGCCACTACGAGAGAAATAGGCGAAGCGCTAGGCCTAACCTTCCTGAGCGACATGTATAGAAAACTCGGCTTCTTGACCAAGGCGCCCTACGGCGACGAGCCGGCCTTTATCGGTTATGTAAACCATGTAAAGACCAAAACAGGAGTCAGAGACGTAGACAAGGCTTTGACTGTGAGAGAGCTGGCCCGCGTCGTGGAACTTGCGTTGAGAGACATTGAGGCGGCCCGAGAGGAGTTCCGGAGAAACTTCTACATGCCAGGCCACGTGGCGGTGCTAGGGGCGCGTATAGGCACACGGTGGGGACACACCGAGCTCTCCGTCATCTTGGCCAAGGTAGCAGGCGTGCCGCCTGCCGTAGTTATGATCGAGGCGCTAGGCGACCACCTAGAGGCCATGCCCTTTGAAGAGGCTGAGAAACTAGCAGAGTTTCTAGGCATACCGATAGTGACGTCAAAAGAAATCAAGTCCTTAATCTAATCTTGAGTTTCGTCAACTTGACGTCTTCTAGAAACTTAAGCACATACGGGGCTAGGCGCTCGATTTCGCTACGCGGCACGGTGTTCCACGTTGGACACGTCCGATCTGTGGTCACAGATTTGCCGTCGTAGACGAGGGGGTACATCCGACAGCCAACGGGCCTTATGTCGTAAATCTTACAAAGCCTCTTTTCAGGATCGTAAAAAACGCAGTGCCCATCCACGTTTTTCAAGCGGTAGACGCCGTCTTTCTCCTCCGCAAACTCCTCCAGCTTGTAGCCCCGCGCCGTGATTCTCTCTATGTCCTCAGCCAACAGCTCCATCTCGGTACCTACACAGCAGACGCCACATTTTATACAACGGAACTTCACCTCAAACCACTCAGGCCGCTCCCACAGGACTCCCTGGCGTATTTCCATAAAATACTTTGTCGAGAAAATATATTTACTTCCCTGGGGACAGGTCTGTGTACGACGTAGTCATAGTTGGGGCGGGCCCCGCGGGGTCCATCGCGGCTCTTGTCGCTCACAGACTTGGGCTCAAGGCCCTCGTCATTGACCGTCTCCAGCCGCCGCGTGAAAAGCCCTGCGGCGGCGGCTTGACTCCCAGAACATGGAAGCTGTTAAACCGTCTAGGCCTCGAGTACCCAGTGTACGGCTCCTGCAACGCCATCGAGACCCGCGCCGCTGGGTATAAATATGTCCTGCGTAAAGAACCCATCTTAATCACCAGGCGGCCCGATTTCGACTACGCGTTGCTTAAGCAGAGCGGCGTAGAGTTCGTAAAAGACCAGGCTGTGGCGGTGAAGGGGAATACAGTTGTTGGAAAGATGGGCGAATACGTCGGCAGGGTCATTATAGGCGCAGACGGCGCCACCAGCGCCGTGGCTAGATCCATCGGCATCATGAACTACCAAGGCCACAAGACCCACGCAATAGCCTACATGACCATCGCCAAAGGCCCGCCTTCAGACACCTGCGTCATAGACTTCGACACCGTGATAAACCAGACAAAGAGGGTAGGATACGCCTGGATCTTCCCCCTCGGCGAAGGCGCAAACATAGGCGCAGGCGTGGGCTGGGGACCTTGGATCGACCTCAGAAAGCTCGTGGTCGACTACGCCGAGAAGGCGGGCTACAGAGCAGGAGAGGTACGGGGCCACCCCCTGTCGCTAGGCCATGTGGCCGGCGTGGGGAGCCGCCACGTGCTTCTCGCCGGCGAAGCGGCGGGTCTTGTAGACGCCACAACAGGCGAGGGTATCTACTACGCCGTCTCCACCGGTGCTGCCGCCGCCGTAGCGGCCTACGCCGCCTTGAAGATATACGGAAACGAGAAGTACGCCAATGGCATATACCAAGAGCTGATAAAGGAGTACGTGGAGGAGGTCAAAAAGACGAGACTGTTATCGCGTATGGCTAAGACCTTGGGCACCAAGAGGTGGGCCGTTAAGCTTTTGGGACGGCGTCTGCTGAACTTATACACAAAGGTATACACAGGCGAGGCGACGTACAGCCTACTTCTGAAGCCTGTAGAAAAACTACTCTAGCTCTTTCAGTTGCTGCAGTACATACTCTCTAATTTCCCCTTCAGACGGCGGCGTCCTCACCACAACGCCGTTTTCTATCCACTTGACCAGAAGCGGCTCGCCACAAGTCGCCGGCTCGCCCCACCTAACGACGACGTGTCTTGTGCCGCATTTATACACCTGCTTAAAGCCGGGCAACTTCCCCCTCTTAGTTATGGGGACCCATTTGCCATTCACCTCCACCTCTACTATGTCCATGGAGAGGTCTACAGAGGGGGGAAACGCAATTGAGGTCCCAACGCCGAAGCCGTCCGCCACATCTTTCAGGGCTGTAATCTGCGGCTCGTCTAGTCCGCCGCTGACAAAGATCTTTACGTGTCTATAGCCGTGGAGGTCTAGGCTCCATCTAACCTCCTCCACGATCCGCCTCATGTTTCCACGTCTGCTACCAGGCGTGTCGAGCCTCACGCCATACAGCCTTTCGTTTAGCAACTTGGCCGCCAGCAACGCCTCTTCTCTCTCGTCTAGGAACGTGTCAGCCAGCACTATGCGGGGTACATCCATAGGCACAGTCTTGTCAAACCAAACCCACGCCAGCGTGTGGTCCCCCATGACGGCTTTGAATATTATCATAAGGGCGTGGGGCATGGTGCCAGAGGGTTTTATCCCCATCATCTCGGCGCCGAGCACGGTAGCCACTCCGTCGCATCCGCCTATGTACGCAGCGCGATCTGCCATGGGCTGAATCGCCGGATGAAGAACACGGGCACCGAAGAAGAGACAAGTTTTATCCCCGACGAGCTTCTTAATGCGGGCCGCCTTTGTGGATATGCTTGAGTAGTGCCGTAGAATCCCCAAAATCGCGGTCTCAAGCACTGCGAATTCTAAATAAGGCCCTTCTATCACCATGACTGGCTCGTTCTCGTAAAACACCGTCCCCTCAGGCATGGCGTAGAGGGTCACGCGTCTGCCTCTCAAGACTTCAATCACTTCCTTCAAACCGGTGAAAACAGCCCATTTGTAGTCCCGGGGGAGAGAGGAGACGTGAAACTCAGCCCGTACTTTCACGTCGCTCAACCCCGCGTTTTTCAGAACCTCTACAGTCCTCTGGAAATAGACATCGGTGGTTCTGCCAGATAAGATATCGTCATCCCTGGCGATATGCATAAGGAGGAATATATATGTACTAAATAAGTTGTGGACCTCTTCCCCTACGCCGCCTTTAGACCATTTCAGAAAGAGGTATACGACGCCGTGTATAACGGACTCCGAGAGGGGAAGACTGTCCTCATCAACGCGCCGACTGGCCTCGGCAAGACCGCGGCGGTGCTGACGGCGGCAGTCCGCTACCTGCTAGAGACAGACACCCCCATACACTACGTAGTGAGGACGCGGACAGAGCTGGAGCCGCCTGTAAGGGAGCTCTCAAAAATCCTAGCCCGTGGCGTCTACCTAGACTACGTAGTTATAAAAAGCCGGCAAGACATGTGTTGCTACCCCCAGCTCAAGAAGCTCAACTATCCAGAGTTCTTGGCGGAATGCAACCTCCTCAAGAGAATGGGTAGATGCAACTACTACCCGCCTAAAGAGGTGGAGGCGCCTCTTAAGTCTGTGTCGACGTATGTAAAATATCTCTGCGCCTCGCAGAGCTGTCCTTACGAATATGCCAAGAGGAAGATGAAAGACGCCAAGCTCGTCATCTCGACCTATTACTACATCTTTGGGAAGGAGAGAGCAGATGTCGGCGGCCGCGTCGTGATCGTCGACGAGGCGCATTCTCTGTTCGACGCAGTAGTCCATCTCCACAGCATCGCTTTGTCCGAAGGCGATCTGCGCGCCGCTTATAGAGAGGCGAGAAAATACGGCTTCTTAGAAGAGGCGAGCAAGCTCTACAGACTCTTGACTTTCATAAAGAGGAGCTCCGGCTCCGTCGACGTCGGCGACGTGTTGGGACTCGTCGCAGACATCGACTTGGACACCGCCATATGGGAAATTACAAAGAGGAAAACAGAGGAGAGAGTGAATCCCTACACCCCCCTGCTTTTAGTCAAGGAGTTGCGGGAGGCTCTTAGAGAGAGGCTGAGATACTACGGTGAGGTGAAAGGCGAGAGCTCAACAAAGACGCTGGTGCTCTACCCGCTGGACCCAGTTGCGTTGATTAAGGAGTCTTTGAGAGGCGCCAAAAGCGTGGTTTATATAAGCGGCACTTTGCCCATATCTCTATTTGCCGAGAGCCTCGGAGTGTCAGACTACGTCAAGCTCGACATATCCTTCTCCGACTTCATCCCACGGCAGAATTACGTTTCGATAGTCGATGTGGGAGTTACCACAAAATTTGAAGAGAGAAACGAAGAGATGTATTTACGAATAGCTCAACGTCTTGCGACGGCGATAAACCTGTCTCCAGGCGGCGTATTGGCTATGTTCCCCTCCTATGAGGTTATGCGGGGAGTTCGGAAATACCTCAAAATCTCCATACCACATTGGTACGAGGGGTCTCAAGAGGTGGAGTGGGACACGGCGGAGAAGTTCTTCATAGGCGCTGTGGCAAGAGGTAGATATGTAGAGGGCGTAGAGTATGTAAGAGATGGGAAAAACCTCTTGACCTTCGTCGTGGTAGTCGGAGTGCCCTATCCCGAGCCCTCTCCCTATCTCGACAGGAGAGTAGAAATGTTGAAGCCGAGGCTGAGAGAAAAGGCGTGGAACGCTGTCTATCTCTACCACGCCGTCGTCTCCGTAAGACAGGCTGTGGGCAGATTATTCAGAAGCCCTCAAGACAGAGGCGTCGTGGCGTTTCTAGACAGACGTTACGCCGAGCCGGAGCTTTGGAACGAACTCCGGGACATATTGACAGGCTCGGTAATTGTCAACCACCTAGAGGATGCGGAGAGGCTAATTACAGAGTTTTTCACCTCCGCGACAACAGTTTCCAGATAGCCATCGCAACGACGATAAGCGCTGCGTTGGTGCCGGCGATTGCTGCGGCCAAGAGAGCTATGCTCAGAGCCTCATTGAATATCGACAGAACAGCCGTTATTATGCCCAACAACGCAGCTATCATAGCCACAACTACCCCAAAGAGAGGCAAAGGCTGAGCCTTCTCCACACCGGCCTGCTTCGTAGGTTTTCTAGTTTGAGGAACTTCCTGCTGTGGTTGCGGCACAGTCGGCGGAGGAGGCAAAGGCTGTTGATACTGAGGCGGCGGAATAGTTCGCTGAGTCCTCGCCGTGGCTGGCGGAATAGGGTAAGGCGGAGGCGGCGGAGGAGGCAAAGGCTGTTGATACTGAGGCGGCGGAGGAGGCGGGACCGTTGGCTGTGGCAGAGGCTGAGGAGGTGGCGGCTGTCGTGGAGGCGGAGGCCTCTTGAGAGGCTTATCCTGCTCTTTGTCGTCTACGGCCATGTGCCACCCCACGCCCAATTATAAAAAGGTTTTGATCAATAATTAAATAACTCGCCGCCACTCAATCTCTGTGATTCTTGTGGTGACTGAAAAACGTTCTGTAGCCCAAGCCGTCGCTAAATATTTGGGCGGCACCTATCGGCTACAGAAGGTACACGGAGTGGCGGCCTATTACTTCCGCTACGAGGGCAGAGAGGCGGTTGCGTTAGGCCTCAGCGGACATTTGATGGACTTCGACTTCGCGGCGCGGCAAAACATATGGACGTGGCTACCTCCGGAGGAGCTTTTTCGGAGTACGCCGGTGTTGGTGACAAGAGGGGAGTCGCTTCCGTATCTCAAGGCGCTTAAGACGCTGGCGCAGAAGGCTGAGGAGGTCTATTTAGCGCTGGACGCAGACGTAGAGGGGGAGGCCATCGCCTACGAGGCGGCGCTTGTGGTGAGAATCGTAAACAAATACGCAAAGATCTACCGCGTCCGTTTCAACGCAGTGACTTATAAAGACATTAGGGCTGCGTTTCAAAAACCCACCAAGCTAGATCTGAAACAGGTAGAGAAGGTGTTCACGAGGATGCAGATCGACTTGACCCTTGGCGCCGTGTTTACCCGGTTCATCACGCTGACGGTGAAAAACTCGCTAGAGAAGGGACAGTTCCTAAGCTACGGGCCTTGTCAGACGCCGGTCCTTGGGATCGTTGTGACGAGGGAGTTAGAACGCCGGAACTTCAAACCGGAGAAGTACTACGTAATTAAGGCGCTGGTAGACGTCGACGGCCATAGGCTGGAGATGTCTGCCGACGTTAGGTTCAAGACGCGGAGAGAGGCGGAGGAAGTCGCCGCAACGATTAAGCGAGGAGTTGTAAAGACGGCTACGTATAGGCGGCATTACGTACAGCCGCCGGAGCCTCTTGAGACTGTAGAGCTGGAGCGTAGGGCTAGTAGATGGCTGGGGATAAACTCTAAGCGAACTCTAGACATCGCCGAAGAGCTTTACCGCGCCGGCTACATATCGTACCCGAGGACCGAGACGACTATTTACCCGCCAACGCTGGACCTCCGCGAGATCTTAAAAGAGCTGACCAACGGCGAGCATAAAAGCTACGCAGAGGAGTTGCTTGAACGCGGGTTTAAGCCGACGAGAGGAGACTCAGACGACGGGGCCCACCCGCCTATTTATCCCACTAAGGCGGCCACTAGAGACGACATCTATAAGGCCTTCGGCAAGGCGGCCCGCTACGCTTGGCCCATCTACGACTTCGTCGTGTGTCACTTCCTTGCCACCCTCAGCCCGCCGGCTCAAGTGGAGAAGCAGAAGATAATCGTCGACTTCGGCAGGATACAGCTGGAGGCGGAGGGGCAGAGGATACTTGACGAGGGGTATTGGCGGATCTACCCGTGGGAGCGCCAGTCGGAGAAGCCTCTCCCGCGGGTCGAGGTGGGCGACGTCGCCTACGCCGTCGAGGTGAAGGTAGTGGAGAGAGAAACCGAGCCGCCGCCTCAGATGTCTGAGTCCGAGTTGTTGGCGCTTATGAAGAAGTACGGCATAGGCACAGACGCCACGATGCAAGACCACATCTATACCAACGTCAAACGTGGCTACATGGAGATACGGAAAGGGAAGTGTATACCTACAGAGCTGGGGATGGCTCTAGCCACTGCGTTGTTTAACTACGCCCCTGAGTTAATCGAGCCCACTGTACGTGCAAAGATAGAAAAAGCCCTCCAGAGCATAGTTAAAGACGGCGTCTCGCCTAAGAAGCTTATACCTGAGATTAAGGCAGAATTTGAAAAATACTACCTAGCTTTAAAAGAACGAAGAGAAGAACTCAAAAAGATGCTGGAAGCCGTTTTAAATGGAAGACGAAGAGAGGAGAGTGGACACGGTTGAAGTACACCCCCTGGCCTGGCAGGCGGGCCCAGACACCTTGATTGAGGCTCCGCCGGGGTTTAAGTGGATCGCGGCTCATATAGCGGAGAAGACGGGCGCCGCCTTGTCTGGACGGCCGGTATGGGGGTCATGCGACGTGCGGCTAGACCCTGCTTATAAACGCATCTTTCACCTAGGCCACGGCGTGCCGCCCAACATTGCACATCTCCTACAACGAAACCTAGGCGCCTCCCTAGAGAGGCTAGATGTTGATCTCTACAGACTGAGGACCAACGTCTCCGAGGTGTACTTCATACCAGTTTACTACAGGCCGCCGCCGCACCTTCCCAAGCTGCCCCAAGATGGAAAGATATACTTCCCCCTGCCCTATCGAAAAATTGCGGAAAGACTCCACGCCGAGACCGGCCTCCCCCTGGCAAAAGAGCCGATCACAGGTTGTTGGGTGGGGGAGCCGCCGGGGCCCGTGGCGTACGTCGTTGCCACAGGCCTCTTCTACCCCCTCACTTTAAAGTTCTTCTACCCAGACAGCAAGGTTTTCCAGATAGACCCGTTCCGCGGCGAGGTGAGAGACGTGGAGCAAGACTTCATAAGAGTGATGAAGCTGAAGGCCAGGGCGCATCTAACCACGCCACGTAGAGTCGCCGTGTTGCTCACCACAAAACCCGGCCAACGGCAAGATGAAAAAGCTAAGGAGCTGGCGGCCAGGGGCATTACCTTAGTGGTACTTGACGAGGTCTCACCTGAATACATCGACGATCTGCAGTTCGACCTAGTCATAAACACCGCATGTCCCCGCATTGGGATAGACGACTTAGACCGGGTGAAAACCCCCATCCTTAACTACTACGAATACGTAGAAAGGCGTCTCGACCCCAGATTGGCCATAAGACTGCTTTAAAAACCACTGTTACGTAGCTCTGTGGCTAGATTCAGATGTCCAGTGTGTGGCGAGGAGATCTACGTCAATATAAAAACTGTGAAGGAGCCGATCGGCGGCCTCTATGAAGCTGTAGTTCAGCACAGAGACCACTTTGTAAAGATATACATCGACAAGAGCGGCTTCGTCAGAAGAGCGTTTCCACTAGAATACTTCATAAGAGTAGACCCGCCCCTTTATACAGTACACATATACGAAGACAAAGCCGAGATAATCGACAGAAACGGCCACACCTACATAACGGACCCAGCCCCTTTAATAGACGCCGTGAGGAAAATCACGTCGTGACACTCCACAGTTCTGACACTTGGACTTAAATAATACCATAGACTAGATACGTGGAGCGGGTAGGCGTAGTAATTAAGGCGCCCTCTATATATTACTACATATTTAAGCCCTTTCGAGGCGTCGAACTAGACGTAGGATCCTTCGTGGCTACTGAGATAGATGGATTAAGGATAATCTCCCGAGTGGTGGCGCTTAGGTATAGAAACACGGCGACGGACCCCCGACTCATTGCGCAATTCGATGAAGAAGAAACCGTTAGAGAGATAAAGGAGACCCTCGGCATAGAGGAGGCCCTTTACTACACAGAAGCCAAGGCAGTGGTGTTGGGAGCTAGAAGGGGGGGAAAGATCTACAGACCTCAAAAACCTGTGAAGCCGCTCTCGTACGTCTACCGGACGACGGAGTCGGAGCTTGAAGAGTTTTTCTCGCCGCCGGAGGAAGGCGCCTATATAACAATCGGCAAGATAAGAGGGACGAATATACCGGCGAGGATAAACGCAGAAAAGCTGGTCACACATCACTGCGCAATCCTCGCCAGCACAGGAGCAGGCAAGAGCTGGCTAGCCGGAGTCATAATCGAGAGACTCAGTCTTCTAAACATCCCAATACTAGTCATAGACCCCCACGGCGAGTATTCGGCGATGTCGCTTCCAGTGAAGGAAGAGGGAGACGCTGTGTCAGAAAAAGTGAAAATAAAGGTAGTGGGTAAGGTAGATGTAGAGCCTATAGACAACGCCTTTAAACAGCGATACGGTAAACCGCGTACGTACACCCGGGTGGGCATAAACCCCAGGAGTCTGCCGTTGAGGACCCTGGAAAAAATCCTCGACACGCTCTACGGAATCACCGACGCGCAGAGGAGAATTCTTGAGGAGGGGTGGCAAGCCGCCACAAGCTACGGCGAGAGGCAACCTCTCACTACAGTAGAGGAACTCATACGAGAGGTTGTAGAGGGCGGTAGACACGCCGCGCCGCCTGGCTACGCCGGCGAGATGGCTCTACGGGGCTTAGAGGGCCGTCTGAGGTCCCTCTTCTACACAAGCCCGATCTTTTTAACACGATACGGAGATACCTATAACGGAGAACCGCTAAAACTGATAGATCCCCACGCCTACCTAACTACGCCGGCGATCCACGTCTTCGACATCTCGGGACTGGACAACCTCGACCAGCAAATCTTCTTAGCAGTCCTCCTAGATCAACTATACCGAGTCTCCACTCAGAGGAAAAACTTAACCACTCTCATAGTTATAGAGGAGGCGCACAACTTCGCCCCGGCCACAGCCGCCGCAGTCAGCAAGAGCTACGTCGCAAAAATCGCCAGAGAAGGCAGAAAATTCGGACTAGGGCTCTGCCTCATAACACAGAGACCAGCCAAGTTAGATCAAGACGTCGCCTCACAAGCAATGACCCAGATATTCAAACGGATGATAAACCCAAACGACCTTAAGTATGTAACGTCAGTGGCAGAACATCTAGACGACCCAAGACCTCTTAAAACTCTAGACGAGACAGAGGCGTTGATAACCGGCGTATCAGTGCCAGCGCCGCTTCTAATAACAGTAGATCAAAGATGGACCCATCACGGCGGCACAACTCCCAAACTAATAAGAGAAGAAAGAAGAGACTAACGGCAAAAAGCCGTTACTTTATCTGCACCTGCGCCGGCTTGACCTCAATTATCTGCCCGGCCGCAATCGTCCTGCCCATGTCGCGGAGGGCGAAGCGGCCAAGCGCCGGGAAGTCGCTGAACTTCTCAGCCACCACAGGTTTCAACGGCTTAATTTTCACAATCGCTACGTCGCCCTGCTTTATGAACTGAGGCTTCTGCTCCACCGCCTGGCCCGTACGCGGATCTAGCTTAGACACAAGCTCGGTGATCTGCACAGGCACCGTGGCCGTGTGGATGTGCATAACCGGCGCATAGCCGGGCCCTATGGCCGTGGGGTGCCACAACACAACTACACGCGCCACAATCTCCTCAGCCACGGTGGGCACGTTATCAACTTTGCCCAACACGTCGCCGCGTTTCACATCCTCTTTGGCGATGCCCCTCACGTTTACGCCCACGTTGTCACCAGGCTGAGCCTGTTCGAGCTTCATGTGGTGAGTCTCGATAGACCTAACATCGCCTACCTTTGCAGGCGGAACAACGACGACCTTATCGCCTACCTTCAACACGCCTGTCTCTACTCTGCCAACGACCACAGTGCCGGCGCCTGTGATGGTGAAGACGTCTTGAATCGGCATTCTGAGCGGCTTATCCGTCGGCCTCGGGGGCGGCTGGAAGGAGTCAAGAACCTCCAGCAACACGGGGCCGTTGTACCACGGCATGTTGGGAGATTTCGTCTTTATGTTGTCGCCCTTGATGGCGCTCACGGGCACAAAGTGAATCTTGCTCGGGTCGTAACCCAGCAACTTCAACAACTTCGACACCTCGGCCTTGACTTGTTCATACCTCTTCTGATCGTAATTCACCGCGTCCATCTTATTCACGGCAACTACAAGTTGCTGAATGCCGAGCGTCCTGATCAAGAAGAGGTGCTCTCTGCCTTGTCCTTGCGGCCCAATCGCGGTCTCGAACTCGCCAGGTCGGGCAGAGATCACAAACAATGCGGCATCTGCCTGGCTGGCTCCTACTATCATGTTCTTAACGAAGTCACGGTGGCCCGGCAGATCGATGATAGTTATGAATAGCTTGTTGGTTTCGAAGCCCACGTGTGTGGCCTCGATGGTGACGCCGCGTTCGCGCTCCTCTTTAAATCTGTCGAGGATCCAGGCAAAGGCGAAGTCCTCCTTGCCCATCTTTTTGGCCATCTCCTCAATTTCTTTGAAAGCCTTCTCGTCGACGTAACCTGTCTCGTAGAGCAACCGCCCTACTAATGTCGACTTGCCGTTATCGACGTGGCCCACTACTGCCAAGTTCAAGTGCGGCTTCTGTAGGGCCGTAGGTTTTGGTGGCAGTATTATCGATGGCATAAGCGTCGTTATCTATTGTCTTATAAATTTTTCGAATGTCCAAAGGCTTAAAAACTGATCTGTTCGATCTGTCATGCCCCGTCCAGCACAGCGTTCTAGAACTCTCAGAAGAATAAAAGTAAGGACGCCAGGTGGGCGAACGGCCACGAGATACGAGAAGAGAGCGAAGGGGGTGCCCAAATGTCCAGTTACTGGACTGCCGCTTGGCGGCATGAACGCGAAAGTGTATAGATTCGGCATCTCTATAAGAGCCCCCAGTAGACCCTACGGCGGAACATACTCCCACAAGGTGGTGGCACGTGCCCTCCGACTTGCAGTAAGAAGATAAAAAATTGCATGGTTGTCGTCGCCGTCTCGGGGCAACCGGGCAGTGGGAAAACCACAATAGCAAGAGAAGTGGCGCGAGTCTTAAACGTGCCTCTCGTCTCCTCCGGCTCATTATTTAGAGAACTAGCCGCGAAGTCCGGCATGGACTTCGTCGAGTTTCATAAATACGCCGAAGCCAACCCAGAGATAGACAAGAAGATCGACTCCATGGCTATAGAATTGGCCAAAGGCGGCAACGTAGTGCTTGAAGGCCATTTGACGGCTTGGGTTGTAAGACCCTATGCAGATCTCTGTATATATCTAAAGGCCTCTAGAGAGACGCGGGCTAAACGGGTGGCGATACGAGACAAGAAAAGCTTTGAGGAAGCCCTACGTGAGGTGACAGATAGAGAAGAGCTAAATCGAAGAAGATATCTAGCTATCTACGGCATCGACATCAGAGACCTATCTATTTTTGACCTAGTACTAGACACGACGCATCTCTCTATAAACGACGCAGTTAGGATAAGTCTAGACTTTGTCTGCACATCCTTAGAAGCCAAGTACTTTAAGAAGATTTGTTAAAAGACGAGCATAGTACATTAAAAGCAGTTGCTTCAGAAGCGCTATGAAGTTCTTGCTTCGATGCAAGCCCACAACAAAAAAACCGCCCACTGGGAAAAAAGTGGCTATTATAGGCGCAGGTCCTGCGGGGCTCGGCGCCGCGGGCGTCTTGTTGTGCAACGGCCACGAGGTACATATCTACGACGCGCTTCCCGAGCCTGGGGGGCTGTTGATATTCGGCATACCGCCCTTCAGAGTCCCTAGAGAAGGCGTAAGAGAGGGGGTTAAGGAGTTGGAGGAGGCTGGGGCGAAGTTCTACACCTCTACCTTTGTCTACTGCGGCGAGAAGCCTCATGAACACGAGGCGCTTCTGCTGGTTAAGAACTTTGTCGACTTAGAAGAACTTGTCGAGAGATACGACGCTGTTGTAATAACCACAGGGACGTGGAGAAGCCGGTCTCTCAACGTGCCAGGGGAGAATCTAAGAGGCGTGTACAAGGCGCTTGACTACCTCTTCAGGATATACGCCCACCAGTTGGGGTACTTGACAAAGGATAAGGTCTACCCCACTGGAAAAAAAGTCCTTGTGATAGGCGCCGGCCTAACTGCCGTAGATGCCGCTCTTGAAGCCAAGCTACAAGGCGCCGAAAAAATAGTGGTAGCCTACAGACGCACAATCAACGAGGCGCCCGCAGGCAGAAAGACCATAGAGACTGAGTTGATTGCCAAGGGGATAGAATTTAGAGAATTAATAAACCCAGTGGCGTTCCTCGGCACAGACAAGCTGGAAAAGGTCAGGTTCATTAGGATGAAGCTAGGCTCCCCGGATAAGTCCGGCAGACCTAGACCAGAGCCCGTGCCCGGTAGCGAGTTCGAAGAGGAGTTTGACACAGTATTGATAGCGGCAGGCGAGGAACCCACGCCGCCTGGAAGATGCCTCGGTATAGAGTTCAACCCAGACGGCACCATAAAAGTAGATGAGAAGATGCAGACGACCCGTCGAGGAGTCTTCGCCGCGGGCGATGTGGTTACAGGCCCCTCTCTAATAGGCAAGGCGCTGGGCTCCGGCATGAAGGCGGCACAGTTTGTAGACGAATATCTGAGATCTCTATAAACTACTTCTTCTTGGCGATAACCATCGCGTGAGCTGTGTCGTAGGGCTCGAGATGTACAACTTCTAATATGTCGAACCCTCTTTCCTTCAACATGTTGATCTCCTGTTTAAACGTCTCGGTGGCCGGAGCCGTCACGTCTATGCTCATAGCCTTGATGACCAACATCACATGACCACCCGGCTTTAGGAAGTAGTCGGCGTTGTCTGCAAGTATCTTGGCCTGCGTCGGCTGCGCCACGTCTATATACACGACGTCTACACCTTTTACATAATGGGCGTATTGATATGGGAATCTAGCATCGCCGAGGATGGGAACCACGTTCCTTCTACCCTGGTCAACAAGCTTCTCCATAAACTCCCTGAAGACGCGGGGAGAAAACTCCACAGAGTATATCAACCCCTTCTCGCCAACTATATCGCTCATGTGGCTCGGCGTGGTGCCTGAGGCGGCTCCCAAATAGAGTATATGCGTGCCTTCCTGAATTGGGACGAACTTAAGCCCGTTGGCTATCGCGGCGGCGAGCTTCGAGCGGTATGGATTCCACTCCCGATACTCAACCCCACCCCACTTCACTAACCGCTCGCCATATACCCTCTTCCCAGGAGTCAAGTTCCTCGTGGCAAGTCTCTCAGACCCGTCTTCAAACTTGATTATGTAGACTCCGTAATGTCGCTCATGAGGCTTGACCTCCACCACTTCAATCGACATAGAGAAGCCCTATCCCGCGGTTTATAAATTTTCTGAAAAAGTCCCCGACTCAGCGGCGTCTCTCCCTCTTAGGCGGCGGCCTCCTCTCCCCCTCTCCTCTCCTAGGCGGCGGAGGCGGCGCTTTGGCGGCAGGCTGAGGAGTCCTGGGAGGCGGCTTTGCGTATAGGGTCTTAATCTCCTGAATCCTTTTCATAAGCTCCTCCTTCAGCCTCGGCGCGATGAAGTTGCCAGTAAAGGCGTCCGCCTTGGCGGCTATGGCGAGCTTCGCCGCAAGCGCCCTGGCTATCTTGCCCCTCTGCCACCGCGGCGCCCTGAAGATCTCTGGGTATTGGAATATGACGCCGTGCTTAGGCGGCTTTCCGCCGGTGCGGAGCGCGCGGAAAAGCGCCTTCTCGGCGCCCAGGACTTGTATAGTCGAGGCGGGGAGGAAGGCCATCCTCGTGAGGCCGCCCGCCAGCTTAATCAACCTGGCGCCGAGCAGAGGCCCGACGAGTTCTCTTATGTTGGGGGCAACCTCCTTCATTGCCTCGTCGATGTAGACGGCTAGGCTTTCCCTATAGGCGTCCAGCTTGAGGAAGACGTCCGCATAGCTCTTAAGCTGGTCGAGGTCCCACTCCGTCATCTCGGCGCCTATGCTCTTCTTTGCCGCTTCTACAATCCTCTTCAACCTCTCCTCGGGGAGGTCCGGCAAGATCTTCTTGAGGCTGTCTTCGTCTATTTTAGACCTATGGCCTAGGTAGTAGACAATCTTGACATATTCCTTGTTGTCTCTTACAAGTTCCTCAAGCTCTGGGAAATGCAGGCCGTACCACTCCCTAACTCTAGAGGCTATTAAGTTCAGTATTTTATCGACGTCGTCAAGAGTGCTTATGGCTTGGGCGATGAATAAGTCCCTCTTCTCAACCGCCTGTCTCAACTTAAGCCGTGTGACTAAGTCGCTGACCTCAAACAAGAGGTTCCTATACTCGTCCCAGTTCAAGCCGATTGTGGGGAGATACTTGGGGAAGTTCTGCCTAAACGCCACCAGAACCGGGGAGGGGCTCTCCGCCACTATATCGACGCCCCTCACCGCCGCGACGAGTTTGCGGGCGAGCTCCGGGTCCTCTACGACGATCTTCTCGGCCTTCTCCCTCAGCCTCTCGACCAACTTTAGCAACTCTTGGACGGGGTTCGACCTCTCCAGCTCAAGAAGCCTAGTAGCTACGAGCTCCGGCTTTCTCTCGTAGAGCTCCTTATCCACGAGGTTCCCCGACTCATCCACCGCGAAGAAGCCCAGCACGTCCGTCGCAATATATACTTTCGCCATCGGAACCCTTAAATGAGATACTTATATAGATAACTCAGATAGTGCGCGCTTAACGTCCTCCACGTCGATCCTCCCCCTGAACCTCCGCATCACCTCCCCCAGCGCCTTCTCCCGCCCCACCTCCCTCGCCACCTCCTCTACTATCTTCTTCACCTCCTCGTAGCTGAGCTTGACCAAGCCGAGCCTCCGGGCCGCCTCCTCGGCCGACTCCCCCGGCTTCATGTTGCGCAGAACCTCCTCCACCGCCTCCTTCGTGATTATCTTCTTGTCAAGGGTCTCGAAGACAGACGTCAACTTCTCCTCGGTGATCTCGACGCCTTCTCTCGAAAGCGCCCGCGCCACGTTTAGAAGCACGGTCGCTATCAACTGAGGCGGCACGGACCTAAACCTCGCCACGTACTCCTCAAACTTCTCCAAGTGAGGCGACTTGACGAGCTGAAGTGCCAAGTCTCTGCTGAGGCCCATGGAGATGAGTTCGGACAGCTTCCCCTCCAGACTCACCTTGGCAATCTCCTCAGCCCTCTTGACCAGCTCGATGGTTATCTTTATGGGCGGGAGGTCGGTCTCGGGATACATCCTGGCCGCGCCAGGCCTCGGCCTAAGGAACCTTGTGGTGCCGTCTTGGTTAGCTCCTCTTGTCTCCTCAGGCACGCCCAGCGGAGCCATGTTGAGCCTCTCCACAACCACCTTGGCGGCCTCCTCAAGCTCCTTCTCGTCTACGCCCATGAGAAGCACGAAGCTCTCCACACCCACTCTGTTGACCACCTCACGGACCTCCTCCGCGGCGATGCCGTAGCCGGGGAGCTCGTCGCTGTGCAGAAGACCGCCCAGCTCAGTCCACGCCCTCACGTAGTCGGCCAGCTCCGTGCCGAAGCGACGGCCCGGCTGAACCTCAAAGCCGAAGAGCTTCTGGAAGCCAGGCGCCTTAACAGCAACCACCCTACCCCCCGCGTCGAGCACCCGGCGGATGAGTTTAGACTTGGTATTCCCGAAAGCGGCTGTGACGTCCACCGTAGAGATCTCGATCTTTTGAACTCCCCGCCTCTTCAGCTCCTCTGCGATTTTCAAAAGATTCACCTGCCGCATAACTTCGTACTCTATGACCTTGGGGATGAGGGAGAGGTCCGGCACGCCCTTTATCTCCGTCTTGGCGCCCCCCGCTATAGACACGTTGACGTCTTGCCTCACCGTGCCCAGGCCCCGCCTGGCTTTGCCGGTTATCTTCACGCTGTAGCCGATTATCCACGCCACGTCTCCCACTTGTTGAGGCGCGTAGGTCATGGGCTCCGTGGCGATTTCAATAAGCGGGATCCCAAGTCTGTCCAGCCTATACACCGCCGTCTTCCCCTCCTCACTCATCTTCCTCGCCGCGTCCTCCTCCAGCGCAATGGTCTCAATCCCTATGTCGTAACCCAGTATCTTAGATCTGCCGCCGTAGGCCACAAGCATAGTACGTTGAAAACCGGAGACGTTAGAGCCGTCTATCACCGTCTTGCGCATGACGTGTATCTCGTCGAAAAGCTTGGCGTTGAACATCTTAGCCACCGCCACGGCGGTCACAAGCGCCTCCTCGTCAGGCATATGCGGAGGCTCTTCGTCGAGCTCCACTAGGCAAGTTGTGTCGCGGTACCCCTCATAGACGTACCTCCTCCTCTTACGCACTTCCCACAACGCAGCCGGGTCTACGGCGCCCAGCTCGCTCACAGAGACGTGAAGTCGCCTCTCCAACCTAAAATGCGGCTCGTCGTCCCGCAACACGGGGGGACAGTGGCAGAAGAGCTTCCGGTGCGTGTTAAGCTGGATATGGATCTCAAGACCCACCTTTAGCCCAAGCGACTTATAGTCCACGGCCACTACAAAAACTAATTATAAAAACACCAACGCCAACAGTTCAGCACGTCAGGTCTAAATAGCGGTACACACAGACATACGTGCGTAAAAAAAGAAAGAGACTTGGCCAACACTTCCTTAGAGACGTCTCTGTTGCGGAGTATGTAGTTAGTCTCGTGCCCAGCGGCTTGGAGGTGCTCGAGGTGGGGCCAGGCCGCGGAGTCCTCACAATCCCCCTCGCCCAGAAGTCTAGAGTGGTATACGCCGTTGAGGTAGACCGCGTCCTCGCCGAAGCGTTACGGCGGACGGCGCCGCCTAACGTGGTGGTGATAGAAGGCGACGCCTTGGAGCTGGAGTGGCCTAAGGCAGACTTCTTCGTCTCCAACATGCCGTACTCCATCACCTCGCCCCTCCTCCTAAAGCTGGCAAGACACAGACTGCCGGCCGTCGTCACCGTGCAGAAAGAGGTGGCAGAGCGCCTCTCCGCGAAGCCAGGCGATGAGAACTACGGCCGCCTCACCGTGGCCATACAGTGCCACTACGAGGTGGAGATACTCCGCGTAGTCCCACCAAACGCCTTCGAGCCGCCGCCGAAGGTGTACTCTGCAGTAGTCCGCCTGACGCCGAGACAGCCCTGCGTAGAAGACTTCGAAAAATTTCAACAGTTCACCGCCTGGCTTTTCTCCGCCAGACGGAAGACTCTGAGGCGGCTGAAGCTGGCGGACTCGGAGAAGCGGGTATACCAGCTTTCGCTTGAGGAAATTGTCCAGCTCTACAGGAAGGCTTTTTAACGCCTCACGCGCGGCGGTCTGTGCCTCTCCTTAAGCTGGTGTTTCTGGGCACGGGAGGGGCGGTCCCCAAGTCGGACAGAACCCTCCCCGCGATATACCTAGAGGATTGGCTGGGCCACAGAATAATGCTAGACGCCGGCGAGGGAGCTCAGTACAGGCTTATGCAGATCGACGTGTCGCCGGCCTCCCTCACCCTAGTCGCCGTCACACACTCCCACGAAGACCACGTGCTCGGGCTCCCCGGCCTCGTGTTGACCAGCAGATTCCTGGGGGGCAGGCTGAGGGTGTTGGCGCCCCGCTCTATGCACGACGCGTTGAGGCGGCTGGGCGTGGAGGTGGCAGACGGCTACGAGGGGGGCCGCCTGCGGATTAGATGCGTGGAGGTGTGCCACACCGTCGACGCCTGCGGATGGCTCCTCGAGTGGGACGTGGGGTACAAGCTGGATCTCTCTAAGGTCGCAGGTCTCCCCAAGTGGGCCTTGACCAGCCTCATAAGGGGGGAGCCCGTGGAAGTGGGAGGACGCGTCGTGACGCCGGAGGAGGTGGCCGACCCAGCCCACAAGAGGTTCCGCCGGCTTCTCTACACCGGCGACACCGCGCCTTGTCCTAACATGTGGAGGGCCGTGGAGTGGGTCGACGTGTTGATCCACGAGGCCACCTTCGCCGACGACGTAGATCCCCGCCAGGCCCACGAAGAGGGCCACTCCACTGTGGCGGACGCGGTGGAGGCCGCCAAGGCGCTCAAGGCCTCGGTCCTCGTCCTCACGCACGTCAGCGCCCGGTATCCAGACAAGGAGAGGCACCGAGCCTACGCCCAGGCCGTTAAGCCGCCGCCCCACGTCTACGTGCCGGAGGACTTCGACGCTCTCCTCGTCAAGCTTTAACGGCGACGTAGATAACCGTGGTGGCGAAGGGGGCAAGCCGCTTGAGCAAGTCAAACCGCTCGAACCAACGCGCCCTAAGCCTCCTCTGGAGAAGCCGAGAGGGGAGCGGGGGGAGGAGGTAGATGGGCCGGGCCTCCACAACTCTAAACCCGGCTCTGGCGAGGGCAGACCTCACGTAGAAGTATGAGTAGTAGGTGAAGGGAATCTCGCCGTGGGCCGACTCCCAACGTCCCTCTACCACGCCGCGGAGCAAGGCTTCTCCAAGCCGACGAAGGCCTTGGTGGAATAAATACTCGTACAACATGTCTAGACAGATGGCGTTGTCCACGTCCGTTATGAGGAGACCGCTTCTCTTTAAGACCCGGGCCGCAGAGGCGAAGGCCTCTGTGAGGCTAGACACATGATTGTAGACGCTGCCCAGGGCGGTCACCGCGTCGAAGCTCCCCTGCCTGACGGGCAGGCGGGCGGCGTCGCCGTTTACCTTGTCGTCGCATCTACACAACTCAAGCGATTTCGCAGAGATGTCAAGCGAAACCACCCGGGCACCCCTGGCGCGCATGTAGACAGACCAGAAGCCGGTGCCGGCCCCCACGTCGAGAACCGCCATGCCGGGCCGTATATAGGCGTCGATAACCTCGCCCAGCTTCCTGTACAACAGCCTGTAGTAATCAATGCCGAGGTAGACGTCGCTGTATATTTGGGCTATGGCGTCGTAATAAGCCGCTGTACTCGTCACCGAGGTTCTATTCTGAAGTCCACTGACAGCTTCCTCCTGAGTTTCTCCAGCTTGGTGACGCCGCGGGAGAGGACGACGCCGAGGTACTCCTCAGGCACTTTGATGACTATCAACCCGTCTCGCTCCTCCAGCTTGATTTCGCTGGGAGGCACGTAGCGCTTAAGCGCAGAGACCACCATGGAGTAGATCCTGCGGCTGGGCGCCCTCTCCTCCACCTTCTTTATGGGGACTACAAAGGTCTCTTCGCCGAACACGTAGATTTCGTACTCCACCTCGCCTGTGAGGAAGTCTTTTACCAAAATGACGGGCCTCGCCAAATCCTCCTCCCGCATGCCCGCCGGCACCTTCACCACCATGCTGAGGGCGTAGACCTTCTTCACCTCGCCGTCTTTCATGAAGATCACTGTGTCTATTATGGAGGGTATCATGCCGAGCTCAACTCGTCTGATGAAGCGCTGTATGGCGTCTATAGGCGACGTGGCGTGCACCACGCCGACCATGCCGACGCCGGCCAGCCGAAGGTCGACGTAGAGCTGGAAATCCGCAGTGTCTCTCATCTCGTCAAAGATGGTGTAGTCTGGGCGGGAGAGGAGCAGTATGTCGTGTATCTCCTCCGACGTGGCCAAGTTCTTGGAGAGCTGGGTGATAGGCGGGCTCAGCGTCATGTCACGCGGCGACTCCACAGTCTTCACGATCTTCCCCTTGCTGAGGTAAAACTCCGCCAAGGCCTGGGCGAAGGTGGTCTTACCAGCCCCCGGCGCCCCCGCTATCAAGATGCCCTCGGCGCTTTTCTCCAGACGCTCCAACACCCTGGGGTCCAGGCCGTAGTCCTCAATGCTCTTCCTAACCACCGGCCTCGTGGCGGTTATCTCCAGCCGCTCCGAGACTGGCGGAAAGACCACAACGATTCTGAGGTCCTTATGCTGGATTATGAGCGAATGCGGCCGCCTAATCTCGATCTTAGTCCGGGGGCCAAGCCGCGAGGCCTCGGAGACGAGCTCCCTCACGATGGCGTCAAGTTGCTGTCTAGTAAGCGGCTCGGGGGAGAGCTGGACGAAGCGCCAGTTCCCCGGCCTGCCCACCTTCCCGAAGGGAGGCAGACCCTCCTTCAAGTGAACAGACATTACGTCCTTTCCAAAGAACTTCTCTATAGTCAACGTCTCGCGGGGCTTGCCGAGGTAGAGCACTGGAATTCCCTGCACAGCGGCGGCGTCTCTAGCCAACTCGTCGCTCGTCACGTAGATACAGCCGTTCTCCTTCGCAAACCTCCTGGCATACACGTCGAGCTCGCCGTCGTCGAGACGCCTCCCCACAGAGACGGTCTCTATCTTGACGAAGTCCGAGAGGCCGAGCTTCTCCACCACCTCGTGAAGATCTCTCAACTCCTCCATCGCCACTATGCCGACTCCGTCGCCCCGCCTCGCTAGGGAGGCGAAGTGCTCCACTACCTCAGACAGAAGGAAGAGAGTACCTCTGACCCTCCCCCCCACCACCGCCTCCTTCAAAGACCCGTCCAATATCGCCGATGTGTCTGCCACGTATTTATCCACCGACACCTGTGTTCACAGATCTATAAAAACTTAAAAATAAGGCGACAGCAGTGAAGTATCTCTTCACCACAGTGCCAGGCCTAGAGGATGTAGTCATAGAGGAGCTCTATGAAAAACTGCCGACCAGATGGGCGCGGGGCAGATACATGACGGGACGCGTGGCGGCTGAAGTCGACGTAGAGCCCTCTCGCCTCTACGCGCTCAGGTCTGTGGAGCGGTTTGGCATATTCCTCGGCGACGGATACGCAAACGACCTGCGGGAGGTGGCGGCGCTGGCCGCAGAGCGCCTCCCCGAGGCGTTGAAGTACCTCACTAGAAACACCACAGCCGGCGTCAGGTCGGAACGCGTCGGCACGCACAACTTCACCTCCCGCGACGTAGAGAGAGAAGTGGGGAAGTGGCTCAAGAGCCGGGGGTTGGTCATAAGCCTGGTCGACCCAGACATAGAGATCAACGTCGACGTGGTGGAGAACTACGTCGCCGTCTGGATCACAGTGGCCAAAAGAAGCCTTAAAGACAGGCCGTGGCGGGTGTATGAACACTACGCCAGCCTAAACCCCGTAATAGCCTACGCCATGCTTAAATTCGCCAGGCCTGAGCCAGGCGAGGTCCTCTGCGACCTCACCTGCGGAGGCGGCACCATCGCGGCAGAGGCCGCTGAGGCGGCGCCGCAGAGCCGTTTTATATGCGTAGACATATCGCTGAAACACGTCAAAGGCGCCGCGAGAAACGCCGCCCACAACCTCTACGCCGACTTCCTCTGGTTTGACTCCACGAAGTTGTACCGAGCCATGAGGCCCGTATGCGATAAGTACGTCTACAACCCGCCCTACGGCTTCAGAATCCCCGGCAAGATAGGCCGGCTGTACCGCCTCCTCGGCAAAGCCATGAGGAGGCTGGCGAGGGGGTGCGCCATTTACGTCGTAATAACGCCGAGGTACAAGACGTTTCTAAGCCAAGTAGGCGGCGAGGTGTTGATCAGGCGCGTGGTATACCAAGGCGGCCTCTACAGCAGCATCATAGTGGGAAGGCTGTGCGGGCAAGAAGAAGGAAGAGAAACGAAGTAGCGGGGACAATCACGTTGTCGTCGATCGGGGGGAACTCGAACCTCTCCACGGCGCTTGCCAGAAGCCCCGCCAGCGCCCCCGCGACGCCCAGGTAGCACCAGCCTATGGGGACAGAAACCGCGGCCATGGCAATGTTGCCAGCCCAGTGCTTGGTCCGCCGCTTAAACAAAAGATTCCTCACAACCCCCGTGGCCGAGTCCCCCACCGCCATAAACAACGCGGGCACAACGCCGAGCCGCCAGTCGCCTAAGACGCCCCAGCTCAGCGCCACCACCAGGGCCCACATAACCGCGAAAGACACCTCGTACATGTTGTCGGGGTCCTGGAACCACCACAGGAGACGCCCCGTCTTATGCGGAATATACAGAAACAGAGCTATGGCAAGCGCCGCCGCGGTGGGCACCACCCAGCTACTGAAGAAAGGCACCAAAACCGCGACGACGCCGCCCGCCAGTACGTGGATTATCTTCCGGTTGAAGTACACAGCCCGCATGTGGCCGAACCGCCGCGAAAGCGGCCCGTAGGTCCACCGGGTGAGGACCACGGCGACGAACAAAACCCACACCCCCAACACAAGGGCCAGCTCGATGTCTGACACGGAGGAAAAAAGGAGGGGACTTTTATATATTCGCGAACTCGACGCCCTCCGTCTTCGTCAGGGTCACTCTGTAGAGGAAGTCCATCTGCCTAAGCGCGGCGGCGTAGTCGAACTCGTTCAACGCCGCAACGGCGTCTATGGGCACAACGACGTCGTAAAGCCTAAGCCTCGCGCTGGCCACCGTGTGGAGGACGCATATGTTCGCCACGGTGCCCGTCACGACCAGGTGCTTTACGCCGTACATACGGAGGATGTGGTCAAGCGGCGTGCCGAAGAAGGCGTCGTAACGCATCTTCTCCACCACGATATCCCCCTCCCGCGGCTTAAGCTCATCCACAATCTCCCAGCCCCAGGTTCCCTTAACCACGTGGGGCCCCCATATGGGGAACTCCACGGGGTCGTCCGGGTAGTGGGTGTCCTTTGTGTATATCACCCTGACGCCTCTGCTCCTAGCCTTATCCAGGAGGGTCGCGATCCGCGGGATTATCTCCCTGGAGGCGGGGCTGTACAGCTTGCCGTTGGGATGCGCGAAGTCGTTCTGCATATCCACAACAACCACGGCGGTCGCCTTTGCGGGAAGCGAAACCCTATCCACAACAGTCACCCTAGGCACCTTGACCACATCGGGCAACATATTACTACTGCCGTCTCCATGTTTAATAACTTTGAGGCGTAATCTTTATTACCGCCAACGTACACTCAGCCATGAAAGAGGTCATATACACAGAGTCGGCGCCCAGGCCCATAGGTCCATATTCACAAGCCGTAAAGGCGGGCAACATGCTCTTCGTCTCAGGCCAAATACCCATAGACCCCAAAACCGGAGAGGTGGTAAAAGGCGGCATAAAGGAACAAACCCGACAAGTCCTCGAAAACATAAAGGCTGTGCTGGAGGCGGCCGGCTACACGCTCAACGACGTGACGATGGCCTTCGTCTTCCTCGCCGACATGAACATGTTCCCAGAATACAACGAAGTCTACGCCCAATACTTCAAAGAGAAGCCCCCAGCCCGCGTCACAGTCCAAGCCGCCAGGCTACCAAGAGATGTTTTAATAGAAATTGCAGTAATTGCAGTAAGGTGAGGACGACTCGCAGCGCGGATAGGTGACGACGAACCGGGTGCCGACCCTCTTCATACTAGGCGGAGGACAAGAAGGACTAACGCACGCCAAAAACTGCGGCGCCGTCCACATAGACCACTACAGCCAGGTAGACCCCCAGGAGATAGACGGCGGCATCCAGGTGCACACGGAGGAGAAGACCCACGCCCTGCTTCTGCTAGACGCCGCCGAGAAGATATACGTCTACCCAGACTTCGCAGACCTCCTCCCCCACCTCCCCCGAGAGAAGGTGGTAGTAATAGCGCCGCGGGGCCACCCCCTCTGCGCCGAACACCCATGCGCCGAGAAGCCCACCTGCTAGACACCCCTGCACATGTTTTACGCAACCACCTCCTTAACCAAAGGCGGCGTTGAGGCTTGCGTCGACTTCCTAGAGGCAGTAGCCCCACGGCTCCCCCACTTCTGGCTCCCCCTCCCCCGCGAGCTTTGCCGAGGCCAGCCGGTGGACTTAGGCCCCCTGGAGAAGTACCTAGAGCCCCTCCTAGCGCTCTACCACGAAGTAGAAGCCAACTGGCAGTGCTACGAAACCACAGAAGACCTAAAACGCAGAGAGACAGCCGCCGTGAGACTGGCGGCGCTCGTCATAAAAGCCCGCGCCTACGGCAAAATAGACCTCAAGGAATGGGACGCAGTATTTCAACAACCTCCACAACAGCCGCCAGCCCCGCACTCGTCTTCGGCACACCGCCGCCACACAAAGACGCAGTAATATGCGGCACATACCCACCCAACCCCCTCGAGACAGCGGCGGACCTATGGCACAAGCTGCCGCCGGCCCAAAAAACTAGAACTCGCAAAATGGGTCATAACATACGTCGCCGACATAGTAGACAGCATTAACCTCGACGAGGCATACCTAAAAACGACAAGAAAAGGCTGGGACACCGCATACCACAGAATTCTCACCCTAACATAACACATCGACATCCCCGCCGCCGAGCCGGAACAGCCGTCCAACTAGATCCGCGGAACCCGGCGCTCACGACGCATACGAAACTATCAAAAAATTTAAAACAGCCACGTAACAATACCCCAAAGCCCCGGTAGCTCAGCCTGGTGGAGCGCCTCACTGGTAATGAGGAGGTCCCGGGTTCGAATCCCGGCCGGGGCTTATAGGCTACCCTTGTCTAAGTATACTGCACCGGCTTCATTTAGACCATTTTAAGCCTTGTGTTTAATAGAGGCGGCCTTCGTCACGAGAACTTTCTCTAGCACGGGGTTAAGCCCTGCGGGGGGGAAAAATTTTTAAAGCGATGAGTGTTTATCTGCGCCGAAGGGGCCGTAGTCTAGCCTGGCTAGGATGCCGGCCTGGGGACAAACCCCGTTGCCAGCGCGCCGGTGATCCCGGGTTCAAATCCCGGCGGCCCCACTGCTTCTCGCATTCACGACGCGCAATTTCTCGGTCTCTTGCCCAGCAGATCTCAGAGCCACCACGTTACCTCCGGCGGCTTCTGCCTCTCTATGCCTCCCTGAGCTCCTCGTAGCGGGTTGGGGGCGTCTATATGCCTGTGGGATCCTCTGCTCCTTGTCCCGCCGTCGGCGTCTCCGCGACTTGGGCTTTTCGCCGGTCAATACCTCAACTAGCTTCGCTGCGGCGTGGAAGACCGCCATCCTAAACCAGACAGCCTTGATTCTCACGCCTACTGCCTTTTACCGCTTAACAAAGCTCAGAGACGGTAAGCGTAAGTTGTCAAAGATTTTTTATAATCCTTTTCCATAAGTCGTAGAGACCACGTAGGTGGACGAGGGGGGTGCCGGTAGTCATGCGGTATGTGAGCCAGTTTCTAAAGGAGTCCTTATCCCTCCCGCCCCAGTGATCTACCTCCACCTCCACATAGCCCTTGAGGATTTCGCTTGCAACGGCCTGCGCCGCGATTGTGGCCTGCCAGAGGGCGCCCCAGCCTACTGGCGGGAGGTCTAGCTTGATGAGCGAGGAGTCGCCGATGAGGTATACGCGTTCTATATCGGTCTCGAAGGTGGTTGGCGCAACCTCCAGATTTGCAGCCAGCGGATGCACCCTGGCGGCGGGGACGGACACGTGGAGCTCGCCCTGCCGCCACTCGGGCGGGTCGCGGGACACCTCCACGCCTATCTCCCGCGCCTTCGACGCCTGGACGTCGAGCAGAAAGTCGTAGTCAGGCGAGGCGTATACGACGTGGACGGAAACCTCCTTCTCCGGGAACCTGCTCTTGATGGCATACGCCAGCTCCTGGAAGCCCCCGACTGGGGTGAAGACGCTGACGATAAAGCGTATGACCTTCGCCGAGACGACCTTGCGGTACAGCTCCAACGCGCCGTTTAGCGTCCAGTAGTTCACAGAGCCTAACTTAACCGCGCCTGGCGCAAGCACTAGATAGTCGCCGCAGACCGGCCCCTCCCGCGCCCCGCGTACGCACGGCCTGTCTTTCTCCTGGGAAAGGGCGGCGGCGCCGAACTTTAGATGTCTAACCCGACGGAGGGCGGCCAGCGGGAAGACGAGCTCTTGAAAATCCACCAGCCCCCCAAAGGCCATGGGAACGCCCACCACGAAGAAGTGGTGATCCTCAGGCTCCACAAGCACCACCTCCACGTCCTTAACAAGTTCAAGAAGTCTACTGATGAAGTACACGCCCGCGATCCCCCCGCCGACGACCACGACGCGCGCCACGTTAAGCGTCGATTGCAATATTTTAAGCCTTGCTGTGTTGAGCCTAGGCCCCAACGGCCTGTCAGCGAGCGCCGCCTGGCGCCGTTTCCGCAACTAATCTTTTTGTAGAGCCCGTAGCTGTCATGAGGCTTATACTGGCCCAGACGCCTAGGTTCAGCAGCTACGTAGAGGGGGTTAAGTGGCTACTTGGGAAGTTGCCGCGTGGCGACGTGCTGGTCCTGCCTGAGTACTGGACGGGCACCGCGCCTTTGGACGGCGAGGAGTTCCGGAGGTACGTAGAGGCGATGGCGGAGGTGGCAGCGGCGTTTGGCGGCGTCGTGGTGGGGGGCGCCGTAGCTGTTGAAAGAGGCGGCGTGGTGAAGAACGTGTGTCCCGTGGTGGGGCAGGAGGGGCTTCTGACGTGGGGGGAGAAGATATTCCCGTCGGCCGCCACGGGGGAGAGGAGTTGGGTGTCGCGTGGCTCGCGGCTGGCGCTGTTTAAGGCGGCGGGTTGGTCCGTGGGATGTCTGGTCTGTGTGGACTTGTTGTATCCGGAGCTGGCGAGGCGGCTGGCGCTGTCGGGGGCCGAGGTGATTGTGAACCCGGCCAGCGTCTCCGCCGACAGGAGAGGTCTGTGGGTCTCTCTCGGCGTCGTTAGGGCTTTTGAGAATTCTGTCTACGTCGCCGCGGCGTTGGGCACGGGCTACGGCTACGTCGACGGCCGGAGGGCGGAGGGCGGGTCTTACGTGGCGACGCCCAACGGCCTGCTCACGGAGTTCGGATCTGAGCCTGGCGTGTACGCGGCGGATCTCGACAGAGAGGAGGTCGCCTACGCCCGGAGGCGGCGTCGGTATCTAGAAGACGCCGCGTCTATGCCGGAGGTCCACTTAAATACGTACGGCATCTGAGGGCCATGTCGTGTCCCGTCTGTCTAAAGCCTATAGGGGTGGTGGAGGTAGGGCTCCCCCGTAGAGACAAGGTAGATAGGTTTAGCTTCGTCTCCGTCATAAAGATCTTCGACGAATATGTAGAGGGGCTGAGGGGACTTGAGGAGTACAGCCACGCCTTCGTCATATGGCTCTTCCACGAGGCCAAGGCGGCGAGGCTTACGCTGAGGCCCTGGGGCCGGGAGGACCTCCCCGAGGTGGGCATCTTCGCCACGCGGTTCCCCAACAGGCCCAACCCCCTCGCCCTCACCATCGTGAAGATAGTGGAGGTAGACCCGCCCCGCCTAAGGGTGATGGGGCTAGACGCGTGGAGCGGAAGCCCCGTGCTGGACATCAAGCCCTACGACCACCTAGACGTCGTCAACGAGTTCAGAACACCCGATTGGTTCGAAGAGTTCTTCAAAGCGACACGCGGCGAGCTACCCCACTGGCTAGGCCCACGCCGCTGACTACGGGGGCCGCGCACACAGCCCCCTTCTCTCCTGGGAGACACAGCTCATCATTTTAAACGGCCCACCCCCGCATGGACTTGCGTCGTTGAGGCGCCAACGCCTTCATTATGTTTTCACTTGAGAAATAAAAACAAAGAGTCTCTCCACCTCACGCCTCTGTTTTCCGTCTGCGTAAGGGACCCCTCTCCTTCTCTAGCCGATATGCGGAACTGCAGAACCGACGACAACCAGAAGAGTCTATCGATAGCCCGGCCGGGATTCGAACCCGGGCCACGGGGTCCAGAGCCCCGCATCCCAAGCCGGGTTTTCCTTTGGCCGCTAGACGACCGGGCTCGTACCTGTTTTATTGAGCTGGTTTTAAACTTTTCCTCTATTGCCAGCCTGTTCCTGGCTTCAGCACTGTCCCCGCGGGCACTCTTGTGGCACGGGGTATCAGGGCGCCTAGTTTAAAGTAAGTGCGGCCTCTCACCTCTATGGGCTCCAGCCGTTCGCGTCCTTCCCTGAGTATGGACATGGTGGTTACGTTGGGCTCCACCACCGCGTCTGCGCCAACTACGCTGTATGAAATGAACGAGGCGCGGCCTATGGTGGCCCTCTCGCCTATGAGGCTGTGGCTGATCTCCGCGGCGTTGCCCACCACGGCGCCTTCCTCTATGTACGTGTAGTTGCGGATCAGCGTGTGGCTCCCCACGAAGGCCCCCCGCCCTATATAAACTGGGCCTTTGACCACCGCGTAGTGGTCTACCTCGGCGCCCTCCTCCACGATGACGGGCCCCTCTAGAACCGCGGTTGGGCTCACCTTGGCCCCGCTTGATATGTAGGTGTGCCTAGGCGCCACGTGCTCTAGAAGCGGGAGGAGGTCCTCTGGGTAGTTTACGTCGTGCCACACCCCTCCCCAGGGCACCACGGCTATTTTCCGGACAGCGGCGTATTGGTTTAGGGCTTGGTAGAAGGGCGTATCGTAGAGCGTCTTTACGAAGTCGCGGGGGAGCAGTGCGATGCCTCCGAATATCCACTGGCTTTCGCCGCCGACGCGGGCGAGCAGTCCGCCGGGCCGCGTCTCCAGAGTTCCGTAGCCCTTCGTGGCTTTCTTAGGCACGGCAAGCACTGCGCCGTCTGCGCCTGTGGATATCGCCGTCTCGACCAGCGACCTGTAGGCGGCTGACTCTGTGTAGACGTCTCCGTACGCTATGAGCATGTGGGTCTCCGCGCCTAGGTAGCTCTCGGCCGTTGCGATGGCCCGCTCAATCCCCTCTCCCCTCTCCTCCACGTATATGTACGGCATCTTCTCTGGGTGGGGCGCCGCCACGTAGACTTTGCCGAAGGTGGCAGCTAGGGCGTCTGCGGCGTATTGATACAGCCGCCTGCCTCCCACTTTTATGTAGGTCTTGGGGAGGTTGCCGGTCAGCTTCTCGAAGAGGCCCGGTTTTCCACCTGCCAGAACCACCGGCGCGATCTTCATGCTACTCCACAGTCACGGTCTTCGCCAAATTACGCGGCCGATCCGGGTCGTGGCCTCTCTCAACGGCGGTGAAGTAGGCGAGGAGCTGTAGCGGAATTACGTGGAGTATGGGGGCTGTCAGCTCGCCGGCGTCGGGCACTTCTATGGGCATGTCCAGCTTCTTCGCTATGTCGCTTCTGGCGGGGACTGTGCCGATTGTGTAGGCGCCCCGTGCCTTCATCTCGGCGACGTTGCTGAGGGTCTTCTCCCGGGTGGCGGGGTCGGAGAAGACGAAGATTGTGGGGAAGCCCTCCTCCACTAGAGCTATGGGGCCGTGTTTCGACTCGCCGGCGGGGTAGGCCTCGGCATGTATGTACGCCACCTCCTTCAGCTTAAGCGCCCCCTCCATGGCGACCGGCACGGCAGACCCCCTGCCTAGGTAGTAGGCGCTTGCGGCCTTCTTCAGCCTCTTGGCGAGGTCCTTCGCAGTGCCCGCCGTCGCCTCTACAGTCTTTCTCGCCATGTCGGGCAGGGTCTTGAGTTCGCGTTCGTAAGAAGCCGTGTCGTAGCCCAGCGTCTTTAGGGCCGAGACGTAGAGGGCAACCAGCGTCGCCACTTGAGTTGTGAAGGTTTTGGTGGCAGCTACGCCGATCTCAGGTCCAGCCCTGGTGTATATCACCAAGTCGCTTTCTCTGGAGAGCGTGCTTCCCACCACGTTGGTTACGGCGGCCACCTTCACGCCTCTTTCTCTAAGCGCCCTCACGGCCTTTATCGTGTCTATGGTCTCGCCGGATTGAGATATTGCAATGGCTACGTCTTCTCTGTCGAAGAGGTTTTCGTAGGCGGCGTACTCCGAGGCCACTATGGGGATGGGGGTCATCTTCAGCCGGAGAAGGAGATGGGCGAGGACGAGCCCGGCGTGGTGGGAGGAGCCGGCGGCCACCACGTATATGTTTCTGGCGGAGAGGAGGGCGTTGGCCACGGCTTCTAGGGTTCTCCAGTCTAGTCCGGCCACTGTGGAGGCTAGGGACTCCGGCTGTTCGTATATCTCTTTCAGCATGAAGTGGGGGTAGCCGCCCTTGGTTGCCATCTCGGCGCTCCAGGGTATCTCCTCTATGCGGCTGGCGACGTCTTGCGACACTCCATCAGCCTCTATGTACACCTCCGTCGGCGTTATGTAGCCGTACTCCCCGTCTCTCACCGCTATCACCCGCCTCGTGTGGTCCAGCACCGTGGGTATGTCGCTGGCCACAATGTTGAAGCCGTCCCCCACGCCGATTATGAGAGGGGAGAGGTTTCTGGCGAAGTATATCACCTGGGGGTTTTCTGCATCTATAAGCGCTATGGCGTAGGCCCCCCGTATCCGCGACACGGCCTTCTTAAACGCGGCGAAGGTGTCCAACCCCTGTCTCTTGTACTCCTCCACTAAATGCGCCACCACCTCTGTGTCTGTCTCAGAGCGGAAGACGTGCCCCTTTTTGACGAGCTCCTCTTTTAGCTCGGCGTAGTTCTCTATTATGCCGTTGTGGACCACGGCGACTACGCCGCGGCAGTCTGTGTGTGGGTGGGCATTCGTCTGGTCCGGCTTGCCGTGGGTGGCCCACCGGGTGTGGGCGAGGCCTGCGACTCCCTGGAGCGCATCGAAGCCGTAGCGCGCCGCCACCTCCGCCACCTTCCCAGCGTCTTTACGCACTACAAGCCCCTTGTCTATTACGGCGACGCCGGCGGAGTCGTAGCCTCTGTACTCAAGCCTTTCGAGGGCCCTCCTCAGGATCTCGCCTAGGTTCCGCCTAGGCCTCTCCGCATACACTATGCCGAAGATGCCACACACAAAACGCCACGCCTATATAATAATAAATGTTTCGTCAGAGCCGCTGAAGGTTCTTCACTGGTCGTCTGAACCTCTAGTCATCACCTCCACAGATCTACATGGCACCTTTAAATTGTTGCAACTGCCAAGCACATATACAAGCCGCGGATTTAACAAAGCGATGAGGTCGTGGAGCGGCTTCTCTGGGCTCAGCAACGGGGCTTTTATTAAGGCGCCGGCGGCGTACTTATGGCCCCCTCCACCCATACGTCTCACCAGCTCGGCGCAGTCGTAGGGACTGTCTCGATGAGCGCCGCAGTAAAGCCGGTACGTCCTCCAGCCGCGTCTCACCAAGATGTTTACGAACTTGGCCCCCCTCTTCTCCAGCTCTATGGTGAGGAGCCGGTAGGATATGCCCAGCCTCGTGGGGCTGTATATAAACAAAGACTCCTCCGCCGGTATTGAGCTGGCTATCTGAGCCACGAGGCGGTCTTTCTCCAGCCCCCTCTCCGCCATGGACTTGAGGGGTTCTTCTTCAAGCGCGGCGAGGCCTTTCTGCGCCAGCTTCTCCACAGCGGCTAGCTTCTCTCTCTTGTCTGCGTACCTAATGGCGAGGTCTAGAAGCTTCACCTTGGGATCTGTAACGTTGGCGGTGTCTGTCTGCACGGCGGCGTCTACAAGCTGCTTCGCCACTTCGTCTTCCAGCAGACCTAGGGCCTCTGCGGCGAGGACGGCGGAGGCCGGGGCGTCTGGGTCGTAGAACTCGACCTCTGCGCAGGGGGCGTTGGTCTTGTGGTGGTCTGCCCTGATCCGCGCCTTACCGGGGCAGGGGAGGTCGGCGACGAAGTCCCACTTTACGAGCTTGACCCACCACCGCCTCACGTCTGTGGGGCCCATAAGCTCCACGTAGCCGTTGGGGTAACGGCGCTTGAAGAGGGCGGCCGAGGCTATGCCGTCCACGTCGCCTGCGTCGCACAGCGCCACCGGCCTCTTGGCGAGCTTCGCCGCGATGACTCCGAACAGCGGCATAAGGCGCCTTAGGTATTTATTTATTTGTTTTTACATCTACGTTGAGGTTGGGCTATCTCGGCAGACGGAGTGTGTACGACGTGGTAAGGAGTGTTGTGTTTGAGATAGCGTTGTTTGAACGCGGCGACGTGACCGTGGTGGACGCCAGCTATAGAGAGAAAGGCGACGTGGTCCTTCGATGTAGCGACTATAGATGCGTCGCCAGAGAGCTCTTCATCTCTTTGCCGCGTATACTTGGCGGCGGCAGACTCGGCGTTGATCTAGGCGCGTCTAGAAACGGCCTCGCCTACGTCTGGAACGGGAGGCCTATGCTACATGCAGTGGTGGACTGGGGCACCGTGGAGGAGGTGTTGCGGAAGGCGGAGGGGCTCCAGATCCACATCGGCTCCTCTCCATACGTCGACGTCAAGAGAGCCGTCTCGTCGTTGGGATGCCGCGCTGTCCATCTAGTCGACGAACTTACAGCCAGCTGGTCGAGGAGGTGGCTACGGCTGAGGTACCCCCAGCTAGAGGAGGACGAGGTAGACGCCTTATCTTTTACGTACTACGACGGCGTGGTTGCATCCATATGCTAATATTACACAGGAAACCTTAATAAGCAGGAGACTTCACGTAGTTGGTGTTTGTTGTTAAATGCGACTCCTGCGGCTTCGTGCTCTATAGCGGCGAAGACCCGAAGACCGTGGACGCCGTGATAAAGATGTGGGGTGGAGTGTGCCCCCGTTGCCTATCCCCCCTTGAGAGGAGACCTATAAGAGTCGCCGTAGGACTTAGGAGGGGCCGGTAAAAAATATATTGGGGGCCGTTCCCCCCGTTATGGATAAAAAAGAGAGATTATTGTTATTCGTCCCTCCTCTCCTCGCCGCCTTCGCCATCGCTCTCTACGCGAGGATATATAGAGTCCTCCTCTGGGGCTGGTGGCTCGACGAGTTTGACCCATATGTGCGTTACTACCTTGCCAAGTACACGCTTGAACACGGAGCCAGCTGGTGGTGGAGCGGGGCGCACTTCACCCAGTTCTGGTACCCCTACGGCGTTGACTGGGGCAAGGTGCTGCTGCCGGGCACCTCCTTCTACGGCCTCTTTGTGTACTTCCTCCTGAGGCCGTTCGGCGTAGACCTCTGGCACGCCGTAATCGCGGCCCCAGCCATAATGAATGCCCTAGCCGTGTTCTCCATGTTCTACCTCGGCTACAGAGTGGGGGAGGAGCTGGGCGTGCCGAACGGCGGGCTGAGGGTCGGGCTTTTGTCGGCTTTGTTCGCCGCCATCATGCCGGCCTTTATAGAGCGCGGCTTCGCCGCGTGGTTCGACGACGAGCCCATCAGCCTCTTCCTCATACCCCTCGGCCTCGCCTTGCTGTTGGAGGGCCTCAAGAGGCCTTGGGCCGGGGCACTTGCAGGCGCCGCGTTGGGCTACGTGGCCTGGACGTGGGGCGCCCACTTCTACGTGTGGAACCTGGTGGGGCTCTACGCGCTCGTCTTGCCCACCTACGCCTACTTAAGACTCGCCTTTGGGGCCCGGGAGGAGGTCAAGACGCGGGGGAAGAGGACGCAGACGCCTAAGCCGCCTGAGCCTTTCTTTAATTCTAAGAACTTGTTTTTGGCTTATCTCCTCTTCTACTTAGTCTACGCACTCTTCGTCGCGTTTATACCTAGGTATGGCCTCCACACGTTGACAAGCGCCTTTAATATTCTCCCGACCTTCGGCCTCATCGCCACTGCGTTTGTGTGGGTGCTTGAGGCTAAGCTGGGCGTTACAAAAACCGTCGAGCTTCTAAGGAGGTACGTATGGGCGATACTCGGCGTCGCCGCGCTTGGCGTGGCGGTCTTCGTCGCGGCACTGGCCATGGGGCTCATAGGCGGAAAGTTCCTAGCCACTCTCCTGCCCGTCGGCCGCTCTGCCATAGTGGCCAGCGTAGCAGAGCACAGTACCACCTCGTTTATACAAATCGCCTCTAGGTACGGCCCCGTCATACCCTTCATAATTGCCGCTGTTCCGTCTCTCTTCACGCCCGGCGGCCTCCTAGTCCTCACTTACCTAACGACGGCGGGATATGCCGCCGCCACCATGGTCCGCCTCCTAGTCCTCCTTGCGCCGGCTACCGCGATAGCCGCCGCGGTGGGCGTAGTGAAGTTGTTTGAAAACAAGAGACTCGGCGCGTTGGTCATGTTGGCGTCTGTGGTCGCCTTTGTTATGTTGAGCACCTCAAGCTTCGCCGTGGCTAAACAGCCGACGCAGATAGTCACGTCAGCCGTGGGGTATCCAAGCGACGATTTTCTTGACGCCTTGATGTGGCTGAAGACGCGGCTTCCGGCGTATGAGCCGGTGGCGTCTTGGTGGGACTACGGCTATTGGATCTCGGTGATAGGCAACAAGACGAGCTTGGCTGACAACTCAACTATCAACGCGACGCAGATAGGCAAAATAGGTCTCGGCCTTATGGCGCCGCCTCAAATCGGCGCAGTCATATTCACCAAGGAGTTCGGCACGAAGTACATCTTGGCCTTAATGCCGTATGCCATCTATCCTCTTTCTATACCGCCGAATATACAGACTCCTCTCTTGTTGCATGAACAGCCGTCTGGTGGAGATTTTCTGAAGTCTTACTGGATGACCCGGATAGCGCTTGAGAACGTGCCTAATGCTAGAGACGTGTTGGGGGCTGGCAATATGGGCGCCGAAGATTACATCTACACAAGAGTGATGTCTTACCCCGGCCCGCCGCCTAGCCAGAACTACGCCTACTTCACCATAGGTAACAACTACTACCCAGTTCCTCTGGACCTCAACAGGACGCTCTACGTCATGCTCTTCTCTAAGTTGAGGTTCTTCCCCATCTACGGCAACTCCAGCGGTTTACTGCCCTGGATGTTTGAGGGCGTATGGCAGGGGGGCACGTTTGTGTCGTTTAGAAAAGTCGGGGGGTTGATAGGTGGAAACGTATATCTGCCGGTGGACGTGACCGCCAAGCTCCAAGGCCTTGGGGTGTATGAGATAAAGGGTTGGACAACCAGCGGCGTCAAAGTAGTGGTAGACCCCCTCACAGGCGCTTCGGAGGAAATCACAGGCATTACGGCGTCTCCCGGCCCCTTGCGGGTGGTCTACGTGTCTAAGCCCTACGGCTGGGTTGTGGTGTACGAGATCTCGCCGTAGAAGTCCTTGAGAATTTTTTCCTTCGTCTCCTCTCTCACGGGCAGAGACCCCGTCATAAGTTTCTGGAGTATGCGATATTTCTGGTACTTATCCTCGGGGCTGTACTTCGGCGGGTGAGGCACCTTGACCGGGCCTCCGCAACGGGGACATCTATCCTTGGAGAGCGTGTAGGCGCCGCAGTTGATGCAACGTCTTAAAAGAGCCCTCATTCTAGCCGCTGGAGCGTCGCTATGACTTTATACTTCTTCTGTAATGTTGGTAAAATGTTTCCAATCTCTGTGAAGGCAGCCTCTACCTGCTTCGGCATCTGGCCTGTTAGGTCTATCCTATACCGTGGAGGCCCCACCACGTATATCCTCACGGAGACGCCTGGGAATTTCTCTTGAAGTGTCTTTGCCAACTCTGTGAGGGCTTTCTTTATCTTCTCGGCGCCGTCGCCCTCTACGCTTACTGCCTTAAGCATGCCGGAGATCTTAGTGGGCGGGATCTCTATCTGTTGCCTGGCCAACTCCACCAACAGCTCCTTCAGCTTGTTGTCTAGCTCCAGGTCTTCCACTACCTGGGGCCCGGTCTTGACGATCTCTTCAAAAACCTTGAAGGGGTCGCCGAACTGCTCCTCCAGATACCACAACGTCTTCAAAGCCTCTTCCTGGGGCCGGCCCAGCTTCTTCATGGCCACTTCAAGCATCTTGAGAACTCTCACCTTGTGTCGGTAGAGTAGAAGCTTCTTTTCCTTCTCGTCGACGCGGACGCGCTTAAGCGACACCTCCACCACTTTCATCCTGGGGTTGACACTTATCACCTTAAACACGGTCTTGTTCCCCTCCTTGACGTAGTCTCTAATGGTGTGGAACCAAGACTGGATAATCTCTTGTGTGGGGGCGAAGGCCTCTATGTCGTACTCGTCTAGGTACACATAGGCGCCGTGCTCTGCGATCTTCTTCACCGTGCCTATCACGAGCTCTCCCACGTCTGGAAGCTCCTTCTTGACAAGCTTCATAGAGGGGATGAAGCCAGGAGTTTAAAATCTAAACTACTCGAGGATCTTTACCACGTGTCCTGCAAATCTCGCCTTGCCGCCCGTAGGCTGGGCGAGGACGCGGCCGCAGACAAGACACCGCACCACCATGGCTGCGTGCGAAAAGGTGACCTGCTCGTTGCCGCAGTCTGGGCATCTTATTTTTATAAATCTAGAGCGGGGTTGAGGAATTAAAACCTTGCTAAACCTAGGCGGCATGTTTACACTAACTCGACTTTCTTCATCCTTCCAAGACTTCTAATTTGTTTATAGCCACATTTACTACAAGTAAAGACTAATGTAACTTTTTTGTTTATCTTAGCAAGACGCTTCTGTTTAGGCTTAGGCGAAGAGCCGTAGCCCTTTAGCTTTCTCTCGTATCTCCTCTGCCCCTCTGCCAATGTACGTCTCTGGCCGGCGTGGTAATTCGACACAGTGTGTTTAGTGTGGGCGTTGCAACGGGGGCAGTAAATGTTGACGGTCTTGGGAAACTTCATGACGCCACCTAAAAGAAGGTGCAAATAAACTTTACTCGCTTAAGAACCTCTTCACGATTTTTCTCTCCTCCAAATCTTTGGCGTCTCTTAGGGGAAGCTTCGCTAAATCGCCCTTGGCGAAGGGGCCCACTTGGATGAAGTCCTCAGTTACTATGGCTGGGTGGGGCATTAAGAACTGGACAAGCACGTAGTCATGCGCCCGCCTCTTCTGCGGGCCTGCTTGTTGAATCTTGACTAGTGGACGCACCAATCTGTCTTCCTCAGCTGTCATTCTGCCAGGGACTCTCCCCTGGCCCAGCTCCCAGACAATTTTCCTCATCCTAATCTCTATAATGGTTAGGAGAATAGAAACCAGTTGTTCTTTTACCTTATCTAAAAGAGTTTGGGGAAGAGGCGTCTTTTCAAGTTCTCTTATGAACTCCTCGGCGACTTCTGCATAGGAGCTGAAGGGTGGGTCCGCCAAGAGGCGGGAGTTTATCTCAGCCACCAGCCAAAGCCTCAGCTTTTCAATCATACACCTTCCCCACTTCTTGTAGTTCTAAATATATTGCTAAATAAGCCGGCAACACCTTCACGTCGCCTCGACGCGCCTCCACCTTCTCAAAGAGTACAGACCCGCCGAGGTCTTTCTCAAATCTAAACTTAAGATTCCCCTTCCTAAACGCCACTGCCTTATCCACAACGGCCTCAACATCTTTATTCAAGTCTTGAGGCGTAAGCGGAAGAGCTATGAGGCCCGTCTTGCCGTTAAGAGAACCGGGGAGTCTGATGAGGCGATGTATGTCCTGCGTCACAACTTCGTCTATCTCTATTCTGAGAGCTCTGGGGTCTTCCACGCCTTGTCTAACCCGTAGCATGTTGCCCCCCACCTCCTCTTCGTAGAGAACTATCCGTCTTTTCCCCAGCCTTACCTCGAAGCGGGAGGGGTCAAAGCCCGTGGCTTTTAGGTAGTTGACAAGCTCTCTACGTTCTTTCGCCCCCAGGGCCTGTGCCTCTTCCTCTGCCACGTGGACGTGGAAGCCTCGGTTGCCGGAGAACACCACACGGCGGGGCCTCAGCCCAAGTTCTCTCTCCAACACGTCGATGAGTTTGTTAGCCTCTTCTTTGGCGTCCTCTAGACATGCCAACGACACCATTTTGCTCTCTCGACACGCCTCCGTGTCGAGGTGGTCTCCGTCTATGTCGAAGATGAGGTCGGCGCCGAGCCACCCCTTCTGCTCCATGTCCTCCTCCCCCGGCCTTTCGTAATATGCCGATGAGTGGTATATATGCCTCGGCGTCTTTTCTACAACGAACTTCTTCAACTCCTCTAAAGTTTTAAATGCCTTGTGTCTAGCCATGCCGCCTGAGAATGGCTGGAAGGCGAACTCCCGCCTCTCCACTGCGTCTACGTCAAACCTTGCGTAGTTCCGGTAGTAGTTGCGGAAAAAGACTTCTACAATCACTCCACCCTAGGCGCCAGGAAGTAGGAGATCTTGCCCCCCGCCGGGATGTCAAAAGACAAAAAGAGCGGCTTCGCCGTGGCGAATTCTATTGTAACTATGTCGCTTATTTTAGAGGTCTTCCCCACTATGTCGAGTAGATACTCCAGGGAGTATCTGGCGGAGGCGGGTTCCTTCACGTCGAATTCGTACACCAACTCGCTGTTTTTATCGAGGCGCACCTCCACCTCGCCCTTGTCGCTTGAGGCGCTTATGATAAACGCCTCTTCGTTGGCCTCCATCTTGACCTCGTCGGCGACGGCGTCTGCGTCTTTTACAGCAGTCGCAAGGACATCACTCGCCGTCTTTACCATGGCCGTATACACCACCTTAGGCGTCGGCAACTCCTCGCTCACCACCTCGATAGAGGGCAGAGTGATAGACCTCACAGATTTGCCCAACAGCTTAATCCGCACCCTTCCCTCCTCCACCTCCATAGAGATCTTATCACCCTTCTTGATACGCCGTAGTATCTTCTTTAAATCCTTGAAATTCATGCCGACTCTCAGCTCTTGATCCACCTCAGGGAACTCCTCAAAGGCTTCCTTCGGGATGGAGAGATCCACCATCGCCGTCCTAGAGGCGTCTAAAGCCCTGAGGAAGAGCCCGTCGCTTCTAATGACGAAGCTGGCCTCCTCGACGAGGACAGAGATGGAGTCCACAATGTAGGCGAACTCCTTGGCGTCGAGATATGTAAGCACGTACTTAGACATGTATATACTCGACTCCTCAGTTTTTAAGCCTGAGACAGCTTGGGTCTGTATTACTCATACTCACGCCAAGTGTATCCGCATTTAGTACAGCGATAGAAACGGGTTGGAGGCTCGTCAGCGGCTCTGGTCTGTTGCACCCAGACGTACGCCTCGTCGTGGCCACATTTGGGGCACCCCCTTGTCTTCACTTTCGGCAGATTCACAGTGTTCTCAGCCACGACTATAACAGGGTTTTTGTTCTCCACCGCGGCTCTGCTTTGGTATATGTTTCTAGCGCCTTGCGACACCTCCTCCTCGTAGCCGCACTTGGGGCACCGTAATACGGTCTTGTCGCCTTTCCTTACTGGCACCAACAGACTTCTGTCATTGGGGCAGAACTTCATGACGCCTATAGCCGACAGTCCGTATATAAACTCTTCCCCTATATGGGACGAAAAATCTTATAAATAAGAGCTGTAGCACTGCCGTGACTTCGGTTAAGGACGTCCCCGCCGATATGTTAATCGCGGAGTTGGCCAAGTACATAAAGGAAAATGTGCCGCAGGTTAAACCCCCTGTCTGGGCGCCTTTTGTAAAGACTGGGGCAAATAAAGAAAGGCCGCCTATGACGCCGGACTGGTGGTACGTGAGGGCGGCGTCGTTGATGCGAAAGCTGTACTTGTACGGACCAGTGGGCCTTGGCAGCTTGAGGACTGCATACGGTTACCGGGCCAAGATAGGCGACAAGACACGGCCGGAGAGAACCCGGAAGGCTGGAGGTGCGATAATCAGAAAAATACTGCAACAACTCGAACAAGCCGGCTTTGTAGCCAGGACTAAGCAAGGCCGGGTGTTGACCCCGGAGGGCAAGTCGTTGGTGGATAGAGTGGCGTCTAAAATAGCTAAAGAACTTGTAAAAACAAGACCTGAGCTAGCCAAGTATATAGCACCGCCTAAGGAGTAATGGCAGAGGAGGGATTCGACCAGCTAAGTAACGAAGAGCAGGAGCTAGAGGAGCTCAGGCGGAAGAAATTGGAGGAGATGCAAAAGAGGGCTGAGCTGGAGCGTCAAGCCCAGATCGCCGCCGCCCAGAGACGGGTGGCTTTGAAGAAGATATTGACCCCGGCGGCTCTGGCGCGGCTCGACAATATTAAGGTGGTGCGGCCCGAACTCGCCGAGGCGCTTGAACAACAACTCATAGCTCTCGCATCCTCCGGCAGAGTGAAGATACCTATAGACGAAGACACCCTAAAGGAGATACTGTCCGCCGTCTACAGCCAGATGCGGAAGGAGTACCGATTCCGTCTCTGACGCCGCCCTTCGGCGGCTTATCACCATCTCCGCCTAGCGCCTACGGCGGGGTTCGGGTCAACACGACGAGCCGCGGGGGCTGGTCCTCAAGACTCTCAACGAAGTCCAGGCGGTGTGTATAGTCAGTTGTGGGGTTTTTATAAACGGCATATTTCTTTGCGCCTCTCTGACACTATGCAGTCCTCCAGCGTTCTCGCCTCCTTGAAGCTTCTCCACCAGATGCCTTTCGCTACGCCTTCCACATCATGTTGAACATAGTTACATTCTTGTCCATGGCCGCGTAGAGACCATAACGTGCGTCGATCTCCGTTGTCCTAGTGCAACACGAAGCGAATTGGACACAGCCTTCTCTCTTTTTCTCCTAATGCCACTTCGATAGCCTGCCTTACGAGGAGGGGTTGCACCTCGACACCTACGCCGGAGCTTCTGCGGCGCTTAATACGTAGTGTTTTGCGGCGTACTCCGCCGCCTCTCTGGCGATGGTACTTTCGGCTGTAAATATTTTTAAAGCCTCATATCATTGCGGCCATGGCGCGTAATAAGCGGCTGGGCAAGAAGTTGCGGCTTGCCGCCGCTTTGAAAGCTAACCGAAACCCTCCGGTCTGGGTAGTGGCCAAGACCAAGAGAAAGGTCACCAGGTCTCCCGCCAAGAGAAACTGGCGTAGAGTTAAGTTAAAGGCTTGATTTTATCGCTCTCACTATCTCGCCGAGTTTTTCAGGTCGCTCCTCCGCCAAGGTTCCCGTCACAATCACGTTGGGTCTCTCTCTTGCAATCGCAGAGGCGGCTTCGCCGCTCCTAATGCCGCCGCCGACTATAAGGACTCTTGGAAACGCCCTCCTTACAGCTCTTACCATCTCCGGCGGCACGGGCTGCGGCGCGCCGCTACCCGCCTCCAGATACACAGCCTTGAAGCCTATGTAGTTGGCCGCGAGGGCGTACGCCGCCGCTATGTCTGGCCTCGTATATGGTATAGGCTTAGTCATCGCCACAAAACCAGCGGCGCCGCCGTCCCCCACTATGATATACGCTGTGGAGATGACCTCGAGATTGGGGAAGCGCTTTGCGAGTAAGACGGCTCCTTGTACCTGCGCCCCTATGATGAAGTAGGGATCTAGCGAGTTTAACACGCTTAGGAACAAGACGCCGTCTGCCTCCCCGGTGAGTTGCGAAAGCGACCCTGGAAACAAGATAACAGGTACGTGAGCAATCGATTTTATGTCACGCACCACTTGTGCCATCTGGCTTTCGCTGATCCCAAGCGACCCCCCTACCAAAATCCCATCTGTGCCAGCCTCTAGGGCGAGCTTAGCAATTTTGAGGTAGTCGACAGACTTATCTGGGTCTATCAAGGTGAAATGCTTTACCCCCTCTACCAACTGTTCATAGAGCTTCATCGCCTCCCCCCTCCTCTCCCTCCTTCCCGCCCCCCGTCTCGGCTTGCTGCGGCGGGGCTATCTTCCCCTCTAGGTAGAGGTCGACAAAGGCGTTGTAATAGTCCACCGGCATCCAGCCAGGTCTCTCCTCAAACTCGTGCCTGATGCCGCAGTTGCCGCAGATGACTAAATAGCCGTTTTCCGTCTTCTTCACAGTGACCAGTTGCGCGCCGCAGTGGGGACACGTGAAGATCTTCGGTAAAGTCTTCTTGGGCCTCAGAATCACCTTCCTCTTCCTCCTCCGTCTACCCATAAGGCGTCTAGCCACGCGCGTTTATAAGTATAATCAGCCGTAGCGCCTCCGGTCACCTCTCACCGTAACCCTGACGGCATCACCGACGTAGATTTGCCAAATGCATATAAACTTGACCTCGTTAAGAACTATGCGGTATCTTTCAGCCTTAAACCCAGTCTCTAGAGTCGCAGAGGTGCTCCCCAAGGTGAAGAAAATAGAAGAGGTGGAGAAAGTGGCTGTTTGGGACGCGGCTGGACGGGTCGTCGCTAGAGACGTAGTGGCGCCTCACGACTATCCTCCCCATCCCCGCGCAGCCTACGACGGCTATGCCGTAAATTCCGACGCGACGCCGGGCAGATTTAAAGTCGTAGGCGCGGTCCTCGTGGGGCAGTACAAAAGAGACCTAGTGTTGAGACCGGGCGAGACTGTCTACGTCACTGTGGGGGCCTTCCTCCCCGAGGGGACCGACGCCGTCGTGCCTGAGGAGGCGGTCAAGAAGGAGGGGGACTACGTCTTAGTGGAGAGAAAATTTGAAAAATACGCCAACGCCGACCCTCCCGGCTCCTACGTACGTAAAGGGACGACGCTGTTGAGGACGGGCTACGTGGTGACGCCGTTTGACGTAGTTGGTTTGTTGGACGTCGGCATAACAACTCTCTACGCCTATAGGAAAGTAAAAGTAGGCATTGTAGCCACAGGCGACGAGTTACTGGTGCCGCCGATAGATCCCGAAGTCGCGGCAGAGTTGGTGATGAGGGGAAGAGTTATTGAGTCCACGGCGTCTCTCGTCGCTTGGTATATACAGACCTTTATGCCGTATGTCGAAGTCCGCGAAAAGGCGGTAACCGGCGACGCGCATGAGGAAGTCAGAGCCGCCGTGGAGAAGTTCTTAGCTCAATACGATGCGGTGATAATCACCGGCGGCGCAGGTCCCAGCGAGATTGATCATTTCTACAAACTCGGCTACGAAGGACTCCGGGGCTTCCGCATGAAGCCGGGACGGCCCACAAGCATAGCCGTGGTAGACGGAAAGCCGGTATTCGGTCTCTCCGGCTACCCCATAAGCGCCCTCCACGGCACGATCAGAATAGTGGAACCTGTGCTCCGCCACATGGCCAACGTCGTGAAGGCCCCCGGCTACGGCTGGCACTATGCCACAGTCACACAAGACGTGACGGGAGATGTGGCGCAGATCGTGAGGGTCAAGCTGGAGGTGGGAGAAGGCGGCCTCTACGCCACGCCGATCAAGGCGAAACACCACAGCTTCACAGAGCCCGAGGCAGACGGCGTAGCCTTAATACCTCCAGGCGGCGTGAAAAAAGGAGATGTGGTCGCCGTGCTTGCCTACCGCGACGTGAAGAAGAGCTAATCTGCTCTACACCTCTTGATCTTTATCAAACCTCTTCCGCTGAGCATATCTAGGGCATAAAGTATGTATCCAAACCTCTTCTCTACATATTCGCGGCCGTACCAATCGAGATGCGCTTGTATTAACTCGTCGAGACACCACTCCGTCTTCCCGCTTTCCTTAACGATCTTCATTATGAAGCCGGCGGCGTCTTCCACCGCGTTCCACTGGTACGCAAACCACACCCACTCCGTCACTTCTATGGCGTAGTAATCCGGCTTGAACTTGGCCACGCTTGTTATCAACTGCAACGCGGCGGTCCTCACCTCCCCCGGCCTGCAACACTCCTCAACACTTCTCTTAGCCAACTCTACACTGTCGCCTGTATCCACTATATCGTCCACAATCAACACCTTCTTGCCGCTTAAATCTACGTTAATTGGATACTTGACATACGCCTTCTCCGCCACCTGCGCCGCAGTGGGCCAGTGGACCACTTGAATACTCAAAAGATCGCTAACGCCTAGCCAGTCACAGAGAAGACGGGCAGGCACGTAGCCGCCGCGGGCAATAGCCACTATTACATCAGGCTGCCAGCCGCTCTGCTTGATCTTGTCGGCGAGCTTCCTGCTCCACTCGACTATTTCGTCGAACGTAACGACCTTCACGGGGATCTTCGGCACAAGCCCCCTCTACAAGTCATTTATATACATTGACACACTAACTACAAGGCTCTACTGCGAAAAAGGCCGTGCCGAAATCTCGGCATTTAACTGCCCCCTTAAATTCAAAATCTGATGTTCTCACCACGCCGCAGTCCATATCTACGCATTGGTTGAAGAGAAGACCGCCCACTGTACATCTATCCCCGTCGCATGATGCGTACTTGGCCCTCTTGCGCCCTCCGTCCACCATCATGTTGAAGTTGCCTGCGGCTATGCGGAGCCCAGCCACGCTAAACGCAATCAGCCACCTCCCCATGACCCGCGCCACCACGTAGGGCACAGCCCTCAAGATGCTGAGGTCCACCGCGACGCCCCCCGGCACGGCAACGGGGTCCAGCGCGGCGTAGATGCCAAAGAGGAGGAGCCAGCTGTCGGGCCCCGGCGGAAGCCTCCACCTCAAAGCGCTGTATATGCCGTATCTCATGGCAACGGCGAACCCGTACCAAGTCTTGTCCACAAGGTTCAACGCCTCGCCGAACTTCAAAAGGCCGAGGAGAACAGAGGCACGAGCATCCAATCTTGGCGGCGTGTAGGCACGACGCTCTCTCAACCCCCGGGCTCTCAACACACCCAAAACTTCTCCGCACCTACGAGGCGTCGCCGCTTCTTTTCTGCTATAGATGTCCCACAAAAAGGAGGACCCTCTGGACACGGCGTAGAGATACTCAGCCAGACAGTCGCCGCGGTTTAGCCGATCTGTGGCATAGAGCTCTGAAAGTCTCAACAACTCGCCGAGATCTGGCATAAAAACATCTCTATAGAAGAACCTAGGAACCTCATAGGGGCCGCCACATAGGTAAACCCCTGCAACCTTAACGGGGCACCTAAGCGCACGTCTAAACGTCACAAGACGCCCTTCTATGTACAAGCCATCGCCCCTAATCTCCACCCTACCCACCAACCTGCTCTGACCCAGCTGAAGCTTATCCTCCTCCACCCTCAACACTCTACTTGGCGAAACCCTCACCTCCAGAGGAAACATGCGCTCTGGCTTTAACACAAGGATTTTAATATGGTGATCAATCTGTAGGCGGTGATGACAGGCAGAAGAGGATCGATGACAGAGGATTTGAACGCTGATCCTTTCATCTTCTGACTCGACATTAGAGACAACTGTAGACGCTTCAAAAAGATTTAAAAATAGAAGAGACACAGCTCCAAGGCCCCGGTAGCTCAGCCCGGTCGGAGCGCCCAGGGGCGAAGCCCCGCGTATGCCTCGTAACACCTCCGCGAGACAGCGGGAGGTCCCGGGTTCGAATCCCGGCCGGGGCTTGTCGGCAGGTTCGTCCCGTTGTTGTCTCTCTTGACGAGTCTATATCTCCTTCTCGCCTGTGTTTAACCAAGTGAGTTTAGAAAGGTCTATGTCTTTGCCGTATTTCAACAATGACACCATGTTCCAAGTCATTATGCCGATTATGATGTGTCTACAGATTTTCCCACCTATCGTGTTGCCTTCGCATGTGCATTTAGCGCCGTACTCGCCTACGGAGGTGTAGTACCACACGTCTTGTCTCTTGCTTGACCTTACGGCGAGTCTTACGCCGACAACTTCACCGCCTTTCTCCACCACTTCGAGAATCCTCACCGTATCTGGAGAAACGTAGAGGTAGAGGTCTAGGATCTTCTCAATACGTGTACCTAAAATCCTTGCGAGGTTTAGTAGGAAGTTTTTAACTTGGAAGTCAAAGGGCTGTTGCCGCATTTATGAACTCCTCGTCTCCCGCAATTATAGATATACGGCCATGTGGGACTAAGTCGCCTTGTATGAAGTACTTAAAGCCGGGGACGTATTTTCCAAACGTCAACGCCCCCGCCACGTCGAGAACTCGAAGTTTGCCTCGAAGATCTACAAAACCCCTCGCCGCGCCCTCGGCGGTGAAGATTAACTCTAACGCAGAGGTCCCCAGGCTCCTGCCCCTCAGCCCCAGTCTCCTTATGACTTCACAAGTCTTCTCCGGGAAGCTGTTGCTGACGGCTACAAAGACTATGTTACTTTTCAAGCTCCTCTCCACGGGCTTCCCGTTTTTCCGAGCCCCAAGTTCTGGACTTGCTGTGTATATATCACCGGTGGGCGGCACGGCGACTGCGGCGTATTCCAAGTCGGAGATGGAGCCTTCTTTATATCTGCCGGCGGCCAACGAGATGGAAAAGAGCGGAATGCCTGCCGCGTAGTTAAGAGAGCCGTCCAAGGGGTCTAAGACGAATATATACCGCTCGTCGCCCCATCTGTACACCCCCTTTTCCTCTCCGTATAAAACCCCGCCCTCTCTAAAGCTCTCTCTCAACATGTGGTACGCCATCTCCTCAGCGGCGAGATCCACTTCTCTAGTTACGTCGTCCTCCTTCTTAGCGACTATAGACGCGCCGGTACCCGCTCGAAAGCTCGACATCAGAAAATGCGAAACTCTCACTACCACGGCCTCCAAGACGCCGAGCACGCCTCAATCATTTACGTTATTTAAATAATACCGGCCTCCGAACGTAGACGATATATTCCAAGCCGCTCCAAACTACATGGAGAAGTTTAAGAAACGGTTCGTAATAGCGTCTGTCGGAGTTTTTTAAACCCGTATCTTTGCGTCTAGAAAGGCCTCCGTGACCCAACCCCCGTTGCCGTCGAGTTCAAAATCTACTATGTAGTCTACAAACCGCGCCACGCTCGCCACGGCGTTGACGTAATCAACGATGTCGTCGCCTAGGAGCCTCTCGAGATCTCTAAGACCAGACACCGCAAATACCTTTGGCCTTATGCGCCCTGAGTATATATTATATATAACCTCTACGATGTCTCGAAACGTCGTCGCCACCCTCATCTTATCCTCCTCGAGCTCAGCGGGTAGCGTCGTGGGCGGGAAGAGAGATAGGTAGAAGACCTCCCGAGACGCCGCCAGCTCCTCCAGCTTCTTTGCCAGCTTTTTCTTGTCGGCACCGTAGACCCCCACTATCTGCGATCTGTAAAGCTCCTCCACGCCTAGGAGTGAGGCATCCTCCGGGAGCGCGGTCTTGGCCACCATAGGCTTCTTGTTGAGATAGACATAGACCAAGCCGACGCCCTCTAAAAAATCGAAAAGATACCTCTCGCTAGGCGGCGCAGACCTCGACTTGACAAGCTTAAGATACCTAACGGTGTGACCCAACGCGTTCTCCTTGTAGCTGACTCTAATTAAGTTGTCAGCTATGTAGAAAACCTGTCTGGGAGCCCCCTCCACCACCGTAATTATAGGCATGTCTCTGGAGAGCTGGTAGAGAAAGCCGTGGACAAGCTCCTCCAGCTTCTCCTCACGTGGAGCAATGCCGTTGACTGTATCCACCACCAACGCGTCGTACTCATGTATGTGATCAGCTATAAACTTGGCGATGTTGCCCCGAAACGAACGGGGGAAGTCGAAGACGTAGAACTTCTCCGCCGAGGCGCCCACCCGGAGGAAAGTCCCCTTAAGACTAGCAGGCGTCTCGTTGGTGCTGATCCACAGCACTCTATTCGCAACTCTGTCGGCAAGCTTCGCGGCGACGCTCGTCTTGCCGCTACCAGGAGGGCCGTAAATCGCGGTGAAGCCCCTAGCCGCTACGTCCTGAATCATATACACATCTCATCTCAGCCACTACTTTTAAAATTTGCAACACGCCCTAAACGAGGCAGCCAGAATCCTCAACATGTAACCAAAATCCCACCGGCCCTCTTCACCAACCTCTCTGGGGCGCCCCGCTCCTTAGCCATAGGGGGTACCACGTAGGCACCCCGCTGCGTCAACACAACCCCGTCGGCAGAGATGTTAAACAAACCAGCGTTAAAAACTCCCCCAAAAGACAGCCCAGACACGTATAGAGACGGCGATGCAGATACACAACGATCTCATCATCAATACGAAACTCCACACAATCACTACATTCACCCCCCTCTCCACACCTCATGGCATACACAGCGCCGCCATCAACCACAACCACATGATACTCGCCGATCGAAGACCTACACACCACATCCCCCCACCTCACCACAAAAACAGACGACAAAACCTCAAACACCGACACGGAAAACAACCTACTGATAAAGAAACAGTAATGGTGGGCCCGCCGGGATTTTTAGGCGGGTTCCCCTGAACCCGGGATCACCCGCGCGTCAGGCGGGCATCCTACCGCTAGACTACGGGCCCGTTGTCGTATCTCACAGATGCATATTTTTAAGCTTTTGCCTACGTGGTGATAGAGAGGCTTTGAGACGTCTTGTCGTCCACGCCGCCAGCCTTGCATGCTATGCGCCGAGCCCGCGGCATAACCGTCACCAGCTGTTCCACCTCTCCACAGCCCCTCATACCGCGCCAGGGCGTCAATCTGCCGGCGCCAGCAATCACGCCGAGTGCAAACGCGCCGGGCCGACTGCCCCTTGGTTAGACAAAAACTTTAAATAACGTGAAGTACGCACAAGTCAAAGGGGGCCCGTAGCTCAGCCTGGTAGAGCGGCGGAGGACCCAGCCTCCGGTCCGCCGTAGCTCTTAACCCGTAGGTCGTGGGTTCGAATCCCACCGGGCCCGCCAGGTCTTTTGCTTGGGTTTGTGGGTGCAGACCCCCTTTTCTCTTCAGACGATTTAGCTGGGTTGTGGAAAGGTTTATATAGTGGGTCTCATTTGCGCAGATGGAACGAGGAACGAGAAGGGGGCCGCCCCGTGGGCGGCGTGGCCCGTCTGGGCCTAAACCGGTAAAGGAGGGAGACGTGGTAGAGGTTGAGGTTGTGGAGAAGTCGAGGAGGGGAGACGGCGTTGCGAAGGTGGAGGGCTTTATCGTATTTGTCCCCGGCGCCGAGCCTGGACAGAGGGTTAAGGTGCAGATTGAGAAGGTGGGCGACACCTACGCGATTGGTAGGGTTGTTACTTGAGTTTGACGCTTATACGGTATTGATCCACGTTTCCGCGCGCTTTTTCTCTCCTCTCTTTGTGCTCCTTTAGGAATTTTGTTATTTTGTCGTAGAGCTTCAGCTTGCATTCGCCGCATAGGAGGGCGCCGCTTCTGCAGTCCTGCCGAATCTTCTCCACCGACGCGTCGTCGGGGTCGAGGAGCATGTGGTACTGGAAGACAGGGCATATGTCTGGGTTTCCGCCGTATTTACGTTGCTCCTCCGCAGTCGGCCTCCCGCCAGTGAAGGCGTTCATGACCTTCCTCTTCACTGTCTTTTCGTCGTCCGTGGTGTATATCGCCGAGTCGGGATTCGACGCAGACATCTTGCTCTCCCCCGTCAGCGCCATGATGAACTTAGAGTAGAGGGTAGCCGGCTTGGGGTAGCCGAGCACGTCGGCTATATCCCTCGCGAGGCGGAAGTAGGGGTCTTGGTCTATGGCGCAAGGTATGAGGACGGGGACGGCTTCTCTTCGCAACTCCGTGGGGAGGAAGGCCACGGCTATCTGCAGAGAGGGGTAGAAGATGAGGCCTATGTTCGTCGAGTCTGTGAAGCCGAACGTCGCTTTTACTGTGTTCCAGGTCAGCTTCTTCGCAACTTTAACAGCTATTGGGTACAGCGGCTCTATGTCTTTGGTGTCGAGTATTAAATGCAGTCTATCCGGCGTGAAGCCTAGGGCTATTACGTCTAGGGCGTTTTCGTAGGCCCAGCTTGTGGCTTCCTCCAGCTTCATCTCCGGATCGTCGAAGAACTTCTCGTCGTCGGTGAGCTGGAAGAAAACCTCAAGCCCGAACTTGTCTGAGAACCACTTCAACAGTATCCACGGCACCATGTGGCCTATGTGCACCGGCCCGCTGGGGCCTCTGCCGGTGTAGAGGGCCCAGGGCTTCCCCTCGCCGTGCCACTTCAAAATCGTGTCGAAGTCCCTATGCGCGTAGAAGAAGCCTCTCTTGATGAGGTGGTGAACCTCCCCCGCGTATTTCTCCAGGAGCGCCACCTCGCCGGGTGTGAGGGGCTTGGCGCCGAAGTGCCTCAAGAGCTTGTCGTAGTCGACCCTCCCCCGCACCTCCCAGGGCGTGACTACAAACTCCTCCGCTACACCAACTGTGTCGACTGCCGTTGTTTCTTTTTTTACCCTGTCTTCCACCCCATGGGTGTCTGAAGCTGTGGTTTATTTAAATGCTGAGGACGCCCTTGTCGGCTAGGTACGCCAGCGTTTGGACCCAGCCGGCGAGCCGGCCTAGCTTCTCGGCGGCTTGTGCTCTTAGGCAACGGGGGGCTAGGGGGCATGCGTCGCATGTATATCTGCGGCAGTGGGCGGGGCTGGGGGGTCTTCCTCTCAGCCCCAGCCTAGGCGCCGTCCTCATAAAGTGCTTATCTACGGGCGCGGCGGTGGTGTCGCCGGTGAAGAGTAGGTAGAGGTCAGCCACCTTGGCGCCGACGCCTGGTATGCGGAGTAGCTCTCTCCGGTCGCGGGGCCTGCCCAGCTCTAGATAGCGCTTGACTGCTTGCGGCAGTCTTCTCAGCTGGTAGCTCCGGCCTATCGACTGCGCAACCTCTGCTATTTCGGCCGGGTCCTCCGTCTTTGAGAACAAGTCGCGGCTCCACCTGAGGACGTTTGTATGGTAGTTGGTGTTTTGGGTGAGGAACGCCACTACGAATAACAGATCTTCGTCGCCGGGGGAGGTGGAGATGCCGACGCAGTGGCCGTATCTCTCGGCCAGGTTCTGCACCGCGTCGCGTAAGTCGCCTGTAGCGTCGTTTATGTATCTCCAGGGGCTGTACCACCGGCCTGATATATACAGGTCGTCGCCTGCCCACACGCCTTTCTTCACGCCGAAGATCTTGACGAACCTCTCGTCGAGAAGCGCCAGCGTTATGCTTGGGTAGAGGGTGAGCTGGAGGCAGTTCATATCATGAAGGCGGGCACCCCGTCCGGCCTCACTGCGCGTATAGGCGTGAGGCCGCGCGTCTTCATCAGCTTCACTACGTGGGGGTATAGGATGACGTACTCCACGTCTATACACTGAGGCAAGTCCGGGTCTATTTCAGCCAGGGCCTTCTCCAGCCTCTTTATGTTCTCGTCCGTGGAGAAGCCGAGCATGGCGGCTGGATACACATCGCGGCACGGCTTCATGCCGCTCTCCACCAAGAGGCGGAGGGCCTTTAGTTGCCTGTAGAAGTAGGCCCCTGGGGAGCCGGTAATTTTTTCAAATTCCTCCGCCGTGGCCCCCTTCAGCGATACCCTCACCACCGCGTTGGGCCTCGCGGCTAGTTCTTTTGCGATTTGTCTGTCTATAAGCGTGCCGTTCGTCTCCACGACGAAGACATAGCCGCTCAACAGATCCATCACCTTAAGCAGATGGGCAGGCGCTATGAGGGGCTCGCCGCCGGATATCCTAACCTGTTGGAAGCCTCTCCTCTTGGCGATGTCTCTGAGCCTCTCGGCCACCTCGCCTGGGGGAAGCCACTCGCCTACGTCCAGGAGGTAGGAGGTGTTTCTCCAAGCCCAACACATGCCGCACCGCAGGTTGCAACCGACTACGTCGGCCGTGGCTATGCCGCCGTACCACCGGTCTGCGCGGAACCTCCTGTAGCGTCTGTACACCTCGCCGCCCTCGGCCTTGACGGCGTATCTCAACACAAGCTCAAGTAGCTTCTCAGGGTTGATCACAAGAGTTACGCCTTGTATATTTATCTCTTTTACTTTGCTTGAAAAATTTCCAAGGGAAAGTATATTTACAAATCTGCCAAGCATATACATGCTTAAGATGAAGCCTCCCAAGTCGGAGAAGGTCGCCGCGGCGGAGAAGCTGGGTAAGAGAGAAAAGCCGGAGCTTTACTGGGGCTAAATTTATAACTTAACCCTTTTCTGCAGTTGTGTCTGAGGAGAAGAAGGTGGTGCTCACACGGGAGTATGTGATTAATCTAAGGCGGGCCTACGAGGTTTCACGGACGAAGAGGGCTAAATACGCGGTGGGGCTCATCAGGAGGTTTGTGGCTAGGCATCTCAAGGTGGAGCCCAAGGCTGTAAAGGTGGGCCAGAGACTCAACATGGCGTTGTGGTCTCGTAGCATTGAGAAGCCGCCGAGGAGGGTGCGCGTGACTGTGGAGAAACTCAGCGATGGGACGGCGGTTGTGGAGTTAAAGGAGTAAATGTTTGACGTCGCGCCTGTCAAAGTCTTTGGGACGTCTTCCGTCGGCGTCTTTCTGGCGACAAACAACTCGGTGACTTTCCTCCCTCCTGACGTCCCCGAGAAGATTGACGACCTGGTGCGGGGCACTCTTCGCACTTCTGTTGCCAGGTTCACCATCGCGAAGTCTCCTCTACTTGGCGTATTTATTGTAGTTAACGACAACGGAGTTCTTCTATCGCCGCTGGCGCTGGAGGACGAAGTAAGGCTTTTCAAGTCGCTGGGGCTCAATGTGGAGGTGTTAAACACAAAATACACCGCAGTGTCAAATCTCATACTTGCCAACAACAGGACCGCCTTAGTTTCGCCGCTTCTAGAGCCGCAGTTGCGGAAAGTTGTGGCCGACGTGTTGGGCGTGGAGGTCATTGTAGACACCGTGGCCAACAACCCGCTGGTTGGGGCGTTGGCGGTGTTGAACTCAAGAGGCCTCTTAGTCGCGCCTGAGGCGACGGACGAAGACGTAAAGAAGCTCAGCGAGTATTTTAAGGTTAGGGTAGATGTGGGCACCGTCAACAAGGGGAAAAGCTTCCTCAGGGGCGGCATCGTGGTGAACGACCACGGCGCGCTCGTCGGCGATGAGACCGCAGGCCCCGAGCTGATGCGCATAACCCAAGTACTGGGTTAGCCAAGGGGTTAAACTTTTAAGATTCGGGTTAAGAGCACGGCATGCCTAAGATTTACCGCATAGTTGGAGACACAACCACCGGCATGAAGTTTAAAATGGAGGTAACTGCCGAAAAGCCCCACGACGCAGTTGAGAAGGCGCTTTCGTTAATCGGGAGCAGACATAAGCTTAAAAGGGTGCAGATAAGAATAAAAGAGGTGTCTGTGGTGTCCCCCGAGGAGGCGCAGAGCGAGGAGGTCAAGCTTTTGATGGCGACAGATAGAATAATTAGGTATTGATATGTCCCGTCAAGATGTTCAGAAACTCCTTGAGGAGTATCAGCTAATTGGGGAGTTGCTCGCCAGTCTACAGACTCAATACACGACAGTGACGGAGCTTCTTGAGGAGTTGACCACGGCGCTGGACGGCGTGAGGATTTTGAAAAACGGCGGAGAGGGGCGGCTTGTTCACATAGGCGCTGGGCTTTTCGTCGGCGGCACCTTCGACACGAGAGAGGTGCTTACGCCTCTCGGCGCTGGTTACCACGCGTTTCTAGATTTTGACAACGCCGAGAGGATTCTCCAGGAGAGGATTGAGGAATACTCAAAGTTGAAGACGTCGCTTGAGGAGAATATCCAAAAGCTGGCGGAGAGGGCTGAGCAGATACGGCAAATCTTAGAGCGGCTTGGCGTAAGGTAAATGTTCGAAAAGCTTAAGAAGACCTTTTCTAAGTTTGTAGAAAGTGTTGTTAGTGCAGTAAAGGAGGATACTTTAAGCGAGAAAGACGTCGAAGGTTTGGTTTCGGATCTTTACATAGACCTCGTGGAAAGCGACGTGGCTGTGGAGGTGGCAGACGCCGTGGTGGACGAGCTTAGGAGGAGGCTGGTCGGGGTGAAGGTTCCTCGTTTCGGGGAGCGGGAGGCTGTGATTAAGAAGGCGCTTTACGACTCTCTCCTCAGCGTGTTGAGCGACGTGCCGGACGTCGACTTCTACGAGGAGAGCAAGAGATTGCTTGAAAAGACGAAGCCTGTGTCTGTCATGTTTCTGGGGCCGAACGGCTACGGCAAGACCACGACCCTCGCCAAGCTGGCTTTCCAGCTACAAGAGATGGGGTTTAGGGTGGTGGCCGCGGCGGCCGACACCTTCAGAGCCGGCGCCAGGGAGCAGTTGGAGGAACACGGAAGGCGGGTGGGGTTTAAGGTGGTTGGGGGGCCCTACGGCTCTGACCCCGCCGCCGTCGCCTACGACGCGTTGCAACACGCCAAGTCAAAGGGGTATCACTTCGTGCTTATAGACACGGCAGGCCGTATGCACACCGACGCCAACCTGATGCAGGAGCTTCAGAAGATACAACGCGTGGTTGAGCCGCAGTACTCAATCTTCGTCTTCGACGCGCAACTGGGCAATGAGGCGCTAGAAATTGCGAAGTACTACTCTAAATATGTAAAGATAGATGGGATGATAGCCACGAAGGTCGACGCGTACCCCAAAGGCGGCTCGATCCTCACTTTTATGTACACGTTGAGGCGGCCGGTCTACTTTTTAGGAGTCGGTCAAGCCTACCGCGATCTTGTGAAGTTCTCAAAATATGACTACGTCAAGCAACTTTTGACTTGAATCCATTCCGCATTGGCAAGACGGGGGCTCTTGCTCGTCTCTCTATAGCGGCTGAGGCGGCCTAAACTTTTAATATATGTACAACTCGTGGAGCGTGGCCTCTCTACAGGAGAAGTTACTAAACTTATGGCGAGACATCAAGTGGGTGGTCTCCACTGCGTCTAAGCCGGACGAGGAGGAGTTGAACTTAACTGCTAAATTTCTCGCGCTTACAGCGTTTATTGCAGGCGCTTTTCAAATAGTTTTTCACGTAGCCGGCGTGTATATCAACCATTTCGTGTATGGAACGCCGCTATACACGCTGGGAGACCCGGTCAAAGAGACTGTGGCTATGCTCGTGTCGATTACGTTGATATTCATAGGTCTCCTGTACCTAATGACTAAACTAAGGTGACGATGGCGCAGGAGCGTTGCCCCGTATATACCATAAGTGTTGTGTCACGTCAAGAGTATAACGTAGTCATCGTCTTGAAAATGCGCGTCGAGTCCAGCAAAATTCCCATATACTCAATTATAGTTCCTCCAGAGTCCTTCGGCATATTGTTCATGGAGGGGGAGTCTCTTCCTGCGGTGAACCGCGCCGTTTACGGCGTCAAGCACGTGAAGGGCGTGATGCGGGGCATCACTAACGTAGACGAAGTGATGAAAGTTCTGAAGCCTGTTAAGCCGACAGTGGATATCGACGTAAACGACGAGGTAGAAATAGTGGCTGACGTCTTAAAAGGCAGTAGGGCCCGCGTTACTTTCGTGGATAAGGAAAAGGGGGTTGTGAGAGTGGAGCTTCTCGACAGCGCGTTCCCCATGCCTCTTGACCTCAAGATCACCGAGGTCAAGCTCATTAGGAAGAGTCAATAAAGCACCTGCTTTTTCTTCTAGAAAACTTTTAATACTTAGCCCTTTGGTGAGGCGATGTCTAAGCGCGTCGTAGCTGTGCCTCTACAGGGAGGTAAGGTGGCTGTGAATCCACAGTTTCAAGAGTCTTTGAAGCAACTTGGCCTTGACCCCAACGCAGTGGTTCAGAAAGTACAAGAGGAGTTGAAGAAATACGGCAAGTACCCCATCCAGAAAGTGGAAATAGAGATTACGTCGCCTACTAAGTATGAGATCAAGGTGTATCTCCCGCCTGTGGGGGATCTATTACTTAAGCTGTTTGGCAAAGACACCGGCGTTCACGACCCTACGAAAGAGACTTTAGGCAACTTGACCTTTGAACAGCTTGTTGAGATAGCCTTGCTTAAGAAGGATGAGCTTAAGTCGAAGACTTTAAAAGCCGCCGTGAAGCAGCTTTTAAGTACGTGTAAAGCCATGGGCGTCACTGTAGACGGGAAACAAGCTGATGAGGTTATGAAGGAGCTAGACAGCGGTAGGTACGCAGAAATTATTAATAAGTTTGAAAAGTCGTGGTGACATGAGCGCCGTAATCAATAAGGAGGTTTTGTTAACCAAGATTAAAGAGGCCTTAAAGGCTGGAAAACCTAGGCGATTTAAGCAGAGCGTCGAATTGATTGTAGTGCTCAGAGATGTGGATTTAAACAAGCCAGAAAACCGTATTAATCTCCTCGTAGAGTTGCCTCACCCTCCTAAGTTTAACAAGATAGGGGCCTTTGCACATGGCGCGTTTGAGGTGCAAGTTAAAAACGCAGGCGTCGACGGAGTGATAACGAGAGATCAAATTGAGGCTCTCGCTGGGAACAAGAGGGCTATTAGAAAACTAGCTAAACAATACGACTTCTTTGTGTCGTCGCCCGACCTCATGCCTCTGTTAGGAAGAGTGGTGGGTCCCATATTTGGCCCTAGGGGGAAGATGCCAGAGGTCGTGCCGCCTAACGTCGATGTAAAGGTTGTGGTGGAGCGGTTAAGGAGAGCCGTCAGGCTGAGAATTAGAAACGAACCTGTAATTAAGGTGCGGATAGGCTCGGAGACTCAGAAACCTGAGGAGATTCTTGAAAACGCTCTGGTGGTTCTTGAAGAGATAAATCGGAAGTTTCCCCTAAGGCAACACTTGAAAGACTTGTATATCAAGAAGACGATGGGACCTCCCGTAAGGGTAAGAGCTTTAGAAGTATTAGCCCGTTAAAATTATTTAAATAGCTCCCAACCTCACGCCTTGATGATTGTATTAGGCAAGAGGAGATACGTAAGGTCGAAGCCGTATCCACAACGCAAGGTTAAGATCGTCGAGGAGGCTGTGGAGCTACTTAAAAACTATAGCTATATATTTCTCTTTGACTTGCATGGCTTGTCTTCTAGGATTTTGCATGAGTATCGATACAGATTGAGACGTTATGGCGTTATTAAAATTATTAAACCTACTTTATTTAAGATTGCATTTACTAAGGTATACGGGGGCATACCAGCTGAGATAGCTGAGAAGATAAAAGGCGAGATAGGATTCTTCTTTACTAACTTAAACCCGGCCGAGGTAATTAAGGTAGTAGCTGAAAACGCAGTAAGGCGGGCAGCTCAGCCGGGAGATAAGGCCCCGTTTGACATAGTAGTGCCTGCCGGCCCCACCAACGCCTCTCCTGGCCCGATAATTTCTAAGTTCGGGAAGCTGAAGATCCCGACGAGAGTTCAGGAGGGTAAGATTTGGATTGCAAAAGACACCGTGGTCGCTAAGGCCGGCCAGGAGATTACGCCGGAGATCGCCGAAGTGCTCAGAGTTGTGGGCATAGAGCCCATATTTGAGCAGTTGAGACTGCTCGGCGTCATTTGGAAGGGCAAACGGTTCGTCGACATCTCTGAACTGACGATAGATGTGAGCAAATACAGAGAGCTCTTTGAGACTGCTGCTGTCTACGCGAGGAACTTAGCGTTAAACATAGTCTACCCCACTAAAGAGGTGTTGCAGGTCGTGCTACCTGCCGCCCACATGAGGGCAGTTGCTTTGGCGGTGCGGCTGGGCATAGTGACGAAAGAGACTTTGCCTATGTTAATAAGCAGAGCCGTGGCTGAGGCGAACGCTCTTGCCGCCGCAGTGGCCCCCAAAGCTCCAGAGCTTGGACTTTCAGTGGCTACGCCTCAGACGCCTCAGCAGCCGGCTCAACCCGCTGAGACGCCTAAAAAAGAGGCCGCCGAAGAGAAGAAGGAAGGCCCCAGCGAGGAGGACGTCGCCGGCTCTTTAGCCTCCCTCTTTTAATGATTAAGGTATTTGCGCCGGGGGTTATAAAACTTTTCGGCGAGCATGCCGTGGTATACGGCAAACCTGCCCTAGCGGCGACTATAGATAGAGGCATCTACGTGGAGTGCGAAAAGGAGAATAAACTCGTTGTGGAGACCGTGGGGGTCCCCTCATCTCTTCGCTATTTTCCGACAGAGAAGAGGGCTGAGGCGTTGGGGTCTGAACGCTTTTTTGCATATATAGACACGGCGCTTAGGGTTGCAGAGGAGCAGTGGGGGTCGGTGCGGGCTAGGTTTACGATCAAAAGCGACTTGCCGCCTGGCATCGGCGCAGCGACCTCCGCCGCAGTCTCTGTTGGCATCTTGAAGGCGTATTCGCTCTGCGCAGGAGTTGACGTGGATGCTTACAGTCTCGCGAAGCTGGGTCACAGAGTGGAGTTAGAGGTGCAGGGAATAGCCTCGCCGATGGATACAGCCGCCACGTCGATCGGCGGAGTTCTGAAAATATGGGCTAATCCTTTTAGGCTTGAGAAACTCAACGTCAGACTGCCTCCCTTCTACATAGCCGTGCTCCCCCGGATAGGTACCACTAGAGAGATAGTAGCAGAGGTTAAGGCGTTCCTAGGCAGGCGGCGTTCTGCCGCCAACATTATCGAGGTGATTGGCGGTCTTGTGGAGGAGGCGCACGCCTGTCTATTGGCTGGAGATCTAGAGTGTTTGGGGGAGTTGATGTACATGAACAACTGGCTCCTCGGCGCGCTTGGCGTCGTAGATGGGCGGGTGGTGACTCTGCTGGAGATGGCAAGGCCGTTTATCTACGGCGGTAAGGTAAGTGGAGCTGGGAGGGGCGGCGTCGTTCTGTTGTTGCCCCGGGAGGGGGCAATGGTGGAGAGAGTATTGAGCTCTCTGGGACACGTCTACCATAGGGTGTCCATAACGGAGACCGGCGCGGCGGCTGTATGACGCCGTTGATGGGGTTTTTGGGGCTGTTTTTAATCGTGGCAGCGTGGGCTGTAAATATCATCCGGAGGAGTCCGCCGCCTCCTCTCGACTTGACTATTCTCTACTTCGCTGGAAGTGTCGCGTTGACGATCTACGCCCTGTCGCTGGGAGACTGGATTTTTACTGTTCTAAACGCCTTGTCGGCTACGCTTTCTTTCGTCAACCTGCTGAGGGCGCTACGTATTAAAATTGAGAAGAGAGGCTAAGCATGGCCCAGAGGCCTAAGGTAGGCGCCAAGGCGTATCACCTCATGCTTGCCCCGGGCGAGGCGCCGAGGTACATGCTCCTGCCAGGCGACCCCGGCCGGGTGCCGTTAATAGCTAAGCACTGGACGGAGGCTAGAGAGATCGCGAGAAATAGAGAATTTGTCACTTGGGTCGGCGTGTATAAAGGCGTTAAAATAGGCGCCACTTCAACCGGCATAGGGTCCGGCTCCACCGCCATAGCCGTAGAGGAGTTGCTCTACGCAGGCGCCGACACTTTCATAAGAGTGGGGACTACTGGAGCCCTGCGGCGGGAAATCAAACTGGGCGACCTGATCATCGGGACAGCCGCCGTCCGTTTCGACGGCGCCTCTAGATGGTACGCCCCGCCTGAGTACCCCGCCGCGGCCCACTGGCTGGTGGTAAAGGCCCTAATCGAGGCAGCGCAGTCGCTGGGAGTTAGGCACCACGTCGGCGTGGTGGCATCTACAGACTCCTTCTACGTCGGCCAGGAGCGGCCTGGCTACGGAGGCTTCATGCCGCCGTGGTCCAAGGGCCTTATAGAAACGCTACGAAGTCTAAGGGTGCTGTCTTTCGAGATGGAGAGCGCCACCATCTTCACCTTGGCGTCTATATACGGCGCGCGAGCCGGGGGCGTATACGCGGCTATTGCCAACAGGGAGACCGACGAATTCGCGCCAGAGGTCGGCGTGGAAGACGCCGTAAGGGTCGCCAACGAGGCTGTGAAGATTCTGGCTGAGTATGATCGTAAAGGTGGCGCAGGTCCGTGACGTCGCCATAATAGAGGTTGACCTAAAGCCCTGTGCGGACGTATTTATCTTCAGGGTTCGCGGCCGGGAGCTGGAGCTCTGCAGGAAGACCCTTGTATTGAGCGAGGAGCTCGGGGAGTTCAGGAAGGGACTTCTCGTAATGGCCAAGACGCCGTTTTTCGTCGAATGCGAGGCAGGAGACTGCTTGGCGGCAAAGGCACAAATATAAAAACTACGGCGTTTTGCCCCGTCATGGAGCTTGTTGTGGCTATTTATAACATAAGCTCCGTGCCAAAGATGCTTGAACTCGCCAAGATCGCCTATGGGTTCGGCGTGAGGCGCCTCGTATTGACCAAGGTATTTGGAGCCGCCGCGCAACAGATCGGTGATTTGTTCAAGCTGGCCTTCAAGATGGGGGGAGAGGTCCTCGTCTTCAACGACGTCAACGACGCCGTGGAGGTGCTGAAGCCGGAGGTAGTATACGCCATCGGCAAGCCGGATAAGGACGCCAAGCTGGTTGAGAAAGTCGACAAAAGGATAATGCTACTAATACACGGCTCGGATCTCGCCTTCTCGCCTAGAGAGCTACCTCCAGGCTCAATTTTGAGCTACGCTGTGAACAAAGACGTGGGGTCTGCAGGCCAGTTGGCAGTGGCACTGTATAGGCTCTTAGAAACCTAACCGCGGACCGGCACTCTTATCTCCTCCTCCTTAACCTTCTTCGCCGTTATTATCAATACGCCGTTTCTATACAATGCAGAAATTGAAGAGGGATCGACCTTCACGGGGAGACGTATATGTCTCGAGTACCTCCTCTCCCCCCTGGCGCCCTCCGCTCGTATCGCCGTGCCGTCTTTCGTCACAGTAAGCGCAATATCTGCCGGCTCTAGGCCCGGCATGTCTATCTCTATCCGGACCTCATCGCCTTCTTCAACTAGCCGGTAGTCCTTCCTCTCCTTTAAATCTTCAACCATTTTCTGGATAGATTTAGTGATCTCCTCCATCGCCTTCTTAAAATCTTCCATATAGAACGCCACCTACCAGGTTTATAATTATTCCCTCCTGAATGCCTTACCAACGGCCTTTGGCGGCTTCGCTCTGCCGATCACGCCGGCAACAATCAACAACGTGGCTACGTAGGGGATCATCCGCGTGATTTCGTACCTGGCTAGGTTCAGCGTTTGGAGCCAGTAGGAAAGCGCGTCGAAGAAGCCGAATATGAAGGCACCGGCGACTGCCAGTGCTGGGTTCCAGTTTGCAAAAACTACGTTGGCCAGCGCTATGAAGCCTCTGCCGGCTGATATTTCCTTGGTAACTACGGAGAGGTAGGCAATGCTGAGGTAGGCGCCTGCCAGCGCGGCTAATGTTGCGCCGATCACAGTGGCGAGCAGTCTTACCTTGTTTACGTCGACGCCCATGTTAAATGCGGATTCTGGGTCTTCTCCGCATGCTCTGATGATTATGCCGAGTCTGGACTTGAAGAGTATGTACCACATGACGCCGGCAACCACGAAGGCGAACACGGCGACCCAGATGGGGTCTGTCTTCGCCCACTCTGGTACCTGTTTATACCCAGCCACGCCCCAGTAGGCCTGTATTCCGTAGGCAACCGCGCCAGCGGCGAAGAGATTTATGGCTACTCCGCTGATTATCTGGTCGCCCGCCAGATACGCAGAAATGTAGCCGTGGAGGAGCCCTATCAAGGCGCCGGTAAGCGCCGCGGCTAGCATGGCCATAAAAGGCCACCAGATGTCTGGAAGGTGGAGGCCGGCTCTGTTGTGGAGGTAGTCAACCGCCAGCGGCCCCATCAACGCGCCGAGCAGCATTATGCCCTCCAGCCCTATGTTGACGACGCCGCTTCTCTCCGTCAGGATCTCACCAAGCGAGGCCAGCAGTATGGGCACAGCGGCGAGGAGCGCTTGCGTCAACAGAAGCGGCACGATGTCTATCATATCTTCCTCAGCATCTGGAGCGCTAGGAAGAGTATTAGCAGACCCTGTATCACTCTTATGAACTCAAAGGGGGTGCCCGCCTCTATCTGCATGTGGCGTGCGCCTTCCTGCAGTATTCCGAGGAACACCGAGGCGAGAAACACGCCTATTGGGTGCCCCCTGCCCAACATGGCGGCCGTGATGCCGTCGAAGCCGAGGCCGTAGACATTGGCTAGGTTCCTGGCAAGGCTGTAGGAGGGCGGCCTAGCCGCCACCTGCAACACACCTGCGAGGCCGGCCGTCAGGGCGCCTATTCCAAACGCCACTAAGACCGCTTGTTCAGGCCTTATGCCGTATGCCTTGGCCACTGTGGGATTTTGCCCGCTTATTGATATCCTGTAGCCCCAAACGCTGTATCTGAGGAAGACGTAGATCAACACAGCGGTTAGATACGCCAGCGGCACAGCCAACGTGAGGTCTGTCCCAGCAACCAGCGGAGTGAGACGAGCCGCCTCCGGCATCTTTACCGACTCCTCTGGTTGCGACGGATTTGCAAAAATTGTAGAAACAGCCATTATCACCAACCAGTACGCAACCCAGTTCATCATTATCGTGCCCACGACCTCGTTTACCCCCCTCCAGATCTTCAACAACGCCGGGATCGCTGACCAAGCCACAGCAAAGGCTACTCCAAGAAATACCGCAAGCGGCAGAGCCGAGACGTCTCTAGTCAAGTAGGCAGCCGCAACGGCGCCTAGGGCGCCCATATAAGTCTGTCCCTCGGCGCCTATGTTGAAAAGGCCGGCCTTGAGACCTACTGCGAAGGTGAGGCCGGTCAAGAGTATCGGCGCCGAGAAGGCAAGCGCCGAGAAGAGATAAGTCAAGTCCGACAAAGGCGTTAATAACATGGATTTATAGGATAAGAGCGGGTCGTAGCCTGAGATCCACATGGCGATTGCCCCCAGCACAAAAGCCAGAAACAAAGCAAGGCCTGTGTTTAACAGAGAGAAAGCGAGCCTCCTCATAACCCGGCCATCTTCTTACCCACAAGCTCTATCCCCATCTCCTCCACGGGGCCGTAGGCGACGATCTTTCCTCTGTACATCACCGCTATCGTGTCAGCGAGTTTATAAGCCTCGTCTAGGTCGCTTGTCACTAACAACACTCCAACACCTGCGTTTCTAGTTTTCATGAGTAGTGTCTGTACATACTCGGTGGTGGCAACGTCGAGGCCGCGGGTGGGTTGATGCGCCACTATGAGCTTGGCGCCTCTGCTCAACTCACGCCCCACCACAAGCTTCTGCTGGTTTCCGCCGGAGAGTTGCCGCACCGACGACCAAGGGCCCGGCGCCACTATTCCGAACTCCTCTATCAACTTCGCCGTAAAACGCTCGGCCCGTTGCCAAGAGATTAAACCACGTTTGGCGAACTCATTCTCCTTGCCTATAATTGCGTTTTCTACAAGTGACATCTCAAGCACCAACGCCTTTTTCTGCCGGTCATCGGGTATATAGGCGTAGCCCCCATATATCTTAATCATGCCTCTACTCCTCTTCCTAACCCCAACTATAGTCTCCACCAAATGCTCTTGCCCATTGCCTTCCACTCCAACTATTGCCAAGATCTCCCGCTCTCTGACGACGAGGTCTACCCCTTGTACTGCCGCCCTATCGCCATCGTAGACCCATAGATCTTTCACCTCTAGGACAGGCCTCTCGCCAGGCTTGCCCAGCCTCTGCACAGCCTCCGTCTTCACCTCACCTACCATAGCCTCAACCAGCCTCTTGGCGTCATAGGGCGGCGAGAACTCTGCAGACTTAAGTCCTCTTCTCAACACGACGACGCGGTCCGCAATTTCCATGACCTCTGGTATCTTATGCGTGATGTAGACCACAGACCGGCCTTGTTCTTTCAACCTCTTGATCACTTGAAACAACGACTTCACCTCAGGAGGTGACAAAACAGTCGTCGGCTCGTCTAGTATAAGGAGTTGCGCCCCCCAGTACAAGGCCTTAACGATCTCCACCCTCTGCCTCATGCCCAGCGGCAACTCCTCCACATCTCTATCCCACTCAATCTCAAACCCAAGCTCTTCAGCGATCTTCTCCACCCTCCGCCTCAGCTCAGTGGACACCGGCGAGAGAGATGCGCCCTCTAAAACGGCGACGTTCTCCAGCGCTGTGAGACCTGGAATCAGTGAAAGGTGTTGATGCACCATGGCGATCCCGAGCTTGAGGGCGTCTCTGGCGTTCTTCGGCTTAACTCTCCTGCCGTCTACGTAAATCTCGCCGGAGGTCGGCCGGTATATCCCAGAGAGTATTTTCATAAGCGTGGTCTTCCCCGCCCCGTTTTCGCCGAGGAGGGCAAGCACCTCGCCGGGAAAAATATCGAGAGAGACGCCCCTCAAGGCGTGAGTTCCGTCGGAAAAAACCTTGTGGATTTCGCGGAGAGAGACCTTCATCAGCCGACTGTGCCTAAACCCAGCTCCTTCCTAAGCTGAACCACCTGGTCTTGGGCGGTGGGCAGGGGGACCTTCTCCGCGCCGGTTACTATATCTTGCTTAAGCTTATCCACCGCCTCCCATATCCACGTCGGTATCTTAGACCTCATCTCCTTCACCGTGTTTATGATGTTTTGCGCGTCTGACTCCTTAACGGCGCCTGCCCTGATGCCTATCTCGAGGAATTGAGCCAAGTCATCCAGCGTGCTGACCGAGATGCCGCCCTCCTTAATGCCGAGCTCCAACACACCGCCTTTGAAGCTCCCCTCCACCGCCATCTTGGCTGCTGTGTAGACGCCGACGTCTACTCTCTTCATCATGGAGGCGAGTATGAAGCCGGGCTTTATGTAGTCCTGATCGGCGTCTACGCCGATGGCGAAGGGCGGACCCATCGTCCTTCCGGCTTTCTTGCCGGCCTCCGCCACTGCTTCAAACACGCCGAGACCTGTGGCGCCCGCGGCTTGATATATTACACACACGCCCTGCGCCAGCATCACCTCAGCCGCCTGTTTGCCCTTTGCTGGGTCGTTAAAAGATCCTGTATATACATAGAGTATGTCGAACTTCACATCTTTGCCGAACTTCTGCTTGATGAAACGCTCCGCCCACCTAACGCCGTAGGCGTAGCCGATTTCGAACTTCCAGAGCACAGGTATCTCCATGCCTAGTACTATGCCGACCTTGGTGCAGTTGTAGTAATACGCAGTGAGGGCGCCCAACGCCCCAACCAACGCCGAGCCTTCGTTCTCTCTAAAGAGAACAGACATAACGTTGGGGCGGTCTGGTATATACCCGTCGATGATGGCGAACTTCACGTTGGGGAACTCCTGCGATACTTGCTTAACTGCGTCAGTCATCAAAAAGCCTACGGCGACTGTAATAATTGCATCGCCAGACTTCGCCGCAGCTCTGAGATTGGGGACATAGTCGTCTTGAGTTTTGCTCTGGATCTCTTTAAGCCCAAGGCCGAAGTCTTTAGCCGCCCGCGAGGCGCCTAGGTACGCCATGTCGTTGAAAGAGAGATCTCCTCTGCCGCCTATGTCGTAAATCACGTAGATGTTGCCCTTCTTTGCGGTTTGTGTGGGAGTAGCTGTCTGGGGGGTCGTCGTCCGTTGTGTAGTCGTCTGGGGAGGAGGCGGTTGTTGAAATGCTAGAAATGCCCCAATCGCCACAATTATCACCACTACGGCCACCGCCAACCAGAGTTTTGGGTTCATACGCTATAGAAAGGCTACTTTTTTATCTGTTGAGCGCTTGGACGTAATAGATATCCCGCCGCAGCCCCCAAGACGAAGAAAAGCAGCCACAACCCCATCCACAAGACCGTGAATGTTGAAAACAGAGAAAGGTAACGGATCAACCTTGCGGCGTCGACGGCGGCATAATATAACAACACGATGACCATTGGCACCAGGGCGGCCAGCGGCGATAAAAACACGCCCCGTCTCCTCTCTGTGAAATAGCCATATACTAGACCGCCAAGTAGCGGCAACACAGCCACATTGAGTATGTGAAGCGGCGAGGCGGCCCCCGCTAGGGGGATCAAGAGACCTAGGTACTTAATCCACTTTGACATACTCTCCCCTGACCCAGGGCATGTACATGGCGTCGTAAGACTGACTGAGCGGGTCGCCGTCGGGGCCGCCCGGCAACATCATATAGACGCCGTCGCCGAAGGCCACTATAAACCTCACGCTAGGTCCGTGAGAGACTTGGAAGCCGGGCGCGACGTTTACCGTAAACCAACTCCCCCCAGCCTCTACCTGTCTATAATTGAGCTGGGGAAAGACCGACCCAAGGACGTGTGTGATACTGTACTTGTGTATCTGGCCCCAGGTGGAGGACGTCTTCAACGCCTCGGCCGCCGCCGTTTCGACTATAGAGCGGTCGATTAATCCACGTCTAATCGATGCCAGGGTGACTTCAAATGGCACGAAGGTAATAGACACGTTGAATCTGTCCCAGGCTAGCTTTTGTAATGTATAAACGAAAGTGGCGTATCTCGCCGCGGTCACCGAATCTGTCTTCATAGCGCAGTCCCACTGGGCGAGCTCATTTAACAGCTTTTTACTATTCTCTCCTCCGTACTCCGCCAAAAGAGTCTTGACGTCTCTACAAGATATATCTACTATGTCCCTCTGAATATCCATGACGTCGTTTACAGAGATCTTACCCCTAGCCGCCTTCTGAGCTAGGAGTTCCATAATTCTGTCGTGACGATATCTATCTGCCCAACGCCACTGGAGGTAAATGTCGGCGTCTGCCACCTTGTTGTTCGCAGTCGCCAAATACGGCGGATTGATGTAGTTCAAAACGCTGGGAAGCCAGATATATTTCCTCCATTCACCCTCGCCTCTAGACCCATTGAAGGGGAGGTAACCCCCCTCCCTCACAGGGAAGTAACCGCTGGCGAAATACGCAACTACTCCATATCTATCTGCATACACCGTATTCTGGCTGGGCACCACGAAGTACTTCAAACCCTCTAGGAACTCAGTGAGGTTCCTCGCCTTGTCCATACGGTAGAGAGCCACAGCCTCTAGAGTGACGTTGCTGCCGAGCCACCTCATGGCGTATCTCTGCCCTCTGTACTCCACGACAGGGCCGTGCAGAGTCTCCAAAACCTCCAACGTCTTCTCGGTGCATCTGTTGTCTAGGTCGCAGATTTTGAAAACCTCCACCCGCCTCTCAGCCTCTAGCCAAGACCCGTTGTAGTAATACCGCGTCCCATTCCACACGTAGTAGTAATAATCGATGACGTCCACCCCTGTGTTTGTAAATCCCCATGCCACGTAGCCGTTTGTGCCTATGACCACCACCGGAGCGCTTGGAAACGCAACGCCCATCACCGTGTATTCCGGAGTCTCGACTCTCTGGAAGATCCAAACAGGAGGAGCCGACAGGGCTAGATGCGGATCGTTGGCAAGTATAGGCTTCCCTGTCGTCGTGAAGTTCGGCGAGATTACCCAGTTGTTACTACCCAACATCTGCAACATGGACGAAAACGTCAACCTGCGGGGCAGAATAGGCGTATTCGCCTCGCGGGGCAACGCCACTTCTAGAAACTGCGGCCCCAGTGCGTCGACTAAAATTTTCAACTGCAAGTCGTCTTCACCACCGCTAAGACTCCATGCTATGAGTTTGGCTATGGCTATTGTGTCAACGGGACTCCAGGGCTCCGGCCTCTTCCCCAATATCAAGTACTCCACAGGCGGCGAGTTCCGCGCAAGGAAGTCGTTTACTCCACGTACATACTCCTCTACTAAAGAGGCATACTCTGGATAGTTAGATTTTATGTAGCTCCACGTCTTCTCAGCCGACCTGTAGAGACCCCTAGACCTGAAATAAACGTCTGTATCCAACGCCGCATCGCCTAACAGCTCCGAGAGCCGACCCTCAACAACTCTCCTCATTACGTCCATCTGGAAAAAGCGGTAATACGCATGTGCATAGCCTAACTTATAGAAGGCCTCGGCCTCGCTCTTCGCCTTAATCACCAAGACGTTGTTCTCAATAGGCGCAGGCGGCGGAGGTCTGGCCACGGCCTTCATGGGACCTTGGAAGGGATCAGCAAGCCTGAAGACATAGTGCGGAAATAGAAAAATAAGTACAATTGCAAGAAAAATAACCAACAAACCTGCCCATCTCATAAAAACTATTTAACTAGTCTAGTTTATAACATTGATGACGAAGCTTACAAGGTCGGATTCGGTGAAGACGGCTGAGCAGCCGACTCCCAACACTCCAGCCACGACTCCAACTCACGTCAAACCCCTCGTAACCGAAGACGCCGTGGTGCAGACAACATAGTTAACGCCAGCTGGCCGACGAGTCTTCCTACAGTCGTTACTACACGACATGCCTTCAAGACACGAGAGCTGGCGTCATCTGAATCGACGCCGGAGAGGTAGAGGGCTCCCAACGCTGGATGCCTGAGAGATTTCTACATTTAAATATTGATGAGAAAAGTCGATACATGGACTACAGCATAGAACATGCAAAAGTAAAAGAAATGATAGAAAAGGCGCAGTGTTCCGGCGGCTCGCCTAGCGATCTACTGAACTGCATAACCGAACAACTGAAGACAGCCGGCTACACCCCTACAACCGTCCAACTACTCGACTCTAACGTAGACCCCGTGGAGAGGCCGGAACAGACGCGGTTCATCCGGATAGAGGCCCAGAGAGGCGGCGACAAGAACATCCACATATTTACATTCGCCGTGCTTAAGCCCGGCGGCGTCTACAAGGCGTTGTGGCTTCAGTCGGCTGTTGTAGAGAAGTAATGGATGAAACGGTAAGAGAGCGACTCATCAAGACTCTTCTCGCCAGCAAAGAGCCGCTCACTGTATACCAGTTGCAGGCTTTGGTTGAGACCGAGTTGAAGCCTAATGAGCTCTACGAAGAGCTCGAACATGTGAAGAAGACGCTGAAGAGACTGGGCTACCGACTGGAGATGGTGCCAGCCGCCTGTAAAAAATGTGGCTATCAATTCACCGACAGAGAGAAGTTGAAAAAACCGAGTCGATGCCCCCGTTGCAAGAGCGAACGCATAGAGCCGCCAAAGTTCTACGTGGCGCCGTTGTACTAAAGCGCTCCTCTTACTTCTTCTTAAATTTCTTAGGTCTTAAGTTTCTGGAGCGACAGCGGCGACACTTCTCTGCGTCGGGCGGGTTGCGGGCGCCGCATTCGCGGCATATCTTATACTGGAATCTGTGCCTCATTACGATGGCTAGTTTCTCGGGGTCAAGCGTAATGGGCATGAAGCCCCAGTTCTGGTTAGTTTATATATTTATAGCCGCCACGAGCTTCGTACGTGTCAACCTCTCTGCTCGGCATCGCCCGGGAGGGCGATGAGTTTTACGTCCTCAACATCACAGATAACTACAAGGCGCGTCTCGTCTATTGGTTTAAAGACTTAGAGGAGCGCCTAGTTGCAACACTAAAGACGGGGACCTCTGTGGCGTTGGTTGGACCTCACGGCTCTGGAAAGTCTGTTGTTGCTAGAACCATAGCGGCTAAATTCGTCGGTGAGTACTACGCCGTCATAGATCTGGGAGTCGACGCGGTGACCTTTGATAATCTGCTTGAGATGTTGCACGAAGTGCCCAACGCAATGGGTTTCTACGACCCCCTAGGCGTCACTCTTTACGACAACCCCCTCATCCCCCGGGCCGAGCTAGCGACGACTTGGATGCGGCGTTGCCGTAACATAATTGACAGAGCTCTGTATCTCAACACCCGCGAGACGCCGACGCTTCTCGTCCTGCCGTATGACCTATTCCGTCACTCTATCTGCAGACAACAGATAGAGAAGAACATGAAGATGATAGACATTGCGGAGTATATGAGACGTATTGATCTGTCAGCTGTGTTGAGGGAGGTCTTCTCGTCTCACGCCGCAGCGTTAGGCTGTAGGAAGAGCTCACCCGACGCTTACGTCGAGTATCTCCTGAAGAGACACAACGACCTCAGCGGCGTCTTCGCCCTAGCCGCCTACGGAGGACGACTTTACGCAAAACAAAGATGCGCCGCGTATAAGCCGGAGAGACTTTATCAAGACGCCTTACTCCAACTCTCGAAAATATACTACGAGCTGTACCAAGAGTTGTTCTTCCCCACCTGCCGGGCGGCGAGAGCTTTATCGACGCCGCTCCTCCTCAGCCTCCAGGGGCAACACCTCCCGGTCGAGTTGGCGCATCCGCTTGCAAACGTGGATCAAATCGCCAGGAGGCTGTCTATACTCAATAAAATTACGCCAACGACAGAAACGGCAGTGCTGGCTAGAGAAGAGGTGTTAGAAGAGCTGCGGACACTCTATACGCCACAAGAAGAGCTGGACGAAGCCGTGAGGTGGGCCGTGGCGCCTAAGGAGAGTGTGGTTAAAGAGTCGCTTAAGTTAACCATAAAGGAGCACACCTGCGTCTCGATACACGAAAACCCTGCCCAGAAGATCAGGATAGTATACAGAGGACTCCTAGCCCTAAGGCCTGAATACTCTCTTGACTTTGCCAAGGTGATAGCCGCGATCGCCCTCGGCAAAAACGACATATGTCGAGAGGAGGTCGGTAAATACTTCTGCTCTGGAGACGCCGTGCCGCAGGCAGTTGTAGAGGCCTTAGCTCTGGGAAGGAGGATAACACTGGAGACGTACACTGTCGTTCCGACACCTCGTTGCGTCGAAGACGACTATGAATTGATGAAACAATTTGCGTTGACAGACGCCAGAAGAGCCTCAGCAGTTTGTCTTGAAAAATTCGCAGAGGTTCTCTACAGAGCAATACTTCAACGACCAGAGGCTCTTGATATGTTTTACAAACTATATCAAGACTATATAGAGACCGCTGTAGAGAGAGGCACGCCGCAGGCCCTCAGGAACTTAGCGCTGGCGCACTACTACAGCGCTCCGCCGAAAGAGGCAGAGGAAGTGTTAAAGCGGTTAACTAATGTAGCGTTGGCATCAGAAGATTTTAAGACCGCCGTAGTTGCTCTAGCTTCCCTAGCCTCCGTCACGACCGACGAGATCGGCAAATTCCTACCTCACTGCGAGTGCCCATTTCTAAGAGCCTTCACCGCCTATAATATCGCCAAAAGACTAATAGAGCTAGGCCGACACCAGGAGGCGCTAAAGCTCCTCGAGGTAGCCCTCGCCGAGGCCAAGAGAGAAGACCCCCGACACGATGCTACACCTCACTTCACGCAGGAAGTAGAGAAGCTCTACAAGGAGGCGGCGCTTGAGACGCTACTTTAGAGAATCACTCTGACGAGTTCCTTCGGATCATCCTTCAACGCAGAGATGTAATGAATCTCCTGAGCGCCCACGGCTGCGGCGATCTCGTCTGCCTCCACTTGGAAGCCGTATTGACGCGCCAGGTCCATCTTGTTGCCTACCACCGCCAGCCTCTTAAAGGGCTTAATCCCCCTTTCCAGAAGTCCGCTGTGTATCTCCGCAAGCGCCTTCAACGTGTCGTAGTGAAGCACATCGTACATATAGACGGCCTTATCCACGTAGAAAGTCCACATCCGGGCGAAGTTATGAACGACTTCAACCACGTACTGCCCAGGCACGTCGATTAGATTCACCTCTCTATTGGCGATGTAGAGACGGTACACGCCCGGACGCAACGTAACAGTGGGCCTAATAGAGAGACCCATTAATCTATAGGCAAGCGTAGTTTTTCCGACGCCGCCGACGCCGAGAAGCACAACGATGTGACGCATTGCTTAACCAACCCACCTTGTATAAAAAGGTGCACGGTCTATACGTCACCGCAACACAATATTAAAAACGCTCTAAAGGGCCTATCGCATGAACCCGGTGGGAAAATTAGCCCTATGGATAGTGATATACGTGGTAGTGATGGCCGCCGTACAAGCAGCATTTCAGGTTCTTCAGGGCATCTACGCCCCTGTAATGGGTTATAAAGTCTACGTAGATATACTCCTCACTCTGTTCTTCGGGTGGCAAATTGTAAAGGCATTTGCAGACATAGTAGCGTATCCCGTAGCTAAGAAACAAGGCGAAACCGCCGGTAAGGCGGTCGCAAACCTCATTAAACTACTCGGCATCGGCGCGTTAGTGGCCGCGCTTGCGGGCGCCGTGTCTGGCGGAGCCGCCGCGGCCGCCCTCGGCGGCTTCATAGGACTCGTCATAGGCTTTGCCACACAACAAGTCCTAGGCCAGGCGGTAGCAGGCACCTTCCTACTGCTTGCGAGGCCGTTTAAAATAGGCGACAAGATCGTCGGCGCCGGTCAAGAAGGCGTCGTAGAGGACATAACCGCCATGTACACCGTAGTTAGAGACGCTGAGGGAAACAAAATACTAATCCCCAACAACAAGTTGATAGGCGATATACTGAAGATCAAGAAGTAATTTTTTCAAACCAAACCTCCACTTCCCAGTTTTCTTTTGGAACAACGACGGCCAGAGCCGGCCTCAGCCCAAGCTTCTCTAACACATACTGCCTCTTCTGAAGCAACATACGCTTCTTCCTAAGTTTGACATCTGTGGGGTTCATTGTGGTTTTTACCTCCACGTGGTAAATAACGGCGCCCTCAGCCAACAAGAAATCTACTTCACGGATGGTGTCTACCACAAGCGCCGCGAAGTCGGGCCCGCCTCTGAGCCTCTCGTAGAGGACGGCGGCGACATTCAGCTCGACTTCTGTAAACTCCTCTACGCCTTTCAGCACAGAAGGACTTACGCCCTTAAACACGTAACTTTTCAACTCGTCGAGGCCGAGAGATAGGAGATAGGCGTAGCTACCCTCTACGTCTCTCCCCACGTACTTAACGAGGCCTTTCGGCGGATCTATCAACACCGCCGGCTCGCCGTCGTCGACGACAGGCACAAACCACGACTTATGAATAGGCCACTTAGATAGGATATGTCTAGAGAAGACGCCGACCTCCTTCTCCCGGGGCAGAGATAACCCACGCGGCTCCACCCGGTCCACCGAGTAGAGACCCTCTAGCAGAATAGCCACGGCCTCGCCGCGCGCGGCGGCTCCCCGTAAAGCCTTCGAAAAGATGTACTCGCCCACGTATCCCAGCTCGGCCCCCAGCGCGTGGAGCAGATTCACCCTTATCAACGTGAAGTAGGGGATCTAGATTTTTTTACTCAACGTACAATTACTAAGCGCCTATATATATTTATATACATCTCATAGAAATGCCGTGATCCCTAAACTCATAGACCCGCAGAGCGTTGCTGTGGTTGGCGCATCCACAAAACCGGGCTCTGTTGGCTACGTCATACTTGAAAACCTAGTCACTAGATTCAAGGGAGAGGTGTATCCAGTGAACCCCAAATACGACGAAGTCGAGCTGTGGGGCCGCCGGATTAAGTTCTACAAATCGTTAAGCGAGGTGAAGGACCCAGTCGACGTCGTAGTCATAGCCACGCCGGCTCCCACCGTGCCTAAAATACTTGAGGAAGCTGGGCTAAAAGGCGTGAAGTCTGCTATAATCATCAGTAGCGGATTCGCCGAGGCGGGAAACGCAGAACTTGAAAACTGGGTTAAAGCCGTGGCAAAACAATACGGCGTAAGAGTCCTAGGCCCCAACTGCATCGGCATCTACAACGCCTACACTAACTTCGACACAATATTCCTGCCGGCAGACAGAGCAGGGAGACCTCCCCCAGGCCCCCTCGCCTTAATTAGCCAAAGCGGAGCAGTTGCGGCCGCCATAATGGACTGGGCGGCTAGACGACGCCTAGGACTTGGGTTCCTAGCCAACTACGGAAACAAAGCCGACGTCACCGAGGTGGAGTTAATGGAAGCCTTCGCGGCCGACGACAGAGTTAAGGTAATCACAGTATACATCGAGGGCTTTAAATACCCAGGCGAGGCAAAAAGGTTTCTAGACGCTGCGAGGAAAATCGCACCTAAGAAGCCCATCGTGGCTTACAAAGCAGGTAGAGGCAAAGCCGCGCAACGGGCAGTTAAAAGCCACACTGCCGCCATGGCCGGCGCCTACGAGATGTACCACGGCCTCTTCCAACAGGCCGGCGTCATAGAGGCCTCCTCAGTGAGGGAGATGTTCGACATGGCCAAGGCCCTGGCCACCCAGCCCACGCCGCGCGGCGGGAGGGTGCTGGTGGTCACCGACTCAGGCGGCATGGGCATACAAGCAGTCGACGCGCTTGAGGCGCTGGGGCTTGAGGTGCCGGAGGTGCCGGAGAGCATCGCCAGGGAGCTCAAGAGGGAGCTCCTCCCATTCGCCGCCGTTTCTAACCCGGTCGACGTGACGGGCAGCGCGACCGACGAGCACTACAAAATCGTGCTTGACGCCCTGCTCCCCACGGCCTTCTTCGACATGGCGCTGATAGTTACGCTGATGCAGGTGCCAGGCTTGACGAAGAACTTGGCCAAGTACGTGATAGACAGCAAGAGATACGGCAAACCCATAGTCGTCGTCAACTTCGGCGGGAGCGAGCTGGTGCAGAGATTCGAGGAGGAGCTTGAGGACCATGGCATACCGGTGTACCCCACCCCAGACAGAGCGGCGAAGGCGCTGTGGGCGTTGTATAAATACGGGGAGGTGAGGAGGAGGTTATGACCCACCCCATAGTGGCTAAGGCCGTCGCGGAGGGCAGAGGCAAGCTGAGAGAAGACGAGGCGTTGGCGCTTCTAAAAGCGTACGGTATACCGACGCCGGACTACGCCGTGGCCCGCGACGAGGAGGAGGCGGTGAGAGCCGCGGAACAGATAGGGTACCCGGTGGCGGCCAAGATCATATCGCCGCAGATAGTCCACAAGACAGACGTCGGAGGCGTCATACTGGGCATAGCAGACCCACAGGGCGTCAGGGAGGCATGTAGGAGACTCAGAGAGGTGGTCAAGAGGGTGCCCTACGCCGAGCTTGAAGGCGTCCTCATCCAAAAGATGGTGCCCAAAGGCGTCGAGCTCATCGTCGGTGCGGTGTACGACGAGATATTCGGCCACATCGTGGCCTTCGGCCTCGGCGGCATATTCACCGAGCTCTACAAAGACATCTCCATGCGCATAGCGCCAATAGACGAACAAGACGCAGTAGAAATGATACGCGAGGTCAAGGCCTACAGGCTACTCACCGGCTTCAGAGGGATGCCGCCGCGCGACATACCAGCCATCGTAGACATCCTCATCAAGTTCTCCCGCCTCGTGGAGGACAACCCAGAAATCAGAGAGGCAGACCTAAACCCAGTCATCGCGCTGGAGGAGGGAAAAGGCGCATATGTGGTAGACGCCAGGTTCATCCTCCAAGTCTAGCCTCCCTACCCCTCCCCTTTCTACCTCCCCTAAGCGCCACCACGAGCAACACTGCGACCACGGCGGCGAGAGCCGCAAGACCGGCCCACCCGGAAGAGTTGCCTCGTTGCTCAGGCTGCCGCGCATAGACGGCGACGGGGATGACAACCTCGTCCGAGTACCTACGGCCGTAGGCATCTACATATTCCACATACACAGTGACGTTGCCGGCAAGGGGTCCAGTGGCGTTGAAGCCGAAGCTAACCACTGAGGCTTCCTGCGGCGCCAGCCGACTCACCACCTGCCGCGCGGACGTGACAGGGGCAAAACCCTCCGCCGACGCAACGGTCACGTTTATGTTGTACGCCTCGGCGAAGCCGCCGTTGTAAAGAGTGGCAACTATGCTGTGGGGCCAGCTATTGCTGTATCTAGGCTCGGCGGCGCTGATGGCGCTCTCGACCACAGCCGCCGTGGCTGCCCTCGTCTACACATACGCCACCACCATGTACTACACCCACTTTAAGGAATTCGCCGTACTCCGAACTCTCGGGCTCAAGAGGGGGGCCTAGCGGCCCTGGCTCTCATGCTCTTCGCCCTCCCAGCCGCCGGCTCCTTAACGGCAACAGCCCTAGCTCTCACGGTGGAGGCCCCCGGCGTATCCACCGCGCAGATAGCGCCGATCCCGCCCGCAGTAGTCACCGCGGCGACGCTACTAGCCTCTGCGCCAGCCCTCAGAAGACTATACGCAATAACCCCAGCAGAGGCTCTACGCAACGAGTGATGAAAAGTGGTGGGGCCGGAGGGATTTGAACCCCCGCCCTACGGGTCTGGAGCGTCGGCGCCTTGTAGCCTATAACGGCTAGCAAGTGCTCCGCCGCTCTGCCTGGCTGAGCTACGGCCCCGCTAAGGTTAATTAACAACCGAGTTTTTAAGCTTTCCCCTCGAGGTTTAGGTCATCGTAAATAACTGGGGGCAAAGAGGCTTTGCAAAGCGGTCGTAGGAAGAACAAAAGGTTCCGGCCAGCGGTTGCTCCGCCTCACTACCGCCATCCTCAACTCCTCGTAGCGGGCCATGGCCTCCATATGTCTATCAGATTAGCCTTTTTGATTTTTTAAGGGGGCTGTTTTTGGCGTTTTATGGTCAGTGGAGATGTCTTGGTGTGGTTTTACGCCGGTTTTCTCGCAGGTACGTTGTCCAGCGCGGTGGAGGAGCCGGCGTACGCAACGCTTTTCGTGTTCCCTTTGCTGTTCGCCGCCGGCGAGCCCCCTCCTGTGGTGGCCTTAGGCTTCACCTTGGCCACGGGCATCTTAGGAGCTCTGAACTTGCTGTATCAGAGGTTCACTGTAGGCGGCCCCGTCATCCATTTTGAGGTGAGAAGCATCCCGGTGCTCCTCGGCGTGGTTCTCGGCGTCGTCGTCTGGCTGTTCCTGACATGGGACGTGTTGAGGTTCCTCGTGGCGGCGGCCCTCGCCATAACCGGCGTCCAGCTCCTGCTCGGGAGGAGCTGGAGAATCCGGAGCGGCAGGCTCAGGCCTGTTCTTAACGCGCTTGTCGGTTTTACGGACGCCTTGCTGGGCACGGCGGCGTCGTTTGCCATGGCGCGGGTTTTCATAGGCGAGATAGAGGCGTTGATACCTGCACTACGGACGGTGGAGGCGGCGTCCTCCGTGGCGTTGAAACAAAAGATCGTCGTGGGGGGCGTTTTCGCAGGGTTGGGGGCGTTTCTGGGGCAACGCGCCGTGTCGTGCGGACGATCTCTGCTGGTGACGCGCGCAGTCGCTGTGGCCATGTTGGGATCCGCCGTCTACGTCCTCCTAACGTGACGACACTTTAACGCGGTCCTATTCCAAGCCGGCCTCGGTTATTCTGTACTCAATCCTCACGTCTGGCGCCATGCCGGGGACGTCCAGAGGCCACATGTAGCCCTCTGGCTTCGTCTTGTTGGGCCTCACCATCATTAGTCGAGCATTTACAGCGTGCGCAAGCACGTTGCCGCCTGCCGGCCTCTTGAGACCCATGGCAAACGCCTCAGGCACGTCCATGACTTGGTTCGTCAAGATAGACGTCAGGCCGAAGGTGCGGGCGTGTCTCCTCAGCCAGTCTATGAGGTAGTGGATGCGTTGTTGCCTCGCCGCGAGGTGCTCCCGGCCTACGAATTCGGCGCGGTAGAGGGCAGTTATCGTATCGATGGCAACCAGACGGCACCCCTCCCCTATGTGGCGCGGCAGGTCGTACTTCACTATCTGCTCCAGTTGAACCACGTTGGCGGGCTGATACACCACCACCGAGTCCTCCAGCTTCTCCAGCTCAACGCCGAACCTCCTCGCCATGGCCTCGATAAGCGCGGGGCTGAAGGTGCCCTCTGTGTCTATGTACACTGCCTTGGCTGTGAAGCCCTCCTTAAGCGCGGCCACGACGAGCTGATGCGCCAGCATGGACTTCCCGGCCCCGAACTCGCCGGCGAACTCGTATATAAACGCCTCCCTCACTCCCCTCCAGGGGGTTTTCTCGTCGAATTCCGCCACGCCTGTCTTGAAGACCCGGTATTGCCTCTGCCTAAGCTCCCTAAGCGTCGCCGGCTGTGTGCCCCCCACCCGTTGCAGGGCTTGTTGCAGGATCTTTACGGCCCGGTCGTACTCTATGCCCGCCTCCACCAGCTCCTCCACGGTGAACTCGGCCAGGTGCTCCACGGAGGTGACGCCCAGCTCTTGAAGCTTCTCCAAAGTCTTGGGGCCCACTCCCTCCAGCGAAGACAGATCAGACCTCTTCCTAGACATGGCAACGCCGGTTGACACTTTTATTAACGTTCACGCCTTTCTGTGGATTTGATAGACTTCTTCAACCTCGGCGCGTTGCGGAACTGCGATGAGATAAATGAGCGATGTATAAAAGAGTCCGCTAGGTGCGATCAAGAAGTCAAGATAGGGCCTTGGAGGGCGGACCTCAAATGCGGCGACGTCTATGTTGAGGTCGAGCCTGCAGAGCGCCTCGCCTGCGGCGTGGGTCAAGCTCTGCTGTGGAGAGCTGCCGGCGGCGTTGAGGTCGCATTGTTGCTTTACGGCAATGGGGAGGCTGAAAGGGCCAAAACTGCATCGCTTCTTGTACCTGTTCTATACATTGACGTAGAGCTTAAAATTGTGTGTAAATACGTAGGCGGTGCAGGTGGTTGCGTTTCTTTCGGCTAGCGGCGGCGTCGGCAAGACGACTATTGCGGCACATCTAGCCCACAAATTTCTCAGCGAGGGAAAGAAGGTATTACTAATTGACTTAGACCCCAGCACCGGCCTAAGCACCGCCTTACTGGGCGAGACTGGAGTCGCCCAGCTGGAGGAAAAGAAGAGAACAGTCGGCGATGCGCTTCTTAAGTTTCTGCGTGGAGAAAGTGTTGAGCTGGTCGACTACGTCACAGCGGCTAAGCTGGGTATCTACCGAGTCGACCTAGTACCAAGCGGCGACAGCCTCAGCGACGCCATGGGCCTCGCCTGGTTCTCCGGAAGCAGGCCCAGCCCCGAGCGTCTGCTCCGGCAGTTCTTGGAGAGATCCGGCGCATCGAGCTGGGACGTGGTGATACTCGACACGTTGCCCTTCTACGAAAGGCGTTACACGCTTACGGCGTTCTACGCGGCCGACAAGATAATAGTAGTGACGCACCCCTACGGCGCTGAGCCCTTCAGAGTCAAGAGGATGTACAACAAACTTACGGAAATGGTGACAACAGGCATCGATATAAAGGCTAGGGTTCTGATAAACCGCGTGGACAACCGCACAAAAGAAGCACGCGAAGCTTTCAAAATCGTTGAGAAAAGCCTAAACCTCCCCCGCTTCCAGACCATAATCAGCCAGCGGGTAGCCTACAGCAAAGTACCGGCCATGAGCTACCTAAAGGAGGGGGACGCCAGAAAAGAAATTGAGTCGCTCTACCGTGAAGTTAAGGAGTGGCTAAACATAGAACTCACACTATATTAGTCAGCGGGATAACCGCCCAGTCACCGCTCCGCGACTCCCCAAGACGTCATCACGACCACGCCTATAAACAAGATTAAATACTTAGCCTAGGTAGCGCCGTGATGAGCCTCACGGTAGGCGAGGGGTGAACGCAACGCCCTTCACTGACGGGCCACGTAGCGTCTGCACCGCTCTGCCCTCCTCCGCAACGCCTCAAGCACCTGGGGGTCTGCATCCGGGCGTTTTGCGTACTCCTCGTACTCCTCTATAACCTTCCTACAGCCCTCCACCACCCGCCTGTACCAATCCACGAAGCCGACCCGGCCGGACCTTTTAACCTAACTGGCCTCCTCCCGCAACTTCTTCTTTATGTAGTCTAGGAGCTCTCGGGCTTCCTCCTCCGTGAGGTAGCCGACCTTGAGCCTCTCCGCCAGCTCTCTGTCGCCAACGACGAGCACGAACTTCCCCTCTATGGAGGTGAGGGAATCCGCCGAGACCGCCTTCACGCCTGGCACCTCCGTCCACTCGGCGGGTGGTTTGCCCCTAAACACTACATAGATCTCCATGTGTACGCCGTACATCCATTTTAAAAAATTGTGCGTAGCGCTATAAGTTGAGAAACGGCTTTAGGCAAGTCTCGCGCCAGAGCCTCTCCACGTCTTGGGCACGCGCGGCAACGGCAAGGGGGTCGCCGCCTTTTATCAGCAGAACGTCGTCGTCGTATCCGCAGGTGGCCTTGAGCAGAACCTCCCTAGCGCCGCGGGGCAGTTCGCCCCATCTATACTCCGCATATCCCAGCCTTCTGAAGAGCCGGAGAGCCGCCGCGTTGTCCTCCGTCGTCGTTGCCATGTACACCCTGGCCCCACACAGCTCTTCCACCTTCTTTACAAGAAAAGACGCGACGCCGCGTCTTCTGTATTCGGGCACCACCGCCACGTAGTAGTGCACACACACCGTAGCCGCCAGCTCAACCGCGTAGAAGATCTCGGCGCCGACGGCCTCGCCGCCCATATACGCCACGACGGCGCCGGACCGCGGCCACCTCTCCAAAACCGCACGGGCGTATTTGACGGGGCCTTTGTAGTACCTACTCACTATCTCCAGGGCCTTAGCGCTGTCACTTACTATCTCCACCGCGCGATCTCGGCGAAGTCCTCCTCGCTCAGCTCCAACCCAAGCGCCCCCGCTATCTCGTCTATGTGCTCCTTCCTCTCCGCCTTAGGGATGGGAACGACGCCCCGCTTCACGTACCACGCAAGCGCCACCTGCGCCGGGGTTGCGCCGTATTTCCTGCCGATTTCGGCAAGCCGCCGATCTCTCGCCACGGCGCCCTTCTCAAGAGGCGTGTAGGCCATGTACATAATCCCGTTGGCCAAGGCGTAGGGGAGCACATCCGCCTCGTCTCTCCTGTTGTAGAGCGAGTAGTGGTTCTGGACGGCGGCCACCTCGTACCTCTTCGCACAAGCCTCAGCCTCTTGCAACTGCTGCAGAGAGAAGTTGCTGACGCCGAAAAACCTTATGACCCCCTTGTCCACAAGAGCCTCGAAGGCGCGTACAGTCTCACATATGGGCACCACGTCGGATGGCCAATGCAGAAGATATAAGTCGATGTAAGTGCCCAGCCTCGCCGCGCTCCTCTCAGCAGCCTTCAAAACCTCGCCGTAGCTGGCGTGGCTGGGCCACACCTTAGTGACTATAAAGAGGTCGTCCCGATGGAAGCCCTTGACGGCGCGGCCCACGAGCTCCTCCGCGTGGCCTCCGCCATACATCTCAGCGGTGTCTATAAGCCTAACTCCACGCTCCACCGCGTACCTAATGGCCTCCACCCATTCCACATCGCGGCTCGTGTCGGCGCTCCAGTAGCCGCCGCCAATCCCCCACGTGCCCAGCCCTATAGCCGGCACACAGCCCACCCGTCTAAAACACAACTTCTTCACAACGCAACCGAGACTCACCATATTAAACCTTACACGGCGGCACGGACGACGAGACGCCCCAAAAGGAAAAACTGGCGGGCCCGGTGGGATTTGAACCCACGACCTACGGCTCCGGAGGTTCGGCGGACCGCCGTCCACCGCCGCTCTATCCTGACTGAGCTACGGGCCGCTTTCTATATGTATCGTGTTTTTAAGTTTTCATCGGCCACCACAGGTTTGTATTAATCTGGCGCGGCTCTTATAGATCGCCGCCAGCTCTACATAGCATCTCCACATGGACTCTTACCTCGCACAAATTCGCGGCTTTCAACATGGCATTTTTAACCCTAGACTCATACCAGCGTTTGGGAAAATAAAGACGTGGTGCGGCGGCCGGGATTTGAATTCCCGGGGTTTTCCCTCCCGGGATCAACGGCTTGGCAGGCCGCCATCCTAAACCAGGCTAGACTACCGCCGCCAGTGGGCCTTACGGCCCGCCTTTTTAAATTTTTCTCTGTCTTATTTTAACCGTTCTTTATAAATAACAACCCGTTTATGTGGGTCATGTCGAAGAAACAGAAGCTAAAGTTCTACGATATTAAGGCGAAGCAGGCGTTTGAGACTGATAACTACGAGGTGGTGGAGAAGCAGACTGCCCGTGGGCCGATGTTGTTCGCCGTCGCCAAATCCCCATACACCGGCATAAAGGTCTACAGACTACTAGGCAAGAAGAAGTAATCGAAACAAAAGATTTTTTCTTTCTTTATTTCTTTTCTTATGCCTTATAGGTTTCGGGATGTGGAGATATATTGGCTTGGTCATGACGCCTTTAGGATTGTGGGTAGCGGCGTCGTGTTGTATATAGATCCGTATCAGATACAGGTGGGGGAGCCCAAGGCCGACGTGGTTTTAGTTACGCATGAGCATTTCGACCACTGTGACCCTCCGTCGCTTCAGAGGGTTGCTAAGCCTTCCACTGTGGCGGTGGCCCCGAGGGTGGCTAGGCAGTGCGTGTCTAAGGCGATTCAGAGGGTTGTGGAGGTGGCGCCTGGCTCTTCTGAGGTGGTGGGGAATGTAAAGATTGTGGCGTACCCGGCCTATAATATAAATAAGTATAGAGACCCGGCGCGCGGCGTCGTCTTTCACCCAAAGCAGGACGGGAGGGTGGCCTATCTCGTGGAGTTAGGTGGTGTGAGGATTTTCCACGCTGGTGACAGCGATTTTGTGCCGGAGTTCAGAGATGTAAAGGCCGACATCGTGCTTGTGCCTGTCTCAGGTGTATACGTGATGACTCCGAGCGAGGCGGCGGAGTTTGTAAACACGGTGGAGCCTAAGGTCGCCATTCCGATGCACTACGGCTCAATTGTGGCGTCTGAGAAAGAGGCCCAGGAGTTTAAGAAACTCGTGAAACCAGGTATCGAAGTTGTGGTTCTACAGCGCGAAATATGAGTGCGGCCAGCAGAGCCGCAATTATTCCTAGGTAGGCTCTTAGAAATTTCTCTATTTTTACTACTCTTATCGCAGAGCTATAGGACGCTACAAGCATTGCGGAGTACGCCACTAGGGTAAAGGATATTGGGATATGGGCCAGTATGCCGATGAGCGCACCTGTGGCGACGGAGAGGTTGATCGACACGGCGGTTCTCTGTCTAAGCGCCACGAGGTCTGCGGCCCAACGCGAAAAGCCGAGGCCTAGATAGGTGCCCATAGCTATGGCTGAGGCTGTGAGGACTATGTTGCGGGAGAAGAGCGCCACGTTGTTGTAGCCGAAGGCGTACATAACGGCGAAAAGCGACAACAGAGAGAGGGCGCCGCCTCTTTTGGCGAGTCTGCACCACATATATGCGATGAGCGAGACGGCGGGTGAGGTCAGCCAGAGCGCCACGGCTTCGGGCCTGAAGGAAGATATGGCGTAGCTCACAACCGACATGGGGAGGCTTATTTTCGCCATGGAGAGCAGAAAGTATAGGACGGCTATGTAGAAAAATGTGGCGTGGCTTATCTGCAGAGGGCGCATGGAGCTTGTGGCTACCCCGAGCAGTTGGGCGACCACTGCGACGGCCAAGGCTTTCCTCGGCCCCACCCCGGTGCCCCACGCCGTGGGGCCCAGCAACACTAGGGAGTTGTTGTAGATTAGGAGCAGGGCTAGGATGAAGGCGTATATATCCTCTATCACGTAGAGGACAGCACCGTGGCTAGGTGGTAGGCGGCGTCTTGTATGTTGTCTGCTATTTTATCCGCCGTGTAGACGAGCGAGACTAGGTGGTTAAACTCCACGGCGTTTAACTCGACGTTGTATATCTTATCGAGGATGTTCTCTTTTATCTCGTCTATTTCCTCCTCTAGTGAGGCTATGAGGCGGGCGTAGCGTCTTATTTCTTCGTCGTTTCTTGCGTTGAGCATGTTCTGCAGATATTCAAGCATAGTTTTTGAGAGGTGGAGCATCTCCTTGACCTCTGCAGACACCACCGCGTAGACTTGTTCATTAGACCAGAGGTGGTGTCCTCTTTTGACTTCTTTGATCGCGAAGTATATCATGTCGAGTACATTGTCGACGTTGTCTAGCATGACCATAACCACGTTGGCAATCGTCGGCACCACGGCTCCTTGCGTCACCTTGTCCATGAGGTCTCTAACGATCTCGTCGCCTTCTCTCTCCAGAGCCGTCACCTTCCTTACAGCCTCATCCACGTCGCTTTTCTCTAGCGATTTGTTTAGTATTAATCCTTGAAGTATGAGAAGCGACTCTTGCGAAAGGGCTATGTGGTCTTTTACCTTCTCCTTGACGGATTCAAGACCTGTGGAGAAGAGCCTCTTAAGTCGTTGCACTCTACCCTACTTTTACCTCATTTATTAACTTCACGTCTGACCCACCGCGCAAATGCCTGAATAGGCACGTAGACAAACCGAAACTCGTCTCTCCACGTCGGCATGATACTGCCTCTAATGGGGATCTTGGCGCCGCAGAACTTGCACCGGTACTCCCCGCCCCGCTCCACCAGATTTATCTCCAGAATTGAGAAGCCCCTCCTCCTTATCACCACGCGTCCGCATTCTGGGCAGTATGTGTGCTCATACCGGTGGCCGGGCACGTTGCCCACGTATGCAAACCTGGCGCCCTCTTCCTTAGCCACCTCCACGTGCCTCTCCAAGGTTCCCACGGGGGTCGGGGGGAGGTGTTGCAGGTTGTAGTCGGGGTGGAAGCGGAGGAAGTGAATCGGCACGTCGGGTCCCAATATGTCTATAACGCGGCGGACCAGCCTCCTGGCCTTCTCCAGGTCGTCGCCGATCTCAGGCACAACTAAGTCGGTTATCTCAATCCAAATGCCGTATTTCTTCATCTCCGTCAACGTCTCGAATATGGGCTCTGCGTCTGGCACAAGCACATATTTCCGAAGGAACTTCTCATCGGCGTTGCCTTTGAAGTCCACAGTGGCTGCGTCGAGGAACTCGCTTGCGTATTTCACCGCCTCAGGCGTCATGTAGCCGTTGGTCACGAAGGTGTTGAAGAGACCGCGGCGGCGGGCCAAGACGCCGACGTCGTGGGCAAACTCCATAAATATGGTGGGCTCATTGTAGGTGTAGGTGATTCCCTGGGCGCCGTAGCTCTCTGCAAGCTTCACCAGAAGCTCCGGCGTCACCTCAAACCCCTCGGCCCTTCTCCTCTGGCTAATCTCGAAGTTCTGACAGTATTGACAAGCCCAGTTGCAACCAAAGGTGGAGAAGGAGAGCACGAGCGCCCCTGGGTAGAAGTGGGTCAACGGCTTCTTCTCGATTGGATCTACAGCTATGGCCGAAATGAGGCCGTAGACGTCTAGCCACAGCTTGCCCCCCCTTACGCTTCTGACGCCGCAGAAGCCTGTTTGTCCCTCTCTCAGCTTACATCTCCTTGCGCAGGCCGTACACTCTATCCGGCCATCCGGCAACGCCTTGCTTAACACAGCCTCCACAATCTCACCGCCCTATGGCTATAAAAGGCTTTTAGGAGCGTCAGCGTAGCTCAGCTCGCTCATATTATTCGCTTACCTTTTTATCATCAACATCTTGGGTATGGTGCCACTTTAAAAGTGTCTCTACCGTGCCAGTCGACGTCTTAAATTCCTGTAATTGTGCTATACAGCCTTGTAGATGCGTTGCCCTTTGTGGCGCGTAGTTTTGTAGTTATGACTTCTACGACTCTAACCTGCCGTCGAGCCCAACGTAGTTGGGCCTTAGCTCCTCCTTTACGGAGTTGCATATTTTTCTGTATCTAGCCGCGAGGTATTTACTTTACAAATCAGCCGTTCCAGCGTCGGCCATCGACTGCCACAAATGCCTTGTCATCACGTTGATGTATATTTAGAGGTTTATAATTTCAAACGTTGTACACTTCTCCAACGCCACAGCCCTCTCCACCTCTGTCTGGTGGTAGTGACGTACTGGGAAGTCCATATTTTCTGCGGCTATGTATCTAACTGCGGGAAGCACATCAAGTTCTTTGCCACATTTGCTCACTAACACAAGTTTACGTGCCTTAATTCTAGCTTGTTTCAGAACCTCCCTGAGCACCTCTTGTGGATAATTACGTCCGCCACAAAAATCCAATGTTGCGACAAGACACTCTTTCTTATCCATTAGACTCTTCTGCCCTTACGTCCGCTGGGCGGCCTTATTGTGTCGTGGGGTATCGGCGTAACGTCCTCGATCCTCCCAATTACAAGACCAGACCTCGCTAGGGCGCGGATGGCAGCCGAGGCGCCGGGGCCCGGCACCTTCATGCCGTAGCCCCCCGGCCCTCTGACCTTTATATGTACTGCGTTTATGCCCCTTGCAAGAGCCAACTGCGCCGCCCTGTAGGCCGCCTGCATGGCGGCCCATGGAGATGGCTTGTCTTTGTCGGCGCGAACCACCATGCCGCCGCTGACGCGCGCCACGGTCTCTGCGCCGGTTAAGTCTGTGATTGTTATAATGGTGTTGTTTGACGACGAGTAAATCCACGCCAGCCCCCACCTAAGCTTCTGTGGTTGTTGCTGTTGCTGCTGAGACTGCTCAGGCGACGACATCAAGGACGTAGATTCATTGACGTATTTAATGTTTTCTCCGCTTGCCTACGTACCTAGGCAAGACGCTTGTCTCTTCTAGCGTTGCAACCAGCGCAATAGCCAGAGATGGAATTACGAAGTCTGTCGCAATGGTGACTTGCGGCACAAGGTCTATGATCATCGATGCAAAACGAAAAACGCCTGACGGAACACCCTCTCTAGCGCCGATTAAGATGTTTACACGTTCTCTGGTGAAGAGCTCCGCCAGTTTTTCCTTGACGTGTGTTATGTAGTCGCCTTTGGGGTCGGTCACCACCAAGGGTTCGCCTTCTCTGCTACGAACGTATTGATAAAGCTCGTAGACGTAGACGGGGACTTTCCACACAGGCCGCCCATAGCTTCTGCTCTGGATCTGATATCTGCTTTCTATGCCCGCCTCAACCGCCTCTAGAAACGTCTTTAACGTCTTGCCCGATATGGATTTGTGGAGGAGAACTGTGAGCTCGCCAACTTCAAAGGTCTGTACCGCCCTGCCTATTCTCTCGCCCATTTTACGCACAGCCTCCTCGTCTCCTTCATAGACGAACTGGCCTATAGCCACCTTCCTAAAGATCTGGAGGGGCAACGGCTTGTCTCTTCTCAGCTTCCTGTACTCCTTAGTGGCAGGCACGCAGATCGCCGCAACGTCTTGAAATATCTCTATGTAAAGCGGCTTTGTGGGCTCCTCCAAGTCCACCTCGGCGCCGGTCGCCTCTTTCACTGCGGCGCCTGTTCGCACGTTTACATCTATAGACGTGAAACTATGACTACCTCTCCTCGTCGTCCTTATCGCGAAGGTGTCCCCACTCTGTATATACCGCCTCGCAACCTCCACGGCCGTTTTTACAATATCCTCTAGCTCAGCCTTGGCAATTCCCTCCACCACCAACACTCTATCGGCCTCCGGCACCTTCTCTGCTATCAACTCCGCCGCTTTCCATTTGTCCACTCCTTTCACCAACACTACGCCGAGGTAGCCCCAGGGGGCGGGCATCACCTCCACCCCGGAACCGAGGAGCTCTTTGATATACGACGCCGCGACAATTTCAAACCCCCTCCTTGTCTTGATTATCAAGTCTACGCCAGACAAGGAAGACACGACGAAGACATACTATAACTATTTAAATATAGGTATAGGAGTAAATATGGCAACTGCGTGGAAACTAGAAGAAAACATAGAACGCGACATAGAAAAAGCGCATGAACACATGGAACTCTACGGCGGTCACATACTCAAGGCGCCCGGCAGATACGAACTAAGGACAGGCATAGTCATAGCTGCGAGATTTGCCGACAAGCTGAGACGCACCGCCTTCGCCATCTTCGGCAGAGTGTTGACCAGAGAGGAGATCTTGCGCGCCACGGCAGAGCTAAACAAGAAGATTTTTGAAAAGTTGATAGCCATGGGCGTCGGAAAGTTAGACCTTGTACGCATCACCGTAGAAGCCGCCGTTGAAGGAAACAAGTTAGTATTCGGCGAGCCGAAGATCGAGTGGTTCATTTCGCATACAGAGGTTGAGAAGCGGCTTCAGGAATGTGAAAAAAGAGCGCTTCAAGACTGCGAAAAAAGACTGAACGAATTCAAACAGAAGGTTGAGTCGTTGTTGAAGGAACTGCCTTAATCGATCTTTATCTCAAACCCTCTTTTTTTCTTCTCAACTTTTTCAAGTTCTATAGAGAGCACGCCGTTTTTATACGTCGCCTTTGCCTTGTTGGGGTCCACCGCCGCCGGCAGCCTAATTTCTTTGTGATATCTCCGCTCTTTGCCTTTTGCATCTATCGTCAGTGTGCGACCATCCTCACTGATGTACAGCTTAATGTCTTCCTTCTCTACGCCCGGCATGTCGACAACTACCTTTATCTTGTCCTCCTCCTCAACTACGTCGGTCAGCGGGTCAATCTCATCGACGACCTCTATTCTCTCCACGTCGGACCTCCGCCTGACGTTACCGAACTCCCTCACCACGGGCTTGCCGTCGGGACCTACAGTGATCTCGAAGCCGTAGTAGTAGTAGCGGGGTTTCCCCCTGCCGGGCTCCGGTTGCGTCATGAACCTCCTCAAGTCCTCCTCTATCTGACGCTCAAACTCTTCGAAAAACTTCTGCCACCTCCTCATGAACCGTTCAAACTCGTCAAAGATAGACATATATGAGACATCTTTGTTAGTATTTTAAGCTTTCGCGCATGGCAAAGCATAACAATGTGATTGCATCAGAGCATAGGGTTGAAGGCTAGAAGGACGAGACCAAGACGAAGAAAAAAGCTGAAGAAAGGGAGAAAAGACATTAAAGACGCATATAGACCCGCCGTTGCATAACGCAGAGATCGAGATGCGCAGTGGTGTCTATACTGCTACGTCGTAGATAGAGGCGTAGCTACTGTATTCAACATTTCTGGAAAATCGCAAAGTAGGCGCAACAAAAAGGCAGAAGCCTTAAGAGAAATGGTGATGAAAGAGAGCTTCTTGCCAGAAAGCGTGTGAGAAAGAAGACGCAGGGAAATGAATGCACTGAAGGACGAAGTCAGAGGCCCGCTATTGCTCTTCTGATTCTCTTGGCCATCTCCTCGTAGCGCCTTATGTCTTCTGGGCTAAGCGACGGCGGAATTCTCTTTAACGCCTCTTCGAAATGTTTCATGGAGACCGGCTTCGCAGAGGGGGCCTTCTCCTTTATCGTTTCTCTTAGCGCGAGCATTGCCGCCTCTCTCACCACTGCGGCTATGTCGGCCCCTGTGTAGCCCTCCGTCTTCTTGGCCAGCTCCTCTAGGTTCACGTCGCTGGAGAGCTTAATCCTTTTTGTGTGCACTTTGAAGATCTCGATCCTGGCCTTGACGTCGGGCGGCGGGACGTAAATAATTCTGTCGAAGCGGCCCGGCCTCAGCAGGGCGGGGTCGAGGATGTCCGGCCTGTTGGTGGCGGCCATGACGACGACGTTTTTTAAAGTGCCAATCCCGTCCATCTCGGCTAGCAATTGGTTAACCATTCTGTCTGTCACGCCGGAGTCGCCCAGCCTAGATCCCCTGGCGGGGGCTATTGAGTCTATTTCATCGAAGAAGATAACGCACGGCGCAGCCATGCGGGCCTTTTTGAATATCTCGCGGATGGCCTTCTCCGACTCGCCGACCCACTTGGAGAGCAACTCCGGCCCCCTCACTGCTATGAAGTTGGCGCCGGACTCCGTCGCCACGGCCTTGGCGAAGAGCGTCTTGCCTACCCCCGGCGGGCCGAACAACAAGATTCCCTTGGGCGGCTCCACGCCCAGTTCGTCGAAGTAATGTCTATACTTCATGGGCCACTCCACAATCTCCCGTAGCTCCTGCTTTATGGCGTCGTAGCCGCCGATGTCGTCCCAGTGGACCTCCGGAACCTCTATGATTACCTCACGTAACACCGTTGGGTGGATGTACTTCATAGCCTCTATGAAGTCTGTCATGCCCACCTTCAGCTTTGCGAGGACCTCTTGTGGAATAACATCCTGTTCTATGTTTACCAGCCCTTTGTTTATGGCTTTTCTCAACGCGGCCATGGCGGCCTCTTTGGCGAGGGCGGCTAGATCCGCGCCAGTGTAGCCGTGGGTCATCTCGGCGATTTTATCCAAATCAACCTCGTCGCCCGGGCTACAGACCTTGCTTTCAACGTCAGTCTTGGTGCACAGAGGCATGTTTCTAGTGTGGACAGCGAGGATCTCCCTTCTAGCCCTCTTGTCGGGCATGGGGATGTGGATCTCTCTGTCGAATCTTCCTGGTCTTCTTAGGGCTGGGTCTACTGCGTCTGGTCTGTTGGTGGCTCCTATTACCACCACCTGTCCTCTTTCTTGTAGGCCGTCCATTAGGGTGAGTAGCTGCGCCACTACTCTCTTCTCCACCTCTCCCGTCACCTCCTCCCGCTTCGGCGCTATGGCGTCTATTTCGTCTATGAAGATTATGGCGGGGGCGTTTTTCTTCGCCTCCTCAAAGATCTCTCTCAGCCTCGCCTCAGACTCGCCGTAGTACTTCGACATGATCTCCGGCCCATTTATGGCGACGAAGTAGGCATTAGCCTCATTAGCCACCGCCTTAGCCAGAAGCGTCTTGCCAGTACCCGGCGGCCCGATGAGAAGAATCCCCTTCGGCGGCTCAATACCAAGATGCTTAAAAAGCTCCGGATGCCTAAGCGGAAGCTCCACAAGCTCCCTAATCTTCTGCTTAGCATCCTCCAAATCACCAATATCCTCCCAGGTGACTCTTGGAATCGTGAGCTCGGCCTCTTTGACCGGCTCCTCCCTCACTGTTACGTCGGTGTCTATCGAGACGTAAGCCGCGGGTCCCGGCTGTACTTGCACCACCACGAACCTAATGGCGCCTCCGTAGAAGGGCACGTCTATTGCTTGCCCTCTTGCGACGGGCTTGCCGAGGAGTATCTGCTTCTTTAGGTATTCAGGATCTACTCTGACGGGCTCGGTGGGGGCGAGGACTACTCTTTGAGCTGGCTTTAGAGCCGCCTTCTTCACCTTTACAGTATCGCCTATGCCCACGCCGGCGTTTTGTCTAATTATGCCGTCCATCCGGATTATGTCCTTATCCTCATCTTCGGGATAGGCAGGCCACACCTGGGCGTATGCGCTCTTCCTCCCCACAATCTCCACGTAGTCGCCAGGCTCAATGCCGAGTTTCTTCATTATGCGGACGGGGATTCTAACAATGCTACGGCCTACGTCGCGCGACCTAGCCTCGGCAACTTTAAGGACAACCTCGCTAGACATATCCATGAGACCTGGCTTGGATATAAAAAGCTTGAGCCTAGACCTTCTGCTCTATCTTCTTGGCTTCTGCAACCTTTTCAGGCATGGCATATGTGATGTACGTCCTGGCGAGTTCCTTCACCACGTCCATCTTGTTCAAAACGCCTACCAGCCTCCCCTTCTCATCTAACACAGGCACTACCCCTTGTTCGAATAACTTGTCAACCACCTTCTTGGCGTCTGTATCTGCAGTAGTAGTGTATTCTATAGGCCTCATTACGTCGTAAGCTGTTAATGTGCTGACCTTTGAATACCTCAGTTTTTCAAGCCCCGACGTAGCTACTCGGCGTATGCCAGATTTTGTGAAAAACACAAGCCTCTCTCCTCTTAACGTCTCCTCTATAGGTCTCAGCGAGAGGTCATCCACGTTGATGACCCCCTTTAGCTCGTTGCCCTCCGTAACCACTACGCCGTCTAGCTCATAGGCGTTAATCTTTTTAATCACAAAGGCAAGACTACTGAAGAGGTTTACCGTCGCTACGTCAGCTGGCGTCATTAACTCGCCTACCTTGACGTCTCTACCGCGCTCTTTAAACGCCTTGAGGAGCTCGTCCTTTGTGACCACACCTATCGGCGTGTTAGCTTCGTCTACTACCACCACGTAATCGCTACCTGCCGCCAACATTTTATACGCAATCTCTTCGACGGTTGCATCAAGCCCAGCTGTTGGATATTGAGTCTTCATTATTTCCCCCGCCGTGCCTTCCTCCACCATTATTTTGACTCTCTCGCCCGGCATCGTTTGTTCCTTCAGCGCCAGCAACTTCCCCTTTTGTCTCTTCCAGTAGCCCAGCGACTTCTCTGCAATGTATGTTATAAAGTCGCGTCTGGTAACAAAACCGACTACCTTCCCCTCGTCGTCTACTACCGCAAGGATAGTGGTGCCGTTTTTTAAGAACATCTTGCGTATTCTCGACAACGTGTCTCTTACATTCACAGCCGGAATATCTGTAACCATGACGTCCTTAGCTCTTAGGCCGGTCACGTGTTTAGAGGGCCTCAACCTCACGACGGCCTCCAGCGTGGGTTTCTCAACTTTCTCTTCTATAGCTTTCTTAACCTCCACATCCTCCCGGCCCTCCTTGGGGCCGTAGAGATAGGCATGGAAGACGTCCCAAACCGTCACCGCGCCAATGACTCTCCCCTCTCTATTCACCACAGGGACCAGGTACATACCGCTTGTCACCATGTACCTCGCCACGTCGTCTATAGGCGTCTCTGGCGTCGCCGTTGCCACGCCTCTAAACATAACCCTCCACACCCTAGTCACTCCGACGTGTTTGCTCTCCCCCCTCGCGACGCGGGTGCCAAACAGCGGCCTCGGCTCGCCGGCGCCTTTATACCACCTCCGCTTCTTTATGAAATCCCACACGGTCAAGAGCCCAGCTACTCCCCCCTCTCTGTTAAGCACGACGAACCCGTCCACCTCGCCGCCCACAAGCTTCTTGAATACCTTAGAGACTCTCTCTATGGCCTTTACAAAACCTGCTCTCGTCTTTTTCTCGTCCAGCGGCGTGTACACCGCGGCTACCGACTTAGCCTTGGGCTCTCTCAATAGGAGTGCCGAAAGGAGGCCTCTCAAAGTCACCACACCGACGTATTTACCCTCCTCGTCCACCACCAAGGCGCCCCACTTGGCCTCGTTGGTCAAGATCTCGATGGCGTTCTCGATTTTCCAACTCTCCTTTACGATCAAAGGCGGGTTGACAAACTCGCCCACCTTGGCCTCCAGCTTTTTGCTTTTGAGGAGCAACGCCGTGTGGGGATAGACCACGCCTACTACATTCTCTGAGAATACAGACTTGAAGACCGGCACGACGTCTACCGGAAACTTCCTGAGATATGCGGCAAGCGTCTCAAGCGTGGTGTTCTCCGTAACCCTAAACGGGGGGTGCTCAACGACGTCTCTTACATACTGTGGAATCGGCTTTTCGACGGTTTTCTCAACTTCCTCCCTTTTCAACACGTAGTATATTGACTACCTCTTTTTAAAAATTGTCCGAGAGATACATACCGTCTAGGTAGGCTAGAAATCTGCCAGCGCCGACCTCGACCTTGCCTTCAGGCGTTTCCAACTGGGCAGGCCCCGCCGCAATGAAGTTGCCTCTCGGCGTACTGGATATGAAGAAGACCGTCAGTCCTAGGTCGTTGGCGACTGTGGCCACATCGCTTCTATCTGTTAAGATAGGCGCGTTCTTTAAGTACGCATATAGCAGAGACTCGGCAACGCCTAAGTTGCCTAGCAACGCGCTTTTAACAAGACCTGTAGGCTCCTCTCCGTCCTCCCACAGCTCAGCCACGGGCCTTAACCATGGATATCTCAAGACCCAGCTCAACACCTCTTCTTTTGATCCACGGGTTAAGAGATCTTTCAAAAACGCCGCCTGCTCGCCGGTTAGTCTAAGCACAGATCCCAACACTGAGGCGGCTACATCGGGGCGCGTCTTGGTTATCGACACCAACCTGGTGCGGGTAGCCTCCACACCCCCCACGACGACTACGGTGTTGAAGTACTTAGCCACAATCTTGGCCGCGACTTGGGGCGGCGCCGCGACGTGGATGAGACCTTTGAAATCCTCGGCAGAGGGCTCAGGCAGATATCTATCTACGGTTCCCACAGCCCTGCGGAAATCCCCCTCGCTCACAGCCCGACAGAAGCCGAGGACGCATTTGATGTATCTACCGTCTAGCTTAAGCCAGGCGTAGGAGAGGTCTACACCCCCCTTCTCAAGCACGCATACGACCCCCAGCGCTGGGATAAAGGCTAGGTCTTCTCCCTCAGGCAAGGCAGTAGCCCTTTGACATATGTAGCCGCACGCCGGCGCTTTATACGCCACAAACGCCGCCGCGGCTGTTGCGACAAGCACAAGAGGCTTCAACGGAACGTCGAGAGAGAGGCTTATTGAGAACAACGAAACCACCCGAGAGGCGCGCGGCGCGGCTGGGGCCAGGTAGAGGGCGGCGGCACTTATCGCCATGAGTGTCGCCTTCGCTACGCCAGCATATGGCGACAACAGGGAGGTCACAACCCCAGTCAATGCGGCTAGCGGCGTGTAAAGCTCGCAACTGAGTAGCCGACGCCATAGGGCTAGATACGCCGCAACGTGGCGTCTGGCTAAGTAAAGAGCCGCCGTAACTACGCCTAATGCCGGATTTATTACAAACGCCGCCGCAAGCAGTACCGCGACTAAAACGCGCCGCATTTTTAAAAACACAGCCCTGAAATATATGTGTGGTAGCCCAGAGCAGAGTACAGATAGGAATTGTGGGCAAACCCAACGCCGGCAAGTCCACATTCTTCGCCGCCGCTACGTTAAAAGACGTGAAGATCTCCCCTACCCCCTTCACCACCATAGACCCCAACGTAGGCGTGGGGTACGTGAGAATCGATGGATGTCCCTGCGCCCACGTCCGTTGCAACCCCAGAAGCTACGCCGTCGTCGATGGCGTCTGCTTCGCCCCGGTGGAGCTCATAGACGTGGCGGGGCTGGTCCCTGGGGCTTGGCAGGGCAGGGGGCTCGGCAACCAGTTTCTAGACCACCTCAGAAGGGCGCCCGTCTTGATACATGTGGTAGACGCCTCCGGCTCCACAGACGAAGAGGGGAGGCTCGTGAAGCCCGGCACCCACGACCCCGTAGTCGACGTCCAGTTTCTAGAAAGAGAGGTCGACATGTGGATAGCCTCTATACTACGCAGAGACTGGGACAGAGTGGTCAGGTTTGTAGAGTTCAGTAAGAGAGACTTAGTGGAGGTCTTGATGGAGAAGCTGGCTGGGCTCGGCATGGGGCGGGCGCAGGTGGAGAAGGCCCTGGCCGACGCAGACTTGGCCAAACGCCCGCCCAGCAAGTGGAGTGAGGAGGATCTCTACAGATTTAGCCACCTAGCCAGGGCCTACAGCAAGCCGATTGTCATAGCCGCAAATAAGATAGATCTGCCCGAGGGCGAGGAGGGCTACAGAAGGCTGAGGCAGGCCTATCCAGACCGCATAATCGTGCCCACCTCCGCCGAGGCGGAGCTGGCCCTCCGCCGCGCCGCCGCCAAGGGACTTATCAAATACAAACCCGGCGACCCCAGCTTCGAGATCCTTGGCGAATTGACTCCTCAACAGAGGGCCGTCTTAGACAAAATAGCCGAGCTCATGAAGAAGTGGGGAGGTACTGGAGTAGTTAAGGCCATAAACCTAGCCGTGTTCGACGCGCTTAAATACGTGGTGGTGTATCCAGTGGAGGACGAGAAGAGGCTTAGCGACAAAAACGGCAACGTACTCCCCGACCTACTGCTGGTGCCGCACACGTTTACCGCCAGAGATGTGGCTTATGCCATACATACAGAACTTGGGGAGAGGTTTGTATCTGCAATAGATGTAAAAACTGGCAGAAGACTGGCCTCGGATGAACCCGTCGCTAATGGGGTTATCCTTAAGATCTTGACTAGGTAACTTTACTCCTGAGCAACGAGATCCACACGTTTTTCCTCAACGCCTCTGGCATGTGGCCGTTGTGGCCTTCCTCTACTAGAGGAAGGCCGCCGTGAGAGTTTGTGTCGTCTCGCCGAGCAGTCCCCGGGGCTACATCTAGGGAGCCTTTGTTCTGTCTCTTCTCCTTAAGGAGAGACAACACCTCGTCAAGTTTTCTCAAAACCACGCCGTAAAGATCTTGCACCACCACCGCCGCGCTATCTGCCACAATAGACACAGAGGAGGACACAGGACTTGTGGAGTACGTATACACCGAAGTGACGAAGACGTAGTGATGGGGGGTCTCTAGGCTCGGCGTGCCGACGATCTCCGCGACTTTCCGCGCCTTTGAAAGAGCTTTATACACCGTGTTTATAGAAATTCCAAGTCTCTCAGCTATCTCCCTAGGCCTCAAGCCGCGGGCGTACATCTCAGCCACCCTCCTCTCCGTCTCCGTAAGCCTCATCGACATATTAGACCCACTTAATAATAGCCGTTAGCCGAAATATTTAGGTAATACTTTACGGAGTCTCTCCACGACCTCTCTAGCAACCTCTTCCCTTAACTCCTCTCTACCGTGCCAAATCAAGTTGCCTCCCCACCGCGGGATTACGTGGATATGCATGTGAAACACCATCTGTCCAGCCTCACGGCCAGCGTTGGTCACAACGTTGACCGCAGGCGCTCCTAGTTCGCGCCAGGCCTTGGCAAGCCTAGTGGCTATCTCAAAACCCTTCACAGCCTTTTCCAACGGAGCATCTAAGATATTCACAAAATGCTCCTTAGAGACAACTAACAGATGACCATATGACGCTGGGTATTTGTCGAGGATCACCACAAACTCGTCATCTTCGTAGACTTTCCAAGCCGGCGCCTCGCCGCGCACAATCCTACAGAATATGCAATCCATCGCCTAGGGGAAGAAAAGCATTTAAAAAGAGTTACACCTACTAGACGGGTGGGGAGTCTGGAGAGGCCCGAGGGGGCGGCTGTGAAGAGACTCCCTGCCGCGGGGTTCACACACCGCCTCAACACGTGATCTTGCTACCGGGGTTTTCCCCCTTTGCGATCGCCTCGAGAAGCTCAGGCCGCCTCCCGTCGAAGACGTAGGTTGTGATGCAGTTTCTCTTTAGGATTGAAAGACTCCAAACATCCATAAGCTCGTAGCCGCCAGGCAACGAAGACGAGCGCAGGATCTTCTCAAACTCGTCATACGTTAACTCGGGTATCCTCTTGGCGTCGGGGTTTTTCCTGGGGTCGTCGCTATAAACTGCGTCTATATTCGCCGCGTTGAGCAAAACAGGCGAGCCCACCGCCTCGGCCACCAACGCAGCCACTGTGGCTGTGGATTGACCAGGCTGGAAGCCGCCGGTGACCACCACTGGGTAACGCCGCCAAGCCTCTAGAAACTCCTCTATATTCGTAGGGACTCTGGGATATGCGTTGTCTAGGAGAGAAATCAAGAGCAACGCGTTTAGGCGGCTGGCGTAGATGCCTAGGAGATCTTGGAACGTGTTCGAGGCTCCTCCCCTCTTGGCCACCGTTATGTATCTCCGGGCGACCTCTCCGCCTCCCGTAACTATTCCAACTTTCTCACTACGCCTCTTGACGACTTGGGAGTATTTCAAAACTAGCGACTCGTCGTCGAATATCCGGCCGGATAGCTTAACTACTAACACCATGGCTCAGATACGACGAAATCCCTTTCTTTACGCCATCTACCACATGAGGCGGGGCGTCGCCAAAATCTATCTCAGGATTTCTACCTAGACAAACATATTTAAATTTTTCAAAATTTCTTTGTACAACTTCTATTAAATATCTGTCTTCATATTTATAAAGACTCTCGATAAGTGCGTGATCAGAACAGTCGTTAGCAATCCAAGCGGCCCGCGACTTGGCCTTGGAGACTTCGCTTAATAAAGTATCTACATCGACCTCCTTGCCAAACAACAACGCCTTGATCTCTCGACGCCCCAGAAATTTCTTCTGTACCTTCACCGCAACGGGGCCAAACACGCCCTCACGACCCTCCGAGATCGCGGCCGTCACCTCATCCGCGACTTTTGCAAGCTCCAGATCCTTTGCATGTATTTCTTTAAGTCTCTCACATTCACAGACTCTTTTCACAAAATCTAACACTGCATCTGCAATAATTCCAGTTACCACATCTTGTGCATGCACACGTCTAAGACGCCGGGGGGTTAAAAAACGTTGGGCTCAAGATATATATGACCCAGCGTCGGCAACACATAGGTGACGAGTCCAGGCTAGCTGAGAAGTGACGATGGATCTAAACTCCGACTACTTCCTCGGATATATAAAGTCCTTGGGAGCCGCCTTGATGGGTTCAAGATACGGTCTTAACACTTTGGGTATCTCCACGACGCCGTCCTCCCGCTGGTAGTTCTCTAAGATGGCGGTGATGGTGCGCGTCGTCGCGAGGCCGGTGCAGTTGAGCGTATGTACGAACTCCCGCTTCATGCCTTTCCTAGTCACTCTTATGCCGAGTCTGTAGGACTGCCAATCTGTGACGTTGGAGCAGCTGGCCAGCTCTCTGTACATCCCTTGGGCGGGGTACCACACTTCTATGTCGTACTTCTTGGCGGCCGGCGCCCCCAAGTCGTGCGCGCAGATGTTCACGACCCTGTAGGGCAGGCCCAGGTCTCTTATGAGCTCCTCCGTGTTTTTGGTGATCTCTTCGTGCCACTTCCACGACTCCTCCGGCAGAGAGAAGACGAATTGCTCCACCTTGTGGAATATGTGCACCCTGAATATGCCCTTCAGATCCCGGTTGCCCGCCCCGGCCTCCTTCCGGAAGCACGGCGACCACCCTACGTAGAGCTGAGGCAACTCCTCTTCCACAAGCTCTCTCTTATAGAGGTAGGCGGCTATGCCGTGTTCCGCCGTCGCGATGAGGTACAGGTCTTCGCCGTCTATCTTGTAGATCGCGTCTTTAAACGTGTCGAAGTCCAGAACCCTTTTTATGATGTCGAACTTAAGCATGTAGGGAGGAATCACAGGCCTAAACCCCCTCTGCGCGAGGCGGTCTAGTGCGTACATGGCGAGGGCGAAGTCTAGCCACACCAAGTCGTCGAAGAGGTAGTAGAAACGGCTACCCGCGACCTCGCCCGCCTTGAGGGTGTCGGCCATCTTTAAAACCGCCTCGGCCATGTCGGCGTGGCCAATCGGCGGCTTATCCACCACCACGTACTCCACGCCTGGGGGACCTGCGGCGTCTTTCACAACCTTAACGGCGCCCCAGTGCCTAACAGGAATTGAGTCGATGCCCTCAGGGCAGATGGGCACCGAGTCGTGGATCAGATTGGGGAAGCTCCAAAGGACGTCTTCCCTGGCCCGCTCAACCTCCTCCAGCTCTTTCTCCACCTTCTCAAGCCTGGCCGCAAGCTCCCGTGCCTTCTCTACAATCTCTCTCCTCTTCTCCGGCGCCGCCCTTGCGCCTTCTCGCGACAGCTGGTTGTATTGATGTCTCAACTCGTCGACCTCTCGCCTCAATTGTCTCCACCTCGCGTCTAGCTCTAGAAACTTATCCACAAGAGATGTGTCCATCCTCCGCGCAGACAACACCTTCTTTACATAGTCCGGATTACTTCTCAACGCCTCAAGTACGCTGTAAGACATAAGGAGAGGGGTGCTTTATGTATAAAACTTTTACCTACTTAGAAGAGATTGCAAGAGAATCAACACCCTAGACAGCTCTTCTCCGCTGGAGACGTGGAACACGAGCAGAGGCACGGCGTACCCCGGATGCCAGAACTCCACGTACACAGCTTCTCTTAACGCTACGACGTGCACAAAATATTCCCGCCCGCCAGCCGCAAGTCTGTATATATATCGCCGACCTCTTTCAAACCGCAAGACTTCTACCAACTCATAGGGTTCTTTCTCAAATTCTCTAATCAACAAAACGCTCTCCACATAACGTAAACACCTAATGCTTTATATCTTAGATAGTCTCAACCTCCTTGTCTTCCCTACCGCCTTCAACCACGCTGAGGTACACGAGGCGCATAAGCTTCTTGCTCTCAGGTGTAATACTGCCAAGATACACAAGAGCGGAAAGACCTAACAACGCCAAAGAAAGTGCAAGCGTGCTGTCAAACCTAAGCTGAGACAGCGAATACGGCGTAACCACACTCCTCAAGTGTCCCAACTTCACCATCGCCGCCACCAACGACGAAAGCAACGTAAGAGAAAGGCCAACCGTGACGAGCCACCTCCCGTCCCCCCGATTCCGCACGGCAGACGCCATGTTAACAACGACGTAAGGCGCCACAGACACAAAAGTCATCAGATACACGCCGATGAGCAGGGGGTATACATCCAGCAACCCAGCCCACCACACGTTAAACAATGTGTAGAGCATGCTGAAAATAACAAAGACTAGACCGATCCTCACAGACTTGGAAATTATGTCAAGCATGGAAACACGCCCAACCCAAGTTTATTAGGACAACGCGTAAGCAGAACTACGATCACCCGCACTCGCCGGTTTTGCAGTAGGGGTCCTTTCCCTCTTCTAAGGCCTTCAGCTTGACCTCCGCCGCCGCCTCGTCTATCGACTTGTCAAGCGCCATAGGCTTTATGATAATCTTCGTGTCGGCGAGCTTCTTCTTGATCTCCTGCTTCAGCCCCGTGTAGATCACCTGCACAGACTTGCTCTTGTCGCGGTACACCGTTATGCCCTTTACGCCTAGAGCCCAGGCGAAGGCAAAGGCCCAGTATACGTCCTCCTTGGGGGCGTTGGCGGGCATGTTTATCGTCTTGGATATGCCTTGGTCTACCCACTGCTGGGCGCTTGCCTGCATGAGGACGTGCCACAGCCACCCAATCTCCATGGCGGTGGCGAGGAGATGTCTCACGTCGTCGGGGACTGGGGCGTCTTTCAACATGCCCGTCTCCTCCACGACGCGGCGCACCTGCGGCGTCCACAGCCCCCTAGCCTTAAGGTACTCAATCCCGGGGCCGTAATACTCAATAAGAGTCCCCACTGTCACGTTGCGGAGGAAGGCCAAGGCGAATATGGGCTCCACCCCGCTGGTGGTGCCGGCCAGTATGCTGGTTCTGCCGGTAGGCGCGATGGAGAGCACCACGGAGTTCCTCACGCCGCCCCTCACCTTCTCCCTAAGCCTCTCGATGTACGGCCTCAGCCACTCCCTAGTCCGCATGGTGATGTCCCTAAGGCGGTCGCCAGCCTCTTGAAGCTCCTTCGGGTAGACGTGTTTTATCCGCTCCCATCTGCCCCACACAAAATCTTGGTACTTCAACACAGGAATCTCGCCTTTTGCATATATCGACTTCTCAAAGAACTTGAAGGGCCCCCTCTCCCGCGCCAGGTTGGCGGACTCGTCGAGGGCGTGGACATATATCCACGCCATTATGCGGTTTATCAGCTCCACGGCCTCCCACGAGGCGTAGGGGATCTCCAACTTCAGAAGAAGCTCGGCGAAGCCCATAATGCCGAGGCCGTTCTTCCGCGTGGCTAAGTTCATCTCGTCTATGACCTTTATGCCGGTTCTGCTCCTCTCAATGGCGTCGTCGAGGAAGCGGGTACCTATGCGCGCCGCCTCCGCAAGCCCATCCCAGTCCACACACGACAGCTTCTCCTCAAACGTCCTACCCACGCAGTTTGGCTTTACGAACTTTACCAAATTGATATGGGTGAGGTTACAAACTTCGAATGGATTTTGAACTGTCTCGGCGCAAGGGTTGACAGATCTCCATACATATCTAAACTTATATCCAGCGACCTCAATTTCTTCGCCGAGGAGGGGGTTTGAGGCGTTGAGGTTGCTTTTGTATATTAGGCCTGGGTCGCCGGAGTCCCAGGCTCCCTCTGCGATTTCGCGGAAGAGGTCGCGGGCGTCTACCTCGCCCCACACTGCCTCTTTAGGCGTCTCTTTGGGCATGTCGACATACTCCACAGCCTTTTTGCCAGTCTTGTCGTAGAATATCCTCGGGTTTATGAGGGGGTACTTGGAGTCGTCGTCTACGCCTAGGGCCTTCTCCATGAAGGTGTCGTCGACGAAGACTGATATGTTGAAGTTCTGCAGATGTGCGTCCTTCAACTCGCCGGTTTTTGCCTTGATGAATTTGCGGACGTCTGGGTGCCAGACGTGGAGCGTGCCCATCTGGGCGCCCCGCCTCTTGCCGCCCTGCTTTATGACTTCCACGTTCGTGTCGAAAAGCTTCATGAAAGATATGGGCCCGCTGGCCACGCCGACGCTTCCCCTCACCACGTCGCCCTCCGGCCTCAGGAGGGAGAAGTCGTAGCCGACGCCGCCGCCCAGCTGTTGTATTATGCCGGAGTAGGCCAGGGCGTCATAGATGCAGTAGCGGCCTGGATGAGTGATTGAGGAGAGGCAGTCCTCCACCTCCAGGGTGAAGCAGGAGGCGAACATCTCCTTCCTGGTCCAGGCATTGAACCAGAATGGCGATGCCGGTACGATCCTCTGCGCCGTTATGGCGTCGTAATAGCGCCTGGCTGCCGCAGGCTCCCGCGCCACGGCAGTGGCCACCCGCCAAGCCGCCATGCTGGGGGTCTCGGCAAGCCGGAAGCCCGAGTCGCGCAGGGCGTAGTTGCCGTTGGTGAAGAGACGCAGGGCGTTGTATGACAGCGCCCTGTCGAAGTCGGGCCTTGGCTCGAAGAGGCTCAACAGCTCGAGGGACTCCTCCTTGAGTAGGCCGGACTCCGCCGCCAGTTGCCTAAACCGCAACACTGCGCGCTCCTTGTAGCCGGCCTTCGTCTTCAGGAAGTCTTTGCCGAAGACCTCCTTATACACGCGCCCGAGGAGGTGCGACTTAGCCACCTCGGCCAGCTCTGGCTTGTCTATGGCCTTCTTGAGGAGCTCCAGATGGATCATATCTGCGAGCTCCCAAGACCCGACGTCTCTATTCACAGCGAAGTCGACTTCGCCATCTACCTCAACCCCCACGTCTTGGGCGGCACGCAGAATGGAAAGTTTTAGCTTCTGTGGCGAGAAAGATTCCGACGAGCCGTTGAGTTTGGCAACTCTGTACATCATCAACTTCTCCGTCTTCTCATATATGTGCTATAGCCAAATTATGGTCAGGTGGGTTTTTCGTAAGTTTTCAATATGCCTGTATTAGTGAGAGGAAATCGGCGTCGCCGAGGATCATGCTTTGCTCTTCTGTTACTTTGTCCAGGTATCTTCTGCCGGCTTCTTTCAACGTGGTGTATACCGCATCTACTACCACGTTGGGGACTGTGGGCCTTGGATAGGGCAGGCCGAGTCTGCCAAGGGTTGCCTTGGCTAAGATCCACATTTTGATGTGGCTTTTTTCCACCTCGTCTATGTCGACGCCTAGCCAATACATCTCTCTCACTAGGCTAAAAGTAAGCAACTTCACTAGGTGTTCCCAGTGTTCACTTAATAGCTCTGTTTCACTTGCTCTTATCTTCTCTAAAATCTGTGGCGTCTTGTGTTCTTGTTGATAATATTTAGCCCTTGAGAGTACTGAGACCAGCTCCGGGATTAGGAGCGGCTTCAACGATTTGTATAACATTACCGTGACTAGCAACGCTTGACTCGCCATTACGCCTCTGACGAAATTTTCCACTGCATCTTCTACGCTGAGTTCCTTTTCTGTTTTTCCGCTTATTAACATAAGCACGTCCTCTGGCTCGACTGGGTCTAGCAAAACGAGTTCTCCATCTTTAAAAACGGCGGGGACGCTTAGTACGTAGTGTTTGAGGTAAGGGAAGTAAGGCACCCCGACCATTTCGAATTGGACTCCAGGCGTGTTTTTCAAGGCTTTATACAGCGTGTAAGATGATTTACACGTGTGGTGCAACAAGATCTTTATCATTGCCGACTGTGATGCGCAATGTTTTTATTGATTTTCGGCAATCGTTCCCCTCGTCATCTCTCAGCTAAGACCAATATCGCCATCGTTTGAAGGTTTTTAACGGTTTTTGTTTTTAACGTTGTGATCTTCAAGAAGTCCAAACCTAGACTTACCCCTATCACCAAGACGGGGGCTGTCAAGAGGTTGCTAGAACTTGCCCCTGTGAAGTTGGGCAACGGCAACAGACTTGTCTTGGTGTTTTTCGACTTTAAATGTCCCTTCTGCGCTAGGTTCTTCAGAGAGACCGAGGAGCTGCTGGTCGAAATGGCCGAGAAGGGGTTAATAACATACGCCATGTGCGACTACGTTGTGCACAGAGACGCCGAGGTTCTCCACAGAGCGCTTAGGTGCGTGCCTGAGGGAGAGAGGTTAAGTTATGTAAGAAACGTGTTCAACGGCGGAAAGGTTGAGGTGAGGGAGTGCCCCGAGGGCAACCTAGGTGAGTGTATGAAGCTGGCGGAGGAGATCGGCGTGTACGGAACGCCGACTATCTTGTTCTACGACTTCGCCAAAGATAGGGGGTATATCCACTTCGGCTATATGACTCCCAGCGAGGTTTTAGAGAGTCTCTCCTCTTTATGATCCTCGGCGAAGTGCCGGGAAGATATATACTCTACGACTTCCGCACTTATCTGCTTTTCGACGTCTCCAACCCACTTGGAGAAGTCACGGTGGTGCCTCCTCCGCCTGGATCCTCCTATCAGTTCGCTGTGTTGGGCGCCCTTGTCGCTAAGATGGGGTATAGAGTCAGACTACTGAATATACCAACGTGTAGAAAGACTACGATTTCACGCGTCCTGTCCAACGCACGGGGGGAGCTTCTATACATCGGCTACGCCCACCGCCTGGCCTACGCAGGGCCAGGGGCCGTGGTGAATCCAGAGGATTTGAATCTGGAGAATGTAAAGCGTGTGGCCAGAGGTAACGTGACGTATCGCGTGATGTGGCAGAGATGTCTAGGGGGCGAGACGTATCAGAGAGAAGTAGTAAGTCTGGGGCGTCTGCCGGAGGCCTTAGGCATGGTTGAGGTCTGGCTGGCAGAGAGGCTCGGCAGAAGGTAGACTGTACACGTTGCCCCTTATCCTCCTTACGCTGTATATCTTCCAGGCGCCTGGGTTGAGTATTTTCAGCGCCACGTCTACATGGGGCACGTGGCTGTGGCCGTATATAAGCCAGACGTCGTCTCCGAGAGCCAGCCTCCTTCTTAGCCATCTGCCTATCTGCCCCCTCCTCGCGAGGTCGACGAAGTAGGCGGCCACGCCGCTTCTAATAAGCCTGTCACCGTGGGTCACCACCGCCTTTAAGGCGCCATCTATTAATATCTCCCCGTTGTACGCCACGACCTCCGTCCCGTTTATCCTCTCCGTGAGGGGACCGGGGAGCTGGGGGTCGTGTGAAGAGCTGCTGAAGGCTATGTAGAGCCTCTGTGGCTGTATCTGTAAGATCACCATGGCCTTCTTTATTAGGCGTAGCGCCTCGTCACGGCTTACCCTCCTGTACTGGTCGTCAAAGAGGTCTCCCGTCACTACCACCTCGTCTGGGCTAAGCCGCTTTAGACAACTTCTCAGCTCTTGTAGCCTGGAGTGGCGCGAGCCTATGTGGACGTCGCCGAAGACAAACACGGCACATGTCCCGCTGAGGTTTTTAAAACGTAGTCTATTTAGCAATATATAAATAGAGGGCGGATCTAGTAAACCATGCGCAGAGTCGCAATAATCGGAGCCGCGGGGAGGGATTTCCACGTGTTTAACACGGTATACAGGTGGTCTAAGGAGTATAGAGTAGTGGCTTTTCTCATGACGCAAATACCGATACCAAACCGACGATACCCCCCTTCTTTGTCAGGTGTGCCCGAGGGCATACCTGTTTATACTTGGAAGAGCTACGAAGAACTCACCCGTATCTTGAAGGAATTACGAATCGACGAGGCCGTGCTCGCCTACAGCGACTTGCTGTACGAGGAAGTTGGCCACGTAATATCTGCGGTGCTCGCCAGCGGGGCCTCTTTCAAGATACATGGACCCAACGATACGTACCTCGACTCCATAAAGCCTGTAGTCGCAGTAACCGCGACGAGGACGGGCGCGGGCAAGTCCTCAGTGTCTAGGGAGGTGGCGCGCGAACTCACGTCGAGAGGGCTTAAGGTGGTCGCTGTCAGGCACCCAATGCCTTACCGGGAGCTTGAAGAAAGCGTCGTTGAGATTTTCAGAAAGCCAGAGGACTTGGACAAGCTCACCTTCGAGGAGCGAGAGGAGTACGAACAGTACGTGGAGATGGGCATCCCCATATTAGCCGGCGTGGACTACGGCCAAGTGTTGAAGGAGGCGGAACGACTCGGCGATGTGTTGCTGTGGGACGGCGGCAACAACGACTTCCCCTTCTTCAGGCCTAACTTCATGATAGTGGTTACAGACGCGAGGAGGGCGGGCCACGAGGTGGGGTCTTTCCCTGGCGAGGTCAACCTGCGCCTAGCCGACGCCGTCATAATCACAAAGGTCAGCGACGCCGGGAGGGAGAACGTCGAGAGAGTTGTTGCTAATGTAAAGAGAGTGAACCCCAAGGCAACCATCACCAAGGCGGATTTGGAGGTGTACGTCGACAGAGACATTGCGGGGAGGCGCGTCTTGGTGATAGAGGACGCCCCGACCGTGACACACGGCGGCTTGCCCCACGCGGCTGGCTATATAGCCGCTGTGAAATACGGTGCGGTGGTGGTGGACCCCAGGCCCTACGCCGTGGGCGTAATCAAAAAGGTGTACGAGGAGTACGGCACGGGGCCTGTCCTCCCCAGCCTGGGATACACGCCCGAGCAGAAGAGAGACCTCGAGGAGACCATTAGGCGGGTGGATGCTGACGTAGTCTTGTTGGCCACGCCGGCTAAAATCGAGAGAGTTGTGAAGATAGACAAACCAATTGCGAGAGTCAGCTGGAGACTAAAGGTGCTTGAAGGGCCCTCCGTAAAAGAGCTAGTAAATACATTCCTGGAGCGTCTCTAGACAAGCCTAACCTCGCCGGGAGCTGCGCCGCCCAGCAAGGAGAGAAGCTTCCGGAGGTAATACGCCGTTTTTACCAGCCGCTCCTCCTCCACGCCCGGAACCCCCGCCACAACCACCAACACGTCTCTCGTGGAGGGTTCGACCTTAGTCTCGACGCTGTCTCTGTAGGGATAGACATGGAGAATTTGGCCATCAGACGCCAACACTATTTGGTTATTCAGTTCGTAGGGCGAGCCGCCGATTGGGTGGAACACCTCCCCCCTCCTCGACGGCCTAATGCGGAGCTGGCCGCCGCGTATCTTAGCCAAGTCGTAGAGCCCTATCGGGACGACGAACTTTATCGAGGCGGCGTTTCCCGCGTCTACTACAGGGTTTATCCTGGGCAACGGCTCCCCCCGCAACACTCTTCTCAAGAGGGCCTCTTGGGCGGGTCTTTGCTTGGTTGGATCTATGCCAAGGACCCTCCAGTAGAAATCGCGGTACGCCCTTATAATTGGATGATCTTTTAACGCGTCAAGCGAGAGCGTCTGCCGCGTCTCCGCAACTGCCCTATTTATTTCGTCTTCCAGCTCTGCTGGGTACTTTGTGTTGTCTATGCCCGTTATTACGTCATACGCCACGGAGACGCCTAGTCCCTTCACCTCGTTCACGATGGAGAGAGACATGGATTAAAATACGTGAAAGGTTTTAAACTGTCTGCCACGCTGTAGTTTATATAGTTGGCAGTTTTCAGAGCTGATGAGTCAAGAGTCCCGCGTGAAGGATCCCTCTCTGGCGGATAGGGGTAAGGAACAGTTGTATTGGGCTGAGAGGAACATGCCGGTGCTTATGGAAATCAGGAAGCGGTTTGAGCGAGAGAAGCCTTTGGTAGGCCATAGGATTGCGGCGTGTCTACACGTCACGAAAGAGACCGGCGTTTTAGTACGCACGCTGGCCGCCGGCGGGGCCGAGGTGGTACTTATACCCTCGAATCCGCTCTCCACACAAGACGACGTCGCCGCCGCCCTCGCGCAGGAGGGTATACATGTCTACGCTTGGCGTGGCATGACTGAGCGAGAGTACTACAACGCAATTGGGTTCGCCCTCTCTTTCAACCCCACCATCACGTTAGACGACGGAGCCGACTTGACGGCAACTATCCACAAGCTGGGCCACGGGGTTCGGGACCATACGATTGACTACGTGCTAGAAGTAGCCGGACCCATAGACGGCAAAAAACTTGTCGCAGGCATACGCGGCGGCACCGAGGAGACCACCACGGGGGTTATTAGACTCCGCGCCTTGAAAAGAGACGGCAAGTTGCTGTACCCCATAATCGCCGTAAACGAATCCTATACTAAGTACCTCTTTGACAACAGATACGGCACAGGCCAGTCCACCTGGGACGGCGTGTTGAGAGCCACCAATTTGCTCATCGCCGGAAAGAACGTAGTGGTGGCTGGCTACGGCTGGGTCGGCAGGGGGATCGCCACAAGGGCGAGGGGACTAGGCGCCAGGAGAGTAATCGTAGTCGAGGTAGACCCCGTCAGAGCTTTAGAGGCGGTATTCGACGGCTTTGAGGTTATGCCTATGGATGAAGCTGCTAAGGTAGGCGATGTGTTTATAACCGCGACGGGAAACATAAGAGCGATAAGCCTAAGCCACATATTCAAGATGAAAGACGGCGCCGTCCTTGCTAATGCGGGGCATTTCAACGTCGAAATAGACGTGGCCGGACTTGAGCGTGTGGCGGTGGCTAAGAAGACCATAAGACCAAACCTCGAAGAATACGTTTTACCTAACGGAAGGCGGGTGTATCTAATAGGCGAGGGACGGCTGGTAAATCTGGTAGCCGCGGAGGGGCATCCCTCAGAGGTCATGGACCTCTCCTTTGCCAACCAAGCACTAGCCGCTGAGTACCTTGTAAAGAATAAACTGCCAATAGATGTCTACAAGTTGCCAGATGAACTCGACCGCGAGGTGGCTAGGCTGAAGCTTAAGACGATGGGGGTGGAGATAGAGGAGTTAACCGAAGAGCAGAGACGCTACATAACGTCGTGGGAGTTAGGCACCTAAAATTTTAACCTTCTTTTAGACACATGTACATGTGATGTCAACTCTGGGGTCTGATTCCGTGATGTTACTGACCTGCCCTGAGCGGCTGTCTGAAGCGACCTCTACTTATCGACAGCTTGAGAAACCCGGCGTGTTTGACATCTCTTCTCCATCTCCTTATATACACGTAGCTGTTTTCTGATTCGTCTTATCTTATTCTTCAGTGATGTCATATCGCTTGGCGCTACTCCGCTTGTTTTGAGTTCTCTATAGAGGGCAATAAGTCTTTTCTCCTCCTCTTCGTAGGCGTTAATAAACGCCTTAATTCTTAGACACTCGAGTCCTTCTAAGTCTTCGTCTCCACTTATCGGTATTCCTATAAACTTCTCGACACCTGTGGATTTGTTCTTGAGCGTCTTTTTCACCTTGTCTACGTCTATGCCGCCGAGATACTCGCCGAGCTTCTCTATAATATACTCGACCTCCATACCCTCTCTACCACCCTCTTACCTACATACTCGTCGTCTTCTATAACCTGTAATGCGTCGTCGTATACTTCAAGCTGCTCTTCGGCGAGGGTCCAGTGCTCTGTCGGCACTTCCTCTACCGAATCTATAGGGGCCCATCTTTTGGGATTCTCCCCCCTGCTTAGATCCACAGCCAACAACGCGGCTAAGTGTCTAAAGCTCTCTTCATCTAAGACAGAGCGTAGTTTATATAATGCCGCCGCCTTTTTAAGCGGAGTTAATCTTGTTAACTTAGGTATCAACACCTCGAGTTCAGACACAATCACATGAAACACACTACAACATGATAAAAGTCCAGTAGTTAAGAAGAAGGCAGGCGGGAGTGGCCCAAAACTATACTATTATGGAGGCTAGATTCGCAATGGTAGGCCAGCGGAGGGTGGCCTCCATAGCCACGGGGCCGTGTATCTCAGAACCCTTGGGGTCGCCCTCTGGCGTTACTATCACCACGGCGTTGTCCTCAAAGGCGACCCATGTGCCGTCCGGCCTCCTAAAGGGTCTCCTCTGCCTCACCACTATGGCTCTAAATATCTGTTTTCTAAGCTCCGGTTTGCCCTCCCTCACAACAACGACGACCATATCGCCGACGCCGGCGCTTGGAATTCTCCTGTGTACAGTCCGGGAGTGGTGTCCCACGACGCCTATGACGCGGACGAGCTTAGCGCCGGAATTGTCGGCGACGGGCACTAGGCTGTTCATGAAGATGCCAGGCGTCACGTGGAATCTATACGGCACGCCTACTGTTCTCTTGCCACCGCGCTTTGCCATAGACGCCAGCTTTTTATCGATTTATATATTTATTCGCTTGGATCTCTGCATAAATCGACATTATGCCCCCCAAAATCACTAGAGCTCCGCCGACAGCGGTCCACTGCGACGGTGCCTGGCCCAGAAACAGGAAGGCAAAGACAGACGCGTAAATTGGGTCTAGATAGCTGAGCGCCGACGCCAGTTGTACCGTGATTCTGCGCAACGCGTCGTACCACAGAAACAACGCCAACAAGGTGTTCACCATAGCGGCTGTAAACGCCGCGGCCAAGGCGGAGGAGGTCGCCTCAAACTTGTACAACGCCAAGTAAGGCGCTGTGAAAAACGTTGCCACGGACGTCTGACATAGGACCAAGTAGATAGGCGCCGTGCGGCTTGTGGAGAGCTTGCTGGTGACTATAAGCGCTGCATAAAACGCGGCACTCAACACTGCGAACAAGACGCCCAGAGGCGTAACGCAACCGGCAAACCCCACTAGCAACGCTACGCCTGTGAACGAGATCAACAAGGCTAGAAACTTTGGCTTCTGCATTTTCTCGCCAAGGAAGTGCATGTAGACGCTGGCCATTATAGGGCCTGCATAGTAGATCATCACGGCGGTGGACACCGGCATTAGGGCTGTGGCATAGAAGAGGAAGATCCAGTTAAGCGCAAGGAAGACGCCGGACAAAACTGCAGTTAAGCCGCCACATGCGAAGCGGCGTAGAGCTACGGCAAGCAAGACGGCAGTAATTGCCACCCTGAAGAAGACAAACACAGGCGAAGGAAGTCCAGAAAGCTTGAATATTACAGGCACGCTACCCCAAATAGCCGTCACCGCCAACATCTCAAATATGCCGACTACGACTTGACTCCTCATGTCACAACTTGCGAAAAACCAACACGTAAGTGCCCGACTCCCTTCCTGTGGGATATACCCTATACTGCGCCATTAGTTTCAAGCCAAGTGCAGACGCTACGCCTACAAACTTCTCCACCGACGTCTTCCTCTCCTCTATATACGCCACCCCCAGCAGAAGCGACGTCAGCTCAAGCCGGTAGAAGTGAAGAAAAGCCTTCTCCACGTCGTCTCCGCCTCCACCAAGCTCTCTGCATATGTCGTGATACGTCTTCGCTAGAATGTCTAAGGCTAATCTTACCCTCCCCTCCCTGGCGGCGTGATACGCAGAGAGGAGCTCCACGCGAAACCTATTCAGCGGGATATCCAGGAGATAGCGCATGTGATGCGTTATTACGTTTCTCCGCCTCTCCAGCTCGTTGTTATAGTCCGCTATAAATTCGTCAGACACAATAAGTAAACCGCCGTTTTTTAGCTTCGACGACATCCATTCAAGAAAGTTCTCAATGTGGTGCGATGCTCCGAACGAGACCACGGCGGAGGCGCCGGCAGGCACATCGTCTAGCACCGGGACCGGGCTCAACTTTTTGAAAAACGGCGAAGATTCTACACAAGATATTTTCAAGCCGGGCAGAAGCTCGGCCAGCATTCTCTCGTGATAGGCGGGTCCACACGTCACGCTAGCTATCTCCGTGACTCCGCGCCTATAGAGCTCATACGCGACATATACGGCTTGTTCGGCGTAACCCGGATGAAGAGGCTCGTAAACATAGCGCTCATATACGTCAAAGTTGTGTTCAAACAACGTCGTTACTTGTGGTGGGTTCAAGCTTCTTGCATCTGTAACAGCTTTTGGCAACGTGGGTCTGCCGACAAACGTGTTGTATTCGGCGGAGAGGACGTCGAAGAGGAGTAGGTCTAAATACCTCTCCGGGGGCTGTCTCTTGTTTACCACCGATACTGCGTAGGCGAGGACTTCGTTGTCCACGTCTGGCTCAAGCAGGTCTCTAGCCCCCTCCGGAGCCGCCGGCGTCGCGTTGAGGTACCACCTCTTTACAGGTCTTTTCTGCGAGTGGTAAAACATCGCCACGACAGCGACTGCGTTGCCGCCTACTGCCATATAAAAATGCGGCTCCCCGCCGTAGAACCTGGCTGTCTCCCCCTTCCAGACGTATTTAGGCGCATCGAGAGGCCCCACTATCATAGCACCTTCGATTACGTGAACAACTTCAAGCGGCGAGTTTTCATGAGGCTCCGCGTAGCGCACCGCCCCAGCCCCCAGCCGCATGATATATATCTCCTTGCCATCTCTCCGTTCTGTTAAACGAACTTCGACGCCGTTTTCAGCAACGGACAAACTCGGTTCCACAAGTTCGCCGAATGTAACGCCTAAGGCGTTGGCGATTTTCCACAGAGTAGAGATTGTGGGACTTACCCTTCCCTGCTCAACAGCTCACAACGCTGATTTAGACATCCCCACCAACTTAGCTAGTTGAGACAAGGTGAGACCCCTCTTTTCTCTGAGCTCCGCAATTCTTTTCCCAACGGCAACCTCCACATCAGTTCTATGTTTAGAACTTAAAAATTTGTTCAGCCCGTCCGTCGCAGATCACCACTCCTCCACCAACGCATTCATCACCGAGAATTCTAGGTGCGGGGGCTATTATCCTTTTTTCCAGCTGAGGAGGATCCCCACGTTACTTGTCAACTTTATCTGTAGTCTATTCTTTTCTAGAAGCGGCGGCAACTTCAGGTTGGGCCAGACGCCGCCGTAGTAGAAATAAAGATAGCCCACGTCGCTGGGGTCCACGCCGAGCGCTTGCGCCGTGGCGTAGTCTACTTCGGCGCAGTTCTCGCCAGTCACCAACACGCCCCAGTACCGCTGGAAGCCTTTTATGGGGCCGTCGCCCTCTATCACAAACTTGCCGTCTGCTATGCAGTAGGTGTTTCTCTGCATCTTGTATATGTCGGCAATATACTTGTACAAGGCTCTGAAGCCTTCGTAGAGGTTCTGCGCCTCTTTAGGCTCCAGGACTTGAAGCGCTGCGGTGGGCGTCGTTAAGTAGAGAATCACCTGGGGGTGGCTCACCGGTATAGATATAACCACCTTAAGCAGAGACTCGTCGAAGGCCGCTCTAAGCGCCTTGACATACATCTTACCCCCCCTGGGCGTCTCGAGCTCTAGCCTGTAGTCGGCGTGTTGATACGGCGGCAGAATCCTGGCGCCGTACTTGCCGGCCAGCTTCTCCAAACCCATTATCTTAACCGCCTTCTCGAAGTAGGACTTAGGCATCGAGAAAGTTATAGCCACGTCTCTGCCCTGAAGACTCTGCAACACAGCCTCCACCAGCTCCACGCGGGGGTTTGCCTGAGACGGAATGTAACTGTGGACGGCCAAGACGATCAACGCGTCTCTCTTCGGAATCGGCAACTCCGCGTCTGCGGGATACGCCTCAACCACGTAGAGAATACTGCCTAGAAATAAATTTATTGCTAAAACCCGTGGCGGTGGGGCTCCGCCGGCTTCACCACCTCCCTGAGGAGCACAGTGGCATAGCTACCCCTCGGAAGCGTAAACCGGAGCTCCACGTCGCTTCCCGCCAGCCGCCACGAGAAATCTCTCACCTCAAGCCGCGCCCTTCTGTAGGAGCCGTAGGCCCTAAGCCCCTTGGGCATCTTTAGGAAGAGCTCCGCCTCAAGCCCCTCCTCCTTCAACACGCGCAGCAAGACCTCGCCGAGCTTGTCCCGGGGCATCCTGACTCCGGGGCCCACCACCGGCAGAACCACCTCGCCGCCGAGACCCTCTACGTGGTAGACCACTTGTCCATTCACCTCGACCAAGTCCCCCTCCACCGGCTCGTCCAAGGGGCCCAGCTCCATGCGTTTAGAAAGAAAACGGTTGAAGAGGTAGGACTGGGCTGCCTCCACGTATATCCTGAGTATCTGGACCGGTATAGACATTATGGCGTTCCACAGATCCACGCCGCTTGCCAGCCTTCTGAGCACCGCCCTCTCCTCGATAAACTTCTTGGGGAACACCTCCAGCGCTTTTTGGTACTCCCCCCTACACGCAAGCTCTCTGGCTTTCTTCGCCGCGTCGGACTCGTAGGGGAAGACTCTACAAAACATGACGTCGAAGAATGCCTCTGGGTCCTTCCGCAGAAGCGCCTTGCCCAGGAGGTGGCTGACCGGCCTAATGGTGCCGAAGCGTTGATAGCCGTAGTAGTTAGGCATGGCAGTCTTTCGCAACGCCTCCAGCGCCTCCTCTGCGCACTTCACGTCTACAGACCTCAGAACTATGGTAAATCTGTTGCCGTAGATGAGAGACGGCGTTATGGGCTTGTCCATGGACCACATCCCCCTGAACTCGACGTTCGGAATCTTCGGCAGATTAGAGACGGCGCCTCTTATCGAGATAATCTGCGACGTGACGGCCTTGGTGTCCTTAATCCCGCCAATGGAGATGTCCCTACGCCCTAGGCCCAGCGTCTTAGAAAGCTTTATGACAAGTTTTAAGGTATCTACGTTGCGTTTAACCACGTGGATCCACACCCAGTTGCCTACTCTAGGCTGAAGCGAGACTCCGTCCACGGCGACCACCGTGCCGTCTCTCAACACCTCCTCCACAACGAAGTCGTCGGGACTCGCCTTGATCACGCCGCCGGCCGGACAGGTGTCGGTGACATAATAAAGCATTCCAAGCTCTCTGTCGAAAGACGACGCCTCAATCACTGAGGTGATATCAAAACATCTTAAAAAATATGAAAATGTGGAGAGGCGGTGGCTAAAGTATACCTGGGACCGGCCGGTATTCCGCAGTACGTAGTCAAGGCCAAGTCTACTTTAGACGCGGTGAAGGTTGTGCACGAACTTGGTTTAAACGCGATGGAGGTGGAGTTCGTCCAAGGCGTACGCATGTCGCGAGATTTGGCGAAGCAAGTGGGCAAAGCGGCGCGAGACTATGGCGTCAAGCTGTCGATACACGCCCCGTATTTCATAAACCTATGTTCTGAAGAAGAAGAAAAGGTGGAGAAGTCGCGGCAGAGGCTAGTGGACTCTCTAGACAGGGCTTACTACATGGAGGCGTGGGTGGTGGTCGTCCACGCGGCGTACTACGGCAAGTTAGGCCCCCAGAGGTGCTACGAGAAGGTGAAGGAGGAGTTAGAAAAGGCGTATAGAGAGTCCGGCGTTGGGGCCGGGGTTTACATAGGCGTGGAGGTGACCGCGCGGACTAACCAATTTGGGAGCGTGGAAGAGACGTTTAAATTGGCTAAGGAGCTTCCCTTCGTCACGCCTGTCGTGGACTGGGGGCATTTATTCGCGCGGAACGGGGGCGTGATAAACTACGGAGAAACGCTGGACTTATGGCAGAGGGAGTTCGGCGACAGGCATATGCACACCCACTTCACCTCAGTGCGCTACCGCAATGGGAAGTTTGTAGATGAACATGAGCCTATCGAGCGAAATATGCCGCCCTTTGAGCCCCTGGCTAAGGAGCTTGCAAAACGCGACATCACTATTACGTTAATATGCGAGTCGCCGCTTTTAGAGAAAGATGCTCTTCTTATGAAGCAGATGCTCGAGGAGCAAGGCGTCTTCCTCGCCTAAAGCGGTTGCTTAAGCTCGTAAGGCTTCCACCCAAGCTCCTCCCTGAACTTGTTTATCAACTCTATCGCCTTGATCTTCTCCTCCCTCGGCATGTCTTTCTTCTTCAACACGCCCATGAAGAGGGCGTAGAGCCTCGCGTTTATCACCTTAGGCGATACGCCATACTCCATATCTTCCCTCAGCTCTTCAAGTATCTCCCTAACCTCTTCAGCAGACGTAAGCCCCTTGTTGCCGATGTCCTTGACCTTCCTCCCAAGGTAGAGGCGGCCCTTCTCCACCACCAGCAACTTCCCATCGTCGAAAGTAAGCCTGCCTTTAAACACCCTGTCGTAGAACTGCCAAGCGTCTGCCGCCTCAGGCTCTAGCCTTCTTAACCTGGTTAAGACAAACCGCCGGATTTGGTCTGTGGATATTTTGTGACTCTTCTTCACCCACTCATCTAGCTCTTTTACAATCTCCCGAGCCACCTCCTCGGAGGCGCCGGCGTCGCGCAATGCCTTATACACCTTGTCGCTGAGGTATTCCTCCTCAACGCCAGATCTCTTCACCACCTTGACCATGCATCTGCCGAAGAGGGATTTTTTAAATTAGCTTGATGGGGCTGTTGTGAAGAGAGTGATGACGGCGTTTGACCTACTCGCGTCTGTGGCGGAGATGGGCAACGTAGTTGGTAACAAGGTGGAAAACATATACAGGACCGAAGTCGGGTTTCTCTTTAAGCTTTCCTCTGCCTATTTAGTTGCGACTCGGCATAGGGTCTCCCTCACAGGCGTCATCCCTGAGAAGAGTCACGAGGGGGCTGAGACCTTGAGGGGGCTTTTCCGCGACGAGAGACTTACAGCAGTTTCCATGCCTCGTTTTGACCGGATAGTAGAGCTGATGTTCAGCTCCGGCAGACTTGTGGTGGAGCTGCTCGAGCCTTTCAACATAATCGCCGTGAGGGAGGGAAAGGTGGTGTGGCTTCTCCACAGCTACAGAGGCAAAGACCGCGAAGTTAGGCCTGGTCTGCCCTACGCATACCCGCCTGCGGTTTTTCTAGACGTGTTAACCGCCGACGTCGACACGATAGAAAAGGCCATAGACCCAAGCGACGTGAGGAGAAGCTTAATCAAGCGGCTGGGCACAGGGCCTGAGCTGGCCGACGAGCTCATCGCCCGCGTCGGCGCCTCGCCGAGGGCGTTGGCTGAGATGTTGAAAACGTTGATCGATCAAATCCGCGCGGGTAGGCTAGAGCCCGCAGTATGCATCAAGGGAGGCGTCCCCCTTACCGTCATGCCTATTAGGCCTGTGTCTATGCAATGCGACGAAGTTAAGCTGTTTAACACTTTCTGGGCTGCGTTAGACTACTACTTCACGCCCATGGAGTTGGCGGCGATGGCTGTCCAAAAGACTCAGGAGCTGGCGGCAAGGCGTAAGAAGCTTGAGGCCACGGTGGCTGAGCTGGAGAAGAAGATTCCTGAATATAGAGAAGAGGCTACGAGGCTCAAAAGTCTCGCCCACAAGCTCCTCATGTATAAAAACGAGATAGAAGAGGCATTGAGAGGAGGTGAAAGCAGTATACGTATACTACACGTAGACAGATCTAAGGTGAAGATCGAACTTCCTGAGGGCGATGTGGTGGAGGTACCTAGAGACACGTCGCTGGGCCGCTACGTCACGAAGCTTTTCGACGAGGCGAAAGAGCTCGAGGAAAAGGCATCTAAGGCGGTTCAGGTGTTGGAGAGGCTCAAGAAGGAGCTTGCCGAGGTGGAGGAGAAACAGCGCAAGTCCGAGGAGGAGGTGAAGACGTCGGTTAAGGCCGTGGCGAGGAGGAGCTGGTTTGAGAGATTCCACTGGACTCTCACCACCGGCAGGAAACCGGTGATAGGGGGGAGAGACGCGTCGCAGAACGAGACGGTCGTCAGGAAGTATCTAAAAGACCACTACCTCTTTTTCCACGCAGACATTCCCGGCGCCTCGGCCGTCGTGGCCCCGCCTATGGACGACTTGCTTGAGGTGTACCAAGTGGCGCAGTTCGCCGCGGCCTACAGCAGGGCGTGGAAGATAGGCATACACGCCATAGACGTCTACTACGTGCGCGGCGAGCAAGTTTCTAAACAACCGCCCCCTGGGCAGTATCTGGCCAAGGGCTCCTTCATGATCTACGGCAAGAGGGAGTACGTGAGAAACGTCCGTCTGGAGCTGGCCGTGGGCTGTAGAAAAGACGGCGACGTGTATAGAGTTGTGGCGGCGCCGCCGAAGTCGGCGCCTCTGCTGGCAGAGCGCTACTTCGTCGTGACTCCAGGCAATTTAGAAAAGGGCAAACTGGCCAAGGAGGTGGCTAGGCAGACCGGCTGTCCGGTAGACGACGTAGTGGCCGCGCTCCCCGGCCCCTCGCACATTTCAGAGCAAGGTAGCGGCTCGCCGACGGCTTGGGAGGAGATTGAACAAATCTTCGCCCTGTGGTAGATTGTTTGCTCAAGGGCAACCCCCATTTAGACTGCATATACGTAGACTCCATGTTAGGATGGCTTGCCCGCATGCTACGCATACTGTTCGGCGTCCCCGTCGTCTACAGCGCCGAGTTGAAAGACGCAGAGCTGGCAGAGACGGAATGTTTCGTTGTAACCCGCGACAAAGACCTCTTTAGACGTAGAAGAGGCCCGACGCTCCTCATAGCCACAGACGACCACGTGAAGTGGGTCGCGGCGTTTCTCAAAATGGGCCTAAGGCCTTTTGCAAAGTCTGCGTGTCCCGTCTGCGGCGGCACGCTGGTCGAGGTCTCCTGCGAAGAGGCCGAGAAGGCTGTGGGACACAAAATACGTAGCCATCGGTGTTGGCGTTGCGTGTCCTGCGGGCGTTTCTACTGGGTGGGGTCCCACTGGAGGGGGCTGAGGAGGTTGGTAGAAGAGGCGGAGAAGACTACCGTAGACTGTCTAGACATCGGTTGAGCAGGGTGATGATGTAAGGTGTGAAGTATAAAATAGCAGTAAGCACCTCCGCCGCGTCGGCCAGCTTCAGCACCTCTCTAAGCTGGCTACAAGCAAACAAGCCGCCTGAGTAGATGATAGGCACGTCGCGCCCCACGTACGTCCTGACCCTCTCCAAAAGCCTGACGCCGTATCTATAGAGCAGAAGCCCGCTGAGGCCGCCCCTCCCCACGCTTATACGCCTGTCCTCCACTGGGAAGGTGTTAGTCACCACCAGACCCCACCCAGCCCTCTTGACAGCCCTAGCCACAGAGGAGATGTCTGTGGAGGGCCCTACCTTGACAAAAAGCGGAATGTCCACGTTGACAAGCTCAGGCAAGCTCCGCCAAAACCCTCTGTAGGTGGGGCTGGAGATGTTGACCTCGACGGCAGCCGGTCTGTAGTACCGACGAAGGTAGAGCAGTTGGACGAGGAAATCCCCAGCGTTAAAGCCTGCCAGACTGATGAAGACGGGGTAGTCCAAACCCGCCAGCCTAGACACAACTCTGTCGATGCCGGGGCTGTTCAGCCCCATGGCGTTCACCAACGAGTAGGGGCTCAGCCTCGCGACGCGAGGCGGCTTATTTCCACTCCGCCTATACGGCAAAGTGGAGCCGACGACGAGAAAGCCTGGGCAGAAAAAGGAGAGAAAGCGGGCGTAGGCCCCCGTCTTGTCCAGCCCAGCGGCGACGCCCACGGGTCCGCACGTCTTGACGCCTCCCACTTCCCAACGCCGTGCACAGCGGCAAGGAGGCAGGGGGATAGAGAAGAGAAAAGAGCCGAGTCGATGGCTTATTTCGGGGTGTACGCCGTGGAGAACCCGCCCAACGAGCCTTAACAGCGCCATTGAGACAAATAGTTAACCACGGATTTGTACAACTCCTCGTTTATATACGGCCTCACGGCCTGCAAAAGCTCCCGCATTTTATAGACGCTATGCACCTCGACCCCGGTGACAGACTTGACGTGCTGAGAGCCGCACTGCTCCCTATCTAAAAACACCACCACGCCGACCACCACGCCGCCTGCGGCCCGTACCGCGTTGACGGCGCCCACGACGCTCCTCCCCGTGGTCAAGACGTCGTCTATGACCAAGACCCTCCGCTCAGATACGTCCACGCCCTCTACCTGCCGTCCCGTACCGTGTCCCTTAGCCTCAGGACGAACGTAGCCGATGGGCTTTCTCAACAAGTAGCCCAAAACCGAGACATAAGGAATCCCCCCAGTCGCCACGCCCAACATCACGTCGAAACTCAACTTGGACACAACGCCGAGGTACCTCTCTACCACAAACCCAAATAAGTCCGGCATCCCCAACACGCCTCGGAGGTCCACGTAAAACGGGCTCCTCAAACCGCTGGAGAGCTGAAAATCGCCAAATTTCAAAATCCCTTGTTTCACAAACTCCTCAATCATAGAAGATCGCTAAGCTCGTGGTATCTGCCGCAGTAGGCGCAGACAAACAACGGCGGCTCCCTCCTCACTAGGTAGAAGGTAGGCTCCACGGGCTCCCTCGGGGCGTTGGTAATGCAGGTAGGATTTTTGCACCTAAACCTCCCCTTGATCACTTCAGGCGGCGACACCTTGAACTTCTTCACCACCTCAAAATTCCTGATGATGTTTATCGTAGCGGTCGGCGCCACTGCGGAGATTATGTTCACCTCCTCCGGCGTCAGCTCGCGCCCCTCGATCTTGACGATGTCCTTCCTCCCCAGCTTGCCAGACTCGACGTTCATGACAAGCGCCACCCTCACTCCCTCCTTCCCAGTTATCCCCAAGACCCTAAGCACGGCGAGGGCCCTCCCCGCCGGTATGTGGTCAATAACAGTGCCGTTTTCAATCTTGCTCACAATAAGCTCTCTAGACATCAACCACACCACAAGCCCCCTTTATAAGAATAACTAATGCGGGGGTTGGATTCATCCCCGCCAACCCGCCTTTGAACCCACACAGGCCTACGCCACAGAGACCTCAACCCTAAAGCCCAGAGGCGTCAGCAGCTCCACCTCTTTATCGCCTTTCTCAGCTCTTTGTAAGTCAAGGCGTCTACGCGTCTGCCGGCGCCGTTAATCATCGACCTGCCGTCAAGCATCTTGTAGACGCGGCCCCCTCAAAACCTCAACCAGCTTCACCGCCACCGCCTAGAGGAATTCAGCCGCCTTCAGCTCCTGTTCTTCTCTGCCGTGTGTCGAAAGACATGCGAGGCGCCTCACGCCCTCAGCCAGAAGAGGAACAAAGCCTCTCTCCCCACTCCACCTTACAGCGAAGTGGACACCCTCCACAAGACCCATGGTTTTGACCTCCTCCTCCAAAGAATCCCAGCTAGGTAGATGTGCCTCAAGCTGGGGCCACGCCTCCGTCTATCGCCGTGGAGTCGAATTGCCGAGGTGCCTCCTCTTCTGGCCTCCTTTTGTAGAGGCTCTACAGGCCTGGAGCGTTACGTATAACAATCTTCTGCAGCATATGCGGCGGGAAAAGAGCTAAATCGTTGCGCAGTAAACGACAAGCGGCCGCGGCGCGTATACGGCGGCTTGTAGATCACCTTAAACAACAAACACGGCGGTTATGTTGCGTTTTTAACCAGCAAACAGCCGTAGAGACTACTATTCACAGTAGCCGCGTTGATACAAAGCAATCCCGTCCTCTGAAAAATATTTAAACTAACGCATTGCTCCTTATGGAGCGGGGGTGCCCGAGCCAGGTCAAAGGGGCAGGGTTGAGGTCCCTGTGGCGTAGGCCTGCGTGGGTTCAGGGATGCGCCCGCCTAAAAATCCCACCCCCCGCATCCACCGAATCTTACCGGCTTCTGTCTAGTCTAACCGGACATCCGCATGTCGGCTCCATAGCTGACTCGGCACGTCAGCCATACGACTTGCTGGGCGAGCAGCCTGAGGCGTCGCATATCAAGACGTCTGGGGCGCGCAGAATATACGACAAAGTTGTAGTAGTAATCGCTGAGCCGAACTTAGCATGACCCCACATCGTTTACCGGCAGGCCCGCCACGTCTGCGTTGCCGGCCGCGTCTTGGGCCACCGGCGCCGTTCTGATTTCAAAGTGCGAGTTGACGACGACTTCTGGCGCTTTTATGGATTTGGTGCAGAGTATACGTCCCTCCAGCTTCTTGACGTTGCTGTATACTGAACTACGGCGGACATCTCGTCGCCGCACTTCGCCGCGGCGTCGGCGCCGGAGCTTCCGGAGGCTTTAAGCTGGCCGTTAACGTACAGCCAAACCCGCTCGTAGGGCAAGCCGCCGAAGTCCTCCACCCAAAACTTAATGGCGCCACAGGCCGAAAGACGGAGGAGTCTTGGGCTTGAGGTTCACGGCAGGTATGCCGAGGCGGCAGAGTAGGTCGGCTCTTGCTCGATTTGGAAGTCCTCTTTTAGAGGCGCATAACCGACGTCTAGACTTGGACGCCCTCTTGCACGGCGTCGCAAATATTTTTAACTAACGTCCCAAGTCTCTACGTGAAGGCGCTTACTGAGGCTTTTAGTAAACTTATAGAGAGAATACGAGGCGTCGATTACATAGACGAAGCAACTTTGCAAGAACTCTCTAGAGAGATCCAGAGGTCGCTACTTAAGGCCGACGTGCCGCTTGACATGGTGAAGTCCTTTACCGAAGGCGCGGTAAAGAGGATTAGGGAGGAGAAGCCGCCGGCCGGTATACCGCCCCGGGAGTATCTTATCTATGTGCTCTACGACGAGTTGGTAAAGCTACTTGGCGGGGAGCAGCCGGCTGAGTTTAAACCTACCAAGAAGCCGTATGTAGTCCTGCTCCTGGGCGTGGAGGGGAGCGGCAAGACGACGACTGCTGCCAAGTTAGCTAAGTATCTGGTAAAGCGTGGGTATAGGGTCGGCCTTGTGGAGACAGACACAGTAAGGCCTGCTGCCTTTGACCAGCTGAGGCAACTGGCGGAGAGGATAGGCGTGCCGTTTTACGGAGAGAGGGATGGCAGAAACGCTGTGGAGATCGCCGAGCGGGGGGTTCAGAACTTTAAGAACATGGACGTGATTATTATAGACACGGCTGGTCGCCACAGAAACGAGGAGGCGCTTCTGCAGGAAGTGAAGGCGATTTACGAGGCGGTGAAGCCTGACGAAGTCATGCTGGTCGTAGACGCCACAGTGGGTAAGCTAGCGGCCGCACAGGCAGAGGCGTTTATGAAGTATCTGCCGATACATTCTGTAATTATCACAAAGATGGATAGCACCGCAAGAGGCGGTGGCGCCTTGGCCGCAGTGGCGAAGACGGGCGCCAGGGTGAAGTTTATAGGCGTCGGCGAGGACGTAGACGAGTTTGAACAATTCAATCCGAGGAAGTTCGTGGCGAGGGTGTTGGGCATGGGCGACTTGGAGGCGTTGGTGGAGAAGGTAAGGGCAGTATTTGACGAGGAGAAGGTTCTTGAAGAAATCGAGTCTGGGAAATTCGACCTCCTTACCTTCAAGAAGCAGATAGACGGACTTCTCAAGCTGGGTCCTTTGAGTAAGGTTTTCCAGCTGTTGCCTGGCGGTCTTGCCGCCAAGATCTCGGAGGAGCAGATTGAGCTTTCTCAGAAAAATCTAAAGAAGTGGCGGGCTATACTTAGCTCTATGACGTTGGAGGAGTTGAAAAACCCCGAGATACTCAACGCCTCGAGGATACGCAGAATCGCAATCGGCGCCGGCGTGACTCCTAAAGACGTGAAGGAGATGTTGGCCGTGTATGAAAACTTGAAGAAGATGTCTAAGACGTTGAAGAGACAGTTGAGGATGCGCATGCCTATTAAGTGAGGCGCTTCCTTGTCATAACCTCTCTACGCAGATTCAACGAAGAGCCACATATACATGCGAAGATTCTAGTCGCCGCTTTGCTGATCTCTAATGGAGTAAGGAGAGATACGGAGGCTGTTTTCTACTTGACCGATGTAGACAAGGCGGTGAAAATACTGGGGCAGCGGGTAAAGAGGCTTTTTCCAGACGAGGAGTCCTCCGTGGGCTTTTTGCGAAGGGCAATTTTGGGCGAGAGACTACCAGGCGTAGTGGTAAAGAGCAGTAAACATGACCTATTTACCGGACTTGTTATCGGCCCATCTGACAAGGAGAGATGTACCCCCACGCCACCATTTACATATGTAGTACAGCTTGAGGGGTATAAAGCTGAGGTGGAATGTGGGTTAGGCCTAGAGCGGCTTCCTCCACATCACCAGGTGGTTGTGGTGAACATAAACGTAGATAGGATACTCCAGGGCAAGCCACAGTTATAAACTACAGCCAGCCCACGCCCGTGGAAATACTAGAGAAGTCTCTAGAGATATTGCGGGAGTACCCGCTTTGCGACTCGTGTCTAGGGAGGCTTTACGCACAGATGGGCTACTCAATGGAGAACCGGGAAAGGGGCGTAGCCATAAAGACCTTGTTGCATATGCGGTTGGTGACGCAGTTTAGACAAGGCGTCGACGTAAAAAACGACCTTATAAGCCTCGCAAGAGTTCACAAACCCACACGGCGGTTTCTAGCGAGCATAGGCATCGAAGTAGAAGAGGCGGTCTGCTATATCTGCGGCGGGCTGCTTGCCGACGTGGAGAAGTATGCCCAAAATGCTGTCAAACAGATCAGCGATATCGACTTCGACACCTTCGCCGTAGGCACCACAATTCCGGCCGACATCGTCAAGAGAGAGGGTGAAATAGTAAAGAAGTTCCTAATAACGACAGGCGAGCCCATAAAACATGAGATCAACAGACGCATCGGTAAAGAGATTTTGAGATCGCTTACTGGTAAACGAGTGGATAAGCTCCGTCCAAATATAGTGGTAAGAATAGATCTCATTACTGGTAAGGTTGACGTAGTAAAGAACCCCTTACTGATCGAGGGGCGTTATCTAAAGCTCAGCCGCCGAGTTGCGCAAGCCAAGCGGTTTGGCTCTGTGAAGACTACATTGCTTGAGAAGCTGAGCTATATACGCGACATCTTCGGAGGCGCGGAGCACGTGATACACGCGGCCGGTAGAGAGGATAGCGACGTTAGAATGCTCGGCCTCGGCAGACCGGTAGTGGTGGAGGTGAAACAGCCCGCACGCTACCACGGCGTTCTGTACCGGCTTGTCGACGACGACGTAGTCTTTATCCCAACTGGATTTACCACAAGAGACGAAGTCAGACGGCTTAAGGAAAAGGCGAAGGTAGACATCAAGCTTTACCGCGCACTTGTATACTCCGAACGGCCCCTTACTGCAGACGAGTTAGGGAAAATAGCGGAGCTAGCTGGGAAAACCATAACTCAGTTTACTCCACGGCGGATAAAGAGAATTCATCCACGAAAGAGACGGACGCGGATGGTGTACGAGCTCGCATGGCGTCTAATCTCGCCGCACGTGTTTGAGCTGTATGTCAGATGTCAAGGAGGTTTGTACGTAAAAGAGTTTATACATGGCGACGGTGGCAGGACCACGCCCAGCGTTGCCGAAATTTTAAATAGCCACTTAGAGGTGCTTGAGCTAGACGTGCTTTCAATAGAATAATTTTTTAAGTGCGTTGAGCAACGAAATCGTGGAGAAGGCAGTTGTGGTAAACTTTGGCGGGCAATACGCCCACCTCATTGCGCGTAGGATACGCGAAAGGGGTGTATACGCTGAGATTATTCAGCCGGAAGACGTGGATAAGGTGGCCAAAAATCCCGAGGTTAAGGCGATAATTCTTTCAGGGGGGCCGAGCTCTGTGTACCACAGCGTAGCGCCCGACATCCCAGATGAAGTGTTCCAGTTGGGCAAGCCTATCTTAGGCATATGCTACGGCCATCAACTCATTGCCAAGAAGCTAGGCGGCGAAGTGCGGCGCGGTAAAGGAGAGTACGGCAAGACGTTGGTAAGGTTGGTAGGGAAAGATCCTATTTTTGACGGCTGGGAGGCCGAAGAGGTGGTTTGGATGAGCCATGAGGACTACGTGGCGCAGCCTCCGCCGGACTTTTCGGTGTTGGCTGTAAGCGAAAATGGATACGTGGCAGCCATGCGCAAGGGGCTTATATACGGCGTGCAGTTCCACCCAGAGGTCGCACACACCGCAAAGGGCGGAGTCCTCCTCGAAAACTTCCTTAGGAAAGTGGCAAAGATAACCGACTTCTGGAGACCGGAGGAACAGATAGGCAGAATAGTGGAAGAGATAAGGCGAAAAGCAACCGAGGGAGACGTCATAGTGGGAGTAAGCGGAGGTGTGGACAGCACCGTGACTGCCGTCTTAGTGCACATGGCCGTCGGCGAGAGGGCGCATGCCATATTTATCGACCACGGGCTTTTCCGCGATGGCGAGCCCGAACAAGTGGTGGCGTTGCTCAACTCGCTGGGCGTCAAGGTTCACGTTATTGATGCCCGCGAGCGCTTCTTGAGACGGCTCGAGGGCGTGTCGGACTGCGAAGAGAAGCGGCGGATTGTGGGAGAGACCTTCGCTGAGGTGTTTGCAGAAGCCGTCGCCCGATTCCACAATGCCAGATATCTAGCCCAAGGCACTCTTTACCCTGACGTCATAGAAAGCGGGGCGGTAAAGGGCGCCGACAAGATAAAGAGTCATCACAACGTCGGCGGCTTACCGTCTTGGTTCAGCCTAAGCTTGGTGGAGCCGCTCCGCGAGTTCTATAAAGACGAAGTGAGGAAAATCGCAAAGGCTCTTGGTCTGCCTGACGAAGTGGTGTACCGACACCCCTTCCCGGGGCCTGGACTCGCCGTGCGGATAATAGGCCCATTTACCAGGGAAAAACTGGAAATAGTGAGAAAAGCGACGAAGATCGTAGAGGAGGAGCTGGAAAAGGCCGGTCTTTTGAGAAAGGTGTGGCAAGCGTTTGCCGTAGTAGGCGACGACAAGTGGGTAGGGGTGAAGGGCGATAGACGAGCAGTGGGCTACGTCGTAACGGTAAGGGTTGTGGAGAGCGAAGACGCTATGACCGCCGACTGGGCGAAACTTCCGTACGACGTGTTGGAGAAAATTTCCGCAAGAATAACCTCAGAGATTCCGCAAGTCACCATGGTCGCCTACGCAACGACGACGAAGCCGCCGTCTACAATTGAGCCGTGTTAAAGATGTACGGTCGGCCCTACCGGCTCCGCCTTCACGCAAGCCCGAGACGCGGGCTGGTCTGGCGGGCGGGGAACCGGGGGTTCTCATAACATTTTTTATCAGGATTTATAAGAGTTGTGTACCTAGGCACCAGATTCGCCATAGCCTCCGAGAGCTACCTGGCCACGAGGACTGGCTACGAAGTCTACAAAACGGGAGGCAACGCCGTGGATGCCATTGCGGCGGCCTCCATCGTGCTTACCTACGTCCTGCCCCATCTCGGCGGCGTCGGCGGCGACTTCCTCGCCTTAGTGCACAGAGGGGGACGCGTAGAGGCTGTGGTGGGCTTCGGCTGGGCGCCCAGGGGAGTTCCCAAGAGGCCGCCGCGGAGGGGGCTTCAATCTGCCGTGGTCCCGGGCTACGTGGCGGGGCTTTACGAACTCCACAGACGCCACGGCTCTCTGCCGTGGGAGCGCGTAGTCGACACGGCGCTGGAGGCCATGGAGAAAGCCACTATGCACCCCTCGCTGGTTTCTGCCATAGAGAAGAGCCGGGACCTCCTCGCGGCGGATCCGGGGGGCTGGATATATCTAGGTTTGCCTCAAAGGCCAGGCGCCCCCTACCGTATAGAGCCGCTTCTAAGGCTGTGGAGAAAGCTGAGAGACAGCCCGCTTTCTTTCTACGACGAAGTGGCTAGAGATGTGGCGGAGCTAGGCTACTTCGAGGTAGAAGACTTCGCCAGCTACAGGCCGGAGGTGAAAGAGGCCATCGGTGTAGAGTACGGCGGCTGGACCATCTACGAGGCCCCGCCCCCCTCTCTCGGCTTCGCGGTTCTGCTGGCCTTGAAGCTGACGCCAACTGCAAAAGAGCCCTTTAGCTACGCCAGGATAAAAAACGTGGTGTCGGCGCTGAAAAAGGCACACTGGGCCCGCGACAAGTTCCTCCATGACGGAGAAGTCCCAGTCAAAGACTTGTTGGAGGGTAGGATTGAGCTGGGGCATGCCGAGGCGCCGGAGCCTACGCCGGGTACTACCTACCTAGCAGCTGCCGACAGAGAGGTCGTCGTGTCTGCAATACAGTCTCTCTACTACCCCTTCGGCTCAGGCGTCACAGAGCCGAGGTGGGGCGTCACGTTTAACAACAGAGCCAGCGACTTCACCACGGCGCCTAACGACGCGGCGCCGCGGAAGAGGCCTGCCCACACGCTGTCGGCAGTGGTCATGGAGCGGGGAGGCGAGGTCTACGCCTTAGGCGCAAGCGCTGGTCACTACAGACCCGCCATCTATGTACAACTTATACAAAACATAGTTACGTACGGCATGGACCCGAGAAGAGCCGTGTGGGCCCCACGTTTCATCTGGCTTCGCGGTGACGAGGTACAAGCCGAGGAGGGATGGGAGCCGGGGCCCGGCGTACATCTGATTAAGTACCCCAGCAGACTGGGCATAGCCGCCCTGGCAGCCAAGACGAAAGACGGCACCGCCGCGGTTGCCGACATCAGAGGCGACGGCCTCGCCCTGGGCGAGTAAAATTTATCTACATGCCTATGTAGATTTATGGCCTACAGATGTGCCATATGCGGTAGGGAGGACACCCCACTCCTAGAGGCATACATAAAAGACAAAGGACCGGCCCTTATATGTCCAACGTGTTGGGAACGGCTAATGGCCGAAAATAAAATAGTTGTCGGAAGCACAGGAGGGGGATGTCCCTGTGGATGACTTACGCGCCGACGGCCGACCGGCGGCTGTGAAAAGCTAAAGATTAAACTACCGTTTCGGTCTTTTGCCAGTTACTGCGAAGAGAAGATCAAGATGGTTAGGGTACATGAAGGTTTGGATAGAGGGCGATGCGAAAACGACAAGCTCCGCATAGCTGAAAGGCCGACGTCGGCAACGTGTAGAGGGAGTACAAGCCGACGCCCCCTCGCAATAGGCCTACAGATGCCGCAGTTAGCTACTCGCGTGCATTAGCCGGTGCGCCAGGCGGCAGAAGGAGGAGGAGCTCAAGAGACTCTTGGCGTTGGTCAGACGCTGACGGGTGAGGGGTCGATAATTAATTCCATAAGGATCGAATTTGCTTGAAGACGCCCAGACGGTCTAGTTAAATACGACGAAGCGTAGCAAGGCGGTGGGTTATTGAGTGGCTGGCGGGGCCTGCGGCTGTTGACCCAATGTTACATACCAAGCGTCTACTTGCTTCATGAAGTTCTCAAGTCGGTCTAGGATGTAGATGCCGTAGTGGGGGTATATTTCAAATACAAGCTTCTGGGGGCGTACCGCAGTCCACCTCATCTTGCGTATGAACATGACCCGGAAGACAAAGCCTCTGTATTCCTGTAGCTCAAGCTTAATGACGCCGCTGGCCAGGTACTCCTCTACGCCGAATCTACTGATTTTATTCTCGCCGGTGGGAATTTCAGACGTCATGAGGGTGGTTATGTCTTTGATTTTACGTAGTTGAAAAACGAGTTCTCGCATGTATTCCCTCACCCATAGCACGTCTGTGTGCGACGTGATTATAAGCGGCGCTATTGGGTCTATTACCAGCCGTTTTACCCCGAACTTTTTGACGTATTCTAAAATTATTTTAGCTATATCTCTGGGATCGGCCGAGACTTTTTCCTCTTTGGCGTATGTACGGAAGTGTGTCCTCAGATCGACAAATATAAGCTTGTTCTGGCTCTCTAAGGCGTCGAGGTCCCAGCCCAGCGACTCCCTCACGCCGCGCTTAACGTCTTCAGAGGGCTCGTCTATTGTGATGTAGAGCCCCGGCTCGTCGTACAACTCGGCGCCTGTCTTTAAGAACTGGAGACTGAATATGGTCTTGCCTTGCCCCGCCTCGCCTGCGACTAGGTAGATCTCCCCCTTGCGGAAGCCCCCCTGGAGCAGTTGATCGAGGTACCAGATCCCAGTAGAGGCTCTGTTGTCATAGATCTGGTAATAGTCCGAGTAGTCGTAGCTGTACTGCTCTTGATAAGACATACGGCACATGCGGGGGGCATTAATATATTTGTTTTGTTCACATTATCAATACGAATGTGGAAACAGTCCTTATCTTATTTACGTTGCTCGAAAATACGCCACTCGCCTCTAAACTCGAATACTGCCTTCCTCGCCGCGTTGCGCCACACCTCATACGCCCTTTCGTACAGCTCAGACTCAACAGAGGAGAGAAAAAGCACCGTGTCGAAGGACTTATCCCTAAAGGGCGGGCGCCAGAAATCGGCGGCTACCACCTCGCCGAGATCGCCGCGTTTCGCCTTCGCTTGCGCTAGCATATCCAGCGAGATGTCTACACAGACCACGTAGGCGTTGACAACCTCGAAGACTAGGCCGACGCCGCATCCCGCATCCGCCACTCTTTCCCCCACCTGCGACGAGATGAGCCAGTACTTCCTCCGTTGCTCCTCGCCATAGATCTCCTCGTAGGCGGGGGCCAACCTCTTGTAGAGCTCTAAGATCCTATCTGTCTCCATATGATCATAAGCGATGCGAGGGCAGAGGCGGCGGCTGACATCACGATTAGGTCGTAGGAATGGAGGTCTGTGAGGTAGCCGTAAAGCACCCCGCCTAAAAGGGTGCCAAATCCCCACATGGCGTTTACAAATCCCAGCGAGGCGGCGCCGCCGGCCTTGGCTGCGTGGGCTTTGGCAATGACGTCTGTGTAGGACGTGACGATTGAGTAAAACACGGCGCCTAAAAACAACAAAGCAGGGTGGACAGCCCCGGCGAAGTACGTAAACGCCAAGAGCACGGAGAAGAAAGGCGCTGTGAGGACTGCCCTGTTGCTTTTATCGGCGAGGTAGCCGAGAGCCGGTGAAGCGAGCACTTCTGCTATCATGGCCACTAGGTACAGGAGGGACCCCATCCAAGCAACCTCCGCGAATCTGTACATAGAAAGCGATATGTGAATAGTGGACAGGCCTAGGAAGAACTGTGCAAGGCCAAATAGAATCACCTCTTCTGTAAGTGCGACGGTTGTAGCTCTTCTCTTCTCCGGCTTTATGCCGGCTGTTCTGTAGGCTATGTAGAGCGTCAATAGTGCGGCGAGGCCCGGAATCAGCGAGGCCTTGAAGACGTCTTGCGGCGCGTAGCTACTGTACAGCATTGCGGTGGCCATCACGACGCCCGTCACCGCCCCGAGCTGGTCTAACGCGGCGTGTATGCCAAACGCCCTTCCCTTAGCCTCCTCGCCCCCCGCCGAAGAGATGATCACATCGCGAGCGGGCGTGCGGAGGGCCTTGCTGAATCTTTCGAGAAATATCAAAGCGGCGACTTGCCACAGATCACGCGTAAATAGAAGGCCAGCTATTGCGGCAAGCTGGAGGCCGTAGCCTAGAAAAGTCTCAAGCCAGTAGCCGCCTCTTCTGTCGGCCAGCGGCCCCGTCACGAACCTGGCCGCGTACCCCAAGGCGTCTCCCAGGCCGAAAACAAAACCGACAAAAGCCGCGGTGGCGCCCAAATGTTGCAGGTATTGCGGCGCCACTGCGCGCATACTCTCGTAGAGCCAGTCGGCGAAAAAGGAGACGAGTCCCAAAAGCAGAATAAGCCTAAGGTTCATGTCCAGCTACTTATTATTTTGTGTTATATCTCTTCCCAATACTTCTTTAGCTATGAGAATCGGCACCAGCGCCGAAATAAACATGGCGGTGGCGATGTCTATGTTAATTACATAGGCGTCTCTGGAGGGGACCGAGAAATATACGGGGCCGTTGGGCGTGTTGAAGTACGCATACGTGCTGTAGTTTGTGAGGATCGTGCCTGCGACTGTGGGGGCTATCGCAGAGCCGAGGTTTCGAAAGACTGTGTTGAGCCCCGTGGCCGCGCCGAGGCGTTGTCTGGGCACCGAGAAGGTGAGTAGGTTTATCAGCGAGACGTTGAGTAAAGTCAAGCCCACGAAGCCTAGAGTCAGGTACGAAATCAGAGTCCAGATTCCGCTGTAGAGATGCGCGGCGGCCAGCTGGTAGCCGACTGCGGCAAAGGCGACCCCGGCTACGGCTATCTTCTTCGCGCCTAGGCGCCACATGGCTCTTCCCGCCAGCGGCGCCACGATTATCTGCACCACCGCAGGCGGAAGCATGTAAAGCCCAGTCTGTAGCACCGTGAGGCCGTAGCCGTAGGGCGGCGGCATTTGCAGGAGGTAGGATAGGTTTTGTGAATTCATCTGGAAGGCATATGCAACTATCAATATGGCGAAGGTGGCGGCGGCGACATTTCGGTTAAATATGTCCCGAGGAATAAAGGGGTTGTCTGTCGTAAGCTCATGAAGTATGAAGACGGCGACGGACGCTACGGATAGGAGAAATAGAGTTACTATCCTCTGGGAGGTCCAGCCCCAGTCGGGTCCTTTGGAGATAGCCAGAAGGAAGGAGGCGGCGGCCAGGGCGAAGAGAGCTATGCCGAAGAGATCTACCTTACGCGGAGTCCTGTACCTACTTTCCCGTATGTAGAGCCAGATGGCTAGAGTCAGAAGCACCGCAATAGGCGTGGCCGTGTGGTAGGTAGCCCTCCAGCCGAAGTTTTGAGCTATATAAGCTCCGACGGGCAGAGCTATTATTATGCCTACGCCGAACATGGCGCTGACCACGCCTTGGGCCGTGGGGACCATCTGAGGCGGGAACTCCTCTCTTATTAGAGAGAAGGCGAGGGGGAACATGGCCATGCCTAGCCCCTGTATCGCTCTTGCGACGAGAAGAGATTCGAAGTTAGGCGCATATCCAGTGAACGTGACGGCCGCGGCGTATGTGGCAATCACGGCTGTCAAAACCTTCTTCTTTCCATATATATCGCCGAGATTTCCAAATACCGCCGCGCTTATGGTGCCCACTATTAAGTATATCGTCAATATCCACGACGCGTCTGCAGGCGTCACGTTGAACTCCGCCTGTATCTTAGGCAGACTGGGCATTAACATCGCCTCTGTATACATCACCAAAAGAGCGACAGAGCCCAAAAGCGGGGTGGCCCTCCAGGCGTATTTAATGTCGTAACTATCCACGGCGCCTCCTACGCACAGCTATAGCCCCGCCGACTACAAGAAGCAGGATGGTAAGCGCTAGCGGAACCACCACAAATAAGTCTAAGCCTCCCCTCACCTCAATCGGCACGCTGACGTATTGAACCCCTGGAGTGAAGGCCCCTGTCTGGTTCCACGTCACCACAAGCGTGAGCGGGTATACGCCGGGAACCGCCTTATCTGACACGTCCAGCAGAAAGGCAGTGGTGGCAGTGCCGCCGGGCGGTATATCTCCCAGCACCCGCATACCGGCGGTGGCCACGTCAGCGATGTTTGACGCATGCGGCTCGAAGACTTGGGAGGGGGTCATGGTTATCTTCACGTTCTTCGCCTCTTCGGAGCCCATGTTTGTCACATTAACGATCAACACAGCCGTGGAGCCCGGGGCCGCGTTGTATATCTTGTACTTTATATCGAGGACGACTTTTTTCCTGATCTCCAGAGACCCTTGCGCCGCATATTCGCCGCCGCTCCACCTAGCCACAGCCACCACGTTGTAGTCGCCTGCAGACAGCTTGGACACGTCGAGGTAATACGTGAGCGTGACGGGAGAGCCCGGCGGAAGGTAGTCAATGACGTAGCTCTGTCTGCCTATCGTTGTGTTTAGTAGCGTCACTGTGACGTTCCGGGCGACTACAGGTCCCGTGTTTATTACCTGGACCAAAACTTGCGCCGCCATGGGGGTCCTCTCGAGAATGCTTGGCGGCACCACTGCGACGTTTTGAATCGCGACCTCAGGCCGGCTTACGGGCAGGTAGAAGGTGTAGTTGACGCCGTTTACCGAAACCACTACAGGGTATCTGCCCGCTGAGGCGTTTCTCGGCACTTGCACAGTCACATACGCCGTAAACGGCTGACCCTGGGGGAGGTAAGACACTTTATACTCGGCAGGGCTTGCCAAGATGAGGGGGGTGTAGACCGATATTGTAAGGTTCTTAGCTGTGAAGGGGGCCGCCACCGTAAGTGTGCCAGACACCAAGCCGCCCGGGTAGGAAAGAGGCGGGTTGAAAATAAGCAACACGTTGAAGTCGGGTCTAACCACCTCGTAGTAGAAGGTGTAGTTGACGCCGCCCACCGAGACCTCCAGCGGGTAGAGACCCGGTTGCGCATCTTTCGGAATTTCAATCACAACATTTGCAGTGACCGGCGTCTGCGGCGTAATGGCCGGAAGCTCCATCGAGGAGCCTGTGAGGATTTTAAACGGCGTCTTTACACGTATATTCACTCCCGTCATCGTGTAGTTCGTGGCAACTACGAGAGTGGCCTGAGCTAAAGAGCCTGGGTATACCTGGGGCGGATTGAAGTAGGCGTTGACGCTTATCTTTGGTTGCGGCACGTAGACCTCTGCATACCTAACAACACAGGCCCCCGTGGAGTAACATATCTCAACCGGCACCCTCACCACTCCATAGGCGGTAAACACGGCCTGCACGGGGATTTGTAACTGGGTAAGCAGAGGCGTTTTCACTGTGTTTTTGCTTAGTATTCTAACGCCTTCGCCATCTAACACGCGGACTGTGACGTTCTGTAAAGGCGCGGCGCCTCCCGGCGTTATTAAGAGCGTCACCATAGTAGGGGTGCCCAACACCGGGGGCTGCGCCGGCGTGGCCACTATGTTTATGTCGGCGCCGCTTACCACAGGCAACTGAATAGTTTTGTTGAAGACCACAGAGCCGGCGTAGCCCGACACGCTGTCCAACCTCACCATGAGAGTTGCGTTGTAGAAGCCGGGCTTTAGGGATGCCGGCAAGGCGAAGTTCAACACGCAGGTAACGTTTGACCTAGGCGGGATCGTCGCGTCGCATGTAGGCGTTGCGTTTAAGAACTGCGAAACGACGCCGCCGCTTATAGACGCCTTGGCTTTCACGTAGTCCACAGTGGGGTTGAACAGGAGCACGGGAAGCTGGACCGACTGCCCCGCCACATATGCCGAAGGCCTCGCCACGGCAAGGGAAGAGAAGTCAAATGGCAACACCTCCACGTCTAACGTGGCTTCTGCAGAGCGGAGAAACGTGTACGCCACAGCCCTAATTCTGTAGTAGCCAGGGCGGGCATCTAGAGGGACTTGCACAGCCGCCACGGCGGTGTAGGGGACGCCAGCCGACAACTGCTGGATCTGCACCGTAGAACCTGTGACCACCTTAAAAGGTGAGTCAATGTCGATGTAGATGTTGGTAAGCGGCTGAGCGGAGACTAACGTGATGTAGAGCTGAATAAGAGAGCCGGGGTACACATAAGGAGGCGTATAAGACACAGCGATATTAAACGGAGCCGACTGTGCGCTTACGAACAACACTAATGCAAGTAGCGGAATTATCCGATATATCGGTTGCATAGGCGCAACATTGTCTAGACTATAAATACTTTTATTGATAAAAAGGACGCCGGGGGTGGGATTTGAACCCACGCCCCCGAACGGGGACGGGCTCGCTGCGCCTGGCTTAGCAGGCCCGCGCCTTGGACCAACTCGGCCACCCCGGCTGTGAGATGTTATGGCTACGGTTTTAAATTTTTCTCCTCTCTCGACTTTTTCCACTCTAGGTAGTCTTTGTAGGTTATGCGGTAGCCTCGCGGAGCTAGAGGCTCGTAGAGCATGAAGCGCGCCGGCGGGTAGGGATATATCCCCTTGATGTTTTCAAGGCCTGTCAATATCTTCTCTAGGTGCTCAACGGGGAGAGATACGCTTACCTCGTCCTCCTCTGACCAGCCCCACACCACCTCTCCAGACGATGGGATGCTTACATGAGGCCGTTTTGAGCGGTGTGCGCCTACAGCCGCCGAACACGTAAAGAACCAGTTGCTACTAATTTCTGGGAATATGCCGTGCCAGATCAACGCCCTTGCGATGGCGCTTATTTGAGTCGGCGTGCCGTATATAACGGCAACGTCAGGCACAACCTCGGCGGTCTCCAGCGGCGTCACCACTACAGCCTTTATACTGCCCTGTGGCAAGGCTTTTTCCCGTAGCTTAAGAGTTAAGAAGCTCTTGACCTCTTCACTTGAGGTATGCCACTTCAACACCTCACCTAAGTATTCTGGGTACTCCGGCACAAGTCCGTATATATAGGCGCCGACCATGCAGAACATGTCTTCCAACTTAAAGGCTATGGGCTTGCCGTGACGCCTAACAGTGTTGATAACCTGGCATACAGCCATGTGGACGCCGAAGTCCTGCGGTCTCTTAAACCGGGAAACGTCGCAATCCTCGCCGCAGAACTTAATACCCACCGGGTAAGTTCTGAGACCAAGCCTAGCTCTGAGCTCCCTGCCAAGGTTTCTAACCTCTTCAATATCCATAAGTCAATGTTTCAACACCAATTTATTACTGTTTTTTGACTATTTAGCGAAAATACCTATAAATCCCGACGTATGCAAGTTCGTGATGAGTAACACAGTCTAGGGTCCGATGCCCGCAGTGGCCAGGGCTGACTCTTCTAGGGCTATTACAGCATAGAAATCATAGTGTACTGCCCCACCACGAATACAACAGACAGGACAAGCATAAGCAAAAGCATAGCCCTTACCATGAACAACTCTGGAGGGAAAATATATTTTTCTAACGGCGTCTCTTGACGCAACGCTCGTACCATCTCCCCAGATTCGATGTTTCCTCAAGACGAAAGACCAAGTCCCATGCTACGTCTTCTCTCCTCGCCAATGTCCCGACTAAGGGCTTCAAGTCGTATTTACCCACCTCTTCGCTACGCGTCTATCCTTTTGTCCATCGACCGCCTCTGCGAAGCGCCTTGCCACCTCCTCTGCGACTTCAGGAGTAGCTCCACGGGAGATTGAGCGTGACCATACTGGTGAAAGGCCCATCAACGCGTTGTGCAAGCCGCTCTACGAGTTCATTCACGTCCTTACTAAGTTTAAAAGCTATCTTGGCTTCTCCCGGGGCGTCTGTTATCTGCGCTGGGGGATGGGGCCAGGAGTCTTCCGTAGCGTCTCTGTCGTGCATGTCTTCACCCCCCTTCATAGACACTATGGCGTACACGATAATAGGCATGGGACGTATGGCGCCGCGAGCAGCGCCCTAGCGGTACGTCTCGCGGAGGGTCAGCTGGCCCCCTGCCAATGGGTACGCTGAGCAGGACTCCCGATTCCTTTCTCTTATCTATCTTTCTGATGAGGTGCCACTTAAAGTCGACCGCTGCCGGCCATTTGGCGCGCTTCTGGGAAAGACGCGCCGTTTTTTACAAAAGCAGCACCTTACAGAGTTTTTGTAAAGAGGGAGAAGGCGCCGGGGGTGGGATTTGAACCCACGCCCCCTTGACGGGGACGGGATCTCCAGTCCCGCGCCTTGGGCCGCTCGGCCACCCCGGCTGAGTGTCTGTGTCCCTCTGTATTTAAGCTTTATCCCCCGATATACACCTCGCGTACCTTGGGGTCGTTCGCCACTTGGTCCGGCAGGCCCTGCGCTATTACTTTTCCGCTTGCCATTGCGTAGACGTAATCTACGTATCTGAAGGCTATGTCGATTCTATGCTCGATCACGAGGAATGTAATCCCTTGCCTGTTTACGTCTTTAACTATTTTGAAGACTTCGTGTGCTTGGTCTACGGGAACGCCTGCGATGGGTTCGTCTAAGATTACGAGGTCTGCACCCGCCATCAAGGCCCGTGCTAGTTCTAGTAATTTCATTTCTCCTGCAGAAAGGAGGTAGGCAGGAGTGTCCCACTTGCCGTCAAGTCTAACGGCTTTGAGGATCTTAAAGGCTTTTTTGACTAATTCCTCTTCTTCTTTAACCCAGTTCCTCATGATAGCCGAGAGAACGCTCTCTCCGCGCTGACCCCTGGCCACAACTAAAAGATTTTCCAACACCGTAAGCCTCTGGAAGACCTGCGGTATCTGGAAAGTCCGCACTATCCCAATTTCGAAGATCTTGTGGGGAGGCCACCCCGTGATGTTTATAGCCCTGCCGTCAGGCCTTATGTAAATCACCTCGCCTACCTCTGGCTTGTAGACGCCCGTAATTACGTTAACTAAAGTAGTTTTGCCGGAGCCGTTAGGCCCTATGATTAAGGTGATCTTCCCCCTTTCTACCTCTACATTCACGCCGTCTAATGCACGAAATGCGCCAAACTGTTTTACAATGTCTTTAGTGGTTAGAATAGGGACCATTTGGGAAAAAATACGTAGGTTAAAATGTGTTACTGGAAAAGAGGTTTGCCTTGGTCAAATACCGTAATCTTTCTATCTGTGCCGTAGTAGTAGGCGGCGTCTACGTATTTAGGCGTTCCCCCCTCAAGCACCACGCCCCATATAACGTAGTTGGGGTACGCGCGGTCGCCTGCCGTGTCTAGATATACTTTCCCAGTCACGCCTTGGTATTTGCCTTCCTTACCCCACTGCTCGAGGGTCTCCCTAACTTTTACGGGGTCGTCTGTGCCAATGCTACAGACAATCTGCATGAGTATCATGGCGGCGTCGTAGCCGTATGGGTCATACGCAACCGGATCTTTGCCGTACTTGGCCTTGTACCTCTCTTTAAACTGTTGATACTTGGGGTCGTTGGGGTCCGGCGCCGCGATAGTGCCGAGCATCTTGCCGGAGGCCATCTCCTTGCCTACTTGTTTTACCATGGCGTCGCTATATGCTATGCCGTCGGTTCCTATCCACCTCACTTTACTAAGAACGGGGTCTTGGGCGGCGGCCTGCACCGCGGCTATGCCGTCGTCTTCAAAGGTGACGAAGATTATGGCTGCGTCTGAACCGGGTTGGCCAAGAGCGGCGGATAGCTTCCTGATTACCTCGGGCACGGCTGTTGGGAAGGCCTTGGGGTCTGGGTCGTAGCCGGCTGAAGCGACGATCTGTATACCGAGTTTCTTACTCTCGTTTGCTATGGCGTTACTAAGCCCAAGGCCCCAAGCGTCGTTTCTATATATTATTACAGCTCTCTTTACGCCGAGGTACTTAAGCAGGTCTGCAATGGCCATGGCTTGGGCGAGGTCCGTAGGCACTATTCTATATACCCAGTCGCCCGGTATCGCCAGCAGAGGCGACGTAGAAGACGGAGAGAAGATCAAGATCTTGTTCTGATCGGCGAAGGTCTTCGCTGCGCTGACTTCTCCGCTGGCCATTGGCCCGACGATGAGTTTAGCACCCCTGGCGTATAGCGTCTGTACCTTCTGCAACGCCTGTTGCGGGTTTGTGCCTGTGTCTTCAACTAGTAGTTGGAATTGAAAGTTAGGACACATCTTGTTGGCGTCTTCAACGGCCAGCTCCACGGCGTTTTTAACACCGATACCGTAAGACTGAAGACCGCCGGTCAAAGGCAAAACCGCGCCGATGTAAACCGTCTTTTTCTGCGTCGGTTGTCCTCCTATTGCGAGGAGTGCCGCTATTGCTACTAGTACTACTACGACGGCCGCAATTCCTATATATAGGGTTTTTGAAGCCATGGAAATGCAATTCTCACAATATAAATATTTTGAGTATATATATAACCGTCTATCTTCTATATAGTTCGGTCTTAGTAAGGTTTATTTATGGCGCCTTTTTTAAGTCTATGGAATTTGTCATAGGGGTGGATTATCAAACTCTTGCTAGGGCAATTATATTTTCCAATATCTATGTTTTGCTTGGTCTCGGCTTAAATCTGACATATATAACGACTAAGATACCGTCGTTTGCACATGGCGACTTGGCCACGGTAGGAGCCTATGTGAGTTATCTCACCATTATCTTCCTTCTTCAGCCTTTGGGATTGCCCGCCAGTGTGTATGTCACGTTTCCTTTGGTGGCGCTTGTGACGGGTGCTGTGGCCGTCTTGACATATGTAGCGGTGTTTAGGCCAATGATCAGAAGAGGGGCTGGTATAACGCCTCTTATGATTGCGTCGTTTGGATTACACTTCGTGATGTTTGCCGCTGTTGCCATCGTCGCCGATTATGTCCAGAACACCTACGGGGTATTGAGCAGAAATGTATTGCTGGCTAGATGGGAGTACATATGGCCTGGTACGGATCCCCTCACATCGGCTTTAATAAACACGTCGATTATGGTTGTCGTTATTACGGCTCTTCTCTATTTGCTACTGTATAAGACTCGGTATGGCGTAATCATGAGGGCAAGCATCGATAACTTATACCTTGCGAAGGCCGCCGGGATAAACGTGGAAAGGGTCTTCGCGATTGCGTGGCTCTTGATAGGCGCCGTGACTGGGATCGCAGGTGTTTACATGGCCATGTTCTTCCCGATGACGGAGGAGTTAGGCTGGCTTAGACTTGCCGTTGTGTTTGTGGTGTCGGTGGTGGGCGGCCTTTCTAACATATACGGAGCCGTTCTCGGCGGCTATGTGGTTGGGCTTAGTCTCGTCCTTGGCGCCGCCTATATCCTCACGCCGCTGGGCGTGCCGACCGAGTTTCAGCTTGTGATACCGTTTGCCATCGTCATCGTGATATTGTTGTTCGCCCCCCAGGGTCTTGCCGGCATAATATCAAGCCTAGTTCAGAGGGGGAGAAGATGATTTTACAGATAGACCCCGGCCTCCTTCTGGTATTGATTAGAGAAACCGCGGTCCTCTTCGCAATATACGGCATCTATGTATTAAGCCTAAACCTTGAGGTAGGGTATCTGGGCCTCCCCCAGTTTGGGAAAGTCATGTTCTTGGCGTTAGGAGGCCTCGCCGTGGGGGGCATCACTACGAAAATCGCGTTGATGACTTATGCAGGAATAAACCCTCTTGCTAACATAGACTTGTACTGCTCGGCTCAGCAGTACCAAGCCATTGCCGCCGTGAATAAAGTCTTCGCGGCGTCTCCGCTCGACGGGTTGGCGTTCTTCCTCTTGTCGATTGTCCTCGCCGCAGTGCTTGCTGGCGTTTTTGGAATCCTTATGTCAGGCCCGGCGTTGCGCCTACGCGAGGATTACCTAGGCATCCTCTTGTTAGTCAGTGCGGAAACCGTTAGAGTCGTCACGACATATACGCCGGCCGTGGCCTGCGGCGTCTTTGGCGCCGTTGTCCCTGACCCCTTTGCCTGGATGGGCGATTTCAGGCCTTGGGGCTATTTAGCAATCACTTTCTTGTTTTTGTTGCTAGTCTTCGTGGTTATGGAAAGATTGGCTAATTCTCCGTTTGGGCGTGCTCTTAGGGCTATCCGCGACGCTGAGACCGCCGCCAGAGTGTTTGGGAAAGATATTGTCAAGTTTAGAATAAGAGTGCTGGCTACGGCGTCTGCGCTTGCGGGCATTGCCGGAGCGTTGCTCGTGTTTTATAACAACTTCGTCAACATGGGCCAGTTTGTACCTCTCGTCACCTTTGTTGGGTGGGCGATGTTGATCATCGGTGGCATGGGGAACAACGTAGGCGCCTTGGCGGGCGTGGCCATATACTACGCGTTGGATAGGATATTGAGTATATATAAAGAGAGCATTAGACAAGTGATTAATGTCGATCCAATCTTCTTCCAGTACATGATCTTCGGGGTGGTAATAATCCTTGTGCTTATGTTTAGGCCGCAAGGCGTCTTCGGCGAGAAGCCCTCTAAGACTTTAAGCCGCCGTATTTTAGAGAGACTCCACGGAGAGGCGTAAATATTTATATAGCCACTCCTTTTTCAAGGCCATGGCGATCACGATAGATCCAAAGACGTTCTACGCCAATCCGCCGCCGGGGAAGCCGTTCTACGTGAGATTTGAAGTCCCCGCGGAGGTTGCGGAGAAGGCGTTGGAAATTCTATCGGTAGCTAGGCAGACTGGCAAAATAAAGAAAGGTACTAACGAGACCACTAAGGCCGTGGAGAGAGGGCTCGCTAAGCTTGTGTTAATCGCAGAAGACGTTGACCCGCCTGAGGTCGTTGCGCATCTTCCGCTTCTATGTGAGGAAAAGAAGGTGCCTTATGTCTATGTGCCGTCTAAAGAGAAGCTAGGCAAAGCGGCCGGCATCAACGTGTCCGCGGCGGCGGCCGTGGTCATCGAACCCGGCCAGGCCGCGGGAGAGCTAGAGGCTCTCGTTTCGAAGATCAACGAGATAAGGGCTAAACATGGACTAAACGCAATACCGCTACCCGCCGCTGGCAGGAGATAAAGTATTTCTTTTAGCATTTACAAATTTCCATTTTAAGATCTAGATTTAACAGATATGGTCTACTTCTTCTGTTTCTTTACCCAGGCTAGTTTTCTTGGGTTTCTCTTGTACTTAGTGGCGCTTACAAAACATTTCCGGCTGCAGTATCGTTGGATTGTGCCATCTGCCTTTACGTACATTATGCCGTAGCCAGGCGGTATATCTGCGCCGCAGAAAGAACACTTGTGGATCTTCATCTTGCCGTTATTTTTCTCGCTTCTCTTTCTGTCTCTCTTAACATTACGATGTCGCCTAACCTCACAGGCCCCTTGACGTTTCTAGTGAGCACTCGGCCCTTGTCGCGGCCCTCGAGGACTCTTATCTTTACTTGTGTTACCTCGCCCGCTATACCTGTTCTGCCTAGTATCTGGACGACTAAGCCAGCCACAGCGTCTTCATACGGCGAGAACTTTATCTCCTCAGACATGGGAGTGGCGTGTTGAGCCTCTATTTAAAGTTTTCAGTTTAGTAATCTCGCTTTTTTCTAAGTATTTATAATCCGTTTTTTGGGAATGTGTGGATCCTCTGAGGCCTCCGCGGGAGGAATTTGAAAAAATAGTAGCGGAGGTGGCCAGGGCGCTTTCGCTTGAGGAGATCCCGCCGGTGGAGAGAACTAGGCGGTATGGCTATTTCTCAGCTAGGTTTCATAAATACAGAGTCGATCATGACAGACTTAGGGAGGTGGTGGATTCTTTTAAGAATAAGCCTACTGAGTATCTAAGGGGGATCTCTGTAGATGGTCTTTATCTAAATGCCGACTTGAACATAAGGAGTGTCGGCGAGTTGGTGTTTGAGGCTTTAGAGAAGATGGGGAAGAGGTATGGCTTCACCGAAGAGTGTAAAGTGGGGTCTTTTCTCGTAGAGCATACCTCGGCTAACCCTGTGCATCCTTTACATATAGGACACGGGAGAAATGCCATCTTGGGGGATTCACTTGTTAGGTTATTGCGGTTTTGTGGCAACGAGGTGGAGACCCACTTCTACGTCGATGATTGTGGCGTTCAAGTAATGTATGCAGCGATAGGGTATGACGCTGTGAGGAGAGAGGCGGAGGAGCGGGCCCGGCGGGTTAAGCCTGATGTGGTAGTTGGGCATATCTACTCGGCGGTGAACGCCGTGGCTGAGATAAATAAGCTAAAGAAAGAGTTAAGTGGTCAAGTTGACGACGAGAAGAGGCGGGAGTTGATAAGAGAAATGGACGAGTGGGTTGCTGTGTTGAAGCGGTTAATGGACGCAGAGGGCGATTTAATCAACAAACTCGTGGAGGTTCTTGGACAGAGAAACGTGGCGGACGAGGCGGTTGAGTTGAATAGGAGGTACGAGGCGGGCGAGCCGGAGGCTAGGAAGATTGTGAGGGAGGTCGTCGATTTGGTGCTCAGGGGACAGAGAGAGACTTTGTCGAGGCTTGGCGTTGAGATAGATAGATGGGATTACGAAAGCGAGGTGGCGGTCTGGTCGGGGGAGGCTACGCGAATAGTTTCTGAACTGAGGAGAAAGTGGCCGCAGTACGTTGAAACGAAGGGCGGGGCGGTGGTGTTCCGTGCTGACAAGTTCGTAGAGGACTTCAAGTTGTGGGATGTCCTCGACTTGCCAAAGTTTATCCCGCCTGTTACATTGACGCGGTCAGACGGGACGACGCTCTATGTGACGAGAGACATAGCCTACGCCTTGTGGCAAGCGAGACAAGGCTTTGATAAGGTTATACGCGTGATATCCACCGAACAGACTCACGAACAAGCCCATGTGCGTATTGTCTTATATGCGCTGGGCTATGAAGACGCCGCCAAGAAGATCGTGCACTATGCATACGAGATGGTGAATCTGCCGGGCGCAAAGATGTCTGCGAGGAGGGGGCAGTACGTATCTCTTGACGAGATACTAGATGAGGCGGCAGAGCGCTCAGCTTCTTTAGTGAAGGAGAAAAACCCAGAGGTCGCCGGGGTCATCGCAGAGAGGGTGGGCGTGGGGTCTGTGAGATATGCCTTTCTCTCTACTAGCCCAAGGAAGCCTATAGAGTTTAAATGGGAGACCGTGCTGAACTTGAGACAGAACTCCGGCTCATTTTTGCAATATACCTACGTCAGGGCCTATTCTATACTTGAGAAAGCCTCGGAAGTAAGGAAGGCGTCTGTGCCCGACGAGATTCTCCCCGAGGAGCGGGACCTCATAATAAAGATTGCCGAGTGGCCCGGCGTCGTGAAAGATGCAGTAACTGCTCTCCGGCCTGACTACGTGGCTGAACACTTAGATAGTCTTGCGTTGATATTCAACAGTTATTACGAAAAGGCGCCGGTGCTTAAGTCTGAGGAGCCGGTCAGAAGTTTCAGACTAGCGCTCGTAAACGCAGTCAAGACAGTGCTGGAGGCCGGTTTCTACATACTGGGTATACCCACGCTCACAAAGATGTGAAGAAGGTAGAACTCGGCAAGGCCGGGGAATGTATTGCTGAGGTCTACCTAAGACAACGTGGCTATTTAGTGTGGAGGCCTGAGGAGTTTATACGCCTGCTAGAATTAACGGTTGCCTACAGCGCAGTCTCCGGAGAATGTAAACAAGAGCCGAAGGAGCCTCTGACGCTCTCTATCCCTACCCACGTAGGTTATGTCCAGGTCACTTACTGGAGGGGGCGTTGCATCCCGCAGTTGGGTAGAGAGGCTACAGAGATAGAACGTAGCCTATATGCGCCATGCCTTAAGAAATGTATCGAGGAGACGCTTGGGAGACAACTACTCGAGACATTGGGCCCCATTGCGCCTGAGTTTTTAGCACATAGGAAGATACTAAAAACTGTCGACTTCTTTGCCTACAAAGATGGCGTCGTCTACGCAGTAGAGGTGAAGACCGACGGCGGCAAGTTGTCTAATGCTCAAGTGGAAAAAATCTCTGTTTTTAGCTCAGTTAAACACCTGGCTGTGCGTGTGTACCTCCAGAACCCCCTTGTCGAGATAAATCAGCTATGACCTGTGCTGTCTTCTCTAGACACACCACCACGTCACGTGCCAAGAAATCCCGCGTTGCTGGCGACAAAACGCGGTATATCTCCTCCTGAGCCAAGACGTACGCAGAAGCCAAAAACTTAGCTAGTACATATTCCCCACTGGCCTCTACTATCTGCTCTATTTTTCTCCACGCCTCTAGCCAGTTATCTGTTTGCAATAGCTCTAAACATAGCCGGGACAAAGCGCCGAAATCCCCTCTCTCAAGGATGTTTCTTATCTTAAGTCTCTGTAACTCCCTCATCTATGAGTATGTTATCCTCCTTAAACCCCATTTCTATTAAAAGCTTCTTTATCTTCTGACGATGGTCTCCTTGTATCTCTATCCAACTATCTCTAATGGTTCCACCAGCTGCTAGTTTTTTCTTCAACTCCCTAGCCATGTCCTTAATACCAAGCTGTTTAGCGTCTTCTGCGTTTCCAAAGTCCACAATGGTAACGTAATGGCCCCGTCTATTCTCAAGCCGTATTCTTACGAGTGCCTTCTCTTTAGTGAGCGTCTGCATTAAAGCCTCCTCTTCAGAGCCGCCTAACAACTGTTCGATGATGTCTTCCGCGTCTTGACCAGGTGTTTTTATCTCCATTCCAGCCTTCTTCTTTTCATGAATATTTAAACATTCTCTTTGATTCTTGGTATTGCCACAACTTTGAGATTCCGTAACAAATTTACGGGCGCATTCACAAAAACCGCCAGGTACTTGACGTGGAGGACTCTATCTATGCATTCCACAACCCCCTCCTTGTCTGTTAATAACAACTCCACAGGCTTTATGACGACGTAAGGCGCCAGCTGAAGGCCTAGAGGCTTTGTATATGTCTTGTAGATGCAGGTAAACATTCTTCGTCGCCGAGCTGTCACGTACCCCACTCCGAAATCGCCCTCGGGAGTTACGAGCGTGACGTAGGCCTCCCAAGGTTGAGTCAATCCCTCCACTTGCACACCCTCAATAACGTACTTAACTCCTGGCTTGAGCACCAGGTCTATATCTTGCTTATAGACAACCCAGGGCAAGTTAAGCACCGAGACTTCGTACTTTTCGTCTTGAATCTTTTTAGCGTTGTACCTCCTAATCAGCTCTGCCGGCGTAGGTGCAAACACCTCCACAACTGTTAAAACATGAAAAGATATTACATTTATGGTAAAGCTCACCCAGCCTCCTAAGACACCACAAGAGATAGGAGTAGACGAGTTCCCCACCTTGGGGATAATTGGAGGGAGTGGGCTCTACGACCCCGGCATTTTTGAAAACGCAGTAGAGGTACAAATCCACACGCCGTATGGACCCCCCTCGGACAACATAATAGTGGGACGTGTTTCGGGCAGAGTCGTCGCCTTTTTGCCTAGGCACGGCAGAGGCCACAAATACCCCCCGCATAAAATCCCCTACCGCGCCAACATCTACGCCCTCCACGCCCTGGGCGTCAAGTCGATAGTGGCGGTAAGCGCAGTCGGCTCCCTAAGGCCCGACTACGCCCCCGGCGACTTCGTGGTGCCGGATCAATTCGTCGACATGACCAAAGGCAGAGAATACACCTTCTACGACGGGCCGAGGACTTGCCACGTGTCAATAGGTCTCGAACCCTTTACCCAGGAGATAAGACAAGTTTTGATAGAGACAGCCAGGAAATACAACAAGACCCACGACGGCGGTTGCTACGTCTGTATAGAGGGGCCGCGCTTCAGCACCAAAGCCGAATCGCGGATCTGGCGAGAGGTCTTCGGTTGCGACATCATAGGGATGACCCTCGTCCCCGAGATAAACCTAGCCAGAGAGCTAGGCATGTGCTACGGCCTCATAGCCTTAGTCACAGACTACGACGTATGGGTTCCGCATCAGCCCGTAACGGCTGAGGCCGTCGAGAAGATGATGATTGAAAAGATAGGTTTAATCAAGAGGGTGATTGCAGAGGCTGTGCCAAAGATCCCGGAAATACCTAAATGCAGCGAGATATTGAAATACGCCTGCGTATAGGAGGAAACTTCGACAGTCTCTACTCGTCTCACATCGACGACATTTATTAGCCACAACAATCTCAAGATCTAGACTCATCAATCGTTGTTTGTATTTTCAACGTGAGTAACTAATGAGGCCGTTACGACAGTAGGGCACAGAAATCACTGTAAGTAAAGAAACACGCGATAAAGATCATCACGGCTACTAATGTATATAAACTAACTACGTAGCTTTATGTATCGTAAATACACTGATCAATGAATTAGCTATATATTTATGTTTGTTATGTTATTTTACCCTTACTATTTTATATCTGTCTAAAATTTGCCAAACCTCGACCTCGGCGCCCGGAGCGAGTCTGCCCTTCGCCTCGTCCTCTACATACTTCATGGAGACTTCTAGAGTTTTGTAGTCTCTCATGTCCATCAACTGAATAATATCACCAGATATAGAGAGAACCTGTGCCGTGAATTTCTCAATGATCGGCACCTCGACTTGAGCGTCCACGGGGAGGCTTAGAGTCCGCTTAGCGCCGTCGAATACCCCAACTGCAACTATGCGAGCCTTTGCGCTGCCGTGTTTGCCCGTCTTTGCCTTCTCTATCTCCACTACTCTGCAAGGCTCTCCGTCAATGACTACGTAGGATCCTTCTTTCAATTCGCCCGCCTCTACGTACTTCGTCGACATGGCTAATACAAGGCATAGGTATTTAAATCTTAGACACAGCTGATATCAGTAATTTACGCGGTAAAGGTCTTTTAAGCGTCGTCATCTGAATGGTTGAGTTGATGTGTGGAGGAGTCTTAAGGTGTCTGTGTTGGCGGCGGCGTAGCGAAGAGGTAGTAAGGATCTTCGCCTGCTATTTCCCTCAATATCCTGTCGGTGATGAGTTCAACGAGGTCTATTCCTACTCTCTGTTTTACATCTTCGTATGAAGAAAATGGTTTTTTCTTTCTTTCATCTAGTATTTCCTGAACTTTTTTCTTGCCTATTCCTCGTAATAGTTCTAGGCTATGCAACTTTATGGTGATGGGACCTGCCGTGTTTATCCATTTAATGAAAAAATCTTGTTTTTGTTCTACAATTTTTCTTACCACTATGCGGAGGTTTTCTTTGCCTTGTGGCTGGAGGTCGTTGTAGCTAATCCTCCTCACAATTTTATCTACTTTGTCCCGCGTCCCAGGCCCTACGTATACTTTTTCGCCTATCTCTACAACGGCGCCTTTTTTCAATGTGACTTCCAGAAGTGCGAAGTGGTCTTCGCCGACTAGGTGCGCGTAAGAGACATCGTGTGGAAAGTCTCTCCGCATCTTTGGGGGGAGTCTATACAGCGCAACTTCTGGAGGCAGTATGTCGATTACATATGCGTATTCCTCCTTTCTACTCTTCATTGTCCCGTGAGGATTTTGAAAATTTCCTTTAGTTCGCTGTCTGTGTACTCTCTCTTCTCTAGATATGAGAGTATTATTTTGAGTTCATCTATGCTCTCTATTGATAGGTTTGCTATCTGTATGGCGGTGATACGGGCAAAGCCGAACTTCTCTATTAGTTGTTTTACTAAAGTCTCGGCTGCTTCTTTATCTCTTTTTACAACCTTTTCTAGGTAGTCCAAGGTTTTTCTCTGATCATCTGAAAGTTGCGTGGAGGAGGCTAGTTCTCTAAGGATTTCAAGAGCCTTCGCATTTGTAATCTCCTCCGACTTGCGTATCTTCTTCACACTCACTAGTTTCTGTATACCTCACGTTTTTAACTTATCCGTCTCTTTCCGCGCCAAAAATTTTAATAAGTTTAAGCTTCTGAGGGCGCATGGTCAAGAGGACTCACGGATATCGCTACAAGTCGAGGAAGTTGCTAAGGAAAAAGCCGAGAGAACGTGGAATGCGTGGATTATCTCGACTTCTCTACGAGTACAAACCCGGCGACAGAGTTGTGATAGACATAGACCCCACCTTCATATCTACCGCCCCCCATAGGCGTTACCAAGGCAAAGTAGGCGTTGTGATAGATGTCAGAGGCAGAGCATACGTTGTGGAGACTTACCTCGGCGATAAGAAAAAGATCGTAATCACCACCGCAGACCACCTAAGACCCTTTCAGGGGGGTAGCTGAGCGTCTTCGCCTCCCGTGTAGTGTAGCTGGATTTGGTAGTACAATTTATCCAGCCCTTCACCGGTCTTTGCAGAGATGAACAGCGGCTCTACGAAGCCGCCCATGTTGGCGATAGAACGTAAAATCTCCTTGTCGTAGGGAGGTAGCTCTATAGACTCCAACAGCGTGTCTGGGCTTTCGGCCCAGTTGACTATATTAGTCAGAGCCTCTTCTGAGAGTAGATCTGCCTTGTTCACCACAAGTATCTGCGGCTTTTTAAAACGTATCCTACTAGAAAGCGCAAGAAGCATAGTGGTGGCAAAGCCGTCGATGGACTGGACGTAAACCGCATCAGCCACGTAAACTACTAACGAGTGGACGTCGGAGAGTCTCTGAATCAAGTAGGCGCCGCTTTGTCTAAATGCGAACAGCTCCATCTGCCCCGGGGTGTCGATTAGATAAATAGGCGCTCCTACGACCTCCATCTCCTCCTTTACTCTTTCGGCTTCTGTCACCACCATATCAACCGCTGCGATGATAGACGCGTTGGGCCCCAGCTTGAATTGCTTCATTATCTTCCTGGCGCTTATTCGATCTCTTATGTCGATATCTGGCGCATAAGGCAGATACTCGGCGGCTGGATCTAGGTTAACTATCCCAACGTCGAAGCCCTGCTCGTCCATCCAAGCGGAAAGCGCGGCGATCAAGGTAGATTTGCCGGAGCCAGCGGTGCCGATGAAAAAAACAGTTAACATTATCCCCTTCTTCTCTTAATCTCCTCGGCTACCTTAGCAGCCAGCGCCGTAATCCTCTCCTCTGTCTCGACCACCACATAGCCCTGTAACTTTTCTTCAAACCAGAGAGGCGGGTATTTCTTATCTGGAAATATCTGATACCTGTATCCCAGTCTCTCGAGCGCTTGGATTACCTCTTGAAGTGTGGGTCTATTTACTGCCTGGACCCGGGGAATTATGCGACCTCTAGAGCGGGGGACTGAGGAATCCAGGTAGACAAGCCAAAGAATTCTCCCGCCCCTCTTCTTCATTCTATAAGTACCGCGTTTACAACACCGTCTTGCCCAGGTCTAGATGTGACGACCGCTTTGCCGACCTCTGTCTGTATTATGGCGCCCTTCACTATGAAGTTACGTCTTGCAAAGTCGGGGTTTGCAGGTGTGGACACTATGGAGAGGATCTTGGACTTTACATGCTTTCTCTCTTTGGGCACGTAGACGTTGGCATATCTTACCTCTCTCGCCCTCACCTTTACGTTTCCTCCCCTCACCCTCTCTACGTGCCGCACGTCGTTTTCCCCTAGCTTAGGTATCTGCGGCGGACCTCCGCCTAGGGCTTTTTTCTTTGTTTTACGGACTTTCCTCTTTTTTCCACCTGTAGGCTTTCTTAAATCGCTTCCCTTATAGAAGGCGCCTAACTTCACGCCCCCCATAATGCTGGGGTTTATAAATCTCAACTACGCCCTCTTCGTGTCGTATTACTTAGGTATTGAAGGGGGGAACTATTATTAATCTGGGCCTACAGTAGCTTTAATGAAACGTATTGGTCTTGCTCTTCACTACTCGCGTCTGGGGAACCTCGTGGTGAAACTCGACGAGGTTCCCCCCCTCTACGTCAATGTATACACGTACACAATGAAGAAAGTCGGCGTATTATACGACGTGATAGGAAACGTGAAGAGGCCGTATGGGTTAGTAAAACCTATAACACGTGAAGAGGCTGTAGTGGGACAACCTCTCTACGTAAGGCCACAAGACCTAGAGAGACGAAGGAAAAAATGACTAGGCGTTTGATATTCGAAATAGAGGAGTACAGATGCCCGGTCTGCGGCGCAGTTAACGAAGTGGTTGTCGACTACGAAAGAGGACAAGTTATATGTAAAAACTGTGGAGTGGTCATAAGGGAGGGCGTGGCGGATCTAGGACCCGAGTGGAGAAAGCCTGAGGCCTCTAGGGCGTATTCAGGCCCAATAGGCTCTTCGCTTGGGGATATCGAGTACGGCAACGTTAAAATAGCCGATAAGCTCAAGGCGCTTAGCTTGAAGAAATTTGCCAGGCCCATGTCGACGCCTCTTGAGCGTGTGGAGGCAGATATCAGAGAGTTTCTTGAAGCCGCGAAACAGAAGTTAAATCTAGCTAAGGCGGTTGTGGAGGAGACTGTACTTTTGTATAAGAAGTTGTACGACGCAGGTTACAGGGCGCCTAGAGTAGAGGGCTACGCCGCAGCTCTCTACTTCACGTTGAAGAAGCACGGAGTCGCCGCCATCACTCTAAAAAGTCTAATTGAAAACCTGGGGGTAGATAGATCCTCTTTCGTCTCCGCTTATATGGAGCTGATGCGTGTGGCTGCTAAGCTGGGCATTAAGCCACCGCGCGTCGACCCGAGGATTTACATACCGAAGATCGTATCTGCGTTGGGCATAGGCGATGAGAAGTCGGCGGAGGTGCAACGCATAGCAATAGATATACTTCGTTACATTATCTCGTCGCCGCGTATAAGGAACGGACGGAAGCCTCAAGTTCTTGCAGCAGCCGCCGTCTTTTATGCATGTTACATGGCCGGTGTAGAGATTACGCAGAAAGAACTGGCAAGAGCCGCCGACTCTACAGAGGGGCCTGTTAGGGAGCTTTTGAAAGAGCTTGCAGACGTGTTATACGTGGAGATTACTATATAAAGAGGAGGCTCTGCTCTGTACGTGACCGCCCAGGAGTTTACAGAGGATTCAGAGGTCCTCACCGAAGTTGAAATCCAAATCCTCCAAGGCCTAGAGAGGCTGGGCGGGAGTTATCAACAACGTAACCTTTGGAAATACATAGGGATTGACAGCAAGACGGGACTTCCGATTTTAGCTAGGCTTGAAAAGAGGGGGCTCATTGCCCGGGAGAGAGTAGGCGGTAACAAACGAGGGGTATATGTAATTAAATTGACTGAAAAGGCGTATAAATTGCTTACTAAAATACGGGAGGAGTCCACAGAGACGTTCGTTGTAGATTTTGAGGCGATGCCAAAAGAGTTGCGACTTCTCTTGTCGATTCCCTGTGTCTATTGTCCGTATTCGGATAAATGCGGCGTCAGCTTCGTCGCTCCTCACAATTGCGAACTCCTCACGAGGTGGTCTTATCGTCTGAGAATATGAGTCTCGTCAGGTCTTTTGTAGCGGTGGACATCGAAAACTTCGACGTAGTTAGGAGAATTGAGGCGATACAAAGAGAACTTCTACGACTTGGCCTTGAAATAAAACTTGTGGAGAGGGAAAACCTACACATAACTCTCAGGTTTTTGGGGGAGATTCCCCAGAGTAGAATCAACGACGTCGTCAAGGCCATTGCAGGTATTAAAATGAGTAGATTTCAAATAAAGTTGAGAGGTATCGGCGTATTTCCCGACTTGGCTAGACCACGGGTCTTATGGATCGGCGTCTCAGACGGCGTTGAGGAGTTGAAAAGACTTGCCGCCGCAGTGAGGGAGGCTGTCGACAGATTTGCCGAGAGTGAAGAAGATAGGGAGTTTGTGGCGCATCTAACGGTGGGGAGGATAAAATCGAGCCGCAACGTTGAAAAGTTGCAGGAGTTTGTGACGCGTTATGCTGACGTCGATTTCGGCGTTATTGTTGTAGACAAAATAAAGCTGAAGAAATCGGTGTTGACGCCTAGAGGACCAATTTATACAGATCTCTTCGTACAGCCTCTTACGTGATCGAGATACTTGAAGAGGCGTATAGGTTAGTCACCCCAAGCCCTGAGGAGGAGAGAAAAGTTAGAGAGATATCCCAGCGTGCTAAATCCCTCGTTGCTGAGGCCGTGAGCATGTACGGAATCGACGCCGAGGTGGACGTCTACGGCTCCGCCGCCCGCTCCACTTGGCTACCTGGTCAACGCGATATCGATGTGTTCGTAGTCCTGAACGATAGGAGGGTAAAGCCAGAAGATGTCACAAGTCTTTTGTCGCGTTTCTTTACCGAGAGGGGAGTCCCCTGGCTTACACGCTATGCCCAACATCCCTACCTGACCCTCTTCTTAGAAGGCTATGAAGTAGATGTGGTGCCTTGCTATAAGATTGCGCCTGGAGAACGTCCTATTACTGCAGCCGATAGATCTCCGCTTCACCACAAATTCCTAGTAGATAGGCTCAACGACGAACAACGACGTGACGTCAGGGCGTTGAAGCTCTTTCTAAAGACTATCGGCGTCTACGGGGCTGAGATCAAGACAGAGGGCTTTTCTGGATACTTGACGGAGTTGTTGGTTGCGTATTACGGGTCGTTAATTGAGGTGCTGAAGGCAGCGGCACGGTGGCGGCCCTACAGGACCTACATTGCTTTTTCTGAAGTAAGGACGAAATTTAGGGCCCCTCTTGTGGTGGTGGACCCCGTAGACCCCAATAGAAACGCCGCCGCTGCCGTCTCGTTGACGTCCATGTCTACGTTCATCTTAGCGGCTAGACGTTTTCTGAAGAGGCCATCTCTGTCCTACTTCCAACCGCGACCTAGTACCTCCATACGGCTTAATGTAGTGGAGGTTGTGTTTCCCTACCCGAACGAGCCGCCGGACACCGTGTGGGGGAGATATAAGAAAATGGGGAGGAGTTTGTACCAGTGGTTTAAGAAGTGTGGATTCAGAGTATTTAGGTGGGGTGTGGAAAGCGACGAAAATAGTTACGTCTCGCTTGTCTATGTTATGGACCAGTTAGAACTTATGCCGTATGTGTTGCATCGAGGTCCGCCTGTTTACGACGAGGCGGTCGACGCCTTCGTTGAAAAGTATATTGGCGAAGAAGTCGTAGGACCGTTTGTACAAGGGTCTAGGGTTTACGTGATCAAGAAACGGCGTTTTACCCACGTAAGTGAGTGTATCCAGGCACAGCTTGGTAGAGAGGGATACGAAATCCGTGTTAATTCATACGAGGGAGATCTCGTGAGGAAAAACCCGTGGATTACTTAAGCGATGCGTTTATAAACAGAGGGGGAGCAGAAGTATATGGACATATACTCTGTAAAGACCTTCAACGATGCTGGTCAGTTTCTCTCTGAGCTTAATGCGCAGATAAAACAATTAGAGGAACTTGTCAAGGCTGTGGAGACTGAGCTTGAAGGGCTGAGACCATCGTTGGAGCGGTATAGGAGGCTTCAAGAGCTTTTAAAGAAGTTCAGCGGCAGAGGCGGCGAGGGGAGCGCACCTCTTGAGATTACAGGCCTCCAGCTATACGTGGACCCCAACCCCATGGTTAAGTATGAAATTTTGGAAGAGTCGTATAGACACATGGTTGATCTCCTCAGCGTGTTGAAAAAGGTGAGAGAGGTCGCGCAGTCGGTCATCAAAGAAGGCGGTCTCGAGACGTTGAAAATAACCGTTCAGTACAAAAACGGAATTCCAGTCAAGCTTCTCGTAACTGGATAATATATTTTGCTTGTTCTCCAGTGATTATAATAGGCGCGTTACGCGGCACAGAGAACGCTCTAGAGAGCACGTCGCATTTAGCTCTGAATAACAGAAGCGCAGGTACTGCACCCCACTCGATATATGCCTCGAAGTTTGCGATTCCTTTCGCCAAGATGAAGCCCTCCTTAAGCCAACGCACAGGTGATATATTGCCTGGAGTTTTGATTACTCTATAGCTCGCGAGATCTTCTTCTACCACGTCTATTTCGTACGGTTTGGAACGCACCACAAACGTAGATTTGACCCCGTTTCTCTCCAGCGCCTCAGCTACTACTAGGTCTATCTGCGCCTCGCCTGCGTTGTCCAGTACGTAGTAGACATGAGGCGGTAGGTCAATATACTCCTCTATGGCCGGCAGATCCCACACAGCCTCTTCTAACTTCTTGGGTCTGTAGCCCAAGACGCTTGTGTCCACTATATTGGCTGCGGCGGCTATTCTCAACGCTGTTTTTAAATCCCACGAGACTTGTTGCAACCTCTGCCTTACAGCCTCTGCAACTCGTCTGCCCACTGCGGCGAGCTTCTCCTTGTACTCTTTATAGGGGTCGGTGTTGCCGACCAGCTCAGTTATTTTTTGAAAACTGAAAGAAAACGCCTCGCTTCTGCTGGGATGTTGTAAAAGCTGGGAAAGCTCTTTTAAGACTTCTGGCAACTTGTCAGGCTTGTTTAGTCGTATTAAATCTCCGGTTCTTGAGGTAATTATACAAAGTTTGCAGTTAGTCTCATCGAGCCACATTGTTGATTATATCTACGACTTTCTTAAGATCGTCAATTGTTATATCTCCCATAACTCCTATTCTAATTGATTTCTCTCTATATTTGTACATACCGCCCGCTATGACGTAGCCCTCCTCCCTTAGCTTTGAGATGACCTCTTTAGGTTTTTCGCAGTGAAATGCAGTCACCGTGACGCTACGCGTGGTGGGGGGCGGGATTGGTCTCAGCTTTAGCGACGAATATAAGTACTCTGTCCTCTCTCGATGGATATCTGTGTATCGTGCGCCTAGCTCTAAGATGTAGCTGAGGGAGACGTCTAGAGCGAAGAGTATAGGTATGGGCGGCGTATACGGCGTCTCTAGATGTTGCATAGATTTTATGAATTTTCTGAGGTCCATGGAGGGAGGTACGCCGGCGGTTGCCCGAGGTTCTGCGGCTAAGTAGAGTATAGATGCGCCAGGTGGCGCCAGCAAGGCCTTGTGTGATGCCGTTGCCAACACGTCAACGCCTGGAGGAAGAGGCTCCGCGGGGAATCCAGAGACGCCGTCTACGAGAAGTAGAACGCCGTACGCCTTCGCGACGTCTATTAGTCTCTTCATCTGTTTATAGGCGATACCTGTGCTAGTTTCGTTATGTACGACCAACACGGCTTTTATCTCAGGGTCTTTTCTCAATATGTCCTCCACCTCATCTGGCTCAGGTGGCGTGTCTTGCTCCATCTCCACCAACTTTGCCCCTCTAATTTTTGCCGTTTCGACAGCTCTCTTTCCAAACTCGCCATAGACTAACGCCAACACTTTCTCGCCTGGATTTACGTAATTGTAAATCATGGTGTCTACAGCCAACGTGCCTGTCCCGGGCATCACGACGGGTTGGGCATGATAGAGAGTATTAAGTTTATCCAAGACAGACTTGAAGAGATTTCTAAACTCGTCACCTCTGTGGAAAGGCGGTTGCTTCGCCACGGCGTCTACCACAAATTTGGGCAGTTGAACTGGGCCGGGGGTTAGGTACTTCATAACTTTACTCTCGAAATCACCTCTTCAATATTTGAGGCGAGTTCCTCAGCTAGTCTTCTCATTGCTTCATAGGTCTCGGAACCCACGTGCGGAGTGACTACAACTTTTTCATGCGTTACTAATTTCCTTAGTTGCGGATTTTTCGGAGGCTCTTCTGGAAGTACGTCGAGACCAACGCCCCATAACCTGTCTAGGTGTTGCAACAACGCCTCGTGATCTATCACTTCGCCTCTGCTGGTATTTATCAAAATTGCGTTGTCCTTGAGGAGGGCCAGCCTCTCCGCATTGAGTAGTCTATAGGTCTCGGGAGTTAACGACACGTGAATAGAAACGACGTCGCTTTCTTTTAACAATTGTTCAAGCGGCACTTGTTTACCACCTATCTTTTCCACATCTGCACTTACATCAATTACATCTGTTGCTAATATCCTCATTCCAATGCCGCGGGCCATGTGTGCAACCGCTTTGCCGATCCTCCCAAATCCTATAACCCCCAGCGTCTTTCCACCAAGTTCTATCCCTATGTATTTGCCCTTTGGCCACTCACCTCCTTTCACCTTAATGTCAAGGAGGGGAATTCGCCTGGCCACCGCCAACATGAGACCAAGGGCGAGTTCAGCTACGCTTTGGGTGGGGGCGCGCGGCGCGCTGACTACAGCAACGCCTTTCTTTACCGCATACTCTACGTCAACGTTGTCAAGCCCAACGCCGTATCTTGCCAAGATCTTTAAATTAGTGCCTGCATCAATTACTTCCTTATCTATTTTTAATCTTCCTCTAAATATTAAAATATTGTAATCCTTTACTATTTTGACTAGTTCCTCTTTTGAAATTCCAGGTCGTAAATTCACCTTTATCCCTATGCGCTCTAGTCGCTCTTTTATGAGTGGGTCAACGTTGTCAACAATCAACGCCGACATTATGGCGTTGATCAGTGTTCTTTATAAATATTAATTTTTACTTTGTTGTGTGATGAGAAAACGGTCTAGGGATTTCGTGAACGCGAGACCGACGCTGATTGGATAATTTTCTGCTTGTCTCCTCAATGGATACACTTTTATAGCGATGCTATTTATTAACAATGGCCGCTCTTTCTGACTCTGTATATAACGTATTAAAGGCGCTTGTGGAACTATATAATAAGGAGGGTATGCCGGTAAAGTCTAGAGATATCGCAAATCTGTTAGGCATACATGAAGGATATGTGCGCAACATGCTTTCAATTCTCAAGTCTATGGGTCTTGTGGTGAGCAAGGCAGGTCCGCATGGTGGGTATATACCCACTTCGAAGGCGACAGACATGTTGTCAAGACAGACCTTCTCTATACCAATTACGTCGCTGGGAAATGTTGTGGGATATGCTCTAGACGTTACGTTGATTGGTTTGTTGTCTGATAGACCGTATGCATCTATGAGGGTGATTGGGGATTTAACAGGGTATGTTGACCGTGAAGTTAAGATCGGCCCGCTACCTAGCGGCTTAGTTCTCGTTGGAAGAGTCATAAAGGCTGACGTAGAGTCGCTGGTCGAAATCACGTCAATAGTCTCGATACCTAGGGCGACTGTGAAGTCCATAATGACGCCGAACCCCATAACTGCTAGGCCAAGCGACTCATTGAGTTCTTACATTAAGCTGTTTGTTGAAAGAAGATATAGAGGCATTCCAGTAGTTGACGAGGATAGAAAGCCTGTCGGTCTTTTAATGGCGTCTAAGGTTATGGAGGCCTTGGCTTCATGTAGACTTGAAGCCAAGGTTCAAGACGTCATGGTGGGCAATCCGCCTATCATCCACGAGGAGGAAGACATTCATGAGGCAATCAGGTTAATGGTTTCCAGCGGCATTGGAAGGCTATTAGTTGTTAATTCTGAGGAGAAGTTGGTGGGCATAGTGACGAGGACAGATATACTACGAAGAATAGCTATGCTGGAACAGCTCGTATGACACAGTCGAAGTCGCGTCTTGAAACCACTCTTTCAGCTAGGAATCCAGCCACGTATTTGCTGGCTTCACATGCAGCAGAGACTAAATCGTACTCCTTTAAGAAGTGGAAATATACTAAAACTGCAAGAAACACGTCGCCGCTCCCTGTGGCATCCTCTGTCTGTATCCTTGCGCTGTTTATGCGGTGGATCTTTCCGTGGTGTACGACATAGGCGCCGTCTTCACCAAGCGTATACACCACGGCGGGCCACCTTTTTGCAAACTCTACAAGTTCTTTCTCGGAGAGCTGAATATCGTCGTAGGAAAAATGAACTAAGTCCGCCTTTGGCAACGGCAGACGCGCCCGTAGATATCCCTGCAGGTCGGCTACTATCCTTGTAGCCTTTACCTCCGCGTCTTTAAGCTCGTCGTAGACCGGCGCGAGTACCACTACGTCCCCTTCCACCCTTCTTATCCCCTTGGCCGGCTTCTTCACAAGTTTTACAGTCCTTGGCTTAGTTCGGTAGTCTAGCTCAAAGGTGGTTGTCTCCTCTGCCTCTTCCAGCTGAGGCTCGGCTCCCATCTCGCTTAGGAGACGGGTCATGTCGTCTAAGACCTCTCTCGAGGCTACCCCCACCGCTTTTGCTCTTACGCCAAATGCGCCGAGTGCGAAAGAGATGTAAAGAATAGAGCCGCCATATCTCTTAATGATTCCACTTGACGTGTATATTATATCTACTGTTGGGTTACCTGCTATTGAGATTTCCATAGCCGGATGAAGCGGTAAATATATATAGTGTTATTTAGAGTGGTCTATGCCTCCTTTGCTAGAGTTACGCAATGTAAAGATGTACTATAGCACAGCTAGAGGTGCCGTAAAAGCGGTTGATGGTATATCCTTTAAACTTGACAAGGGAGAGGCTATGGCTCTCGTGGGTGAGAGCGGAAGCGGTAAAAGCTCTCTTGCGTTCACGATAATTAGGCTTTTGCCGCGGAATGTGGCTGAGACGAGCGGCGAAATCTTGTTTTACGACGAAGAGTTAGGCGTCGTTGATTTGGCGAAGATGAACGAGGATGAGATCAGGAAGAAGATACGGTGGAAGAAAATATCGATGGTTTTTCAAGCCTCTATGAACGCCTTGAACCCCATACTTAGGGTGCAAGACCAGATGATTGAACCTCTCGTGTTGCATCTAGGTCTTTCGAAGGCTGAGGCGGTGAAAATAGCCGAGGAGGCTCTACGCTCTGTAGGTCTCGCAAGCGACGTCTTGATGAGGTACCCCTTTGAGCTATCTGGGGGGATGAAGCAAAGAGTAGTTATAGCTATGGCAATCATGATGAGGCCTAAGCTCGTAATCCTCGACGAGCCTACATCTGCGCTTGATGTAATCACGCAGGCAAATATAATGAACCTATTAAAGGAGCTTAAGGCTAAGTTCGACCTATCTTACATACTTATTACGCACGACATAGCGCTGGCTTCCGAAATTGCGGACAAGATTGGAGTAATGTATGCAGGCAAGCTTGTGGAAGTTGCGCCAGCAGACGTCTTCTTCAGAAAGCCGAAACACCCCTACTCCCAGAAGCTCCTCGCCGCGATGCCAACCTTACGTGAAGAAAAAACTATTGAGTACATCCCTGGAGATGTACCTAGTCTCATAAACCCGCCGTCTGGTTGTCGTTTTCATCCTAGGTGTCCCTATGTCATAAAGGGCAAATGCGAAAAAGAGGAGCCGCCGACAAAACAAGTAGAGGGGAGCGAGGTGGCTTGTTGGCTGTATTGATATGACGCTGTTAGAGGTACGAGATTTAAGGACGTGGTTCCCGGTGAAGAAGGGTCTTTTCAGTCCTGTTAAGTATGTAAAGGCTGTCGACGGCATTAGCTTTACATTAGAAAAGGGAGAGGTGCTTGCCGTCATAGGGGAATCCGGCTCGGGGAAGACTACGCTGGGAAGAACGATCTTGAGATTAGTTAAGCCTACATCAGGCAAGATAGTATTTGAGGGGAGAGATATAACTAATATACCCGAGTCGGAGCTCAGATGGTATAGATTCTCCACAGCCATGGTGTTTCAAGACCCCTTTAGCTCTTTGAACCCATATCACACGGTGCAGTACATATTAGAAGAGCCTCTTATACTTAGAGGAGTTCCGCCTAAGGAGAGAGCTGAACTGGTTGTCAAGGCGCTGGAGGAAGTTAGGCTTGTGCCGCCTGAGGACTTTCTTAAAAAATATCCACACATGTTAAGCGGAGGTCAGAGACAACGTGTAGGAATCGCCAGGGCTCTCATAACGAGGCCCAAGTTCGTCGTCGCCGACGAGCCTGTTTCTATGCTTGACGTCTCTATTCGGGCTGAAATACTTTCGCTTATGCGTTCTCTACAGTCTAAATACGGCATCACTATGATGTACATAACGCATGATATAGCGACGGCGAAGTATATCGCAGATAAGATTTTAGTTATGTATGCAGGAAAGATGGTAGAGTACGGGCCTTTCAGAGACGTGATAAAAAATCCGTTGCATCCGTATACCCAGGCGCTTATAGAGGCGTTGCCAGACCCAGACCCCGCCAACAGATTTAAAATTAGGAAGGTTCCGCCAGGCGAGCCGCCAAGTCTCATAAACCCGCCGTCTGGTTGTCGTTTTCATCCTAGGTGTCCCTATGTCATAAAGGGCAAATGCGAAAAAGAGGAGCCACCTCTTAAGGAGGTGAAGAGGGGTCACTATGTGGCGTGTTGGCTTTATTAGTAAGAGTCTCTATGTCGATAAGACACAGCTGACGCCGCGCATGTCGTGACGCGGATTCCTTTAGGCTTCAATAAATAAAAACTGGGCAAGTGAGGCAGATCATGAAAATCGAGAGGACAGGTCAACCGGTCTCTAGACTTCTTCAGCAACTGGAGGAGGATCTACGGCGTGATGATGTAATACACCTTGAGAGGGTTCCTTCTCCTCGTCCTGGCGAGAAGTATAGAGAAGTCGTCTCAAGATTCTTTACAGAGTTTGGCATAGCGACTGTTTACATAAAGGTACGGAGCCCAGCCTTTGAGAGGCGGTATGTGATAAATGCAAAGTACGACTGGGCTATGGGAGGTATCGTAGAGGGATGGGTCGTGGAGGGGGATGTAGTAAGGATATACGAGCCTATAGCCATTAGCATCGGCGATATCGGCAAAGCGTTAGATTACTATGGAGAGGTCTTTTGGAAAGCCGAAGAGAGATTGTTGTCGAAGAAGATGACAGAGGCGTATGCCGAGGAGAGGCCCCCGGCGGATTAGGGAGCTATTTTTATAACCGGCGCCTCTGTCCCCACTGCCATCACGTAGTTTAGAATTGTTCTTCTTTCTTCATCGCCTCTCTTTATAGCCACAACGGACTGTCGTCTTTTAAGCGTCCACACAACTTCGTACAACTGACCGGAGAAGCCGACGTTGCTACCGTGTGTAACTACTACGCTGTTTCCTAACTTCAGCGGGATGTGAGCCTTTATTGTTTTATTGGGGATATCATAGAGAATTGTATCAAAGGTCTTGATCTGCCGACCCACGTCTTGAGGCACTATCAGATTCCTCCCGTCGTGGAAATGTAACTGCAGTCTTCCGCCTTTTACCGAGGTTTTGCCCTCCACTCTCAGTAATTTTAGAGAGGCCTCTTGCGTGGGTATTGGCAATAGTGCGTAGTATCTATCTTTGTCTGGAACCACGCGGTAGACTTCTCCGGTGGGCACGATTTCTATCACATCCATTAGTCCCACGGGGAATTTGTAATCTCGCCTTATGACTCCATCTATTTTTACATAGCCTCTGCTTATTATGTATCTGGCCTCACGCATCGTCTTGGCGTATTTTAACACATCTCTTATAACCAAGGCCAGCGGCAGAGAATAGGCAAGACTATGCGGGCCTGGAGAAGGTCTTATGACCCAGACACCTCCCTCTTTCCGTGGTATAGGCCACCAGTATGGGGCAAGACTTCTGCGTAGGTGCACCATAGTTCTACCTCTTTCTTCTTTCGATTATTTTTTGTCTCATCTTATCTGTCATGTCTACGTCTACTATGACGACTTTAGATGGATGGATCGGATAGTATACTGTCTGGCCTTTGCTGTTAGTACGGGTGGCGCCTTCGACGTATATTCTCACTCGTTTAAGGTCTACCTTGACCACTTTCCCCGTAACGCCCTTGAAGTCGCCTCTCATTATTAATACGGTGTCTCCGCGTCTTACAGGAAGTCGCTTTACACCAAGCTTCTTCTGAAGTTCAGGTGACAGCTTGGCATTTAGAAGCTTATGCCTTAGATGCAGAGGTGCGTTGTAGAGACTTAACCTCTGTTTCCTAGGTTGCTTTGACGTAGTAAACGACATAGGGCGCGTTGAGGTGGACTATTTTAAAATTTTTGCACATAGAACAACGAAGGCGTTGCTGTCGCCCAATAGTTATTCGCCGTCTTTTGGCATAGACCCCGAGGGATGCGCTATTTATAGAGGCATTAGCTGTCAAAATAGGCCCAGCTTTGCAGACATCTCTCTTCTATTCATCTCTTTTAAGCATAACTCGATAACTACCACTGGCCAGTGTGGCATGCGCCGTCTGTTCTGTGGATATTTTTTCCGCGTTTTTAACGAGTGTTTATGCGTCTATCACTTCTTGTCAATGCTTTATTCAGTTCTTCGAGTTCTCTTAAGATGCGCGTGTTTATTTCTATGAGTCTCTCTATATGCCCCTTGATTTCCTCCATGGGTCTATATATGGCGGTGAAAAATATTTTTTATCCCGCTGGTCGTGTTCGATGTGCGTTTGAAGTTTCTTGGAGGCGCCGGTGAGGTGGGTAGGCTTGCAGTTTTCATCAGAACAGCCTCAAACGGCGTGTTGTTAGATTATGGCGTATCTTTCGATGCAAACGATAGGCCTGTGTTTCCTCTACATGTGCGTCCTAAGGATTTGACGGCGACATTCCTTAGCCACGCCCATCTAGACCACAGCGGCGCGCTTCCCTCTCTCTACGTGTCTGTCAAGACGCCACTTTATGCCACTCCGCTCACTATGGAACTCAGCGACTTGATGTATACCGACGCCATTAAGTTGTCTGGCTACTACCTACCTTACACTCAAGAAGAAGTTAGAGAAACCATGTCGAGCGCCATACCTCTTACGTACGGAGAACCCGTGGAGATCGGCAGAGATGCCGTCTTAACCGTGTATAACGCCGGGCATATACCAGGTAGCGCCTTAGGAGTAATTGAGATTGAAGGATACACCGTGGTCTTTACGGGAGATTTCAACACCACCGATACCAATCTGCTTAGAGGCGCAGATGTCTATAACCTACCTAGGAGCCCCGACGTGGTGATTATGGAAGCAACATATGCATCTACGGATCACCCACCGCGCGAGAAACTTGAAAGAGGATTTGTGCAGTCGGTAAAAGAAGTATTGGAACAAGGCGGGAGTGTGTTAATACCATCGTTCGCGTTAGGTAGAGCACAGGAAATTTTATTGACGTTAGTAAAACACGGCGTAGAGGGCTATCCGATTTATGTCGATGGACTCGCGAGGCAGATAAACCAGATCGTGGGGAGATACCCCCACTTGCTGAGAGACCCTGCTCTCTACAGAAAGGCGTTGGATATCTCCATAGAGGTGCCGAGCACCTACGTCAGGAAGGGGGCGATGGATGAGCCCTCTATAATCATCACGCCGGCTGGCATGTTGAAAGGCGGCGCTGCTCTTTATTACTTTAAGAGAATCGCCGCCAATAGGAAAAACGGCATATTTCTCCCATCTTTTCAGGCTCCCAACACGCCCGGCTTTGAGATACTCAGTAAGGGATACGCCGTGGTGGATGGCACCACGGTGCGGGTAGAGGCTAGACTTGAATGGTTTGACTTCAGCGCACACGCGGGTAGAAAAGAAATTGAGAATTTTGTAAAGAGGTTTCCGCCGACCACCAAGATAATCTTTGTACACACAGACCCCCTCTCTGCTTCGTCGTTGATACATCGATTGGCACAGATGGGATACGACAACATCTATCTACCCACGGCCCCTGGAGACGAGGTGTACTTAAGCACCTCTTAAAATCATATATACGTTGTGAGGATCTATATCAGAAAACTAGACGATACACTTGTTCCTGAGCTAGTGAGAATTGACGCGAGGAAGTTGCGGAGACGCAGAATTAAGCTGGAAGACCTGTACATATTCTTAGATGATATAAATCCCCAAGACGACAGCGGACATGTGCGATCTCTATTGGAGACTTTATGAAAAAGGAATACCACTATTGAGAGGCCCCTCTACCTTTGCAAAAATTGTTGGCTGTCCCACTCTCTGCGAATGCGACGTGGTGATACACATCAGCGACGTAGACCATGTAGATGAGAAAAAGTGTGTGTGGACCATAGACGACCCCACGTTTATCCATAGATACGTCTGGATAGAGGGGTTCCCCCACGTCACTTTAGAGGATTTGGAAAAGCTAGAAGGGGGGAGTAGGGAAATTATTAAGTGTATACTAGAAAAATTTAGAAGTGAACTTCGTGCACTTTAAGACGACGTCCGTCTTCCGCCGGTAAAATTACAGTTATTTTATAGGCATCGCCGAAGTATATACCAGCTAAGTCTTCACCTAGATGAAACTCGCCATCTACTGTGTGAAGAACGCATTTCTCGCAGTTGAGCTTTGTGTATTCAATAGTGTCCTTTAGCGCCTTGATAAGCTCCTGGGGGGTCCCCTTTACTGCAAACATAACACTTCCATGGTGGCTGTGGAGATGTGGATGAACATGGACGTTGTAAGTGTGGGCTATGTAGTCAATCATCCCAGCGACTTCTCTTGTGAACTCGTTTTCAGCGGATACGTGATGCTCGTGGTGGTGATGTTCCTCTTCCTCCTCTACCTCTTCGCTTTCTCCTTGAGTATCGACTAGAGTTAAGTTGATGACTATCTCAAGAGGCTCGCCGGAGGATACCCTTACTAGATCTGCCTCTAGCTTTTTCCACTCCTCAACGCCTAGTTTTATCTTACTGAACACCAACCGTGACGGGGGACCTATTTAAAAAGTTGTCTCCAAAAGCGTCATGGTTAGAAAATGCATTGTGGCAAGCGGGGTACTGCTGAAGGAGGGAAAGGTCTTATTGATACGGCATAAAAAACTGGGCGTGTATCTTTATCCAGGCGGCCACGTGGAGAAAGACGAGACGCCTGTGGAGGCTGTGATTAGAGAGTTTGAGGAAGAGACTGGTCTCCGCGTCGAGCCCATAGGACCTATGCATGGGATAAGCGACGAGAACGTCGTCGAGAGACCACTCCCCCTAGTTGTACTTGAAGAAGTTGTAAAGTACCCCGACGACGTGCATATACACTTCGACCTTGTTTATTTAGTCCGTGAAATAGGCGGCTATTTAAAAGAGGGTGTGTGGATAGACGTGTCGGAGATAGACAACGTAGAGACTTATCCCAACGTCAGAGAAGTTGTGAAGCTGGCCTCACGTGCTATAAACTCTATATAGATGGTTCAATGTTTAAATAGGTCAGTGTTTCTTGCTTCTCAATGTCGGGGGTAGTTTCGGGGCTCACACAGGGGATTCAAAACGAGTTGTAGATAAACTAGTAGAAGTCTTTAAGAGTTACGGAGTTAGGCACGTATTGGGCATCCCTGGCGGCTCTATAATGACGCTTTACGACGCATTATATAACCAAGACGTTGACGTGGTGCTGTTTCGTCACGAACAGGGAGCCATTCACGCCGCTGAGGGATATGCAAGAGTGGCGGGGCGGCCGGCGGTTGTCGCCGTCACCAGCGGACCAGGCGCCGCTAATTTAGTAACTGGGCTCGCCGACGCGTATATGGACTCGGTCCCTCTTGTGGCGATAACAGGACAGGTGGCAACCACTATCTTCGGCAGAGACGGATTTCAGGAAACTGATATACCTGGCATAGTTACTCCAATAACGAAATTTGTGTACCAGGTGCGTAAACCGGCGGAAGCGATTGCCGCGTTCAAGGCCGCCTATGAGATCTCCATCTTGGGGAGACCCGGACCTACAGTAGTAGACCTGCCAAGAGATATTCAGGCAAGCCCGGCGCCTTCACACGAAGAACGAGTGGTGGTTAATAAAGAGAAGTTTATCCCCCCACCCATAGATGAGGACAAGATCAGGATAGCCGTGAAATATCTAGCCGAGGCTCGACGACCCGTCGTTCTCGTGGGAGGTGGCGTTTTTTGGTCCGGAGCCACGCCTGAAGTTTTAGAAATCTCAAAAATGCTCCACGCCCCTATAGTCTCCACGTTACCTGGCAAGACTGCGGTTCCACACGATTTCCCGCTCTACATGGGACCCGCCGGAATGCATGGTAGGGCTGAGGCAGACGCCGCGTTGGCAAACGCCGACGTAATACTAGCCGTTGGAACTAGGTTCAGCGACAGGACATGGGGACGCTTCAAGGAGTTGCAAGAGGCTGTGAAAAACGGCCGTGTTAAACTCATCCACATAGACGTCGACAAAAGCGAGATCGGGAAAAACGTGAAGCCCACAGTGGGCATAGTGGGCGACGCGAAAGAAGCCTTAAGGAAGTTCATAGATCTACTGGACGTAACGGCCGTAAGTAACCAGAAATTTGTCTCTTGGCTGCTGGAGATTCGCAAGAAATACGAGGAGGCTATGGGCAAGATGGCGGACTCCACCCCTGGCTTTCACCCCTGGAAGGCGTTAAAAGTCTTGAGAAGAGCGGCCCCTAGAAATACCATCTTGACGACAGGCGTAGGCTCGCATCAGATGTGGACAGAAATCGCCTGGGAGGTCTACGAGCCTGGGTCCTACATAACGTCTGCTGGACTCGGCACTATGGGCTTCGGTGTCCCTGCGGCTCTGGGCGCAAAACTCGCCGCGAGGGATAGACCCGTGTTGTGCATAGACGGCGACGGATCTTTCCAGATGACTATGAACAACCTCGCATTAGTTAGAGACTACGACCTCCCCATCGTCGTAGTGATCTTCGACAACAGAGCTCTACAACTAGTTAAACAATGGCAAATTTACCTGTACCAAAGAAGAATCGTCGCGACGGAGTTCAGCAAGAGACCTGATTTTCTAAAAATCGCCGAGGCGTATGACATAGACGCCGTGAAGCCTGAGACTTATACTCAACTAGAAAGCGCCGTGGCCAGAGCCTTAAGAAACAACGAGCCTCTCATAGTGGATCTGACTATAGACAGCGAAAGTGACATAGTGTTGCCATGGGTGAAACCTGGCGACTGGTTGACGTCTGCAATACTGCCGGAGGGCATGGAGGTGAAGCTGACCTATGAGGAGGATTAGCATAGTTACGCCAAAGTCTCTAGACGCCTTAGGGCGCGTAATTGCTGTTACGCGTAGAGCTAAGGTGCAACTTGTGGATATGGCTGTCACATCTGAGGACTCTCTGTATAGAGTACATATGAAAGTTGAAGGACCCCACGATGAGGTGCAGTGGTTAGTCTCAAAGCTGGACAAGCTACCAGAGGTGTTGAAAATCGACGAGGGAAATATTGATATAAACTACTAGAAGTATATAGTCATGCCGAGGATCTACACAGATAAGGACGCGTCTCTAGAGGAGTTAAGAGGAAAAACTATAGCGGTAATCGGGTACGGCATACAAGGAAGAGCCCAGGCGTTGAACCTGCGAGACAGCGGGTTAAAGGTTATAGTAGGCCTAAGAAGAGGCGGCAAGTCGTGGGAGGTCGCGGCGTCGGAGGGCTTTGAGGTTTATGAAATAAGCGAAGCGGTTAAACGTGCAGATGTGGTAATGGTGCTTATCCCAGACATGGAACAGCCCAAGGTGTGGGAGACGCAGATAGGGCCGTTTCTAAAGGAAGGCGCCGTGGTGGACTTCGCCCACGGCTTTAACATACACTACGGCTTAATCAAGCCGCCGAGGTATGTAGACGTGGTGATGGTGGCGCCTAAGGCGCCCGGCAGAGCCGTGCGAGAGGAGTTCCTCGCAGGTAGGGGGGTCCCCGCGCTGGTGGCGGTGCATCAAGACTACAGCGGCTCTGCTTTGAAGAGGGCTCTTGCCATTGCGAAGGGCATAGGCGCCACGCGCGCCGGAGTTATCGAGACGACCTTCGCCGAGGAGACGGAGACGGATCTAATAGGTGAACAGATCGTGTTGGTGGGCGGCCTCATGGAACTCATCAAGAAGGGGTTTGAGGTGCTTGTGGAGATGGGCTACCAGCCCGAAGTCGCGTACTTCGAGGTGCTTAACGAGGCTAAGCTTATAATGGATTTGATCTGGCGGAGCGGGATCTACGGCATGTTAAACGGCGTCTCAGACACGGCTAAATACGGCGGTCTCACCGTAGGCCCCAAGGTCATCGACGAGGAAGTCAAGGCCAAGATGAAAAACGCGGCGCTTAGGGTCAAAAGCGGCGAGTTCGCCAAGGAGTGGGTAGAGGAGTACTCTAAAGGGGCGCCAAACCTAAAGAGACTCATGGAGCTCGCCCGGTCTCATCCCATTGAGCAAGTAGGCATAGAGATGAGAAAGTTGTTGTTTGGGACATGAAATTCTCAGCTAACTACGTCTGGCTAGACGGCCGCGTCGTCAAGTGGGAGGACGCAAAGATCCATGTGTTAACTCACGCCTTGCACTACGGCACTTCTATCTTTGAGGGCATAAGGGCGTATTGGACAGGAAAGGATCTGCTCATCTTTAGGCTGGACGACCACGTAGATCGGATGTTCCGCTCTGCTAAGATACTCGGCGTCAAAGTCCCTTACACAGCCGACGAGGTGCGGAGGGCAATAATCGAAACGCTGAGGGCAAACAGCTTTAGAGAAGATGTATACATCAGACCCATAATGTTCGTATCTACACCTACTGTGACGTTAGATGTGCGGATGCTGGAGGTATCGCTTGCTGTGATAGCCTTCCCATTTGGTAAATACCTCCCGCCTGAGGGCATAAGAGCCGCCGTAGTGAGTTGGCGTAGAGTTAGCAACACCATGTTGCCCGTCATGGCCAAAATAGGGGGCATATACGTAAACTCGGTACTCGCCCTAGTTGAGGCAAGGAACAAGGGATTTGACGAGGCTATTTTAATGGATGCCAACGGATACATAGCAGAGGGCTCTGGAGAGAATGTTTTCGTCGTGAGAAAAGGTAAAATTTACACTCCGCCAACCTACGCCTCCATACTTGAAGGAATCACCAGAGACACCGTCATCAAGCTGGCTACAGACGAGGGCATGTATGTGGAGGAGAGACCTATAGCCAGAGAGGAGATCTATATAGCTGATGAGGTGTTTCTTGTAGGTACCGCCGCCGAGATCACGCCTGTAGTTGAGATAGACGGAAGAACCATCGGCAACGGAAAGCCTGGCCCAGTGACAAAGAGGTTGGCAGAACTCTACGCAAAAGTGGTCAGAGGCGAGGTTGAAAAGTATCTGAGATGGGTGACGCCTGTCTACTCGACATAGACCGTAGAGCCGGCGTATTTCGCCTCTTTTAACAACTTCTTTCTTCTAGCCAGCTTAACGGCGGCTTCGACTGCGCGTCTTGCGTACTCCTCCACTCTCTCCAGCGCCTGCAAGCGGTTAGCGCCCGGCCCAATAATGCCGAGAGTGATAGGTTTGCCAGACTCAACGCTTATGTCCATGATCTTCCTCGCGGCGTGTTGTGCGACGACCTCGTCATGTTTCGTGGCGCCTTGTATTACGGCTCCAAGCGTCGCCACTGCGTCAACCTCCTCCTTGGCAACCAAGTCCTTTAGCACAGCGGGGATGTCGTAGACACCGGGCACCTTAACCACGTAGACCACCTCCGCGCCTAAGAACTTCGCGTGATCAATCGCCTTTTGCAACATCAACTGAGTAATGTCGTAATTGAACTCGGCCACCACCAGCGCTAGTCTTACCATAGCGCGTTATATAATATGGTTATTAAAAGTTGGCGTCGTTACGCGGTTTTAATCTTTAAATATCTAAGACTTTAATTTTATTTATGCCGTCTGGCGTGAAGACTAAAATATACGAGTTCTTAACACAGAATAAAGGTAAAGAGTACACCGCAGAGGAAATTGCAAAAATGTTAGGCATAGAGAAGGCGGCGATCGTCAAGGCTCAATTGACAAGACTCATAAGAGAGGGCAAAGTCGAGAAGACTGCGGAGGGACGTTACAGAGCGAAGTAGGTGCCGCTAACATAGATAAATAAATCCCGTTATTTTTTATCAACGTGTCAATAGTTCCGCGAGAGGTTTTACTCGCCTTGGAGCAGGTTAGGGCTTATTTAAATGACGTGGGCAGAGACATAGAGCCGCAGTCTCTGCGTAGTGCTGTACGTCACTACATAGAGACTCCAGGCAAACTCCTCAGGCCCTTACTTCTTTTAACCTTCTCTTATAGCATAGACAGGAGAGCTCTAATAGATCCTAAAATACTCCAGGCGGCGACTATCGTAGAGTTATTACACATAGTGTCTCTGCTTCAAGATGACGTAATGGATATGCACGATGAAAGAAGAGGAGTCAAGACTCCCCGTGCGTTGTACGGAGATGGAATGCCTATAGTAGCCAGCGACTGGCTTATTGCGGAGTCTATAAAACGCGCTGTACGACTGGGGCCAGAGATTGTGGACTACCTAGCTGAGGTGGCCCAGAGGCTTTCCGTAGGACAAGCCCTAGATCTAGACGGCGACCAGAAAAGAGCGGCGGAGTTCAAGACGGCACCTCTTATAGAAGCCTCTTTAGTTTTGCCAACTCTTTTATTGGGGAGGAGAGACATAATAGATGCTACAAAGAGACTCGGCCGTTCACTTGGAGTCTTGTATCAGTACTCCGACGATTATAGCGATGAAAAAATAGAAAGAGACGACGTCGATACCATAGTGGCTGAGATACGAGGCGCGCTCAGTAAGTTACGAAACGCGTTGGGAGAGGCCTTTGCGCCGTTTGAAAAACTTGTGAAACACCTTATCGAGAAAGCGCTGGAGGGTAGCTTAACAGTGTCGCGAAGTTTTATAACCTAAACAAAGGCATATGCACATGATGAGGCTAGACTAAGCCGATTTCATGACGTCGCGTGAAAGGGCTGAGACTAGGTTGGGGGTTTCTGGGGCGCCCGGCGTGGGGAAGACAACTTTGGTTCTCAAAGTCGTCGAGGTAGCTAAGGCGAAATTTACCATCTGCGGCTTCGTGACAGTGGAGGTGAGACAGGGGGGTTCACGTATTGGATTCGACGTAGTAGACATACACACCGGCAGGAGAGTACCTCTTGCCCGTGTTGGAGAAGGACAACCATCTGTGGGTAAATATGTCGTGAACCTTGACGCCTGTAACTTTCTAACCAACATCCTAAGCGGCGCAAGATGCGATTTGCTGGTTATCGATGAAATAGGCGCCATGGAGTTTAAGTGTCCTAACTTCGGCGAAGTTCTCCACAGTGCTGTACAGAACTCGCCAAGGGTTCTGGCCACGGTGCATAGAAACTACATAGAAGTGGCGAGAAGACTAGGGTTTGAAGTTTTCTGGCTCACCAGAGATAACTGGGAGATGCTCTACGCCGAATTGTTAAGACGATTGGAGAGTTCCCAGTAGTATTTTTACAAACACATCGGGCGGGTCTCTGACCGCAGATATGTAGTATACCTCTCTAGCGCCTATCGCCTCAGCTATCTCATCGGCCTCTACAAAAAATCCCGCCTCAGAGGCCAAGTCCATTTTATTCCCCACTACGACTATTTCCCTCGCGACGTTGGAGCCTCGATCTGCAAAAATTGAGTGGAGCTCTGAAATAGCGTATAAAGACTCGTAGCTCGTAACGTCATACATATATATCAATCTGTCTACGACAGGAATTTTAAACGAGGCAAACCTTACGGCAACCTCAAAAACCCGTTGACCTGGTACATCTATTAAGTCTATCTCTAGGTCTCCGACATATATTCTGTAGTAGCTGGGCTTCAACGTAAGTACCGGCATTTCAGAAAGCCCCAACACCCTATACGTAAACGTTGTCTTCCCCACGCCGCCTATGCCTAGCAAGGCCACGACTTTTCGATACATGTATTAAGCAGGGCAGTGTCGTCATTTAAGAGTTAAAAACGGCGGGGATCAAGCTCTTTTCAACATAGACTGGAAGAAGTGTAAAAAGATACAGAAGAAAATAGAATATATAAAAAGAGAAAAATTATATAAATAATAAAAAGAAGAATCACGGTATGCTCAATAATTATTCCATAAAAATTACCATAGAAAAAAATACAGTATCTAAATTAAACAAAAACTTTATAAACCAAGAAGTACTTTTAGCCCATGTCGAAGAAACAGAAGCTAAAGTTCTACGATATTAAGGCGAAGCAGGCGTTTGAGACTGATAACTACGAGGTGGTGGAGAAGCAGACTGCCCGTGGGCCGATGTTGTTCGCCGTCGCCAAATCCCCATACACCGGCATAAAGGTCTACAGACTACTAGGCAAGAAGAAATAAGTAAAACCCAAAGCCAGCTCTTTTTTCCTCTTTTTCCCCTCGTTAGAAGGTCGGAGAGGTACTAAAGCATGTGGTTCTACGCCCCTACCGACGTTCTCGCCTCCGCCTCTGAAGTGTGGAGACCATCAGGGAGGCTCTTTAGAAAGGCTTGTGGGATCCCTCAACGAGATGCCCCACGGGAAGATTAGAATCAGAGACTTCGGAAGATGCATAGACGCCCAGGCGCGGTACGAAGAGCGTAGAGAGGCGATAGAGGAGTGGAGCGACCAACGCCGCGGGGGACAGAAATAACAAAAACGTCTGTATTCCCTAACACCAACGCCGAAGGGAAACTATTACCACCTCAGCAACGCGGCTACGTTGCCCATAGCCTTAAGACCTGCACCTGCCTCAGTCTCTTCCCGCAGTATGAATATCCTACCTTTTGTCTTGTAGACTTGGGAGATGAGACGCCAAGCATCTTCCGGAGATTCTTTAATATACGTGTCAAGTATTAATAATGTCTCAACACGGCCGATGGACGCTGCGGCACCTACTTCCTCAGGTCCTATTGCGACGGCGTCTCTATTTGTGGCAAGTTTATGTAAAAGTCTTTGGTAGCTCTCTATCCCCATTTCGTCTTTCAACTTCTCATATAGCCCTTGCCTCATGAATTCGTACACGCCGGCGAGCCCGCCTGAGCTTTGGGGCGACTTTTCTCCCTGCACATATCTACTAGCGTAGTCCACTATCATTCCAGGACCTGCCAAAACGATTATGTCTGGTCTGTAGCGTTGTCTAAACTCCTCTGCATACTTTCCGACTTTGGCGACGAATTCCTCAAGCAAGTTCTCTCCCTCTTTTCGCATATTGTGAAACACGTGCAGTATCTCTACACCCAGCGCTGTTATATACGCAAAAGCGGCCTCCTCGTCGTCTATAGAAATCAATAAGACTCTAGGTAGAGTTACCTTTGTCATGTTAAGAACCTCCACAACGGCGTCGAGGGGGAGGTCGCCGGTCTTTTCGATCTCCACCTCCCTACCCGGCACAATATCAAACGTGTGTCTCCTGCCCTTCACCCCCTCTATGCCCTCCTGCACCTCAACCACAGGGCCCCTCACCCTTAGACTCCCGCGAAACTTGTGATATTCCAAAGTCTCGGCCTTCACGGCTAGGTACATCTTGACCCTCTCCCCTTCCTTAACGCCGTCAGGCTTATACTCCCGCACAGTCCACCCCCTCACCACGTCGCCTCTATCAATCAACAAATACACAAAATAGAGATCCTCTTCTCTTTCAGGCAAGATTTTGATAACCCGACGTCTAACGTCGATATCATACTTCACATTTATACCCAGGGACGCTGGTATATATAGTGATGAACCCGACCAATAACGACGAGTGAAGATGCGGCAGCTATCTGACTTCTATAACGAAGTCGACGTAGCCAAAACGAAAGATTTATATATGGCTCTCTTTAGCCATACAATGAAACCAAATTCGTCACTAGTCGACGAATTGACGAGACTCATAAACCTATTCTACGAACACGGCTATATAGAAACTGCAAGATTACTTGAACAAGCCAGGGCGGTCGCCTTGCTAAAAGAAAGAGAGAGACTTATACCGCCTGCTACCGACTAAGAAGCGAGATCACTTTAGCCACATCTGCTCCCACTACTACGTTAATAGTCCCGTTTTTTATAATAACAAAAGTAGGCGTGCCCACTTGTCTAATAGGAACTCCTCTTTGAGCTAAAGCGGTTAACAAGGCCTTCGCTCCATTATCGAAATCGTTTCTAGTAGGCACGTCTGTGCATTTGTACTGCCGCAGTATTTCAAGCTGACTTTCAACTCCTCCCTTTAGATAAGCCTTATAGAGTTCTGTCAAGAGGTCGTAAGTCTTGTTTCCCAGCTGTTTATAGGCACAGTGTAGATACTGGTGAACAATCAAGGCATCTGGATGCACTATTAAATCTACTAAAACTAGTCTCAACGCGCCCTCTGCCAGAAGTTGTCTATAGAAAGGATCTAGCTGTTCATGCGCCATCGCACAGTAGGGGCAGTTGAGGTCGTAGAACTCAATTAAGGTAATGGGGGCTGTCGATGCGCCAAAAGAAATGGCCCAAGGCGGTATTGGCAAGGCTTGCGGAGATGGGGGAGACGCGGGGAGCTTTGTGTATATAACCAAGGCTACAATCGCTATGAACAACACGACGGACATTGCTAGAGCCCATGTACGCATGCGACCTGTATGATACATAATTAACACTTTTCTAGGTAATCAAAAAGTTTCACTATTTCGTCTCTATACCAATCTACAGGTATTGCAATCATGGCGCCGAGATAGTGCCCATATACCACCACTGACCGCGGAGGGGCCAGTTTTATGAAAGCAAGAGACAACATATCCTCCTCCCCCTCAACCTTTATCACTATATGTCCTCGCACTGCCTCCTCCACCGCCGCCCACGCCTCTTCCGTAATGTAGCCAGGTGGGTTGTAGACTCTTACCACTTTGTCGTATATCGCAAGTTGCTCCACCTGAACGCCGCGGCGGGTCTTCTCATCTACGGCAACAGATGTGGGAATTAAGCCATGTGTTAAGAGATTTTTAGTCACGACATCGCCTACTGAATATACGCGTTCTATATGGTACTCATTTACTACATCCCTTAACACCTCTACAGAACGCGGTGGGTCTCTCCAAATAGCTATGGGGTAAGGGAATGCGAAGAGGTCGCGGCGCTTGCCAAGTTTAAGACACCTCACAGCACAAGTTTGCCGCAGGGCGTGGGTAGGACGACGGTGACGCCCGGGGGCATCACTGGCTGTTCTACGTAGAAATGTAGCGGCATTAACATCTTCACGCCTGCTCCTTTAGCTATCTCCACTGCGTCTCTCGTCGTGCTGTGCCCTAGTCTATGCGCCTCCTCCTCTTGGCCTGGGTTCCCAGAAACTTCGTGAATCAATAAGTCGCAACCGCGGGCGAGCTCCATAACGTCGTCTGACGGCGCAGTATCAGAACTGTACACTAGACAACGACCCCCGTGCTCTACCCTCACCGCCAGAGTCTCAACTGGGTGTCTAGTTTTTGTAAATCTCAACTTTGTCGCCCCAATGACGATCTCTTGTTGCGCCTCTACAAACTCTACATGTTGTAGCGCGTTTTCTATCCCGGTTATGGTTGCTAAAGACCTAGCGGCCTCTAGCACCTCCTTACTGCCTATGAGGCTAAATCTTCTTCCCTGTTTACGCGCCATAAGCATAAGGGTGGGGATTCCCAAGATGTGATCTCCATGTCTATGACTTACAAAAACGGCATGTGGCCAAGGCAAGCCGCATTGCGCCATACGGATATATGTACATTCTCCAGAGTCTATAAGTAAATTAATATCAGTCTTTACGAAAATTGAGGTATAGCCTAGTTGCGGCTGGGAGATCCACCCACCATACCCCACCACGTACACTTCCACGGCTACGGGAGGTGTATTTTTTAAAAAGATTGAGTTAAGGGGCCGTGCTTGCCGATCTGCTTCGTAAAGGTGAACTCACCGTTTCTATATACGGCCTAGGCTACGTTGGGCTTGCGCTGGCGGCGGCATGGGTGAGAGCCGGCGCTAAGGTCATCGGCGTTGACATCGACGCGATTAAGGTGGAGAGGCTAAACAGCGGTGTCGTAGATTACCTAGAAGCTGACGTCGTTGAGGCTCTCTCCGTTGCCGTAAAGACGGGGAGGTTTTCCGCAACCACCGATGGAGTGGTGGCTTCTATAAGAAGCCACGTAAAAATCGTGGCAGTCCCCGTATTCCTCAAAAAATCGCCAACTGCGGTAGAGGTAGACTTCTCGGCCTTAACCTCGGCCGCCAAGGCCATAGGGGCAGGTCTCAAGAGAGGAGACCTCGTCATCGTGGAGTCCAGCGTGCCGCCTGGGACCATCGAAGAGGTGGTGAAACCGGTGCTTGAGGGCGTCTCAAGTCTCGTCGTTGAGGAGGATTTCTACCTGGCCTACAGCCCTGAGCGCATCATGGTGGGACATGCACTCAAGGACATAGAAGAGAATTACCCCAAGGTGGTTGCAGGCGTAGGGCCCAAAAGCGCACAGGAGGCGGCTGAGCTTTATAAAGCCGTGGCGAAGAGAGGCGTCATTGTGCTTAGAAACGTCAAGGAGGCTGAGTTCGAGAAGCTTCTAGAAGGCGTATATAGAGACGTCAACATCGCCCTTGCCAACGAGATGGCGAAGTTGGCAAATGCCATGGGTGTATCCTTCAGAGCTGTCCGCGACGCGGCAAACAGCCAGCCTTACAGCCACGTGCACAAGCCTGGGTCTGGCGTAGGCGGAAACTGCATTCCTGTGTATCCGTACTTCCTTATGTGGGTTGCGGCTAAGTACGGCGTCGATTTGCCGTTGACGCGTCTAGCCAGACACATCAACGAGAGGCAACCGGAGGAGGTCGCCTTTGCGGTGCTTCGCGCCATGTTGAAACACGGCGTAAACCCCTCTACGGCGAAGATAGCCATATTGGGACTCGCCTTTAGAGGCGACGTAGACGACACAAGGGAGAGCCCAACCTACGGCATAGTCTCCACTCTCTTGAGATTTGGCATAAGGCCTGACCAAATCGTCGTGCACGATCATCTCGTGAAGCAAGATCAACAGTTGACTAGATGGGGTGTGGCTCTTCTCCACGACCTCGAGACGGCCATAAAAGACGCAGACGTCGTCGTAGTCTCTACGGACCACTCGGCGTATCGCCTAGAGGCGAGCAAGATAATCAGTTACATGAAGACGCCTATTGTGATAGACGCAAGAGGCGTGGTGAAGCCTGATGTTGACATATATTCGATAGATCTAGGCAGATGGCCTTGACACGCTCTGGATTTTCTTCATAGATTCATAAGCCTCAACCACTGCTTTGATGTTCGCCTCTACGTATTTCTTTGGTACATACTCAGGAACGGCCTTTACTATACTTTCTAGCGAAACTAGCCCGCTGACTGCCGCAAAGGCCGCCGCCATGATCAAGTTCACTACCGGCCACCCCGCGACCACTAGGCCATGTCTCAAGGCGATAGAGGTGGCGTCTATAGCTACGTACCAATCGGAAGAGTTCTTTGTATTTACTATATAAACAGCGCCGGGCTTACCGTATTGTTTGACATCTATCTGTTCGACTATGCGTCCGTCTAGGACCACGACGTAATCAGCCTTCTTAACCGAAGAGTGTAAAAGAGTTTCGCCGATTCTTAGATACGCCTTTACAATTGCCCCTCTTCTCTCTGCGCCGAACTCCGGCATTGCCTGCGCTTTCTTACCCTCAAGCGACGAGGCATACGCTAACAGCTGAGCCGCAGTCACAGCTCCTTGGCCGCCTCTTCCAAGAAACACCACTTCGTACATGGTATTTCTGAACGATATAAGTTTATAACCTTTTCTAATTAGTTTAGGTATAGACTGTAAGCATGTATTCTTATACAGGTGTATTTTATACCAATCGACTTCACGTAGTATGGTTCTATATACCACTATAAGATATATAAATGAGAGACGAAGAGAAAACGTGCTACCCCTATCAAGACCGGCGCCGGCGTCAGCCGGCATGACCGGCACCTGGCGTACCTACAGACCAGTTCCCAATCTCCAGAAATGTATAGACTGCGGATTATGTTGGTTGTATTGTCCTGAATCTGTAATCGACTGGGAGAAAGGACAAAAAATACAGATAGACTATACCTATTGTAAAGGGTGTGGAATATGTGCAGAGGTGTGTCCAGTAAAGGCAATTGACATGGTGCCAGAGGAGCAATGAAGGCGTTTACTCTTCAAAAAACGGCCTTAACAGGCAACTACGCAGTTGCATACGCAGTAAAGATGGCAAAACCACACGTAATCGCCGCTTATCCCATTACTCCGCAGACATCGATCGTAGAGAAGTTGGCAGAGTTTGTAGAAAAGGGTGAGTTAAAAGCACGTTTTGTCAACGTGGAATCTGAGTTTTCAGCCATGTCTGTGGTATACGGCGCCGCCATGGCGGGAGCCAGAGTCTTCACAGCCACCTCCTCCCATGGACTCCTATACATGTACGAGGCAACTTGGTGGGCCGCCCTCAGCAGGGCGCCGGTGGTGATGGCGGTGGTGACGCGCACCATAGGTCCGCCCTGGAATATACATGTAGAACACAACGACATTCTTACGTTGAGAGACGCCGGATGGATCATAGCAATGGCCGAGACGGTGCAAGAAGCCTTTGACTTGACACTACAAGCCTTTAGGATAGCCGAATCCGCCGCCCTCCCCATGGCAGTCGGCGTAGACGGGTTTATACTCAGCCACTCCACAGAGCCTGTGGAGATACCGCCGCAGGAAGTAGTCGATAAATTCCTGCCTCCACGTAGACCCGACGTGCCTATGCTACTCCGTCCTGGAGAGCCAGTTGCATTTGGCAACTTGCCATCTGACAATAAAATACATGCAAAACATAAAATAACTACGGTCTTTGAAGCTCAACAAGAAGCTAAAAAAATAATAATTAAAGCGGATGAGGAATATGGGAAGCTTGTGGGTAGGCGCTATGGAGGACTCGTAGAGTGGTACAGAGCAGACGACGCTAAACATGTGGTGGTGTGCGCAGGCGCTTGGTGTAGCGACGCTAAGCACGCCGTAGACTCTCTAAGAGCCCGCGGAGTATCTGTAGGCCTTATGAGGATGCGGTTCATAAGGCCGTTTCCAAGGGAGGAAATTACTAAATTAGATCAATACAGCACGGTGGTAGTCTACGATAGAGACATCACGCCGCTCGGCGGTGTCTTAGGCCTTGAGGTGAACGCCGCTTTATCCCACGCCAGAGTTGTGAACATTGTTGCAGGCATAGCTGGCGTAGATTTCGACAGTCGCCGCTTCTATGAAACTATACAAAACGCCATAGAGGGGGGTTATAAGGAGCTGGAGTTTGTGGTATGAGCTTCCGCCTAGATCAACTACCGAAGAAAAAATACGTCGTTCCTGGAAACGCCGCATGTGCAGGTTGCGGCATGATGATCGGGTTAAAGATACTCGGCATGGCGCTTGGCGAAGAGGCCGTATTATCGATACCAGCTAGTTGTGCCTCAGTTGTACAAGGCTTAGCCCCCAGGTCTGGAGTCGCCATGCCGATTTTAAACGTACCATTCGCCTCGGCGGCTGCCGTCGCGACGGGCATAGCAGAGGCCTATAAAACGCTCGGCGTAAGAGGTCACGCAGTCGTGTGGGCAGGCGACGGCGGCACTGCAGATATAGGCTTTGCAACTCTTAGCGGCGCCGCTGAGAGAAATAGCAACATCCTCTACGTGATGTACGACAACGAGGCGTACATGAACACCGGTATACAACGCAGCAGCTCTACGCCACGTGCGGCTTGGACCACCACCACGCCTGTAGGCAAACGTGAAAGAAAGAAGGACGTAGCTCTCTTAATGGTTATGCACGGCGTTCCCTACGTCGCCACTGCCAACATAGCCTATCCACAAGACTTCTACAGGAAGCTGAAAAGGGCGGCTGAGATAGAGGGGTTCAAGTTTATTCATCTTCATGCCCCGTGTCCACCTGGCTGGAGATACGACCCTGCAAAAACCGCAGAAGTTGCAAGACTTGCAGTGGAGACTGGGATGTGGATACTTTGGGAGTACGACCACGGCCAGCTTAAGCTAAATCCGCCGAGTACAATATATGCAGATAAGTCGAAGAGAAAGCCGTTGAAGGAATATCTAAAGCTACAGGGAAGATTTGCCCATCTGACGGATGAAGACGTAAAGATGTTAGAGGAAGAAATAGAAGACAAGTGGCAGACTATTCTGGCGCTGGCTAAGGCACTTCCACAACGTCCATAGGAGGCGCGGTAGTTCTGCTCAGCGACGTGTCCTGCGAAAAGTTTTTATATACGTGATTTATGTCAAGCCATGGCACAGCAAACGGCACCTAGAAGTGGTGTTCCAGTAATGATACTAAAAGAGGGAAGCCAAAGAACAACTGGTGTCGACGCACGTCGTTCTAACATCCAGGCGGCTAAGGTAATCGCTGAGATCTTGGCGACTTCGCTGGGGCCACGTGGTATGGACAAAATGCTTATCGACGCCTTCGGCGACGTTACCATCACCGGCGACGGCGCCACCATTCTAAAAGAGATGGAGGTGCAACACCCGGCTGCGAAGTTGTTAATAGAGGTGGCTAAGGCCCAAGATGCCGAGGTTGGCGACGGCACCACTACTGTAGTTGTGCTCGCCGGTAAGCTCCTGGAGCTCGGCGAGGAGTTGCTAGAAGAGGGTATACACCCCACCATAGTGATAGAGGGCTACAAGAAGGCGGCTGACTACGCCCTTAAGGTTGCCGAGGAGATCGCAAAGCCTATTGACTTGACGAAAGAACAACTACTAAAGGTTGTCTCCAGCGCCCTCTCCTCTAAGGTCGTTGCCGAGACGAGAGAATACTTGGCCAACCTAGTTGTGGAGGCCGCTCTACAAGCCGTCGAGATGAGAGATGGGAAGCCGTATCTAGATCTCGACTGGATCAAGATTGAGAAGAAGAAAGGCAAGTCTATCTACGAGACTCAGCTAGTCAGGGGCATAGTGCTCGACAAAGAGGTTGTACACCCCGGCATGCCCAAGCGCGTGACCAACGCCAAGATAGCCATTCTCGACGCGCCGCTCGAGATCGAGAAGCCCGAGTGGACAACCAAGATATCTGTAACCAGCCCAGACCAGATCAAGGCCTTCCTTGACCAGGAGGCGCAGATCCTCAAGTCCTACGTAGACCACCTAGCCTCCATAGGCGCCAACGTGGTGATTACGCAGAAGGGTATTGACGAAGTTGCGCAGCACTTCCTCGCCAAGAAGGGCATCATGGCTGTGAGGCGTGTCAAGCGTAGCGACATCGAGAAACTCGCCAGGGCCACCGGCGCCAAGATAATCACTTCGATCAAAGACGCAAGGCCCGAAGACCTTGGCACCGCCGGCTTGGTGGAGGAGCGCAAAGTCGGCGAGGAGAAGATGGTGTTTGTAGAGGATATTCCGAACCCGAGAGCTGTGACTATACTAGTGCGGGGCGGCAGCGACAGGATCTTGGACGAGGTGGAGAGGTCTCTGCAGGACGCGTTGCACGTAGCCCGCGACCTCTTTAGAGAGCCGAAGATAGTGCCCGGCGGCGGCGCCTTTGAGATCGAGGTAGCTAGGAGGGTGAGGGAATTCGCCAGGAAACTGTCGGGCAAGGAGCAGCTAGCCGCGTTGAAGTTTGCCGACGCCCTTGAGTACATCCCCACGATACTTGCCCTCACCGCCGGTCTAGACCCAGTGGACGCCATCGCCGAGCTCAGACGGAGACACGACAACGGCGAGTTGTCAGCCGGTGTCGATGTACACGGTGGCAAGATCGTCGACATGGCGACTCTCAACGTCTGGGACCCGCTTCTCGTCAAGAAGCAGGTAATTAAGTCCGCCGTCGAGGCCGCCATAATGATCTTGCGCATCGACGACATAATCGCCGCCGGCGCTCCCAAGAAGGAGGAGAAGAAGGGTAAGAAGGGCGGCGAGGAGGGCGAGGAGAAGAGCGAGACTAAATTCGACTAAGTTTTTCCTATCTTAAATTATTCTCCAACGTATAAATGTTATATACACCTCTTATCCTCCTCTTGTCGTGGAGGCGATATCCACAGCGGAGCTTCTAGAACGTATAAATAGGTTAGTTGAACTTTTAGATAAGGCGTTGATAAAAAGAGAACTTTACCCGCCACGTCTCACCAAATACGAGATCGCCCGCATAGTAGGCGCCAGAGCTATGCAACTGGCTATGGGGGCGGAGCCGCTCGTAGATATCCATGAAATAGGTACCACAGACCCGGTGTTAATAGCTATGGAGGAGTTTAAACGTGGGTTGCTCGACTTCATAATCGTTAGAGAGTTTCCAGATGGGAGAGCGATAAGAATTAGACTCAAGGAGTTGCTTGAGGTGGAGAAGTCTCTTTAACCGGCTTTATAACGACTACGTCGCCAAAGAAGAAAAACTCGTGCCCACCCTTGACGATTTTTTTCTCTGGCGTACCCCCCACCTCTACGTCTTCGAGTAGATAATATATGGTGTATTTCTTCGTCTTGAAGACCTTGTATTTTCCCCGGAGAGGTTCCATAGACGTTTCTCTACCTCATCTTTAAGTTCAATGGCCAAGGAACAATTCGGCAAGTCTCTCTTCGTCTAGGGCTTTGGCGCTTCCGCTGTACTTAATTCTGCCAGTGACTAAGACGTATGCTCTGTCTCCTATTTCCAGGGCTTTTCTAGCGTTTTGCTCAACTAAAAGTATTGAAATCCCCAGCTTGTCTCTTATATCGCGTATAGCTATAAAAAAGTCGCTCACCAACTTGGGGGCGAGGCCCGCGGTAGGCTCGTCGAGTAGCAGAAGTTTGGGGCTCTTCATAAGGCCCATACCGATAGCTAACATCTGTCTCTCGCCACCAGACAGAAACTTGGCCTTTCTATCTCTGAGCTCTCTCAGCTTGGGGAATATGCCGTACACGTTTTCAATTCTTCTGGGCACCTCTTCCCTGGGTATGCCGGCGGAGGCCGCCACTAGGTTTTCGTAAACAGTGAGTTCTCCGAAGATGTTGGGGGTGCCGAAATTGTTAGGAGACTGCATGACATAAGCCACACCGAACTTCGTAACTTCGTGAGGCGGCTTGCCTGTGATGTCGCGGCCCATTAAAACCACTCTGCCAGAGTACACATCAGCCATCCCCACCACACTGTTCAACAAGGTAGACTTCCCAGCGCCGTTTGGACCCAACAGAACAACTATCTCTCCAGCGTTAACTACGAGATCGACACCAAAGAGCACGTGGAATCTTCCGTAACCCGCCTCGAGCCTCTCAATTCTTAAAACCTCCGCCATGTGGCGCAGAACACATCTCTTAATAAGCCTTAGTGGGGGCAAAGTTATAAACGTGAAATATCTACTTCATATGGCTTCAAGAACTCTATTAATAGCAATAGCAATAGTTATATTGCTAGCTATAATTGGCGGACTTCTATTAATAACAAGTCCTCCGACGACATCCACCACAACGCAACAGGCCCCCACCACTACAACGCCGACGCAGACAACACAACAGAAGGTGTTTAAACTAGGCGCTCTACTTCCGCTTACCGGAGGCTTCAGTAGCTACGCCAAGCTGGCGCAATGTGCTGCAAATCTCGCAATAGACGACCTCAACGCCGAGTATGCCAATAAGGGCTATAAATTTGAGTTGTACGTCGAAGATACACAACTCGACCCTAACGTGGCGCTCCAGAAGCTACAGACACTATATGCAAAGGGGGTAAGGGCTGTACACGCCGGCTTGACGAGCAGAGAGGCCTCCGGCGAAAAGCCCTTCGCAGACCAGAATAAGATAATTCTCTTCAGCGCCTGGTCCACCTCCTCCCTTCTGGCGATACCCAACGATTGGCTTTATAGAATCGTAGGCACAGACGCCAAACAGATAAGAGCCATCGGCGCCATACTCAAAGAACTCGGTGTGAAAAACGTCGCGCTTATCTACAGGAAAGATACCTACGGAGAAGGCCTCTACCTAGAGCTTCAGAAGGAAGCCGCAAAACACGGCTTTAAACTGGTGTCCGTCGCGTCGTACGACCCAGATCCGAAGGCCTTTCCGCAAGCCGCCCCGGAGGCCGTGAGAAAAGTCTCGACTGAAGTTAAAGACCTCGTTGGGCCAGACTTCGCAGTGGTGATCGTCTCCTTCGAAGACGACGGCTCTGTCGTGTTGAAGACAATAGGTCAGGACCCAGTCCTCTCAAAGGCTAGGCTCATAGGCACCGAGGGGATGGCGTTCTCGCCCATCTTGCTACAGGAGGGAGGAGATGTAATGGCCAAGGGCAGGATAATAGGTACGGCGAACTGGGCTCTGCCTACTACGCCGGAGTATCAAGAGTTCTACAAGAAGTTTAAGGCGAAGTGCGGAGCGGAGCCGATAACCCCCGCCCCGCAGTCTTACGACATAATTAAGATGCTTGGAGAAATTATGGCCACCGTAGGCACAGACAGCGATCCAGACAAACTACGCGCCACACTTGAGCAGTGGGGCAAAGAGGGACGGTACAGGGGAGCTACGGGGGTAGTGTTGCTAGACGAAAACGGAGACAGAGCCAACCCCAACTTCGTGCTGTGGGGCGTCTCTATCAAGGACGGCAAACCTACCTACATAGAAGTCGGCTACTACGACTACGACAAAGATCAAATCATATTCACTGAAGAAGGCAAACAGTACTTCTACGGGTGAAAATTTTATAACCTCTTTTTCCAGCATTCCAAGGCGGCGGTAGTCTAGCCTGGTTTAGGATGGCGGCCTCCCACGCTCCAGCGAAGAAAGCCGTTGATCCCGGGTTCAAATCCCGGCCGCCGCATCCACCGGCTCTTTCCGGTTTCTGTCTAAGCTGGATATAGCAAGTTCCGTATGTCGGCTGTTGTTAGTTCCACGTATAGGCTAACCCCGTATCAACATCGGCTAATGCGTAGATGTCGTCTTCGAGGAGGAGGAGATCGGGAGGAAAAGGGGGTGTCTCTCCAGAATCTTTTCAGCAATCTCCCTGTGCCTCGGCGTTCCGTTTTTGCCCTTTCGGCGAGGTACAGCGTCACCGCTTTTCTGACTCTGTCATCTCTCTCTGCCGGCTTCAAGAGGTCTGCCGTAGCGACGACTGGGAGTTGCGACGTGTAGGCCCCGCCCCAGGGCCGGCTTGGCCGACGCGGTGGACGGGGAAGCTCTGGCCGCCGTATCACTCTGCCTGTCACCGTGATGCCCGGCACCACCCGAGATGTCCCGGGTTCAAGTCCCGGCGGCGGCCCCAATCCGGTCTTAACCTGAGGAATATGTTTTCTTACAGTAGCTCGCGTAAATGGTCGTCTTCCCGCTTGGAACAGAAGCACAAAAAGTGGTAAAGACTAGGCAAGCCTCTCAGATTTAACAGCCGAACGCCCGCACAAACTAAGTCTTCAATCCATTTGGCGAAAAGTTTAAATCTTAAGAAGAGGTTTCATGACGGCGGGGGTGCCCGAGCCAGGTCAAAGGGGCAGGTGGGGGCCGAAAGCTCCCTGCTCAGCTTAAGACCCTGTGGCGTAGGCCTGCGTGGGTTCAAATCCCACCCCCCGCATCTGTATAGTTCTATATAGTGTAACAGATTTTAAGAGGTAGCAATATTTAGCCATGAACAAAACATTAGTAATAGGCGTCATCGCAGTTGTAGCGCTTGCGATTGTTGGCTTTTTGTTGATGAGTCAACAGCCTGCGGCCCCCACCACCACGACTCCAGTTACGACGACAAGTCCGTCTCCCACTACTCCGTCCCCCTCCACTACGCCTTCTGTAACGTCTCCTGCGGTGGCGACGTTGACTATAGGGGTCACCGACAAGGTGACAGACCTAGACCCCGCTAATGCCTACGACTTCTTTACGTGGGAGGTACTTTACAACACTATGGCTGGGCTTGTGAGGTATAAACCTGGCACCACCCAGCTGGAGCCCGACTTGGCGGAGAGCTGGACTGTGCTGGAGGGTGGGAAGGTGTGGGTGTTTAAACTTAGGCCTAATCTCAAGTTCTGTGACGGGACGCCGCTTACGGCGGTGGACGTGAAGAGGTCTATTGAACGCGTTATGAAGATAAACGGCGACCCTGCGTGGCTTGTTACGGACTTTGTGGAGCGCGTAGAGGCGCCGAACGCCACCACCGTGGTGTTCTATCTAAAAGCCCCTGTGAGTTACTTCTTAGCGCTTTTGGCCACGCCGCCGTATTTCCCCGTTCATCCAAAATATGCCCCCGACAAAGTTGACTCAGATCAAACCGCAGGCGGGGCGGGTCCCTACTGTATAAGGACGTTTGTAAGAGATCAACAAATTGTGCTTGAGGCGAATCCAAATTACTACGGGCCGAAGCCGCAGTTCTCCAGGGTGGTCATTAGGTTCTACAAAGACGCCACTACGTTAAGGCTCGCCTTGGAGAGGGGCGAGGTGGACATCGCGTGGAGGACTTTAAACCCGCCGGATATAGAGGCGTTGAAAGCGTCTGGCAAGTTTAAGGTTGTAGAGGTCCCTGGCTCTTTTATCAGGTACATAGTGTTGAATCTAAACATGACGGAGTTGAAAGATGTAAGAGTTAGGCAAGCGCTCGCCGCCGCCGTATGTAGACAAGATATTGTAAAGACGGTGTTCCACGGCACCGTGGCCCCGCTCTACACGCTGGTGCCGGAGGGCATGTGGAGTTCCTACCCCGTCTTTAAGGAGAAATACGGCGACTGCAACGTAGAGCTTGCCAAGTCGCTTCTCCAACAGGCCGGCTACGGCGCCGGGAAGAAGCTTAACATCGAGTTGTGGTACACGCCGACTCACTACGGCGACACCGAGAAGGACCTCGCCGCCGTCTTGAAGGAGCAGTGGGAGTCCACCGGCATGATTTCAGTCACTGTGAAATCCGCCGAGTGGGCCACCTACGTACAACAGCTTAGAAGCGGCGCCATGATGGTTTCGCTCTTGGGCTGGTACCCCGACTACTTAGATCCCGACGACTACACGACGCCGTTTTTAAAGACGGGCTCAAACAAATGGCTTGGCAACGGCTACAGCAACCCCAAGATGGACGAAATCCTTGAGAAAGCAGCCCTCGAGTTAAGCCAATCGGCAAGAGAGCAGCTCTATAAGCAGGCGCAGCAGATCTTGGCGGAGGACGTGCCCATAATTCCCTTGGTTCAAGGCAAGTTGTTCATCGTGACTAAGCCCAATATAGAAGTCGTGGTGGACCCCACAATGATTTTGAGGTACTGGGCGATAAAAACCTCCTAAACCTCTTTTTTCCCAAGCTTTTCGCCTAGTCCTTCTCCCAACATGGAGAAGCCCAGCGCGGTGATTACCACAAAGCCCCCTGGCGTCAACAGCCACCAACTACCGTTTACTATATACGATCTGGCGCTTGAGAGATCCAGACCCCAGTCCGGCGTAGGCGGCGTAACTGTGTACCCGAAGAAGGCGAGAGCGGATTCAGTGAGGGCGGCGTCTGCTATGTTTATGGTGGCGACTACCACAAGCGAGGGCACCAAATTAGGCAGGATGTGTCTAAATAATATCCTCCGCCGAGGCATCCCCAGCGCAACCGCCGCCTCGATGAAGAGACTAGACTTAACCACCATAGTCTCGTTACGTGCCATTCTGAAGTAGGTGGGCACGTAGACCACCCCTATGGCCGCTGCGGCGTTCAACGGGCTGGGCCCTAAGACGCTTGCTATAGCTATCGCCAAGATTAAGCTGGGGAACGCGTACATGCTGTCCATAGCCATACTAAGCGCTTTGTCTAACTTGCCTCCCACGTAGCCGGAGAACATCCCCAGAGTGAACCCCACAGCCGCCGACATCAAAGTAGCCAGAAGAGAGATCCCAATTATCACCTGGCCTCCGTAGAGAACTCTGCTAAACACGTCTCTGCCGAGGTTATCTGTGCCAAAGAAATGCGCTACACTTGGCGGGGCGAGGGGGTCGCCGGCCCTCTTAGTGGGGTCGTAAGGCGCTATTAAGGGGGCCAGCGCCGAAAGCAACACAACGGAAAGAACTAACGCCGCCCCTATCTTCAACATCATAATCCCCTCCTAACTCTGGGGTCCAGCAACGCGTTTATTATGTCTACCGCCACGTTCATAAACACTACGATAAGCACAAACACCACCACAGCCCCCTGCACTGTGGGGTAATCTAGGTACTGGATTCTCTCCAAAAGAAGCGTGCCCAGACCTGGCCAGGAGAAGGTGGTCTCCGTCAAGACGGCGCCTTGTAGCAACAACGCCAGCTGTAATCCCATCATCGTCACGGTGGGGACTATGGCCACGCGGTATGCCTTCCACAACACTCTTCTCTCCGGAAACCCTATGGCTCTGTAGGCGTAGACGAAATCTTCGCCAAGCGTCTTCACCATGTTATTCCTAATAAGACGTACAAATACGCCTGACAACACAAGCCCAAGCGTAAAAGAGGGCAACGCCAAATGCCAAAGGGCATCGACAAAAGAGTCGAGGCGGCCAGCCAACAAAGAATCCACAAGATACAGACCAGTCACCCTCGGCGGCTCAAGACCCGGTGTTATCCGGCCGGCCACAGGAAATATGCCCAACCACACAGAGAACACCAACTGCAAGGCAAGCCCTATAAACGGGATGAAGAGCACATACGTCACCATGGCGTAGACTCTGGCAGTTAAATCTATCTTGCCGCCGTAGCGGGCCGCCATAAACCCAAAGAGGTGGCCCAGAGCTATACTAACTAAAAAGGCTGCCAACGCGAGCTCTACCGTTGCGGGCAACCTATCCATGATCTCCAGCGACACATCTCTCTTTCCAAAAATTAGACTTTTCCCCAAGTTGCCAGTGAATACGTGGACTAAATACTCAAGGTACTGCTCATGCAGAGGCTTGTCAAGACCTGCCTCTCTAATCAACTGCTCTACATACTCAGGCGGCGCCTTCATGCCAACCATAGCCACAATAGGGTTCCCCGGGATGACGCGCAATACAAAAAACACAACGGTCAGCAAAATCAACAAAGTAGGCACAGCCAACGCCAACCGAAAGACGGCATACCTCAGAAGACTCATACTTCCAAACATCTATGGGCAAATAAATCTCAACCTTCCCTCGAGGTAGTTAAAAGCCTACGCGCAAGAAGAGTGCCTAGCTCATAACCGGCTTCTGACACACAAGCGCTCCAGAACCGACTAAGTATAACATGTAGCCTAATCGCCCCGGTCGATACTCCCGACGTCAATGCGCGCTACAGTGGGCGACAGGTAAGAATCCGTGGATGGGCCCGCCGGGATTTGAACCCGGGACCTCCCGGTCTCTGATTACCGGCTAAATATCAGCCGGGCGCTCTAACCGGGCTAAGCCACGGGCCCACCTCCTGGTGGACATTTTCGCTATAATTTAAAGTTTTTCTGCGGTGTCTCTACGTCGTCGGTCTCGTTTTGGCCGACACTTCGCGGTTTTGTGCGCCTTTTCACTAGGGCTTCTCCCGCATCTGGCTCCGATAATGTGGGTTCCGGCGTATCCGTAGCTCTTTTACAGAGGGCTGGATGCGTGCGCACCTCTCTGTCTTGAGGTGGTCATGTAACTGTTTTTTAATCTGGCCGGTTCTGCGAGTTTAGACGCCCTCCCGTGGGGTAGGTCCCTCTTTTCTCGTAGTTAATCCTGCCGACGTCTTTATCGCGGTCTTCCTCTAGGCACTCTGGATCCGCCGACAAGCGCCTCACCTCTTTCACTACCTTAGCCATCTCCACTGCGCCGTGTGCATGTACTAGTCGGTGTAGATCTACGCCATATATCTGCGCCTTTCCAGATGCTTACCTCTACGTCGGGGTTTCGTACCATTTTAGCCACTGTGTCGTATATGACTTTGCATCTCCCGCCTCTCTAGGTACGACGCGACGGTGGGGGAACCCGACGAGGTAAATGTCGAAAACTGGCGTTGATGGCACTACGTCGCTTATCGGTGCGTCGAGGGGGTAGCCGGGCCTCCGGAAGTCCTAAACGTTAGGGGGATGAATTAAGGCGACGTCCAGCATATGATTTTCCACCGACCTTTTTATGTACGGTGCAAATTTTTATACTGGGTAAAAAATTAGGGCTTATGCGTGTCGTCTATGCGGCTGAGGAAGTTGAGATACCCAACAACGTTAAGGTCACTATAGAGAAGACTGGGCAATTTGACTATGTGGTTAAGGTGAAGGGTCCGCTCGGCGAGGTGGTGAAGGAGTTTAAAAACACGCCTGTGGTGATGACTTTACAAGACGGCAAGATTGTGCTCGAGGTCTTCGACGCGAGGAAAAGAGAGTACTCAATCCTAGGAACATACAAGGGACTTCTTAAAAACATGATCCTGGGCGTTACCAAGGGCTGGAGATACAAGCTAAAGGTGATATATACACACTTTCCTATGTTAGTCAAGACGCAAGGTAACCAATTAATTATTGAGAACTTCCTTGGTAGAAAGTCCAAGATCGTGCTTGAAATCCCCAAGGGCGTTAAGGTAGAGGTTAAGGGTAAGGAGGACATTATAGTCGAGGGCATAGACAGAGAAGTGGTGAGTCAATTCGCCGCCTCTATTCAGTCTGCGACTGAGCTGAGAGGCGACGAGAGGCCTTCTCCACACGGCCGCGAGGGGGGCCTTGGCGTCGTCGATGGGATCTACGTCGTCGGCTACGAGCACATCAAGAGTTAACCTCCGAGCCTACGTCCTCTTCTCCGCACCTTACTCTTTCGTAGTTTTTCTACTGCCCTTCTACGTTTTTGAACTCGGCGGCGGCGCCCCCGAGGTGGGCGCCGCCTACGGCCTCTACGCCTTGGCCACAGTCCTCACCCGGCTTGTATCTGGAGGCTTTGTGGACCTGGCGGGGAGGCGGGCTGCGCTCGGCGTGGGCGGCGCCGCGTTGGCCGCCGCCATGGCCTTGTTAGGCCTCTCCACAGCCGTTCAACATGTATACGCCGCGCTCTTCCTCGCCGGCGTCGCCTCTAGTCTAGTCAACGTAGCCGTCATAGCCTACGTATCCGACCTAGGCGGAGTCGAGACGCCTCAGTTGTACTCCAAAATGAGAGTGGCTGCGGCCCTTGGGGCCGTCGCCGGCGGCGTCTCTATCCCTGCCGCGTATCTTCTCTCGCGGCTTATTGGCTACGCCGCCGCGTTCAGGGCGTTGGCGTTTATCTTCGCCGCCGCGTCTCTCGTAGCGCTGGTTTTTCTGCCGCCGGAGACGAAACACCTAGCCTCTCGCCATGGGAAGACGCATGTCGCCATGGCGGCGTGCATCATATGGCTGGCCTTCCTCCTCGGTCTGGCGCTGGGGCTCTACGGGCCGCAGATTCTTCCATATCTACACCTCAAGTTTTCTTTGTCTCCATTTTCGGCGATTTTGCTCTACCTCCCGGCTGTGTCTGCCTGGCTCTACGGCCCCCGACTCGCCAAGCCTAACCGCGGCGTAATCTTCGCCGGGGTGGTTGCCATGTCTCTAGCGCTTTTCGGCATGTCCCTCTCGCCGAGTCCTTACCTCTTTTCTCTGTTTTGGCTTTTAGAGAGCTTCGGCGTGGCGGTAGCCTCCACGGCTTTGGATCAGTCTTTGGTTAGGCACGTGGCGGGGGCGTACTGGGGAAGAGGCTATGGCGTGTACCAAGCGGCGAATAACCTCGGCTACTCCCTGGGGGCTTTTATGTCTGGATATTTACCCGGCCCGTTTATCTACGCCGCTCTGCCGCTTGCCGCCTTATCCATGGCACTCTTCATGTGTAGAGACCTATGAATATGCCGAGGGGGATAAGTAGACCCACGGCTAGGTTTATGTTAAAGGCCGCGGCGCTCTTTCCCCGGGCGCTGAGGATAGCTGAGTAGATCTCCAAAGCCGCGCCGGCCAACGTCGGTATGAGGCCGAAGAAGCTGAGCCTATAGATGAAGTAATTCGCAACGTAGAGGGCGGCCGAGGCCGTGAGGAGGAACAGTGCAGTTGCATCAGCCGCCCGTGGGCCGAAGCAGGAGGCGACGCTGCCGAGGCCGTGGGATTTGTCGAACTCGTAGTCGCCCTTGGAATACGCCACGTCAAACCCAGCGACCCAAAGCGCAGCGGCCAGCACCAGAAGCCAAGGCGTCTTGGCTAAGGCGGTTTCAATATCCTCTGGGTGCATCGCTATGGCGGCGCCCAGCGGCACCAAGGCGTAGACGAGGCCTAGGTGGAGGTGCGGCAGACAGTGCAACCTTTTGGCGTAGGGGTACGTGACGACGACTAGGAGGTACGGCGCAGACAGCAGAAGAGGCCATTTGCCGAGGGCTGCGGCGGACAAGAGGAAGAGCGCGGCTCCGAAGGCGAAGACTCCGTAGGCCTCTTTGAAGCTTACCTTGCCCGACACCAGCATCCTGCCCCGCGTCCTCGGGTTAAGTCTGTCTATGGGGTAGTCGGCGATGTTGTTCCACGACATGCCGGCGGTCCTGAGGCCGAATACCGCAAGCCCTATAAACACGGCGCGCCATAGATCCATATGGCCCCCCGCCAGAAGCGCCGCGGCGTAGGCCATGGGGAGCGTGAAGACAGTGTGCTCCACCCGTATAAACCTGAGCAGTCTCGCGGCAGTGGCTCCCACAACCTCCGGGTCGAAAGACACAGAACGGGATGCGTGCTATTTTTAAGTGGTTTTCGAAAAGGCCTAACGGCTTGCATAGCGTAGGACGCGGTGAAGTGCCGACGGGGACGTGGGGCCGGTCTCGGAGAGGACGACCTGGATAACAGGATGAGCCCCGCATCATCGGAGGGGCCAGTTGGGCGCGGATGCTCACATCCCCGGCGCTACCGAAGCAACGGCTTAATGACGCCGCCGACGCAAACAAAATGCCGCCATCTAAGCGTCACAAAGACTCTAATCCAGGAAAAGAAGCTTGTGCTGGTGGTTGATCTTATATCAAGCCGGGTGCCTACAGTATGCAACGCAAGGCGAAACGCAGATCAGAGAAATAAGTACGCCCAGCATACTTACATATCCTGAGAGAAGAATGTATGATGGCGAGAAAAATAACGAGACGTGGTCTCATCGGACTCGGTCTCTCGCTTGGAGCGATGGCTACGCTGTATCCGTTCCTCAGATGGGGCTACGAAATTACACAACCATATACGCAGAGACACGCCGCGGCCAGAGGCGTGTGGTTTGAGAAGATCGGAGAGGCTCCCAGCGACAGCGAGGTGGAGTTGAGGTTTGTAGATGAGGCAGGCAACCCGGCGGAGTTTTCGGCGCTTCTCTTCTGGGAGCCGACAGGCGAGGCCGAGGAGGTCTACATACGGGGTAGGCTGAGACTACCGAGGAGGGAACTCGCCCAACGTGTGGATAAGTGGAAGGAGTTTCTCGGCGGGCAGCCGCCTAAAACCGAAAACACCCTGCTCACCATACTTCCCATCTCCGCCCCCGGGGAGGCACTGCCCTACACAGCGCTTCTAGAAAATCCCAAATTTACCAACAGAACCTACGTAGTGAGGGGGCAAAACCAACGCGCCGCCGGCTCCTCCCTCGCCGCATGTCCTGACGCTAAACTGGTCTACGACTCCTATGTAGACATCGCCAACTGGGTTCCAGCCGTGGGCCTAATAGACCAGTCAAGCAATGCCTTTGGAGACGGCGACGTGACCTTCGGCTATGTTGTGGACGGCTCTGCTTTAAAGCTCAACGCCCACGGCGCAGTCAGCTTTGGTTATGGCACCTCAGCTAGAATAAGCGGCACATTCAGCTGGAGCACAGGAACCCTCCGGAAGCAAGAGGCGAGGAAGTTTACGATCACAAGCGACGGCCAATCGGCCTCAATCGTGTTCTACAACACCAGGCTAAGGGTTTCAGTTATCGAAGTCTACACAAATTGTCTCGTCAGCGACGTGCGGGCAGTCCAGAACCCCATTTATATAGAAACGACTCAGACGCTTAACGCCCTCAACTACGTCCCGGCTGGGGCGTTAGACGCGGCGGAGCCTGTCCAATATCTGAGCTTCCTCGGGGAAGACGGCAGTGGAGGAGGCGGCAATGTGATTTGGTTTTTAGATTTTCTGAAAAACGAGCTACTCCTAGACGTCAGCGGGAGGATCGGCATCGGCCTCCCCGTGGGTTCCTACGTAAAACAGGTACTCGGGCCCTATGCGAGTCTCGTGGAGAAAGTATATGCGGCGTTAAACTTCCAGGTGTACGGCAGAGTTCCCCTTTACTCAGCCCATGTCTCCACCGACGCGCCGCCTGAGGTTAGGTATGGGGCCTACATACACCGCGCCCAGCTCATACACTACCTAAAAGATTACGCGTTTAAACCACTCAACACCATCGTAAGGTTGACAGATTAAAATGGGAGGTACACTTTTTCGTATGCGAGTCGGCATTTTATTGCTTGTCGCGGCGGCTTTGCTTCTGTTGTGGCTGGTTGTGGGTTGTCGGAGTGCGGTGGACCCCCGTAACTACGAGGTGGAGTACGCCGTGGCGGCGGTGTATGAAACGGCTACTGGCAGGAGAGTTGTGGAGGTTGCGCGGTGGGTGATGGGCGTTGGCGAGGAGAACTACACGGAGTTCCAGCGGCTGACGGTCATGTCGGAATACACGCTCTACGCGGCTACAGAACGCGGCCGCATCTATACCAACCTCGGCCACGTCTATACTGACTTGCCGCGCGACTTTCCGGATGTCGCGAAGCCTTACCCGTTTATTAGGCTCCCGCCCGGCGGCGTTGAGACTGGGGCGTGTGAACACTTGGGGCTAAGGGGCGTGGTGTATAGGTATGACGCCG
>Ga0315272_10000002_pt1 | contig 147804 bp, 132 predicted proteins | sample C3_middle_MG_FD_203918 | JGI IMG/M metagenome (GOLD analysis project Ga0315272, IMG submission 203918) | Sediment microbial communities from Yellowstone Lake, YNP, Wyoming, USA - C3_middle | ecosystem: Environmental > Aquatic > Freshwater > Lake > Sediment | place: USA: Wyoming | collected...
GAAAGAGTTCCGGCCCGAGCGCAAATCCCAATCTGCTACACTAGCTGTGCGATAGCCCCCTGATTATTCAGGGGGCTATCGCATTTATGAGCGGCTAAAAATATTGGTTTCATCAAAAAAGATCGTACTGGTCAGGTGATTTTTTGCTCGGCTGTTTGGCTTTTCCACGAAAAGTGATGATGCGTTCATACTGTTTGTCGGTGAATTGCAGAATGTTGACTTTACCACCTGTAGGCAAACTTTTTTCTACTTGCGTGCAGTAGGTGTCTGCTTGTCCTTGGCTGCTGCAAAAGCGCATGTACACGGAAAATTGAGACATCTCAAAACCCATATCGAGCAATGCATTTCTAAAATCCGTGGCGGCTTTACGTTCAACTTTTTCAACAACAGGTAAATCGAACATCACCACAATCCACATCAGGCGATACCCAGAAAGCATGTCACTTTAGTCGTCTTGTAACGACGCAGCAAGGCTGAGCGGCAAGCCTGGCAAGGGCAAATCGAGTTTATCCCTTTCACCCATAAATATTTGCGCTAATGAAACTGCAAGTTTTTGCGCACAGACCATTACAGGTGTTGCTCCAGCGCTGGTTTGCATATCATCATAGAGGGTTCTCACCAGTGCGCGTTTACTTTCAGGCGTAACCTGACCTTCGCCTTGTTTGTATAGTTGCCAGACTTTCAAATCCATCATGGGACGGAAGGGTTCCATTAAATCGTCGACCAAACGCATAGCATTACCCTCGTTGCTGTGGTGCAGTCCAATCGTTGGATGTAATCCCGCTGCGACCACGGCACGCGCGGTTGCAGCACGCAGAACGGTATAACCATAGTTGAGCATGGCATTAAGCCCATCCGCTTGCTGGTCACGACGAAACTCATCGCCAAACAACAAACCCCAGTATCGCCGTGCACCTTGGGCTTCAAAGTTATCCGGGTCGCCCGAGCGCACTTTGCGGACCAAGGCCGACAGCGGAATAAATGGCGCGCCCGTAGCTTCAAGCGCAGCGGCTTGCTGCTGAAGTTTTGATTTGACAATTTCTGCCCACAGGCGTTTTTTCAATGGCTGAGCCGCTGCAAGTTGTGCATCAAACCTTTTGGCCTGCTGAAAGTTACCCTCTATTGTCATTAGCATGCCCACCGCGTTATGGTTGGCGGCACACAGCACAAAAGGCGCGCAACGCTCGGCCAGCGCCACCAACAGGTTGTTGGTATAACTCAGGCCGTGCGCATTGGCGATCACAGCAGCGATATCATCCAGTGGCACTTGACCCAGTTCTTTGCGTTCGCCCTCTGTATCCTGCACCACCATAAAACCTCGGGAAAGGAACAAATGTCGCTTGTCATCTGCTACTTCGACAATGCGGCCTATCATCTGCTTTATTCCTTAAATCCTGTATCTTGAAGTTCGCCGATAGAAGAAATACCGACTCGGCGCGCATTCGATTTCTGCAAAGAACCTGCCATTTTTGAAACATAGGCAAAGGTTTCTTCTTTGTTTCGATTTCTTTCATCTACATTTGCTTCGCTTATATCAGCCATGAACATCTGCCCGTTGCCGCTTAATGTCGTTATTCGCATCGTGCAAGTTTGACCATCGATATCTAATCGGATTGCATCATCCATCATCAACCGCATCACCAATGGCTTCTCGCTGACGCTCAATGTCGGATGCCGTAAACGCGCCACACCATGTTCCCGCACCAGCTGGTAAGCCTCAAATGTTGAAATAACTTCACCTTCCCATTTGCCTTTTGCATTGCGCACAATTTCGATGCAATAGTTACTGTCTCCTTTGTAGCCCTTGTATGGTTTTGGCTCACCGTTAGGCAGCAAGCCATGCCTATCTGTGGCTTTGGCATCGCTGATTTCAATGACCTTGAGGTTGTCTTCAATGTGTGTGCGCACCCCATCCACCATTTTATGAAAGCTGACTTTTCCATCACCGCGCAAGCCATAAGCCGTATCGTTGTGCATTGCACCTTCGTGGCTGTGATCTGGTTTGTGACTCACCCAAATAGCTTCAATTGCGCGCTGTACATGCTCCCGATAACTCACCCAAGGTAGCGGCATGTTTTCTACAAGACGATTAAGTTGCTGCTCGCGCGCACTGGCACTGGCTTTTGCAAAACGCTGTAACAAGCCCTGATCAGTCACGGCGATTACACAGGCATCTACTGCATGGTGGCGGTGGTCGTTGCGATTTTTTTCACCGTTCAAGCCGAGCACATGGTTCAGACCAAATTTTGCGCGCAACATGGCGGTCATGCGACCGGGAATGACGCGGGTATTTGGGCAAATCAACTTGAGATATTCAAATGCAACCTTGCTCATGTGGCGTGTATCGTTTAGCGCGCGCGGCAAAAATCCTGCGTCGTCTTTCAGCCAACGTTGATAACCGTCCTTGGCAAAACGGTAGCGCTTTGCTTTGGGCATTTGTTCTGCTCTCGCGAGAATGCCAGCATAATCAAAACCCGCTACGGGCTGTACACCGAATGCGTCCCAAGGGGTGCGGTTGCCCTTGACGCGATTGGCCTGACGGAGCGCTACTGTTTTATTGTTGAGGCTATCGTCGAGCGTTTGCGAGAAGGGCATGATGTGTTCAATTTCCACCTCATCACTCAACAGCATGGTGGCACTGATTTGAACTCCTGAATATGGACAATGACGGTCTGCTGGGTCGAAGCTGAGCTCTTCCCATAGAATCATCTTCTCAATATCTGCACGCTTAACTCGCTCTTCACTTATCCCAAGCACACGTGCTACATCTTCACGAAGACGCTTATTTCGTTTTTGATTTTCTGTTTGTCGCTTGCTTTCTACGTCACGCTGATCTTTGCTTTGCTTCAAGTCCCGCGCCAATTCCACAATCACTTCGCTGGGATGCCCATATCGCTTGAGCAATGCATTCACCACAAGGCGAACTTGGTTCAGACCGATATGTACGGTGGGGTTGGCAATTTTGCCGTAACGTTTTTCTTCGCTGTCTTTTGGATCGTTGCTGCCAAAACCTACATGGCGCTGCAAAGGCTCACCGTAATAAGGCAACTCCAGCAAAATCTCACCGGTGGCCGAAGGGCTGATGTTGCTATGGTGATCAAAGCCAGCGGCTTGTACTGCCTTGTCATATGTCACAACATCGCGGCGCAATTCTGGCAGGATACGCGCCAATGCCAAAGCGCACAGGCTGCCATATCCTTCCGGTAGGCCAACATTGGCGATGGCTTCAGCGCGCTTTTCATCAATGCCAGTTTCATCTCGCAGCCAGCGCACGAGTTTGGCTTCGTTTTCTTCTTTAACCAATTGCAGAACGATGGCATCTTGTTTTGCTTCATCGAAGCCAAACCACGATGAGCCAAAGTGTTCATCTTTGCCCAGAATGGCACTGGTGGTATTACCTTTAAGTTCCTCGCGCTTCGGATCTTCAAAATTAAACTGGACTGCGCCACCCACGCCCAGCAATTTTTTTATTTGGGTGAAAGTGCGCTTATTGTGCTCTTCAAGTGCCGCAATAAGGTCGTCACGTTGATTCAACGTCAGTGGCTCTTCCTTCAAACCTTCCCGCAAGATGCGCAGATTGTTGACCTCCTGATACATACGAAAACGCTGGGTGCTGGGCAAGGCCAGCGGCGCGCGTTCTTCATCTGGCATAAATGTGCAACGCCCCGGTTTGACAGGCTTGAGCGGGCGCTGATACAACAACACATCTTTCAGATCATCGCGTGCCGCTTCGATGAACAACGCCGGATTCAATTCGGTCTGCTTCGCCCACAGCACATCAAACTCATGCTCGATCATGGCGCGGTCAATATAGAGATCATAATACTTGTCGATTTTTGACTTACCATCGTCTTTGATGACTTTGTCTTGATGGTAACGGGCGCGGATGGTTAGTCCCGCGACATCACGCTGGTGCAGCCATTCACCTACCGTGCGGCAGCCTTCAGCCTCAATAGTAGCTCGCACCTTGTTGATGGCAGTTTTCAGAGCGCCGCTGTCGTTATCTTTTTTGTCTGTCTTGCGATTGCTTTTGAAGCCGCGCCGCTGGTTGATATGAAACAGCGCCCGGCCAAACTCAGCGGAGGTGAGTGCTTCATCCAGCCCTTTGGCTCGTAAAGCAAATGGATTCATGGTTACCAATGCTTTACGCTGCACTTCATCGGCGGGAAAGAATCCATATTCGATAAGCGTGTGCATCATGCGCGCTTTGCGCTTAAGCAGGCGGTCACGCCGACGGCGCATGGAACGTGCTTCACGACGCGTCACCGCAAGAGATGATCCATCTTTTGGGTTACGCCCATTCGAAAAAATGCGCACACCCGCCTTAATGACCGCGCAAGGTTCATTATCTGCGTTGAGCCGTATCATCGCCCAACCAAGAGAAGTTGAACCCAAATCAAGAGCTAAGCGATAACGCATTTTATGTAGCATGTTTTCCCCTTGGTGTACCCCGAAGGGTACAAGAACCCGCAAGCGAGTGAATGAGTGATTCTAGTACGATTTTCTTGACTGCATGACACTTCCACTCTACGATGCACCTCACCAGCAGATTGGGATTTGCGCTCTGGACGCTAACAAGCTGAAAGATGCACCAAATGAAAGAGCCGCTATATGCGGCTCTTTGTATTCCCATTAACAACAAAAAGCACACATTCTTTTTTATCCTCTCCACTGCTAAACCACAACCCCCCTGCTATCGGCTAGAATATGCTTACCCATTTTTAACAGGTAGCTTATGGTTCCCCATCTCACCACTGCACTTATCGGCCCTTTACTTGATCTGGAAAAACGCATACTGAATGCACAACCAACGATTGAACACTGGTTTCGTTCGCAGTGGCAGGAACATAAGGTACCCATTTATGCTTCTGTGGATTTGCGCAACAGCGGCTTTAAACTGGCGCCTGTCGATACCAATTTATTTCCCGGCGGCTTCAATAATCTGAACCCGGATTTTTTGCCCTTGTGTGTGCTGGCGGCACAAAGCGCGATTGAAAAAATTTGTCCCGATGCCCGTGGCGTGTTGCTTATTCCCGAGAACCATACACGCAATATGTTTTACCTGCAAAACGTGGCTTCGATTGTCACCATGCTCAGGAGTGCCGGTGTCGTTGTGCGTGTTGGCAGCCTGTTGCCGGAAATCACCCAACCCACCACACTGGCGCTGCCCGACGGCGGTTCGCTTACGCTTGAACCTCTGGTGCGCAAGGATAACCGCCTGTATCTGGCCAATTTCAATCCCTGCGTGATCCTGCTGAATAACGACCTGTCTGCCGGGGTACCGGAGATCCTTAAAAATCTGGAACAGGAGGTTATTCCTCCGCTGGTGGCAGGCTGGACGACACGGCGCAAGTCCACGCACTTTGCCGCTTATGATCATGTCACGAGCGAATTCGCCGAGCTTATAGAAATAGATCCCTGGCTGATTAATCCCTATTTTGGCCAGTGCGGAAAGATTAATTTTCAGCAGCGTACCGGAGAGGATTGCCTCGCTGCCGAGGTTGACAGGGTACTGCAGCAAATACGTGTTAAGTATGCCGAGTATGGGGTCAAGGAAACGCCATTTGTCATAGTCAAAGCGGACGCAGGCACTTACGGCATGGGCATTATGACAGTCAAGGATGCCAGCGAAGTGCGCGACCTTAATCGCAAACAGCGCAATAAAATGGCGGTGGTAAAGGAAGGGCTCGAGGTCTCGGATGTGCTGGTACAGGAAGGTGTTTATACATTTGAGAGCATCAATGACGCGGTGGCGGAGCCGGTGATATATATGGTTGACCACTTTGTGGTCGGCGGATTTTACCGCGTGCATACCGGACGCGGCGTGGATGAAAACCTGAACGCACCCGGCTCGCATTTTGTGCCGCTGGCGTTTGAATCGTGCTGCACCCTGCCCAACCCCGCTTGCGCACCGGACGACACACCCAACCGCTTTTATTCTTACGGCGTGATTGCAAGGCTGGCATTGCTCGCGGCCTCGGTTGAGCTGGAAGAAATGCAAAAATGAGTTATGCGCTGCGCGGCTTGCTGTTAGCAGCGGCACTTGTGCTCTCGGCTTGCGGCAAAGAACCCCTGTACCAGGAACAGGCTTACGTCTTTGGCACGCTGGTGGAAGTGAGCGTGTATGGTGAGGAGGAAGCACGGGCCAAGCAGGCCGTGGCTGCGGTGATGCAGGAATTTCAGCGCCTGCACGATCTGCTGCATGCGTGGAAACCCTCTGCTCTGAGCGAGTTGAATACTGCATTTGCCAACAGTAGATCAGTAGCCGTTGCACCCGAGCTGGAAGCCATGCTACTTGATGCAACGCAACTCTCGCAACAATCCGGCGGACTGTTTAATCCCGCCATCGGTGGGATGGTTAAATTGTGGGGTTTCCATGCGGATGAATTCAAGCCCGCACTGCCAGATGGGAAAAAACTTGCGGCACTGCTTGCCGCGCAGCCAAAGATGCAGGATATTTCTTTCATCTCACATAAGGGCACAACCACCGCCAGCAGCCGCAATACTGCGGTGCAGCTTGATCTCGGGGGTTATGCCAAGGGCTACGCGCTTGATCGCGCCGCTTCCCTGCTTAAACAGCAGGGTATACATAACGCGCTGATCAATATTGGCGGAAACGTGCTGGCCCTGGGCTCGCATGGCTCGCGTTCATGGCGTGTCGGCATCCAGCATCCGCGCAAGCCGGGGCCACTGGCTACCCTGGAATTGCACGACGGCGAAGCGATCGGTACCTCGGGAGATTATCAGCGCTATTTTGAACTGGATGGAATACGATATTGTCATCTGATCGACCCGCGCAGCGGACAACCTGTACAGGGAGTTCAGGCCGTCACCGTGCTCACCCACGGTGCTCGTGCAGGGGTGTTGTCAGATGCTGCTTCCAAACCTTTATTTATTGCTGGGTCTGGTGGATGGCTGGCGGCAGCGCAAAATATGCAGTTGAATGAAGCGCTGTTGATCGACGCTGGCGGCACACTGCATGTCACCGCTGCGCTGCGAAAACGGCTAGAATTGACCGACAAAAACCTGATCGTGGTACTGGCACAATGAGTGCAGGACTATGTTTACACCCAATGAGGATACGCACTGAATGGTAGGAATTTTACTGGTAACCCATAACGGCCTCGGCGACAGTCTGCTCGATTGTGTGCTCCATGTGACAGGCAGAATACCGCCTCATCTCAAATCGCTTTCCGTGCTGGCAGAGGATGATCCGCAATCCAAAGAAAAAGAAGGTAACGCACTGGTCAGGATGCTGGACACCGGTGATGGCGTATTGATACTCACTGATATCTATGGCGCAACGCCATCAAATATCGCACACCGTCTGTGCCAGTCCGGGCATGTTGAAGCGGTGGCCGGTGTCAACTTGCCCATGCTGTTGCGGGTGGCCTGTGGCCCTGACATACCGCTGAATGAAATGGCGCAGAGGGCACTGCATGGCGGCCGTGAATGTATTGTTGCCATGCACGCCGATGCGGAGGGAAACCTTGCTGACCACTAGCATTTAATTGTTCCCATCGGTACTGCACGATTTACACGAAGTCATTAGAGGTATCCGGATGTTGAAACAGGATGTACTAATCATTAACAAACTTGGATTGCACGCGCGCGCTTCTGCAAAACTGACCCAGCTTGCTTCGCAATTTCCCTGTGAAGTCTGGCTGTCACGCAATACGCGCCGTATCAATGCGAAAAGTATTATGGGTGTGATGATGCTGGCCGCAGCCAAGGGCAGCACTGTCAGCATAGAAACTAACGGCGAGCAGGAGCAACAAGCGATGGATGCGATTGTGGCATTGATTAACGATTATTTTGGTGAAGGCGAATGAGCTTCACCTTACATGGACTGCCTGTCTCCAGCGGCATAGCGATAGGCCATGCACACCTGGTTTCGCATACATCGCTGGAAGTGTCGCACTATATTCTGCCTAAAAACAGCTTGCAGGATGAGGTCGACCGCCTGGATGCTGCGCTGGATAAAACGCGTGCGGAATTGACTTCACTACATGAACACAGGCCGCAATACGCGGCGGCCGAGTTCGATGCTTTTATTGATTTACATTTGATGATTTTGAGTGACGAGCACATCAGTCAGGCTGCACGGGAAATGATACTCAGTGAGCAATGCAATGCGGAGTGGGCGCTCAAGGTGCAGATGGATAGCCTGGTCATGCAATTTGAGGCGTTTGAAGACAGTTATCTGCGTGAGCGCTCAACCGATGTGGTGCAGGTCGTCGAACGCATTCTTAAAACCATGGGAGGCCAGACTGGCCATGTACCGCCGCTAGCCAAGCATGATGTACTGCCGATTCTGGTGGCACACGATGTGAGTCCTGCCGACCTGATACAGCTTAAACCGCACCAGTTTGCCGGCATCCTCACCGATCTCGGTGGCGCCACCTCGCACACCTCGATTGTGGCACGCAGCCTGAACAAGCCCTGCGTTGTCGGCCTGCATCACGCACGCGAACTCATCAAAGACAACGACATGCTGATCGTTGACGGTGCCCAGGGTGTGGTCATCGTTAATCCCGACAAGCAGATATTGGCCGAATACAGGCTGCGCCACAGCCAGCTAGAACTGGAACGGCAAAAACTCAAACGCCTTAAAACATCCCGTGCAACGACCCTCGATGGCACCGCTGTCGAACTGCATGCCAATATCGAATTGCCGAGTGATCTGCCCGAAGTCAATGACAACGGGGCTGCCGGTATTGGCCTGTTCCGCAGCGAATTTTTATTCCTCAACCGCGACACCCTGCCGGATGAAGAGGAGCAGTTTCTTGCGTATCGCGCGGTGGCTGAAGGTATGAAAGGATTGCCTGTTACCATCCGCACCTTCGATCTCGGCGCTGACAAACAGCTCAAAGGAGCCAAACGCGTGGCCAGCAATCCTGCCCTGGGTTTGCGCGCCATCCGCCTGTGCCTGGCCGAACCGCAACTGTTTCGCACCCAGTTACGCGCACTCTTGCGCGCTTCCGCCTTCGGCAATGTAAAGATTTTAATCCCGATGCTGTCCGGCACCGCCGAAATTAACCAGACGCTGAATTTTATCGCGGCCACCAAACAGGAACTGGAAAAGGAAGACATCATCTTCGACCCCGAGGTGCAAATAGGCGGCATGATAGAAATTCCCGCTGCAGCGCTGTCACTCAACGCCTTTGTTAAAAAACTGGATTTTCTTTCCATCGGCACCAACGATTTGATTCAGTACACTCTGGCCATAGACCGCACCGACGATGAAGTCGCGCATCTGTATGACCCGCTGCACCCCGCAGTGCTGCATCTGCTGTCACACATCATCAGCGGCGCGAACAAAGCCGGTGTACCGGTCTCCGTTTGCGGTGAAATGGCCGGTGAACTGGCCTACACCCGCTTGCTTCTCGGGCTTGGTTTGCGTCAATTTTCCATGCATCCCGCGCAGTTGCTCGCGGTCAAACAACGTGTGCTTACCACCAATTTGCCCGAAATTGCCACGCTCACACAAAGGATGCAGCGCGCCAGTGACCCGATGAAAATTCGCGAATTACTGGAAAAGCTGAACGCATAATTGCGCTATGCCATTGATACTCATCAAAGCAGAAGATTTGATTATAGGGCAACCTATCCCGTGGACAGTCTACGATGCAACGGGTGAAATGATGCTGGAACCCGGCTTTGTACCCGTGTCTGCTCAGCAAATTAGCGCATTTATTGCCAGCGGAGTTAGTCGCGATCCTGATGAGCATCTCGGCCAGGCTGATACAGGTTCTTCATCTCATGCCAATCAACGCGAAGCGGGCGGCTTGATGCTGGAGCAGATCAAGTTAAACATCGGTGACTCGATACAGTTGCAGTTCCAGTCTGAATCCGATAATACCCGCAGCATCGTTACGCTGATTGGTTATCTGGCTGACCAGGGCGTCATTGTTTCTACGCCGGTGCTGGATGGCCGCATTATGCTGGTGCGCGAGGGTCAGATATTCGTAGTGCGTTTATTCAGCGGCAAGAGCGCTTACGCCTTCACTGCGGTGACCAAGCGGGTGACAAACAACCCTTTCCCGCATCTGCATTTATCCTACCCCAAAGAGGTGCGCGGTCTGGTTGTGCGCGGAAGCTCGCGTGCACGTGCCAATATTATTTGTCACGCCTCTGTTGAAGGTGGCAGCGGTTACTCATGTGTCGCCCGCGATATCAGCGTGGGCGGTGCACTGGTTGCAGCACGGGAACAAATTGCCGAAGTAGGCCAAAGGCTGTCGCTCAAGATGCGTGTCAAGGTAAACGAGACAGAGCACATGCTTGCCCTGAACTGTCAGATTCGTTCGGTTAACGCAGCACGCCCAGCAGTAGAAGAAGCCCCCGCTATATTACATGGCTTATCATTTGAAAATGTCAGCAGCCAGGACGCCCTGGTTATTTCAGCATTGCTATACCAGAATTTGGTTAACGAAAAAGAGTCCGAGGAATGAACTGGAAAAAGCAGCGCAATCCAAGGATGAAACTGCGATTTTCAGGTTTGCAACAATTTTTTTGAATGCCGTTCAATTAGCGCATGCATAATCTCTATCAGTCCGCGAATCTGAGTAGATGAAAGTGGCTCGGCAATCAACTCTTGAATTGATTTTGCGTATATAACCCACATTTGCAGTTTTATTTGCATACCTTTTTTCGTGATTTTGACAACGTTTCCTCTTCCGTCACTGTCACACTCCTGACGCTTAACCAGCCCTTCAGTTTCCAGGCGATCAATTAAGCGGGACAGATTGTGTTTGTTCAGTAAAACACGCTCCCCGATTTCAAATTGCCTAAGCCCAGTTGCCTGATCGCGCCCAAGTTCCAACAGAACGTCATACCACGCCAACGGAGGCAGCCCTGCCGCCTTAAGTGCGTTTTCAACCTGGTTTAGTAAAATCTGTTGCGAACGTATCAGCAGAATCCAGGCCGTTTCCGTTTGTTTTGACGGTAAATTTCCCATAGGCTGAATTTTAATCGTTTATGGTTGCAATTACAACTAAAATTTGCTAATCTGCAATGGTTGCAATTGCAACTATTATAAGTGGAGCAAATCTTGAAAAATATTATTACCCGTGAAACACTGAAAGACATGATTGAGTCAGGAAGAAAACAAACCATTATTGAAACGCTGCCTAGCCAATATTATGCAAGTGCACACTTGCCTGGTGCCGTCAACATCCCCCATGACAAGGTGGCGTTAGCAGCTTCTCTCCTTATTCCTGACAAGAGCGAGCGAATTATTGTGTATTGCGCCAGCATAGACTGCCAAAACTCACGTATAGCAGCTGAAACATTGAACAAACTTGGGTACAGCAATGTTTACGAATATTCTGCGGGGAAAAAAGATTGGGAAGAAGCAGGATTTCCACTTGAAATCGGTGGAGAATCAACATGAAAAATATTGATGAAAAATTTTCTCCTTATGGTGTACTTGTACTTCGTGTTGGGCTTGGAACCATGTGGTTGGCGCACGCCTTGCTGAAATTTTTTGTTTACACTATCCCTGGATTCGCCGTTTGGCTTAATTCACAAGGATTGCCCGGCTCGTTGGCCTGGCCGGTATTCATCCTGGAAACAACGGGAGGACTTGCGATTATCCTGGGTCTATACGGTCGATATGCCGCATTGTTGCTCATTCCTGTCTTGCTTGTTGCCTCATGGACACATTTTCCAAATGGCTGGTTACATACTAGCCAAGGCGGGGGATGGGAGTATCCAGTTTTTCTAGTTTTTGCTTCGCTTGCGTACGGACTGATTGGCGATGGTGTGTTTGCTGTCAGACCGCGAAGTGTTTTGTCAAAGTGAGACTGTGTAATTGATGTCAAAGCCTACATATAACTTCATCATTTCCAATGCCGTTGAATACTAGCCCTGCCTTCTTGCGCTCACCACATTGGAAACCTGATGCAGTAATGCGAGCAGCCGGCTTAACTGTTCAAGATCGGCTATTTCAATCGAGAACTGCATGTTCGCCTGATTCTGTTTGCTCAGGGTGTTCACCCGGGTCACGTTTATTTTCTCGCGCGCAAAAAGCTCACTTATATCGCGCAGCAGTCCTTGCCTGTCGTAGGCCATGACTTCAATATCCACGCTAAAGTTTGCATCCTTTTTGCCGCCCCACTGTGCGCTGAGCACCCTGTCACTGCGGTTTTCCGGCATGCGCAACATGGCGGCGCAGTCCTTGCGGTGTATCGTCACCCCTCGATCCCTTGTGACATAGCCCACTATAGGGTCAGGCGGCGCGGGCTTGCAGCATTTGGCCATCTTGGTCAGCAGGTTGCCCACGCCCTCTATCAGGATGCCGCTTGCCGAAGCAGGGCTTGAGGCGGGGCGGCTTAATACCGGTTTGATGATGGCCTCTGCCCTGGCCGGCATCGCTTCCTGGATCACGCCCACTATTTGATGGGTGCTGACATCGCCGCGCCCGATGGCGGCCAGCAGATCTTCCAGCTTGTTGAAGTTCAACCGCTGGGCGATTTTCTCCTGGTTGACGGAGGTAACACCCAGCCGGTGCAACTCGCGCTCCATTTGCGTTCTACCCTGGGACACGTTCTCTTCAAAGTGCTGGTGTTTAAACCAGTGCCGCACCTTGGCCAGTGCACGCGAGCTGTGCAGATAGCCCAGCGCCGGATTCATCCAGTCGCGGCTGGGAGTGCCCTGTTTGGCGGCAAGAATCTCCACGCGCTGACCGTTCTGCAGCTTGTAGTTCAGCGTGACGATTTTGCCGTCCACCTTGGCGCCGCGCGTGCGGTGGCCAAGGTCGGTATGCAGGGTATAGGCGAAATCAACCGGGGTAGCACCCTTGGGCAAATCGATGACCTTGCCCTGCGGCGTGAGCACGTACACCTGATCCTGAAACAATTCGCTCTTGAATTGTTCGACCATGTCACCGCTGTCGCTGACGTCCTCTTTCCACTCCAGTATCTGCCGCAGCCAGGCTATTTTTTCATCAAACTTCGCATCGGATTTTCCGCCCTCCTTGTAGCGCCAGTGCGCCGCCACCCCCAGTTCGGAGTGCTGGTGCATTTCGAAGGTGCGTATCTGCACTTCCAGGGCCAGGTTGCGCGGGCCGACCACCGCCGTATGCAAGGAGCGATAATCGTTGCTCTTGGGATGGGCGATATAGTCGTCAAACTCGCTGGGAATGGGCTGCCACAGGTTATGCACCAGGCCGAGTGCGGTATAACAGTCCTTGATATCTTCCACCAGTATGCGCACTGCACGCACATCGTAGAGCTCGCCAAAGTCGACCTGCTTGCGTTTCATCTTGTTAACGATACTGTTGATGTGCTTGGAGCGGCCGGTAACGTCCGCCTTGACGCCGGCCTGCTGCAGCTCATGTTTCAAGCGGGCAATCACTTCGGCGATATATTGCTCACGATCTACGCGACGCTCATCCAGCAGCTTGGCAACTTTCTTGTAGAGATCGGGTTCCAGATAGCGCAGGGCCAGGTCTTCCAGTTCCCACTTCACCTGCCACACACCCAGACGATTGGCCAGCGGCGCAAAAATTCCCTGTATCTCGCGCGCGATCAGCTTCTGATTTTCTGCACTGGCACCCGCCAGACTACGCATGGTCTGCGTGCGTTCGGCAAGTTTAATCAGCACCACGCGTATATCTTCCACCATCGCCAGCAGCATTTTGCGCAGGCTTTCTATTTGCCGTGCCTGTTCTTCCTTGTTTTTATCCTGTTTATGGACGTCGCTAAAATCCTGTATCTGCTCCATGCGCGACATACCCAGCACAAGATTGCAGATGTTTACACCAAATTTTTGCTTGAGCTTCTCCGCCCAGTTTTCCACATGTTCAGGCACTGCATGCAGGATGGCGGAAACGACCGTTTCAACGTCCATATTCATGCCGGCGAGAATTGCCGCCGTACCCAACGCATGTTGCAGCAGCGGCGCGGCACTTACCTCCACTTGCCCTGCATAAAACGGCGTTACGAATTCACATGCTTCACGTATAACTGTAACTTCTTCTGCGCTGAAACTTTTCGACAGCGAGTCTATCCATGCCTGTATGTTCAAGCCTTGCTGTAACGAGGTGGGAATATATTGGTGGGTAACGGAAACCATGTGGAATTATGTCACTATTCAAGATGCTTGATATACCGCTGCGCTGATTTATCTGCGGAATTGACGGGCTGTAGGGTGCGTCCCACGCACCATGGTGCGCACGGCGCACCTACGCGGAGCCTATCGCCTTACCCGGAAATTTATCCTTAGCGAGCACTCGCCATCCAAAATCTTCAAGCATTGACAGCCTGCCGCAAAATCTGGATACTTTGTCCTGTGCCGATTTGAGCTCAGCTTGCGGGGCACGTTAAATATACCAGCTAAAGCGATCCAACCCGCTCTAGCTCAAAAGCTGTGCGGGTTTACTTTTTTTCTAAAGCTTCATGGATAATTCTGTCGGCATCGTCAGCGCACAACGCGCGCAATTTGATACACCGCTCGCCACCCGCAGCGGTATCGTGCTGCCACGCTATGAGCTGATGTATGAGACCTATGGCACGCTCAATGCAGACCGATCCAATGCGGTGCTGATCTGCCATGCGCTGTCGGGCCATCATCATGTAGCGGGGTACTATGCGGATGATCCAAAAAATGTGGGATGGTGGGACACCCTTATAGGGCCGGGCAAGCCGCTGGATACGAATAAATTTTTTGTGATCGGGCTGAACAATCTGGGCGGCTGTCACGGCTCCACCGGACCCTCAAGCATTGATCCAAATACCGGCAAACCTTACGGCGCGAGCTTTCCGGTGGTTACTGTAGAAGACTGGGTGGAGTCGCAAACACGGCTGGCAGACCGCCTGGGCATACAACAATTCGCGGCAATTCTGGGCGGCAGTCTGGGCGGTATGCAGGCCATGCAGTGGTCGCTGAGCTACCCTGAGCGGGTGCGTCATGTGCTGGCTATCGCCACCGCGCCGCGCCTGACCGCCGAAAATATTGCCTTCAACGACGTGGCGCGCAATGCCATCCTGACCGACCCGGATTTTCACGGCGGAAATTTCTATGAGCACGGCGTGGTGCCCACGCGCGGTTTGCGCCTGGCGCGCATGCTGGGGCACATTACCTATCTCTCCGACGATGCGATGGCGGACAAGTTCGGCCGTTCCCTGCGCTCGGGCAAGCTTGCCTATAACTACGATATCGAATTTGAGATCGAATCCTATCTGCGCTACCAGGGCGACAAGTTCGCAGCCTATTTTGACGCCAATACCTATTTGCTGATGACCAAGGCGCTGGACTATTTTGATCCGGCTCGAGAGTTTGATGACAACCTCGACCGCGCCTTTGCCGCCGCCAAGGCGGATTTTCTGGTGCTGTCGTTTACCACCGACTGGCGCTTCTCGCCCGAAAGATCCCGCGCTATTGTCAGCGCACTGCTGCACAATCGCCGCAATGTCAGCTACGCGGAAATCACTTCGGCACATGGCCATGATTCATTCTTGATGCAGCACACCCATTACCACAATGTGATGCGCGCTTACCTCAACAACATTGCCCGCGAGTTTTCCGCATGAGTAATAACAATCACTCTTCCCCTGATCACTCTTCTTTAGCCGCCGCCCGCCCCGATTTTGCCGCCATTGCGGCGTGGATACCCGAGGGTGCCTCGGTGCTGGATCTGGGTTGCGGCGATGGCAGCCTGCTCAGCTATCTGAAGGATGCGCGCAGCATACGCGGCTATGGCGTGGAGATCAGCGACAGCAACATCGAGGCCTGCATCCTGAACGGCGTCAACGTGATCCAGAACGATCTCGAGTCCGGGCTTTCCGGCTTTGAGAATAACTCATTCGATTATGTCATCCTCTCGCAAACCCTGCAGGCCACGCGCCATACTGCGCCGCTGATGCAAGAGATGCTGCGGGTGGGACGCGAAGGCATCGTCAGCTTTCCCAACTTCGGCTACTGGAAAAATCGCCTGAATGTAATGCGCGGCAATATGCCGGTATCCGAAGATCTGCCCTACCAGTGGTACGACACCCCTAACGTGCATCTGTGCACGCTGCACGATTTCGAAACTTTCTGTTTCAACTATAAAATGCAGATTCTCGACCGCCGCGTGATGACCGGTGACAGCACCGTGCAACTGCTGCCCAACCTGCTCGGCAGTACAGCCGTGTATCGCTTCAAGCGTGCCGCCTGATTTATGAGCGTTTGGCAGCAACTGTTCACCAGGCGCATGCTGATCTGTGTCTTCACCGGCTTCAGTTCGGGCCTGCCGCTTTACCTGCTGTTTAACCTGCTGCCCGCCTGGCTGCGCAGTGAGCACGTCGATCTTAAAACCATAGGCCTGTTTGCGCTGATTCAGTTTCCCTATACCTGGAAATTTTTATGGTCGCCCTTGCTCGATCGTTATGTCGTGCCGCTGCTGGGGCGACGCCGTGGCTGGATGCTGCTGACGCAGCTTGGTTTGCTGGCGGTAATTGCCTCCATGGGTGCTTTTTCACCGCAAAGCGAACTGCACCTGATTGCCTATTTCGCCACCCTGCTGGCCTTCCTCAGTGCCACGCAGGATATCGTGCTGGATGCCTATCGGCGCGAGCTATTGGCGGATAACGAGCTCGGCATGGGCAGTGCCGTGCATGTGAACGCCTATCGCATTGCCGGGCTGGTGCCCGGCTCACTCTCGCTTATTTTGTCGGACACGCTGCCGTGGCATATGGTGTTTATTGTGACCGCTTTATTTATGCTGCCCGGTATCGCGATGACCCTGCTGGTGAAGGAACCGGTTAATAATACTGCACCCAAAACCTTGCGTGCAGCGGTGGTTGAACCTTTCCTTGAATTCATCGACCGCCAGGGCTGGCGCAGTGCGCTGATGATACTTGCCTTCCTGTTTTTCTATAAACTCGGCGATAGCATGTGTACCGCGCTGGCCACGCCTTTTTATCTGGACATGGGTTTCAGCAAGACCGATATCGGCCTGATCGCCAAAAATGCAGGGCTGTGGCCTGCGGTGATAGGCGGCATGCTGGGCGGTTTGTGGATGTTGAAGATAGGTATCAACAAGGCGCTGTGGTTATTCGGCGTGGTGCAGGTGCTCTCAATTTTCGGCTTCGCCTGGCTGGCTTCGGTTGGACATCACAGTGAAATTGCCGCGCTTGAACGGGCGCAACTCGCCCTGGTAATCAGCCTTGAAGCACTGGGGGTAGGGCTGGGTACGGTGGCATTTGTCGCCTTTATCGCCCGCTCTACGCACCCGGCCTATACCGCCACCCAGTTTGCCCTGTTCACCAGCCTGATGGCCATACCGCGCACCTTTGCCAATGCTGCCACAGGTTGGCTGGTTGAGGTCTTGGGCTGGACAGGATTTTTCCTGTTGTGCGCGCTGCTGGCAATACCGGGAATGTTGTTGCTGTTTAAAGTGGCTCCGTGGCACGAGCCTGTTAAGCGGGTCTAACCATGAATATTTCTCGTAACGCAAAACGCTTAATAGTGATCATTGCATTGAGCCTGATCGTCATCCTGGTGAGCAAATCACTGTTGAGCAGGACAGTAAAAAATTTAACTATCGCTGCAGAAAAAAAACAGCAGGCCAAAGTTGCCAAGCAAGCACCGGCATTGGCTGGGTCTGCCGCAGAAATTACAGCTGGCCTCGAATCGTCCGGCGTGCCTGCTACGACGGGTATTATGAATACGACCGTCGAATCCTCGCCTGTCGCCGTTGAAAATACTTCGACCCGACACTAGCCGGATTCCATCTCTCGCATCTTGCACGGCTGCGCTCATGACAGTTGAATATCTATTGTTACACTGCTGCGCATCAGGCAATATACGGCCTGTACCTAACCAATTATAAGATTTCGAAAATATGGAAAATGCCGTTTATGACGCCGCACTTATACAAAGGTTAGCCAATCGGCTTTACTCGCAAGCCAGGATTGTTGTGGTTAAATACACAATCATCGGTGCAACCCTGCTTTCGGCAATTTTTTATTTTGCGGCATCGCTTGGGCACAATACCGTCGATGTTTTCGCTGTGGCTCCCACCAAATCACTCGGTGTCGGCCTGTTAATCGGCGTGGTGCTGGGATTTGTACTGGGGCAAAGAAGGTCTTATCAGCTGACACTGCAATTGCAAATTGCTCTGTGCCAGTTGCAAATAGAAAAAAATACCCGCACAACCAACAAAACCAGCTAATAGCCCTATTCGTAATCAACGGTCAGCGGTGCATGATCGCTGAAGCGTTGCTCCTTATAGATGCTGGTCGTTCTCGCCGTTTCCGCAAGACCGGCTGAAGCAATATGGTAATCGATACGCCAGCCTACATCTTTTGCCCAAGCCTGGCCGCGGTTGGACCACCAGGTATAGGCTTCCAATTCAGGATGCAGTTTGCGGAACACGTCCACAAAGCCCACCTCGTCAAACAATTCCGTCAACCAGGCACGCTCTTCCGGCAGGAAACCCGAGTTTTTCTTGTTGCCACGCCAGTTTTTCAAGTCCTTTTCGGTATGGGCGATATTCCAGTCGCCGCAGATCAATACTTCACGGCCGCTCGCATGCAGCTCGCGCAGATGCGGCATAAAGGCAGCCATGAATCTGAATTTGACAGCCTGCCGCTCCTCTCCGCTCGAGCCTGACGGCAGATACAATGAAACCACGCTGAGATTGCCAAACTGAGCTTCGATATAGCGTCCTTCACTGTCAAACTCGGCTATACCCAGGCCGACGATAACCGCATCTGGCTTGCGCTTACTGTAAATACCCACACCACTATAACCCTTCTTTTCTGCATAGTGAAAATAGCCGTGGTAGCCTGACGGAGCAGACATTTCAGCTGTCATATCGGCTGCTTGCGCCTTAAGCTCCTGCATGCAGACGATGTCCGCATTTTGTTGGCTCAGCCACGGCAACAGGCCCTTATTAAAGGCTGATCGGATGCCATTCAGGTTGATTGAAATTACGCGCACAAAATATCTCCGCTGATGAATCCCGCTATTATAATGTCGTTTGTTTAATTACTCGCCCTATTGCCATGTTGTCTTTTCGCCAGGAATTTATCCGCTTCGCCATCGAACAAAAGGTCTTGTGCTTTGGAGAATTTAAAACCAAAGCAGGGCGTATATCACCCTATTTCTTCAATGCCGGACTATTTAATGATGGCTCCTCGCTCAAACAACTAACCCAGTTTTATGCACGGGCAATTACCGCTTCCAATATTCAGTTTGACATGATCTTTGGCCCGGCATACAAAGGCATACCGCTCGCTGCGGGTACGGCTATCGCGCTGTCCGATATGAACCGAAATGTGCCCTATTGCTTTAACCGCAAAGAAGCCAAGGACCACGGTGAAGGCGGCAACACTGTCGGTGCAAAATTGCAGGGCAAGGTATTGATTATTGACGATGTCATTTCCGCAGGCACATCGGCACGGGAATCCATCGGGTTAATCCGTGCAGCGGGTGCTACGCCTGCGGCGATGGTGATTGCCTTGGACCGTATGGAGCTGGGTCAAACACCGCGGGAGCAGGGGGGTATTTCTGCAGTTCAGGAAGTTCAACGTAATTACAGCATTCCGGTTATCGCTATTGCTACTCTGGATGATTTACTCGAATATTTGCAGGGCAATCAGGAAGTAGGGCAACATCTTAAAGCAGTACAGGCTTATCGCGGGCAATATGGGGTGAAAAATGCTTAAATCGAAAATGTTGGGTGCAGGTTTTATGTTGGCTGTCGCGTTTTCTGTAAGCGCCCAAGCCAAGCTGTACAAATGGGTGGACGATAAAGGCACCACTTATTACGGTGAAGTGATTCCCCCGGAGTACGCAAATAAGGAAAGAGACACTCTTAAAAAATCAGGCATGCTGGAAAAGCGCCCTGAGAAAATAGATCCGGCGGCGGTACGCGCCAAAGTTGAGGCAGAGTTGCAAAAGAAAACGGATAACCAGGCGGCGGTAGAACAGCAACGGCGCGACAGCGCACTGCTAAATACTTACAGCAATGAAAAGGAAATAGATATGGCGCTGGATCGGAGTCTGGTGCTGATTAACGCGCGTATTGAAAGCAACCAGATGCTGTTAAAATCTTCGCAAAACACCCTGGAAGAGAACAAAAAGGAAGTTGAAAACCGCACCAAGACAGGAAGAAAAATTCCCCAATCACTGTCAAATGACCTCACGCAGTCCGAGGCTAGGGTCGCGAAATTTCAAGCAGAACTCAGCAAAAGCGAAGAAGAGTTAATCGCCGTGAAGACGCGCTTTGAAAACGAAAAGGCGTTATACCGCAAACTGAAAGGCGGCTCGCCCAAATAGCGCCATCGCCCCGCTTACTGTTGCAGTACCCGCCGCTTAATTCAACTGTCTGTTCAATCCGCCATTAATCGGCGCAATGCTTCATGGTATTTATCCGAGGTTTTTTGCAGTACGTCAGCGGGTACCTGCGGGGCAGGTGGCTGTTTGTTCCACCCCGATGCCTCCAGCCAGTCACGCACAAACTGCTTGTCAAAACTGGGCGGATTGCTGCCCACGCGATAGTCTTCAGCGGGCCAAAAACGCGAGGAATCCGGTGTTAGTGCCTCGTCTATCAAATACATCTTGCCCGCATTATCCACACCAAATTCAAACTTTGTATCGGCGATGATAATGCCTTTAGTGGCAGCATATTCTGCTGCCTGGCTATATAGCGCCAGGGAGGCTGTGCGCACCTCGCTGGCACGCGCTTCACCCATCAACCTGACTACCTGTTCGAATGAAATATTCTCGTCGTGTTCGCCTGCCGCCGCCTTGGTTGAAGGGGTAAACAGGGGCTGCGGCAATTGCTGCGCTTCCTGCAAACCGGCTGGAAGCTTGATCCCGCATACTGAACCGCTTTTTTTATACTCTTTCCAGCCTGAGCCCACCAGATAACCGCGCACGATCGCCTCTATCGGGAGCGGCTTCAGGCGCTTGACGACAAATGCACGGCCCTTGATTTGGGCGCGGTCTGCATCTGTTTTCACCACATCTTCGGGTGCAATGCCGGACAAATGATTCGGAATAATGTGCCCCAGCTTGCCAAACCAGAAGTTTGACAGTGTCGTCAACACCTGACCCTTGCCTGGAACCGGATTGGGCAAAATGACATCAAAAGCGGACAAACGATCCGATTGCACAATCAGCAAGTGCTGCTCGTCGACCGCATAAAGATCACGTACCTTGCCGCGATGCAGCAACGGTAAACTGCCTAGATTGGATTCATGTAATGCGGACATTTGAGCTCTTTCATTTGGCTGGAATTGAATCAGGCACCTCTAAAAACCAACAATACCGCTTGCTGGCATTGGGTTTTTAGAGATGCCCGAAGACTTTGCGGTGACTGTATATCCACCCTGGTTCTTTACATCTCTTTGTGATATCGAACTACACGCTCAACTTCATTTTTAGAGCCAAGAATCACCGGCACGCGCTGATGCAAGCCTGTAGGCTTCAATTCCATAATACGCTCACGGCCAGTCGAACACACTCCTCCTGCCTGCTCAACGATGTACGACATAGGGTTTGCCTCATACAAAATACGCAGTTTGCCCGCCTTGCCGGCTTCTTTGGTATCAAAGGGATACATGAAGATGCCACCGCGTATCAGGATGCGGTGTACTTCGGCAACCATAGACGCTACCCAGCGCATGTTGAAATTCTTCTCGCGACCACCTGCTGTCTTGCCCTTTACGCACTCATCCACGTAGCGTTGTACAGGGGCTTCCCAGTAGCGTTGATTGGATGTGTTGATGGCAAATTCCTGTGTATCTTCAGGGATGCTCATTTTTGGATGCGTCAACATGAATTCGCCGATGTCGTTATCCAGAGTGAAGCCATTCACACCATGACCAGTAGTGATGACCAGCATGGTGGATGGGCCATAAAGGGCATAACCTGCACACACCTGTTTTGTACCCGGTTGCAGGAAATCAGCAGCAACCGGATTAGTCACGCCTTCCGGACAGCGCAGAATAGAGAAAATAGTACCAACGGAAATGTTTACGTCTATGTTAGACGAACCATCCAATGGGTCAAAAGTAAGCAAATATTTACCGCGTGGATACTGTGCAGGAATTGAATAAATATCATCCATTTCTTCCGAAGCCATCGCAGCCAGGTGGCCACTCCACTCATTTGCCGCGATGAAGAGATCATTGGTGATTACATCGAGTTTCTTCTGTGTTTCGCCCTGGATATTTTCGCTGCCGGCGCTGCCCAATACACCAATTAGTGCGCCTTTGTTTACACTATGTGCAATTTGCTTGCATGCCATGATGATGTCACTCAGCAAGCCGGTAAACTCGCCTGTTGCACCCGGAGCATGTCGCTGTTCTTCGATAATAAATTGCACTAAATTCTTACTCATCTTGCTTTTCCTTTTAAATTTAACTTCTCAACCGTGCGATTTTACCCGTTTTCACGTTTGCGCTCTATTTTTGTATTGCCGCTTTAGTTAACACTTTGAAAATATTAAAACAAAAGGAGGCGGTCCGGGGACCGCCTCCTTTTAACTTACTTAAAGCGACTTACTTAACTACAGCTTTAAGTTCGCCCTTGATATATCTCATTGCCATGTCATCGAGTGATATTGGCTTGATTTTTGATGCCTGACCAGCGGAGCCGAATGCTTCGTAACGTGCTTTACAAATTTCTTTCATGGCGACAGTGGTAGCGGCCAAGAATTTACGCGGATCGAAGTCTTTAGGATTATTTGCCAAATGACGACGTGTTGCGCCTGTTGAAGCCATGCGCAAATCAGTATCGATATTGATCTTGCGTACGCCGTGCTTAATACCTTCAACGATTTCAGATACGGGTACGCCATATGTCTGGCCCATATCGCCACCATACTGGTCAATGATCTTCAACCACTCTTGCGGTACTGATGATGAACCATGCATAACCAGGTGAGTGTTTGGTATGCGCGCATGAATTTCTTTAATGCGGCTGATCGCCAAAACATCACCTGTAGGCGGGCGTGTAAATTTGTACGCGCCATGTGAAGTTCCGATTGCAATTGCCAAAGCGTCCACACCCGTACGCTTAACGAAATCGGCAGCCTCTTCAGGGTCTGTCAGCAGCTGTGAATGATCCAGTTTACCTTCAGCGCCTTGTCCGTCTTCTTGCTCGCCCATACCCGTTTCCAAGGAACCCAAACATCCTAGCTCGCCTTCTACAGACACACCAACAGCGTGTGACATTTCAACAACTTTACGTGAAACTTCAACGTTGTATTCGTAGGATGATGGTGTCTTTGCATCTTCAAGCAGGGAGCCGTCCATCATAACGCTGGAGAAACCTGAACGAATTGCATTGATACAAACCGCTGGTGAAGCGCCGTGATCCTGGTGCATAACAACAGGGATATGTGGGTACATTTCAACCGCTGCCAGGATTAAATGGCGCAGGAATGGTTCACCGGCATATTTACGTGCACCGGCAGAGCCTTGCATGATCACGGGGCTGTTGCATGCATCTGCTGCTTCCATAATCGCCTTAACCTGCTCCAGGTTATTGACGTTAAAGGCAGGCAGACCGTAAGAGTTTTCTGCCGCATGATCTAATAATTGACGCAATGATACGAGAGCCATTTTCTTCTCCTAACTAATTAAATAATTCAATAAATTTGCGAGTAATCGTAAAGTTTAATGCGAGAGTGTACGATTAAACCGTATCGCGATTCAACCCTTTAGCCCTTGCGGTGATCACCAATACGAACAATTTTCATGGTATTGGTGTGTCCAGCCTTTCCTATTGCTTCTCCAATGGTCATCACTATCATTTCCCCGTCTTCAACAAGACCCAGGCGTATTAACTCATTTTCAGCTGCAAGTAATACTTCCGAAGGAAATTTGGACTCAATATTAAATGCGATAGGGTGTACACCACTGAACAGTGTCACCTTACTTAAAGTAGATTCTGTCGGTGTCAGGGCAAAGATAGGCACACCAGCATTCATCCGCGACATCCACAGAGTGGTTGAGCCGGACTGTGTTAGTGCCACGATCGCTTTAACCTTGAAATGCGAAGCGGCATACAGTGCAGCCATGGCAATAGATTGATCGATGCGATTAAATTTACTATGCGTCAATCTTCTATCTGTATCGCTTTCTTCAATTTCCTTTTCAGCCTGCATACAGATACGAACCATAGCCTGTATGGTTTCAACCGGATAGTCGCCCACCGCTGTTTCGGCTGACAACATAACTGCATCCGTTCCATCCAGTACCGCATTTGCCACGTCGGATACTTCGGCTCGTGTCGGTATCGGATTGGTAATCATGGACTCCATCATTTGTGTTGCAGTAATCACCAGCTTGTTGCGAGTACGCGCCATTTTAATCATGCGCTTCTGCAAACCAGGTACTGCTGCATCGCCGACTTCTACAGACAAATCGCCTCGCGCCACCATAATGGCATCCGATGCATCGATAATTTCCCCAAGTACCGGAATAGCTTCAGCACGTTCAATCTTGGCCATGAGCAGGCTTTTCCCACCGGCAGCATGCATCAATTCGCGTGCCAGCTTCATATCCGCCGCTGAACGCGGGAAAGAAACCGCCAGATAATCTGCCTTGATCAATGCCGCTGTCTTAATGTCTTCTTTGTCCTTATCGGTCAATGCAGGGGCAGTCAGACCCCCACCTTTACGATTAATGCCTTTGTTGTTGGACAAGGCGCCACCACGCACCACCTTGCAGATAATTTGACTGCCCTTAACTTCAGTTACATGAAATTCGAGCATGCCATCATTCAGTAACAAGACGGTTCCGCTGCTTACATCTTTTGGCAGTTCTTTGTAATCCAGACCGACACGCTCCTGATTGCCCAGTGCTGTCCATTCGGCGTCCAGAATAAAAGTGTCACCTGGGTTCAGAATTATTTTATCGTTCTCAAATTTGCTGACGCGAATCTTCGGGCCTTGCAGATCGGCCAGTATCCCTACTGTACGGCCGCACGCCGCTGCTGCTGCACGCACTCTGTTGGCGCGCGCCACGTGGTCTTCTGCCTTGCCATGCGAAAAATTCATGCGCACTACGTCTACACCCGCACGAATCAGGGCTTCCAGGGCTTTTTGAGTATCTGAAGCGGGGCCCAATGTTGCAACAATTTTTGTTCTACGTAACATGATTTATTTTTTATTTTTAATAATTTGTTTTCCCGCTGCGTCTGCCGCGGGAGGGGGTTACTTGCCTGCTGCGCGCTGCTCCAGAATTTCAACCGCTGGCAATTTCTTGCCTTCGAGAAACTCCAGGAAAGCTCCGCCTGCTGTGGAGATGTAAGATACTTTGTCGAAAATGCCATACTTTTGTATCGCGGCTATCGTGTCGCCACCACCGGCCAGGGTAAAGGCCTTGGTTTCAGCAATAGCCATGGCAATTTTCTTGGTGCCTTCGCCAAATTGATCAAATTCAAAAACGCCTACTGGACCGTTCCAAACCACTGTTCCAGCCTTCATGATGATGTCGACGATGTCCTGTGCTGATTTAGGACCAATATCAAAAATCATCTCGTCTTCAGCCACAACATTGGCTGATTTTAATACCGCAGGCGTGTTTTCATTACCAGGCAGGAACGGCGCTTCCTTTCCAACCACAACATCCGTCGCGATTGGAATGCTTGCACCACGTGCCTTCATTTTGGCCAGCAACGCCTGTGCGGTTGGAACCAGATCATTTTCACACAGCGACTTACCGACTGGATGTCCCGTAGCTTTCAGGAATGTATTCGCGATACCGCCACCGACAACCATTTGATCCACTTTTTCCGACAGGCTTTCCAGCACGGTCAGTTTTGTAGATACTTTTGAGCCGCCCACGATCGCAACCATAGGACGCGCCGGCTTGAGCAGGGCTTTGGTCAGTGCGTCCAGCTCTTCCGTCAGCAATACGCCTGCGGCAGCAATTGGAGCAAATTTAGCCACACCGTGGGTAGAAGCTTCTGCACGGTGTGCTGTACCGAACGCATCCATCACAAATACATCGCACAATGCTGCATATTTTTTGGATGTTTCGTCAGCGCTCTTTTTTTCGCCCTTGTTGAAACGGCAATTTTCAAGTAACACCAATTCGCCATTCGCAACTTCAAAGCCGCCGTCTACCCAGTCCTTGATCAAGCGAACAGGCTTGCCCAATTTTGCAGCAATGACATCTGCAACCGGTTTCAGTGAGTTTTCTTCTGAGTAAACGCCTTCTTCCGGGCGACCCAGATGGGAAGTAACCATGACGCGCGCGCCAGCCTTCAGCGCAAAATTGATCGTGGCCATTGAAGCGGTAATACGCGCATCAGAGGTAACCTTGCCGTCTTTAACGGGCACATTGAGATCCGAACGAATCAGGACACGCTTGCCCTTGAGATCCAGATCGGTCATTTTAATAACTGACATGCTTCTATCCTTTACACAATCCAAAAAAGAGAAAAGGGCTGACTATGCGTCAGCCCTTAAACTAGCTACATTTTACTTGGCGATGTGGGCAACCATACGCATCATGTTACAGGTATAGCCGTATTCATTATCGTACCAGGCTACAACCTTGACGAAGGTAGGGTCCAGTGCGATACCGGCTTCCGCGTCAAATACGGACGGACAGGTATAACCACGGAAATCTGTGGAAACCACTTTTTCTGTTGTGTAACCCAATACGCCTTTAAGCGGACCACTTTCAGACGCTGCTTTCATGGCTTTGCAGATTTCGTCATATGTTGCGGCTTTATTCAGTTCAACGGTCAAGTCAACCACAGAGACGTCTGAAGTTGGCACACGGAATGCCATACCGGTAAGTTTCTTGTTCAACTCGGGGATAACTACCCCAACAGCCTTGGCAGCACCGGTAGAAGAAGGAATGATATTTTCCAGGATACCGCGGCCACCGCGCCAGTCTTTATTCGACGGACCGTCAACGGTTTTCTGCGTAGCAGTCGCTGCGTGCACTGTCGTCATCAGACCGCGCTTGATGCCCCACGTGTCGTTCAATACCTTGGCAACCGGAGCCAGGGCATTGGTTGTGCATGAAGCAGCAGATACGATTTTTTCACCCTTGTACGTTGCGTGGTTTACGCCGTAGACAAACATGGGGGTGTCATCTTTTGAAGGTGCCGATTGCACAACTTTCTTCGCCCCCGCATCGATGTGCGCTTGGCATGTTTCTTTGGTCAGGAAAAAGCCGGTACATTCAATAACAATATCAACACCCACTTCTTTCCAATTGAGTTTGGATGGATCGCGCTCGGCAGTCAGGCGAATTTTCTTGCCATTAACAACCAGATCTTTACCGGATACTTCAACTTTACCGTTGAAACGACCATGGACAGAATCATAGCTAAGCATATAAGCCAGGTAGTCAGGCTCAAGCAGGTCGTTGATCGCTACAACTTCGATTTCAGGAAAATCCTTGGCAGCTGCACGGAACGCCATACGGCCGATACGGCCAAAACCATTGATACCAACTTTGATTGTCATTCTAAATTTCTCCCGTTTTTTTATTTAAGAATTATCAGTTTAAACCATGAAACTTATAGGACGCTTTTCACTGTCTTGACCACATTCTCTGTAGTAAAGCCAAAATGCTTAAACAATTCAGTAGCAGGTGCAGACTCGCCGAAACAGTCCATGCCTACAACTGCGCCTTCCAATCCTACATATTTGTGCCAGAAGCCTGTTACACCGGCTTCAACAGCCACACGCTTTACACCCTTGGTCAAAACGCTGTCTTTGTAGGTTTGATCCTGGCGATCAAACAGGTTGGTACATGGCATGGATACGACACGGACATTCATACCTTCTTGAGCCAATGCTTTTTGTGCATCCATAGCCAGGCCGACTTCAGATCCTGTTGCGATAATAATCGCTTGTGGCTTGCCATTAGCAGCCTCTGACAGAACATATCCACCCTTGCGGATGTTGGCGATTTGCGTTGCGTCACGCTTCTGGAACGCCAGGTTCTGGCGGCTGAAAATCAGCGAGGAAGGGCCGGTTTTACGCTCAACAGCATTGATCCATGAAGCGGCAGATTCGACCGTATCACATGGGCGCCATACATCCATATTCGGGATATAACGCAGGGTTGTGGTTTGTTCAACTGGCTGATGGGTAGGACCATCTTCGCCCAGACCAATAGAATCGTGAGTGTAAACATAAATAACACGCTGCTTCATCAGTGCAGACATACGCAGGGCATTACGTGCATATTCCGAGAACATGAGGAATGTTCCGCCAAATGGCAGCAGACCACCGTGTAATGACATACCGTTCATGATATGAGACATACCAAACTCTCGCACACCGTAGCTAATGTAATTACCCGGCTTCTTGCCGGAAACATGCTTGGCACCCGTCCAGTTGGTCAGATTTGAACCGGTAAGATCCGCAGATCCACCGAGGAACTCAGGCAGTACTGGCTGTAGCGCATTTATCGCATTTTGCGATGCCTTGCGTGTGGCAATTGTTTCAGCTTTTTCGTTAATTTGCTTCATTACCTCTGCTGCATGAGCAGCCCAGTTTGCAGGCAAATCACCATTAGTACGACGCACAAACTCCGCTGCTTCTTCAGGGAAGGCTTTTTTGTATTCTGCAAAATTGTTATTCCACAACTTCTCAAAACCTTCGCCTTTGGTGCGCGCATCCCATGCCTGATAAACATGCTTGGGAATTTCAAACGGAGGGTAGTTCCAGCCAATGTGAGCACGGGTAGCAGCTACTTCCGCATCGCCCAATGCGGCACCATGCACATCATGGGTGCCTTCTTTGTTTGGAGAGCCTGCACCGATTACTGTCCTGCAGCAAATCATGGATGGCTTGTCAGTCACAGACTTTGCTTCTTTGATGGCAGCATCAATTGCTACGGGGTCATGTCCTTCCACATTTGCAATTACATGCCAGCCGTAAGCTTCAAAACGTTTGGGGGTGTTATCGGTAAACCAGCCGCCCACATGGCCGTCAATGGAAATATCGTTATCATCCCAGAATCCAATCAGCTTACCCAGACCCCAAGTACCTGCCAGGGCACAGGCTTCATGTGAAATCCCCTCCATCAGGCAACCGTCGCCCATAAATACATAGGTGTAATGGTTAACGATTTCATGACCTGGCTTATTGAATTCATTTGCGAGCAGCTTTTCAGCCATCGCCATTCCTACGGCGTTGGTAATACCCTGGCCCAAGGGACCGGTTGTAGTTTCAACACCCACGGTGTAACCGTATTCCGGATGTCCTGGTGTCTTTGAGTGCATTTGACGGAAGCGCTTCAGTTCGTCCATAGGCAAATCATAGCCAGTGAGGTGCAATAACGCGTAAATCAGCATAGAGCCATGGCCGTTCGATTGTACGAAACGATCACGGTCGGCCCACTTTGGATTTGCCGGATTGTGGCGTAAATGATGGTTCCACAACACCTCTGCAATTTCAGCCATACCCATAGGCGCGCCGGGGTGGCCAGAATTGGCTTTTTGCACTGCATCCATCGCCAAAGCGCGAATTGCACCAGTCGTATCGTTAAACTTTGGGGGTTTTACATTTCGCGCCACAGCCATTTTCCTGCCTCCTAAGAACTTCCCTTTACGGGTTGAATTGTATTTTCTTGCACCAATTTTTGATTATGCCGTACAGCTCGAATTTGGGCAACTACCCAAAATGAGGGTTATTCAACGTTATCAATGCTTTTTTTATGCATTTTGATACCTAATTGTTTGAGTTTACGATACAAATGCGTGCGTTCTATGCCCATATTATCTGCTACTCGCGTGACATTGCCATTTTCCTTATCCATCTGATAATTAAAATATAATTTATCAAAATGTTCCCGTGCTTCACGCAAGGACAAATCCAGTGGTAAAGAAAATTGCTGCAATGCATTATTTTCTTCCGGATTATTCAGTTCAATTATCTTCTTCTCTTGTTTACTCCCCTGCTGCATGACTGTCGCAACTGTCTTGAGTAATTTCTGCAAGGAAATCGGCTTCTCCAAAAAGTCTGCAGCACCGATTCGAGTTGCTTCCAGCGCAGTTTCTATCGTGCCATGCCCTGACATCATCACAACCGGCATGGTTAACAAGCCTTGTTCAACCCACTCCTTGAGCAAACCCAGTCCGTCAGTATCCGGCATCCATATATCAAGCAACACCAGGTCTGGAACCTTTTGTTTGCGAAACTCCCTTGCCTGTTGTGCATTTTCTGCCAAATGCACCTGATACCCCTCATCAAACAGAATTTCAGAAAGCAACTCACGAATACCTATTTCATCGTCTACCACTAGTATGTCTTTAGTCGTCATTGTCCCACCACCTCTTCTTCTGCTAACAGCGGAAAAATAATACTGATACAAGTGCCACCCCCCGCTTTATTCTCAATAATTATTGAGCCACCGTGTTCTTCTACAATTTTTTTTACTATAGGCAAACCCAGTCCTGTGCCCTTGTCTTTGCTTGTCATATACGGCTCAAATGCCCGCGCTACCATATGCTCTGGAAAGCCACTGCCATTGTCCAGCACGCTTAATTTAAGCGTGTTTTGACTATTTTCTGTACGCAGAATAATTTGCGGATGTTCCACACCTCTTAGCGCATCATGCGCATTGTGCAGAAGATTGTGTATGACTTGGCGCAATCGTGTCGCATCACCATTAATCCTTGGCTGTGCTGCATTCAATTGTAAAGTAATCGGGCTGCTGTTGGCCTCATACAGGCCCATCACCTCATTGAGCAATTGATGCATATCCAATGTCATCAGTTGTATTGCGGGGGCACGTGCATAATCGGCAAATTCCATGACCATTTTTTTCATAGCCGCTACCTGGCTAACGATGGTTTGTGTTGCCCTTTGCAATAATTTTGCATCCTCAGCGCCTAACTTTTCACTTAATTTATATTGCAAACGTTCTGCCGAAAGCTGGATGGGTGTAAGCGGATTTTTGATCTCATGTGCCAGACGACGTGCCACCTCTCCCCAGGCTGCCTGACGTTCTGCCTGCAATAGATGTGTTATATCGTCAAATACCACTACATAACCGGTTTCTTCGATTGAAGTTAATCTCGTGCCGCGCAATAACAACATCTGGTTACCATTTTTGCTCATACGCTCGATTTGGCGCTGCCATTCGTTCTCTGCAGACTCGGCAAATGCCTTTAACACCGACTCGGTAAATGGACGTAACAATTTATATTGCATACTCAGCGTTAGTAATGGCACTCCGCGCAACTCAAGCAATGACACACCCAAAATATGTTCTGCGCTGGTATTGGCTGAGCGCAGACGAAATTGCTCATCAACCACCAGCACACCTGACGATAAGTGGGTTAGTACACTTTCCAGATAGACTTTGGACTTATTGACCAGGCGTTGCTGGCGTTCGCTCAATTTTTGGGCATCCAGCAATTGTGCCGTCATTTGATTGAACAACCCAGTCAAAGCCCCCAGTTCATCACGACTTTGCACCGGGTAATTACCGCTAAAATCTCCCTGAGCCACCGCACGCGTCCCTTCGGCCAGGGCAGCAAGCGGAGAACTCAGGCGTGCGCTTAAAAAGAATGCCGCAGATACCGCGCTAAGCAGCACAATCAGCAACGACAAGGTCAGCGTTATACTGTACAGCCGCTTTAATCCCAGACGGGAAAGCGATAGCTCCTGATAGTCACGGTAAACAGATTGCACCGTTTCAGCATCAGCAGCAAGCTGACTGGACACTTGCTGAACTAATTGCAATATACGTGTTTCACCTGTTTGAGCGCTTGGCTTAACTTCTACCAGAACCCTTAGCACCAGTGTGTTATCAGGCAATGTATCAAGTACATTAAACTGGCCTTGTTTAAGAACCAGACGTAATGTTTTGCTATCAGGTGCCTCAAGCAATGATTTACTGCTTGCCGCTCTAATCAGTAATTTTCCCCTTTGATTGAACAGAGCAACATCTTGTGCCGTACCTTCATCAATCAGGCGGTGCAATGTGCCGGTATGTCGTTCAGCAGACTGTTCAGCCAGTAGTAATGCAATAAATTTTCCTTTTTTAGCCAAATCCTGCAAGTCATTTTCCAAGGAGCTGCGCCCCAGATTCAAGCCTCCTTCCAGTGCTTTTTCCACACGCACGTCAAACCACGACTCTATGCTTTTCCCCAGAAACTGTACTGATACGGCATAAACCAGCAAGCCTGGAAGTATGGCAATCAAAGAAAAAAACAGGGCAAGTCGCAAGGTCAGTTTGGCGCCAAAAATCTGCGCCTTAATCTTCTCGCGCAAATGCCAAAGCTGGTACCCTACCAGTGCGCTAAGAGACAACGCCAGCAAACCGGCTAATGCTAGCAAGGTATAATAATTGCGCGAGAAAAGATCTGTATTCGCGCTGGCACTCGACAGCAAATAGAGTATGAGCGCGCCTATGAGTCCACTGATGAGAATTATATATTTCACTGCGATGCTTTCCTTGCTTGCGCAATTTCTTCGGGCACGAGCATCCAGCTATATCCTTCAGAATCAAGCTTCCATTCATCACTCGTCAGCGCATTGACCTGTAACGGCTTGGGCAGTTGCGAGACATCCAGTCTCATTCGAGCTGAAGCAGTGTAATTTGAGTTATTTGTCAACAGCGACGCAATATATCCACTACTTTTATTTAATAACTCCGCTGGAATTGGATTGGACGATTGGTTACCCAGCGCGCGCAATGCATCATCCAGACTGGCAAAATTTTGAAACAAGGTCCCGCGTTTGATTCGATACTGCCGTGTCAGCGCACTATAGGAGAGCTTGGTCGTTTGCTCGGTTTTGGTGGCCACTTCATTGAACCAGTACCAGCGTGAGCGGGTCAACGTGAACTCACTCACAAAATTTAATGTTATTCCATGGGTGAGTGCCTGCTCGACCAAAAGCGTTAATTTGATATCGAAATTAGCGGTCAGTTGGTACCCTTCTTCTGTCAAACGAATTTCTGCCTTGCGCACAGAAATACCGTCTGCAGTCGCTGCAGACGTGCACATCAAAACAATTGCCAAGGGGGCAATCAAGCTGCGCAATAAATTATATTTTTTTGTGCAGTAGTGCATAAAAAAAACCATCATGCTGATCGTTTGGAAGAAGCTGACCTTGCCTCATACCGGGTACAGCCAGTGGTAGCTGTGTCGCATCCGGGTGATAACTTAAGAACGCGTTAATGACTTGTTGATTTTCACGTCCGAAAATGGAGCAGGTCACGTACAGTAGTTTTCCTCCCGCTTCCAGTAATGCCCACAAAGCGCTCAGGATCAACTGCTGCTGTTGCGCAAAATTTTCTATATCCGAGGGTCGACGCAGCCACTTAATGTCGGGGTGCCGACGCACCACGCCAGTGGCAGAGCACGGAACGTCGGCCAATATACGCTGATATGGTTGACCATCCCACCAGCCTGCAGGCTGCGCTGCATCTCCAGTTAGTAAGGTTGCACTGAGTTGCAAGCGCTGCATATTTTCACGTACCCGCTCCAAACGCAGCGTGTCTTTATCCAGTGCCACGAGTTGAATCTGCGCGGCTTCCAGTAAATGTGCGCTTTTACCGCCAGGCGCAGCGCATGCATCCAGCACACGCATACCATCGTGGACATCAAGAAAACGGGCAGCATATTGTGCGCCCGCATCCTGTACTGAAACGAGGCCATCCATAAATCCCGGCAATTTATCTACTGCTACCGGATGGTCCAACAGAATAGCATCGGGTTCAATAATGCTGGCTTGTATGTTATTTTGCGTTAATAAATGCAGATATTCCCCAGTCGTCGATTTTTTCTGGTTCACGCGCAATGTCATAGGTGGATGTTGGTTTCCCGCAAGCAAAATGTCTTCCGCGTGCTCTCCATATAGCGACTTGATCTCATTTATCCACCATTGCGGATAGGAGTAACGGCCCACTTCACTGCGCGCAGCCTCATCGAGCAAGGCATTTTTCTTGCGTAAAAAATTCCGCAGAATTGCATTCACCAGCCCGCTCGCAGCAGGATTGCGCTTGCGTACCGCATTTACCGCGAAATCCACCACTGCATACTGGGCCGCTTTGCTATATTGCAATTGGTAGAGCGCGACCAGCAGAAGATAGCGTATCTGTGTATCTTGAATGGGCTTGCTGAGAAGAGCGTCCAGCACCTTATCCAGCTGTCCATAGAAACGCAGGGTACCATAACTTAAATCCTGCAATGCTCCGCGCTGCTGAGAGCTGAGTTCGGGAAGAGTACTCATCACCTCGCTCAAAACCTGATTGAGATTTCGCCCACTCATTACTTGGCTTATGACTAATACTGCTGCTTGCTGTACACTGTCCATCTCAGATTGTAGTGAAGCGGTCGCCGACATTGACCGTATAACCTTGCACAAACTGGCTGGCTGGAAGAGCCTTGCTGTTTGGCTTTTGTAACACCTCTAAACACAAGGCTCCCTGTCCGCACGCCACCACTATTCCTTGCTTATTTACGTCTATCACCATACCCGCTTCGCCGTGTCCCTCCAATGATACGCTTGCCTGCCAAATTTTAATTGTCGTGCCACGCAATGAAGAGTGTGCAGCAGGGGCGGGATTGTATGCTCGGATCGCGCGCTGCAATTGCGTTGCACTTTGTGTCCAGTCTAGCAGGGACTCCGCTTTGCTTATCTTGGCTGCATAGGTTGCTTGCGCCGTATCCTGTAGCACCCCCGTCAAACTACCCTGATCCACTTTGTCCAGTGCTACTATTATTGCCTGCGCACCCAAAATCGCGAGCTTGTCATGCAAGGTTTGTGCTGTGTCGCGTACTGTGATCGGGCAAATTTTTTTTATAAGCATGGCTCCAGTATCCAGCCCCTCATCCATTTGCATAATCGTAATACCGGTCTCTTCATCGCCAGCCAGGATCGCACGTTGAATTGGCGCTGCACCACGCCAGCGCGGCAGTAAGGAGGCATGAATATTCAGGCAGCCCAAGCGTGGCATTTGCAACACAGTTAGCGGCAATATCAAGCCGTAGGCGGCCACCACCATTACATCCGCCTGAAATGATTCAAGCTGAATTTGCGCCTCGGAATTTTTCAATGTAAGCGGCTGCAACACAGGTATATCATGCAGCAATGCCAACTGCTTGACCGGACTGGGTGCAAGCTTCATCCCCCGTCCGGCTGGTCGGTCTGGCTGGGTTAAAACAGCAACAACCTCATATTTGCTAGCCAATAGCTTCTCAAGCGCATTGGCGGCAAAATGCGGTGTACCCGCAAAGATTATTTTCAATATATTTTCCGCTTACATCGTTTCGCGCATGCGTTTTTTCAATTTTGCACGGATACGCGTTTGTTTTAAAGTAGACAGATATTCCACAAATACTTTGCCTAGCAGATGATCCATTTCATGTTGTATACATACTGCCAATAATCCCGATGCCTCCAGGGTAAATGCCTCTCCCTTTGCATTCTGCGCTCGCACCGTAATGTGCTCTGCACGCCTGACCTTGTCATATATTCCGGGAACAGACAGGCAGCCTTCCTCGCAATCACTCTCCCCGCTCATGCTGATAATTTCAGGATTGATAAATACCAATAAGTTGTTATTTGTTTCAGATGTGTCCACTATAATAATGCGTTGATGCATATCGACCTGAGTTGCCGCGAGACCGATCCCTGGTGCGGCGTACATCGTATCGGCCATATCCCGAATCAATTTACGTGTGCTGTCTGTGACTGCATTTACTTTTGCTGCGACTTTATGCAGACGCTCATCAGGGTACTGAAGAATTTTGAGGATTGCCATAATAGCTTGCTAATTTAAGAGACTAGATGCAAAATTTAATAAGTTGTGCGAACACCGCACTGTACTTCATTACTTTAGCTGAGGGTTTTCATGCGCAAGATTATATCGTTGATTTGCATTCTTTTGCCTATTCTTACCTATACGGGGGAACTGGCCTATGCCGATGAACTAGTCGTCCGTGAAAATGCGCCTGATCGTTATGTTGTTGTTAAAGGCGACACATTATGGGATATTTCCAATAAATTTTTCAAGGATCCATGGAAGTGGCCGCAAATCTGGGGGTTAAATAAAGACACGATTAAAGATCCGCACTGGATCTATCCTGGTAATGTGATCGTTCTCGATCCTGCTACCAAAACATTGCATTTCGGCGAACTGCCCAAAGCACCAGAATCTTCTGCAAATGAAGTTGCCCTGGTTCCTGATTTGCCTTCAAACGCTGGAACTGTAGCAGGGACTGCTCCTGCCGATACTGTCGCATTTGACTCGAAAATTCAAAAATTGCAACCCAAAATTCGTGTTACGGATGGTGAACATGATGCCATCGCCAGCATACCCGCAAGTATTATTGGAGCCTTTCTCAGCAAGCCACTGGTCATTGAAAATGAAGCTATGGAGGGAGCTCCAACCTTAATTGGATCTATCGAGCAGCGAGCGCTGCTGAGTTATGGCGATACTGCTTTTGCTGTTGACCTTCCTGATGACAAGGGCCAACTGTGGCAACTTTATCGCCCTGGCAAGGCCCTCATAGATCCTGACACGGACGATATATTGGGCTATGAAGCGACCTATCTTGGTGATGCAAGCGTACAAAAATTTGATAAAGTATCTACTTTAAAGATTACAAAATCCGTTCTGGATATTGTAATAGGTGATAATTTCATTCAGTCATCTGTCCAACTGCCCAACAACTACATTCCCCGCTCACCAAGCAGTAAGATAAGAGCCAGGATCATTTCTATCTATGGGGGCGTTGATCAGGCCGGGCAAAATTCAATCGTCACCCTTAACAAGGGCAAACGCGACGGTCTTGAAAATGGTCATGTCCTTGCTTTATACAAAGAAAGTGAATCCTCTAAATATAAGGGAGAAACATATGCCTTGCCTGCAGTTCGCATTGGATTAGTTTTTGTTTTTCGCACCTTCGACAAAGTTTCTTACGCTCTGGTCATGCAAGTACAACGCTCCGTTCAATTGCTTGATAGCGTAGAAACCCCTTGATTTCATGCCCTTAGACGCGGAACTGGCATCATGGCTCTCCTTGAGCCAAGTTCCTGGCCTTGGTAATGAAAGTTTGCGTCGGCTTTTACAAGCCTTCGGCTCACCAACTGCAATTCTGAACACTTCATCTGCCGCGTTAAAACAGCACGTCAGACCAGCTGTTGCGAACGCAATTTTAAAAGACGCCGATGAAAATGCTTTTGAATCAGTATCGATATGGCTGGAGGACTCGCTTAACCACATTGTGACCCTGGCTGATGTTGACTACCCGCAGTCGCTACTTAATATTCCTGATCCTCCCCTCATTCTTTACATTAAAGGCCGACTCGACTTACTCAATCATGCTTCATTCGCCGTAGTGGGTAGCCGAAACGCCACCACCCAGGGTATACGCAATGCAGAATCTTTTGCTCTGGCTGTTAGCGAAGCTGATTTGTGTATAGTAAGCGGTATGGCACATGGCATTGATACCGCTGCACACATAGGTGGGCTCGCTGGCAGAGGCTCCAGTATTGCGGTTGTAGGTACCGGACTGGACAAGGTTTATCCGGCTGCCAACCGCGATTTGGCCCATCAACTGGCCCTTAAGGGTGCCATGATCTCCGAATTCCCATTGGGCACACCCCCGTTGGCGCACAATTTTCCACGACGCAATCGCATCATTAGCGGCTTAAGCCTGGGTTGTCTGGTTGTCGAGGCATCTTTGCAAAGCGGTTCTCTCATTACCGCACGCATTGCGCTAGAACAGGGGAGGGAGGTATTCGCTATCCCCGGGTCTATTCATATGCCTCAAGTCAAAGGTTGCCATGCTCTTATCAAGCAGGGTGCCAAGCTAGTCGAAAATCCGCGTGACATACTGGATGACTTGGGTTGGTACTCGGCAACGGCCAATACAAGTTCCGGCAAGCAGGCAGCACATCCAATATTCGTCCATTTGGGCTACGATCCGCTGGATATAGACAGCTTAAGCCAGCTTAGCGGCTTGACGATTGAGGCGCTATCCGCCATCCTATTGCAACTCGAGCTTGATGGGCAGGTTACGACCTTGGCTGGAGGCATGTATCAACGAATAGTTTAAAGGCTCCCTTTTAACAATGTTTATTTTGAGGCGCCATGTTTGACATCCTGATGTTTTTGTTTGAAAGTTATTTTAATGCGGGCAGTTATCCTGACCCCGATAAATTGTCCATTAAATTGAGTGCAGCCGGTTTTGAGGATGACGATATAAACCGCGCACTTACCTGGCTATCCGGCCTTAATCAGTTAACACAATCAGATTATCCCGCCTGTATCAATCAAAGTGGCTTGCGCAGTTTTGCGCAACTTGAGGTTCAATGCATTAGCCCGGAAAGTTTGCACTTTATTTCCTTCTGGGAACACAACAAACTGATAACGCCGGTAGAACGCGAAATGATTATTGACCGCGCTGTAGCATTTGGCCGCGATGGTTTAACCTTGGACCGTGTCAAACTCATCGCGCTAATGGTGCTTTGGAGTCAACATGAGGAATTAGACCCGTTGCTAGTCGAAGACCTGCTTACTCCGGCTAATTCAGCCCAACTACACTAACTTGCCCGGCGGATCGTTACAAATGGCATCTAATCTTCTCATCGTCGAATCACCGGCCAAGGCCAAGACGCTCAAAAAATATCTAGGCAATGATTTCGAGGTGCTCGCCACTTTTGGTCATGTACGCGATTTAATTCCTAAAACAGGTGCTATTGATACTGAAAATAATTTTGCTATGCAGTATGAAACAATTGCCCGCAATAGCAAACATGTGGATGCCATTGCTAAAGCCGCAGCCGCAGCCGACCATATATATCTGGCGACCGACCCGGACAGGGAGGGTGAGGCTATAGCATGGCATGTTGCTGAACTGCTAAAAGCAAAACGTAATCTCAAAAATAAACCTATGCAAAGAGTGGCATTCTATGAAATCACCCAGAATGCGGTACTTGAAGCAGTTGCCAATCCCAGGGAAATAGCGATCCCCCTGGTGAATGCGCAGCAGGCACGGCGTGCGTTGGATTATCTGGTTGGATTCAACCTGTCGCCCTTGTTGTGGCGAAAAATCCGTCCCGGTTTATCCGCGGGTCGCGTGCAGAGTCCCGCTTTACGCCTGATCGTAGAACGCGAGCTGGAAATCGAAGCGTTTCGTTCTCAAGAGTATTGGTCTGTTCATCTTGAGAGCCAAAAGAACAAGCTGCCTTTTGGTGCGAAATTATTTCAGTATCAGGGCAAAAAACTGGAACAGCTGAGTATTGCTGGTGAAGCTGAATATCAAAAAATCTACGACAACCTGAATGCGGCCAAATTACCCCCTCGCGTGGTACGTGTGGATAAAAAGGGCAAACAGCGTTATGCCGCAGCCCCTTTTACCACCTCCACTTTGCAACAAGAAGGTGTGCGCAAGCTGGGGATGTCGGCTGATCGTGTGATGCGCATCGCACAACAGCTTTATGAAGGTATTGACATTGGTGGACAGACTACAGGCCTGATCAGTTATATGCGTACTGACTCGGTTAATTTGGCACAAGATGCAATAGCGGAAATTCGTGGCTACATCAATTCAAATTTTTCTGCCGAATATTTGCCACGCACTGTGCCGGTGTATAAAAGCAAGGCCAAAAACGCCCAGGAAGCACATGAAGCAATTCGTCCAACATCAATTGCACGTTCCCCTGACAGCATACGTGATGCTTTAACCGTCGATCAGGCGCGTCTCTACGAGATGATCTGGAAACGAACTTTAGCCAGCCAGATGACTCCTGCGCGTTTTGACACCGTCAGTGTGGATATTCGCCTGGGTGGGGATGACACCTTGTTCCGTGCCAGTGGTCAAACGCTTGTTTTCCCTGGCTTTATTGCGGTGTATCAGGAAGACACCGACGACAGTACTGAGGAGGAGGGCGGAAAACTCCCTCCACTGGAGGAAGGGGACGTTTTACCCCTGGATAAACTTTTCGGTGAACAACACTTTACCCAGCCACCGCCACGTTTTACTGAAGCCAGTCTGGTCAAAACCCTGGAAGAACACGGTATCGGACGTCCTTCGACATATGCAAGCATTATTTCTACCCTGCAAGCACGTGAATACGCATTGCTGGATAAAAAACGCTTCACTCCAACCGACGTTGGCCGAGTTGTTAATCGCTTTCTGTCCGAACATTTTACGCGCTATGTTGATTACGGATTTACCGCACAGATGGAAGATGAGCTGGACGAAATATCCGAAGGCAAGCGCGACTGGATCCCCGTATTAAAAGCATTCTGGGTTGATTTTGACAAATTAGTTCAAGAAAAGAAGAATATCGAACGCAAAGATGTCACTCAGGAATTGATGGATGAAGCCTGCCCCAAGTGTGGCAAACCTTTAGCCACGCGTCTCGGTAAACGCGGCAGCTTTGTAGGCTGTACTGCTTATCCAGAATGTGATTATACTCGTAGCACTTCCGGCGAAATAGATCCCGCCGATGCACGCAGAGAGCTTGGAAACGATCCAATAACTAATTTACCCGTTTTATTATTACGCGGACCCTATGGCTATTACGTTCAACTAGGTGAAGTTGTAGAAGGTGAAAAGAAAAAACCCAGACGCATGTCCTGGCCTAAAGAAGTCCTTCCCGAAAATGCGGATCTTTCTGCGGCGTTAAAATTATTGGAATTACCCAAAGAACTTGGCATTCATCCGGATTCTGGAAAAAAAGTAATTGTAAATATCGGTCGCTTTGGTCCCTACGTAGGCCACGATGGAAAATTTAAATCAATTCCCAAAACTGAAAGTGTATTTACCATAGAGTTGGATCGCGCCGTCGCTTTACTGGCTGAAGCAAGAACTTCAAATACGGTTTTGCGCGAGCTTGGTGTGCACCCGGAAGATAAAAAACCTATCGATGTCTGCAATGGCCGCTATGGGCCTTATGTGCGACACGGCAAAGTGAATGCTACCCTGACCAAGGATGTCTCGCCCGATGAAGTAACTTTGGAAGAAGCACTATCCTTACTTGCTGCCCGCGTTGCAAAGGGACCCGTTGTGAGCAAGAAGAAGGTGGTAGCGAAACAGACAACCGCGGCAGCAAAAGAACCGGCCGTAAAAAAGACATCAACCGTTAAGAAGCCGCCCGCAACCAAAAAAATATCTGCAGTCATCAAAAAAGAGCCTGCCACGAAAAAAGTTAAGGCGATTAAGAAGAAAGCAATTACCAAGAAAAAACTATCACAATGAAAACTGCAGAATAAAGACCAAATAGTTTAGTTTCAAATTGGGTTGTGAAAGTTATTCTGCTTATACATATGAGTTGAGATCTGTTTGCTCGTATATTAAAATTCACCTTGAATACCGAAAGAAATAGGCAACACGAACGGCTCTATTCCTTCTTTTTTGTCATAGTTTGGACCATAATCGTATCCTTCAATATTTTTTCGACCGTACACGTTATTGAATTCAAGGTAGGTATTAAGTTTCCATGTATCAAAAATATAGTGTCTATCAACCCGCAAATCCAAACGGTGATAGTCCGGTAAGGTTCCTGTATTAATCCCCGCATATACCGGTATGGGTCGCACACCATCATAGGTTCCATTGGTTCCTACAACAGGCGTGTACGGCCTTCCGCTGTAATAGCTCCATTTACTGCCAACAGACCACTCGGTAGAAATTTTATAGTTTGCGACTAGGCTTGTATTAATAGGCTGGTCATATTCGAAGCGAAATGTTTCACCAGTAAGGTCATTTCTACGTTCCGATTTTGATAAGGTAAGTGCTAGCCAACCTGACAATCTGTCTGTTGCTTCTTTTTTAATCAACAATTCTGTTCCATAGGCGGATCCGCTGGCGCCGTTCACATAATTTACTGTCGGATCATTCACACCTACAACCAGATCACTAAATTTTTTATAGTACGCCTCCGCTTTCCATGACCAGTCGTCATCAAGTTTTTGACTAATACCAATAACACTATGTAGCGCACGGATATGGGCCAGTTGAGGATTTCCAAATTTTGGCGCCACCTGTTGCCCGCTCGGTATTTGATTATGCCGTCCCCATCCTGCCGTAAGCAGGGTACGCTCAGACCACTCCCACTCCACGCCTAACCGTGGTTCAGTATGGCCTGATTGAGATAATTTTCCTGGCTATGCCTTACTCCACCTACCAAGGTAAATCTTGGCACTAAACGCCATCGATCTTGTGCGGCTACATCCCAGGAAATAATATGAAATCTGTCTTCCAGCTGTACGAGGGGCGCACTACTCAGATCACATCCTGTGTTAAATTGTGTGCAGTTTGTGTTTTTAAAATTTAAATCCAATCCTACTTCGCTACTTGATGAACTGGTTGCCAGGGTCAAGTCGTGACTTTCCTTGAGTGGAATAATCATTTGCTCACGGACAAATACTGTATTGCTATCTACATAAACATTGCCTGCAGCAGCCACATTATTTACGGCTTGGCTGGTTCTGCGTCCCACGACCAATTTATTGTTTATACTTGATGGCAGTTTGGTGTCCCATACTATTGCTTGTGTAGCAGAAGAATCCTGAGCTGTTATTGTTCCTGCAAGATCAGGCTGTGTTTTGGCCAAATCCGAATCGCTTGCAACGTTTAGTTTCAGGCTGTCCGCCGCACCTGTAGCCTGCAGGGTTACACTATTATCAAAATTAACATTCCATATATATTTGCCCTGATAATCAGAGTAGTTAGGAATTTGCAATATGACACCTTTCCTCTCAACCGTGTGGATCAGAAGGTCAAAGTAGCTACGCCGTGCGGCAAAATAGAACGATTGATTACCGGAAGTGGGCCCTTCTATCAAGAAATCGGCGCCGGTTAAGCTAATATTTATCTTACCACCCAGCCTATCTGAACGAGGATTACGCAAAGATATATCCAGGATTGCACCGGTCACGTTATCATAATTTGGCGCGAATGCTGCGCTATACAGGTTAAAGGTCTCGATCAGATCACCATTAAAAACACTGATCCCACCGTAATGGAACACTTTACCCACAGGTACCGAGTCTGCGTAATAATAATTATCTCCCGGCCCAGAACCTCTGATCGCGGGGGCACTGCTAGTACCATTAGCCATCGCGATCCCGGGCAAACTCTGTATTGCTTTTAACGGATCACCTGACGATCCCGCAACTTGTCTTAACTCTTCTCCTTTAATTACATTCTTGCTAACCCGGTTTGGATTTCGTTCTGCGTTTACGACAATCTCGGGCAGCACAGTTGTGACTAGCAAATAAAATGTCAATTTGCGTGGCAGGACATCTTTTTCCAGAGTTATAACTCGTGATTCAGTTTGTTCTGCCCCTATTAATGAAGCAAACACTGTGTATTTTCCCTTTTCTGTGAATTTTAAAACAAAATTTCCATTTTCATCAGATATTGTGGTTAATGAATTAACTTCGTTTACAGACAGGATTACACCCTCAAGCGGTTTTGTTGTTCCTTTTTCCAGTACTCTACCGCTCACAATCCAGCTAACTTCTTGTGCTCTACTTGCAGACGAAAACAAAGCCATATTTATCACGCACAAGGTGATCATGATGATTTTTAACGGGCTAAGCTTATCGTGCATTATTTCAGATTAAAACGAAATGGCACCAAAACCTTTACTGCTGCTGGCTCAGTATCGATATAAGCAGGTGCAAACAGACTTTTTTTCAGAGCGTCAATGACAGCAGTATCAAAATTAATACCCGCACTTTTCACAACCCTTATATTCACAACTTTGCCCTTATCATCAATTGTTACTTCTACCAAAACGCTAGCCTGGCTACCAGCACGTTGCTCTGAACTTGGATACACTGGTTCAACCTTGCGTAAAAAACCAGGCGGACGCGTAATTTTACTTAGTGGTTGAACAGCCAATTCCGATTGAATGGACTCTTGAATATAATCAGATGATTGAAAATCATTTGTAGGTGCAGGCGTAACTTGCGGCTTTGAAGATTCTGTTGACTTAGAGCTTATTTCAATGGGAGATACCTCTACTATAGGTTCTTGCAGCTGTCGTACTGCTTTAGCCAAATTTGGTTTATAAGTCAATAGGTTGCTTGTATTTATTGGATTTTGTCCAATAAGTTCAACGGTAATTGTTTTTGCTGAATTTTTTTCTGGGTCATCGTCCGATATTTTAAACTTAACCAACATAATTAGTGCTGCGTGTAACAACAACGAAACGATTACTGGTGGGGCCCAAGTAATAATGGTTTTCATCAATAGCCCTAATCCAACTCTGTGTGAGGGATGTCTCATTGCACTTGATTAAGGCACACACCTCTATATTCTGATCTAAGTTGATCTAGAGAAATATCTATACATCAAGGTTTTGCGCACCCAGAGCATTCTGCTCTATAAATGCTCTCCGAGGCTCGACAATGTCCCCCATCAAGGTTGTGAATATTTCATCCGTTGTGATTAAGTCTTCTATGCAAACTCGCAGCAATACGCGGTTATTTACATCCATCGTAGTTTCCCACAGTTGTGACGGATTCATTTCACCCAGTCCCTTGTAACGCTGAATACCGACACCCCGTTTAGCTTCTTCAAGTAACCATTCAATTGCCTGTTTGAAATCTTTAACTGGTTTACGATGTTCGCCACGCTTAATAAATGCGTCCTGCCCCAATAGGTTGCCAACGGTTAATGCTGTTTTTTTGATTTGCTGGAAATCTCCACTACGCATAAAGTTTTGGTCTAAATAGCTAATTGATTCATTGCCATATAGCTTCTTTTCGAGACGGAGTTGATATTCTTCCGATACTGAATCAAATTCCGCTTTTATAGTTAGTTCTTTGCCACACACATTTTGCAACAGTACTGCACTTTGTTTTGCCTGTGCTTCGTTATCCAAATTCAAGTCTGACGCTTTGAGCAGTGCATGCAGTGCCTCTGGGGCTATAATTCTGGACAGGCGGTTTATTATCGCTTCTGCAAGAAAATATTCCTTTGCCATATTTTCCAGGACTTCAATTTTCATTGGGCTGGCACTAACGTCCGTGTACAACTCGGCATCAGCTAACGCAGAACTTAGCATATAACTCTTTAAAGCGTGGTCATCCTTTAAATAACGCTCGTCTTTGCCTTGTTTAACCTTATACAACGGAGGTTGCGCAATATAAATATGTCCGCGTTCAACCAACTCTGGCATCTGACGATAAAAGAAAGTGAGTAGTAAAGTCCGGATATGAGCACCATCCACGTCCGCGTCTGTCATGATAATGATGCGGTGATAACGTAACTTTTCCGGATTGTATTCTTCTTTACCGATACTTGTTCCCAGAACCGTAATCAAAGTTGCAATTTCTTGAGAGGATATCAACTTTTCAAATCGCGCTCTTTCCACATTTAAGATCTTGCCTTTTAATGGCAATATCGCCTGAAATTTGCGATCTCTTCCTTGTTTTGCTGAGCCACCTGCTGAATCACCCTCTACTAAATATAACTCTGATTTTGCCGGATCCTTTTCCTGGCAATCAGCTAGCTTACCTGGCAAACCCATACCATCCAAAACGCCTTTACGGCGGGTTATTTCCCGCGCTTTACGAGCAGCTTCTCTGGCCCGTGCTGCTTCAATTATTTTGCCGACTATTATTTTTGCATCTGCAGGTCTTTCCAATAGAAAGGACATTAATTGTTGGGAAACAATCTCTTCAACTACAGGACGAACTTCAGATGAAACCAGTTTATCTTTTGTTTGCGAAGAAAATTTTGGATCTGATAGCTTGACCGAAAGAACAGCGGTAAGCCCTTCGCGCATATCATCGCCGGTTGTTTCAACCTTCTCTTTCTTTGCCAATCCTTCAGTTTCAATGTACTGATTTAAGGTGCGGGTCATTGCAGTACGTAGCGCAGTAAGGTGAGTTCCCCCATCCCGCTGTGGAATATTATTGGTAAAGCATTGCACGGTTTCCTGATAAGAATCATTCCATTGCATTGCAATTTCAGCAGTTATCCCTTCTTTTTCTATACAGGTATAAAAAACATTCGGGTGTAGAACTGACTTACTCCGATTCATGTACTCAACAAAACCCTTCACTCCACCAGTAAAAGAGAAATTTTCAATTTTCCCATCACGTTTATCTATTAATGCGATTTTGACGCCATTATTTAAAAATGATAATTCCCTCAATCGCTTAGCTAATATATCAAAATGATACTCGACCAAATTAAAGGTTTCTTTGCTAGCTAAAAAATGGATTTCTGATCCACGCTTATCGGTGTCCCCGATTTCTTTAAGCGGAGCAATTGGATCTCCATTATGGAATTCCATAAAGTGTTTTTTACCGTTCCTGCAAATAGTCAGTTTTAACCATTCTGACAGCGCATTAACTACAGATACGCCCACACCATGCAAACCACCTGAAACCTTATACGAGTTGCTATCAAATTTTCCACCTGCATGCAAAATAGTCATAATAACTTCTGCAGCAGACCTATTTTCTTCTGCGTGAATATCCGTAGGAATACCACGCCCGTTATCTGTCACACTAATGGAGTTATCTATATGTATTGTTACATTAATTTCATTACAGTGGCCAGCTAGAGCTTCGTCAATTGCGTTATCCACTACTTCAAATACCATATGATGTAGTCCACTACCATCACTGGTGTCGCCTATATACATACCTGGGCGTTTACGTACGGCTTCAAGACCTTTGAGAACTTTAATGCTATCTGAATTATATTCACTCATATTTTTTTCCGATTTGTTTCACGTGAAACAGTAATTTTTTTAAATTCGCATTGGCATAACTACATACTTAAAATCTTCGTTACCTGGAACAGTTATCAAAATACTGCTATTTGAATCCCCAAATGAAAATGTAACTTCCTGAGTTGATGCATTGGTTAGTCCATCCAGTAAGTAATTAACGTTAAATCCTATATCAAGCGCGGGTCCATGGTATTCATTTTCGATGTCTTCTTGTGCTTCTTCTTGTTCACTATTACTACTTATTATGCGCATATTTTTTTCAGTCATGACGAAACGTACTCCTCTAAATTTTTCATTAGAAAGTATTGCAGCGCGCTGTAACGCATGAAGTATGGTTTGCCGATCCAAAGTGAGGTGATTGGTATAGTTGGGTATTACGCGATCATAATCCGGAAATTTACCATCTATTACCTTAGTTGTTAGAGTAATCTCTGAAAATGAAATTTTCACTTGTTTTTCGGCAATTTCAATCCTAATTATTTCTTCAGAATCCTGTAAAAGTTTAAATAGCTCATTCACTGTTTTTCTGGAAATAATTACTTCACGTTTTGTATGTGCAGAATCTAGTTTCGCACTTGTATAGGCAAGTCGATGACCATCTGTGGCTATTAGTTTAATTAGGTTTCCTTCAATAACTAGTAAAACTCCATTTAAATAGTATCTTATATCCTGTTGTGCCATTGCGTAATGAACAGCGCCAAGTAATTTTTTTAATAATTTTTGTTCAATCTCTATATTTGAAGAATTTTGTAATTGTTCGCTTACTTTTGGAAAATCCTGAGCTGGTAAAGTTTGAAGTGTAAATTTACTTTTTAGTACCTTTACCAATAAACGTGAATCTTGAATATCAAGCGTTATTTGACTATTATCCGGTAGTACTCTTAAAATTTCTTGTAGTTTTTTTGCTGCAACAGTAATAGATTGGCTTTCTCCTGCAATCTTGTTATCTTTGATCTCAGTTGTAATTTGTATTTCCAAATCAGTCGCTATGAAACGGATTCCCGTTTCATTTTTTTCAATAAGTACATTGGATAATATTGGTAAGGGTTGTTTTCGTTCTACTATTCCCACTACAGTTTGTAATGGCTTTAATAAAACTTCTTTACTAATCTTTTCAATAAACATTCTTTATATATCCTTAATAATAATAATAACTGTTCTTATATCTGTGTATAAGTCTATATATTTCCTATATTACATATAGTTAGTAATAAAAATATTATTGTATAAAACTATTAGAAAATGTTGTTTATTTGTGTATAACTTTTCTAACGTTATATTTTAAAGTACTTATCTACAAAATATACATATGTTGCTAGATTCTTATTAGTTTCTTAACGTTTGATTTAGTAAATTAAAATCACAGTTAAAAGCATGATCTAAATTTCTCAAACTTTCAACGGTCTTACATGCATGTAAGACCGTTGAATGATCTCTACCACCAAAAGCGTTTCCAATTTCTGGCAAACTTAACTGAGTCAGCTCTCTCGCTAAACACATTGCAACCTGTCTTGGACGTGCTATAGCCCTTGTTCTTTTCTTTGACAGTAGTTCTACCACTTTCAATCTATAGAAATCTGCAACAGTTTTTTGAATATTTTCGACGGAAACTTGTTTGTTTTGAGCTGACAATAAGTCCTTTAATGCCTCTTTGGAAGACTCAACAGTAATAGTTTCTTTATGAAACTTAGCATATGCAAGAATTCTGTTCAAAGCACCTTCTAACTCTCTAATATTAGAACGAACATGCTTTGCTATAAAAAAAGCAACATCCTCTTTTATCGGATGGTTTAAGGCTGCAGACTTACGCAACAAAATAGCTACTCGCATTTCTAAACCAGGTGGTTCTACCGCAACAGTTAATCCGCAACTAAAACGTGAAGTTAATCTAGCTTCTATACCAGATATTTCTTTCGGAAAGGTATCGCAAGTTATAACAACTTGTTTATTTGAATCAATTAATGAATTAAGTGTGTAAAAAAATTCCTGTTGAGTTCCCGGTTTGTCTGCAATAAACTGAATATCATCTATCAATAATAAATCTAGGGAGTTATAGAATTGTTTAAATTCATCAAACTTCTTTGTTTGGAACGCTCGTACAACATCTGAAATGTAATTTGTTGCGTGTACATAGCAAATTCTTGCCTGGGGACTTTCTTTTTTTATTAAATTACCGATTGATTGAATTAAATGCGTTTTACCTAAGCCCACACCACCGTAGATAAACAAGGGGTTATAAACAGTTCCTGGAAAATTTGCAACTTGCATAGCAGCTGCATGGGCTAGTTGGTTTGCCTTGCCGGTTACAAAATTTTCGAAAGCTAAATTACTGTTTAATTTGCTATGATTCCGAACGGTTTTGTGTGCTGTCAATTCATTTGTTGCTTGAACTGTTTGTTTTAATGTAGATGCTGTCTTTACATTTGAGGGTAAAACTTCTTTTTTGCCAACAATCAATTCAAATTGTGGTATGTCCAATGACAGTGATTTAGCAATTCTACTAATTTCAGATAAGAAACGATCTTGAATAACTTTTAGAATGAAAGTATTGGGAACTGTCAGCTTCAGAATATCCCCGTTCATTTCACAAACCAACGGTTTAATCCAGGAGTTAAATTGTTGTGCAGGAAGGGTTTCCTCAAAGAATTGCAGGCACGCTTCCCACAAAGAATCTTCAGACATGTCAGTAGTAAGCTTCAAAAATTTTATATTGTTCCATTCTACAGACTACTGGTAAAGTTATCCACAGTGAATAAATTCTGCTTGACAAATTGTAAGTAAAGTATTGTAATTGCAGGCTTTCGAAAACTTACTACAGGATATTTTAAAATGAAACGTACATACCAACCATCAGTCATCAAAAGAAAACGTACCCATGGATTTTTGGTTCGCATGAAAACCAAGGGCGGACGTGCAGTTATCGCTGCTCGCAGAACCAAAGGTCGTGCCCGTCTGGCTGTTTAAGTAAACTTTGAACTAGTAATTTAAGCTGTGAGTTTCGCATTTTCTTCTGATCAGCGTGTGAGACAAAGCAGGGAATTTGAACAGGCATTCCGTAATAAAGCTTATACAAACCAATGGTTTGCTATCCATTTCCTCGAAAATAAATCAGACTTTGCCAGATTAGGCATGGTGGTTAGCAAGCGAACAATGCCTAAATCAGTTCACAGAAATTTTGCCAAGCGTCTTATTCGTGAGATTTTCAGGAATAATTCTTATCAATTACCGGCAGTCGACTTTGTTGTGCGAATTAGACGTAAATTGGACAAAAATTCCTCTGTCGAAGCAAGATCGGCTTTATTACAATTAATGTTAAGTATCAAAACGATATGATCAAGTCAATATTGCTCGGAGTAATAAAGACTTATCAATATGCAATTAGTCCTTTAATGGCGCCAACCTGTCGTTTTACCCCTAGTTGTTCTCAATATGCAAATGAAGTTATCGTTAAGCATGGAATAATACGTGGTGTTTGGTTAAGTTTAAAACGTGTGTTGCGCTGCAACCCATGGAATCCTGGCGGTTACGATCCAGCCCCTTAAGTCTCTCATATAGGCGAAAACTCAATGGATTTTCAACGTGTATTCTTGTTTGTAATATTTTCTTTCTCTCTTTTCCTGTTGTGGGACGGCTGGCATAAGGAACAGAACCCACCTCCACCGGTAGTTTCGGCTGCATCCACACCGGTTGCCAGTCCATCGTTATCGTCTTTAACTATGCCTGCTTCTACCCCAACTACTGTTTCCGCCAAGCAAACTGCGGATATAGGCGAAAAAATTATCGTCTTAACCGATCTTTTTCGTGCAGAGATTAATACGGTAGGGGGTGATATTTCCCGGATAGAACTGTTAAAACACTTCGACACAGTGGATAAGGACAAGCCTTTTGTGTTGTTCGAGCATGATGAAGCCCATACCTACATGGCACAATCCGGCCTCTTAGGGCCGGGATTACCTACACATAACACCTTATTTACGGGTCTATCCAATCATTATGAGTTAACTGAGGGTAAAGACTCTGTAGAAATCCGTTTATACGCAAAAACTACGGTTGGGAATAAGGTTGCCAAAGTATTTGTATTTCATAAAAATAGCTATTTAATCGATGTAAGCTACGAGATTGATAACGTCAGCACAAATAAACTAGACGCTTCGGCTTATTTTCAGTTAATAAGGGATGATGTGGAGCCCGTCGGCGGAACCAAGTTCGTGCCTACCTATACCGGACCTGCTGTTTATACTGAAAAAGATAAGTTTCAGAAAATAGATTTTGCTAGTATTGAAAAAAATAAGGCTAGCGTACCCAAGTCTGCAGATAACGGCTGGGCAGGTATGCTACAGCACTACTTTGTCACTGCATGGATACCTAAAGGCAATGCTCCACGCGAGTTTTACGTCAAGCACCTGGAGAACAAGTTGTACTCAGTAGGATTGGTTTTACCTCTAGTCAGTATAGATCCTGGCAAATCCGGGGGAATTACTGTTCCGCTTTATGTAGGTCCGGCCAAGGGAGATTTGGATGCCATTGCACCAGGGTTGGGATTAACAGTTGATTATGGCTTTTTAACCATTATCGCTAAGCCCATTTTCTGGTTACTCACTGCAATACATGGATGGGTACACAATTGGGGGCTTGCTATCATCATTTTGACGATACTGATTAAGCTGGCATTTTTCCCCCTTTCTGCCGCCAGTTACCGTTCCATGGCTAAAATGCGCGTGGTTGCCCCCAAACTGGCTAAAATTAAAGAGCAATTCAGCGATGACCGCGAACGCTTGAACCGTGCGATGATGGATCTGTACAAGACAGAGAAAATCAATCCACTCGGTGGCTGTTTGCCTGTGTTGATACAAATACCCGTGTTTATTTCTCTGTACTGGGCAATTCTTGCCAGCGTAGAGATGCGTTATGCACCTTTTATTGGCTGGATTACCGACTTGTCTCGTCCAGATCCATATTATGTTTTGCCAGTAATTATGGGGCTAAGCATGCTGATACAAAGTAAACTGAATCCAACACCTCCGGATCCAATGCAGGCGAAGTTAATGCAAATCATGCCAATTGCCTTTAGTGTGGTTTTCTTTTTCTTCCCTGTCGGCTTGGTGTTGTACTCAGTAGTGAATAACGTGCTTTCCATTGCCCAGCAATGGTATATAACACGCAATACGGAGGCAGAAGCAAAGGGTGTTGCCAAAGTCTGACAATATTGCGGCTATTGCCACAGCCCCTGGGCGGGGCGGTATTGGGGTAGTCCGTATCTCAGGTCAAAATCTGGCCGATACTGCATTGAGTATATTTGGTGCTCTTCCCCCCGCCCGTAATGCACTCTACACTTCCTTTAAAGATGCTGGAGGAGGGGTCATTGACCAAGGCCTGGTTCTATTTTTCCCTGCACCGCACTCCTATACTGGCGAAGATGTACTAGAACTTCAGGGTCACGGTGGACCCGCTGTCTTGCAGCTAATTCTTCAGCGTTGCTTGGATTTGGGAGCTCGTCTTGCATTGCCTGGAGAGTTTACACAGCGCGCCTACCTAAATGATAAGCTGGATTTGGCTCAGGCCGAAAGTGTGGCTGATCTGATTGATGCCACAACCAGTCAGGCCGCCAGAAGTGCAATGCGGTCTTTGTTGGGCGACTTCTCCCGTGTTATACATCAACTCGTAGCTCAATTGATCGATTTGCGTATGCTGGTCGAAGCGATGCTCGATTTTCCTGAAGATGAATTGGATCTACCCGACGTCTCGCGGCGAGATGCAAAACTAGACTGTATCCGTATTGATTTGCAGAAAACTTTGGAGTTGGCACAACAGGGCAGTTTGCTGCGCGAAGGCGCGCATGTGGTCCTGATAGGCCAGCCCAACGTGGGCAAATCCAGCCTGCTTAATTGTTTGAGCGGGGAGGAAGTTGCGCTGGTCAGCGATATGCCGGGGACAACCCGTGATGTTATACGTCAATCAATCCAGTTAAATGGAGTGCCGCTACATATTATAGACACAGCGGGCTTGCGTGAAGCAGAAGATACTGTTGAGCTGATGGGAATAGCTCGTACACGCAGCACGATCCAAAAGGCTGATGCCATTTTGCTGCTGTTAGATGCCAATCATGGTTTAAGCAAAGAGGATAAAGCTATTCTAGCCGAGTTACCCTCAGGGACACCCCGACTCTATATATTTAACAAAATAGACCTTCTCAATGAGCCTCCTCGAGTGGAAATGCATGGAGTAGAAGAATATATATACCTTTCGGCCAAAACTGGAGTGGGCATAGATTTGCTGCGCCATAAATTACTTGCTCTTATAGGTTGGCACCAAGAAGCGGGTGTATTTATGGCCAGGGAAAGACACGTGCGTGCTTTGTTACAGGCACAAAAAAATCTTGATTGTGCATTATTGGAGGGTAAAAGAGCCGAGCTTTATGCCGAGGAGCTGCGATTGGCACAAGATGCGCTAAGCAATATTACCGGGGAATTTAGCTCTGACGATTTACTCGGGGAGATCTTTAGTCGATTTTGCATAGGCAAATAATGATCCAAATTGTTTCACGTGAAACAATTTGGCCTTTGCAATTCATCGTATTTCAAGTTTTGCTGTATTATGCTTGGCTACGCTGAGGAACAACAGATGAATGACCCTAAAGAATTTGATGTCATTGTGGTTGGTGGAGGCCATGCTGGAACAGAGGCTGCACTGGCTAGCGCACGCATGGGCCGCACCACACTGCTGCTAACCCATAATATAGAAACATTGGGGATGATGTCGTGCAATCCCTCAATCGGCGGGATAGGCAAGGGGCATCTGGTTAAAGAAATAGACGCGCTCGGCGGCGCAATGGCCGCCGCAACAGATGAGGCGGGTATCCAGTTCCGTATCTTAAACTCTTCCAAGGGGCCGGCAGTGCGCGCAACGCGTGCTCAGGCTGACAGGGCGCTATATAAACAGGCGATCCGAGGTCGCCTGGAAAATCAAGCAAACTTGTGGCTTTTCCAGCAGGCGGTGGATGATCTGATATTGGATGGTGATCGGGTAGCAGGTGTGGTCACTCAGCTGGGATTGCGTTTCAAAGCAAAAAGTGTGGTGCTGACAACAGGTACTTTTCTTTGCGGCTTGATACACATTGGTCTTTCCAACTATCAGGCCGGCCGTGCCGGCGACCCTCCTTCCGTTAGTTTGTCGCACCGTTTGCGTGAACTTAAATTACCGATCGCGAGGTTAAAAACCGGTACGCCGCCACGTATAGATGGACGCAGTATCGATTATTCGGTGATGCTTGAACAGCCTGGAGATACGCCAGAGCCTGTTTTTTCATTCATGGGGCGGGTGGAGCAGCATCCCAGGAAATTGCCATGCTGGATAACCCAGACGAATATAAATACGCATGAAATTATTCGCGGAGGTCTTGATCGTTCACCCTTATTTACCGGCGTGATAGAGGGAGTGGGGCCACGTTATTGCCCTTCAATTGAAGACAAAATAACACGCTTTGCGGATAAAGATTCACACCAGATATTTATAGAGCCAGAAGGATTAAGCACGCACGAGGTATATCCAAATGGTATCTCTACAAGCTTGCCTTTTGATGTGCAATTGGCATTGGTACACTCGATTAAGGGTATGGAAAATGCGCATATCACCCGGCCAGGCTACGCAATTGAGTATGATTATTTAGACCCGCGTGGGCTAAAAAAATCACTTGAGACCAAGGCGATATCAGGTCTGTATTTTGCAGGCCAAATTAATGGCACGACAGGCTATGAGGAGGCGGCAGCTCAGGGTTTGCTGGCAGGGCTGAATGCAGCCAGGCATGCGTTTGAAGAAGAAACCTGGTGCCCGCGTCGTGACGAGGCATACTTGGGTGTATTGGTTGATGATCTTACGACTAGAGGTGTTACAGAACCATATCGTATGTTTACAAGCCGCGCAGAATACAGGCTGCAATTGCGTGAAGATAATGCGGATCTACGTTTGACAGAAATAGGGCGAAAACTTTGTCTGGTGGACGATACCCGTTGGGTTGCGTTCGACAGCAAGCGTGAGGCGATATCAAGGGAGCAAGAACGGCTAAAAAGTATTTGGGTTAATCCGGCTATGTTGGCGCAGGCCGATGCAGAGCGTGTATTGGGCAAAAATATAGAGCGTGAATATGCCCTCTACGAACTGCTAAGACGCCCGGATGTAAATTATGCAGGTCTTATGTCGCTACCTGGCGCGGGTGTGGCCGTCAATGATGCGCTTGTGGCCGAACAGGTTGAAATTCAGGCCAAATACCAAGGTTATATAGACAGGCAAAGAGACGAAATAGCGCGCCAGGAGAATTATGAAGACACGCCGCTTCCAGCAAAAATGGATTATCGCGTAGTCAGGGGTTTGTCTATTGAGGCGCAGCAAAAGCTTAATCTTCATCAGCCTGAGACGATGGGGCAGGCAGCTCGCATCTCTGGCATGACCCCTGCTGCCATATCATTATTGCTGGTGCATTTGAAGCGCGGATTTAATAAGGCAGCAATCAATAATGACGGCACTGATATGGCTGAGAAGAGCGCATGAGTTTGGCTAAACAGCTGGCCCAGGGAATAGTAGCGTTAAACTTGGAGATCACCACTGAGACACAACAAAGCCTCATGGATTATCTGGCGTTGCTGCAAAAATGGAATAAGGTTTACAACCTCACTGCCATTCGAAGTGCAGAGCAAATGATCAGCCATCATTTGCTGGATAGCCTGGTGGTGCTGCCTCACCTGTGGCCGGGAAAATGGCTGGATGTGGGATGCGGCGCAGGTCTTCCGGGCTTGGTACTGGCGATTACCCGTCCCGAATGGGAATTTACTTTATTAGACAGCAATAGCAAGAAAACAAGCTTTGTGCAACAGGTTATTATTGAGCTGGGTTTGCATAACGTAAAAGTACGTTGCGCACGAGTAGAAGAGATGCAAACTGACGAAAAGTTCGATGGAATAATTTCCCGGGCTTTTGCGGAAACGGCAGATTTTGTGACAATGACGCGGCATTTGCTGGCAGATAAAGGCCGCTGGGCAGCGATGAAAGGTACACCGGAACAAGAGTTGCAGTACTTGCCTGGTGATGTTGTGGTGGAACGTATCATTCCATTAAACGTGTCGGGTTTGGATGCCGCGCGATGTCTGGTTATATTGAAAGCGAAATAAATGGCCAAAGTATTAGCTATTACCAATCAAAAAGGCGGGGTGGGTAAAACCACGACTACCGTAAATTTGGCTGCCAGTCTTGCGGCTGCAAAAAAGCGCGTATTGCTGGTCGATCTGGACCCGCAAGGTAATGCAACAATGGGCAGCGCAATAGACAAGAGCAAGCTTACGATTACGGTTTACGATGTATTAATTGGCACAATAGGAGTGCGCGAAGCTCGCGTTTACTCTGAAGCAGGAAAATACGATATTTTGCCGGCAAACCGCGAGTTGGCAGGGGCTGAAATCGAGCTGGTTGATATAGAAAATCGTGAGACAAGACTCAAAGACAGCCTTCGGGCGGTGCAGGACGATTACGATTTTATTTTGATCGATTGTCCTCCTGCACTAAACTTGCTCACGCTCAATGGTCTGTGCGCAGCAAAATCAGTCATGATCCCTATGCAATGTGAGTATTACGCACTGGAAGGACTGAGCGATCTGGTAAATACCATACGTAAAGTTAGAGCCAATCTTAATACCGAGCTGCAAATAGAGGGGTTGTTGCGTACTATGTACGATCCTCGAAATAGTTTGGCACAACAGGTATCCGAGCAGTTGCTTCAGCATTTCGGAGACAAGGTGTACCGCACCGTTATTCCACGCAATGTGCGCCTTGCGGAAGCGCCCAGTTTTGGTTTGCCTGCGCTATATCACGATAGAGAGTCCAGAGGAACGCAGGCTTATTTAGCACTGGCGGGGGAGTTACTTAATAACGCACAATTGGTGGAACCTGTTTAAAAATATAGTTGGTTTAGATAGAACGCAGAAATAAAACAGAAATAATTACAGGATAAAGTTATGGCTAAGCCAAGTAGGGGATTAGGTCGTGGACTCGACGCATTGCTGTCTGGAAACAGTGATGTTAAAAGTGATGATACTTTGCGTGAACTTAAAGTAGGTCAACTTCAACCCGGAAAATATCAACCACGTAGTCATATGGATGAAGCTGCACTGAATGAACTGGCCGCCTCTATCAAGGCACAGGGCGTTATACAACCAATATTGGCACGTGAATTGGCTGGGGGTGGGTATGAAATTATTGCCGGAGAGCGGCGCTGGAGAGCGGCAAAAATAGCCGGATTAGACCTCGTACCAGTACTTGTTCGTAAAGTAGAAGATAACGCTGCTTTGGCTATGGCGTTGATAGAAAACATTCAGCGAGAAAATCTGAATCCCTTGGAAGAGGCGGTTGGTATTCAGCGACTGATAGACGAGTTTCTGATGTCGCATCAGACCGCTGCAGATGCGGTAGGCCGCTCACGCAGTGCAACAAGCAATTTGTTACGCTTACTCAAGTTGCCACAAATAATACAGGACATGGTGATGGTGGGGCAGTTGGACATGGGGCACGCTCGTGCATTACTGGCACTGGAAGGCGTACAGCAAATTACAGCGGCAAATAAAATTGTGGCAGAAAGTCTGTCAGTTCGCGAAGCAGAAAAATTGGTCCAACACATTTTGAATCCGCAGCCTGTACATATTAAAGAAAAACCGGATAGAGATATTCTGAATTTGCAGGAAGCATTGTCACAGCGCATAGGTACATCTGTGCAAATAAAGATAGGCAACAAAGGCGCGGGTAAATTGGTAATTGACTACAGCAGCCATGATCATTTGGACGAAATTCTGAGCCGTCTGCATTAATAAATTTTTATTGCCGGGCATATTGACTGGAATATTAGTACATAGTTATAATGCAAGGCTTCAAGGGATTTAGAGATGGTCGATATTAGCGCTGTGCGCCGAATTATTATGGTTCAGGTCGCAGTGGCAGTTGTGATTGCTCTACTGATGCTGGTATTTCATGGCTTAACAGCCGCAGTGTCCGCCTTTGTTGGAGGAGCAATCGGGTTTTTGACCAGCTTGGTATATGCAAAAAAAATGCTAGCGCCGCCAGGTAGCGAAGCAAAAAAAATAATTCGCGCTCATTACAGTGCTGAAGCATACAAGCTGATTTTCACAATTCTGCTGTTCTCCTTGGTTTTTACACAGTACAAAGAAGTGCATGCGTTATCGCTTTTTGCGACATACGCTGCAACGTTGGCAGTTTATTGGGTTGCATTAATTTTTGTGTGAATAGATTATGAGCGCTGAAGGCCAGACAACTACAGAATATATCCAGCATCACCTGACCAATTTGCACGCGGGTGAGGGATTCTGGTCGTTGCATCTTGATACTTTACTCGTATCAGCAGTACTGGGGTTGATCGTGTTCGGAACAATGTGGCTTGCAACACGTAAGGCAACGGCCGGCGTGCCCGGCGGAATGCAAAACTTTGTCGAGATGGTGATCGGCATGGTTGATGCGCAGGTTAAGGATACATTCCACGGCAAAAACGATCTAATAGCGCCGCTTGCACTGACCATATTTGTGTGGATCTTCGCGATGAACGCGATGGACGTGATACCGGTTGATTTGTTGCCTTTGCTGGCTAGCATGGCAGGTGTGAATCATCTGAAAATAGTACCATCAACAGATTTGAATGCAACCTTCGCGATGTCACTCTCGGTATTTTTCCTGATTTATTTTTACAGCATCAAGGTCAAGGGATTTGGTGGCTTTGGTAAAGAAGTGTTGTTTTCACCGTTTGGCAAATTCCCCCTGTTAATACCCGTGAACATACTGTTCCGGATTGTTGAAGATATAGCCAAGCCTATTTCACTGGCACTACGACTGTTCGGCAATATGTATGCGGGAGAAATGGTGTTCATCCTGATTGCCTTGTTGCCCTGGTACCTGCAGTGGATGCTTGGTGCGCCATGGGCAATATTCCATTTGCTGATTATTACGTTGCAGGCTTTTGTGTTCATGATGCTGACAATTGTCTATCTTAGCATGGCACACGAAAGTCATTGAAAATTCGCTTTATTTATTAACTACAAACCTCCAAGGAGATAAACATGGAATTAGCATTATTGTTGGGTAACGTTTCGATCGCAGTTGCATTATTGATCGGTATGGGTGCATTAGGTACGGCGATTGGTTTTGGTGTATTGGGTGGCCGTTTCCTCGAAGGCGCAGCTCGTCAACCAGAAATGATCCCAACGCTGCAAGTTAAAATGTTCATCGTGGCGGGTCTGTTGGACGCGGTTACCATGATTGGTGTTGGTATCGCGCTATACATGCTGTTCGCGAATCCATTCATCGCAATCGTTAAGGGCTAATTTCAGGGATAACCCTGGAATTAACGAGTTAACTTAACCGAAAGGCTCTATCGTGAATATCAACGCAACCTTGCTGGGACAGGCAATTACATTTGCTATTCTCATCTGGTTCACCATGAAGTTCGTATGGCCGCCACTGATGGCCGCCATGGCAGAGCGCGCCAAGACTATTGCAGATGGTTTGGCCGCAGCTGAACGTGGCAAGCACGATTTGGAATTGGCCGAAAAGCGAGCAGCAGAGATTTTACGCCAAGGTAAAGAAAAGGCGTCTGAAATTATTGCTGCAAGCGAAAAACGTGCTACTGAAATCGTCGAAGAAGCCAAGGCCAATGCCAAAGCTGAAGGTGACCGTATTCTTGTGGCTGCAAAAGCAGATATCGATCAAGAAGTGTTCCGTGCAAAAGAGCAATTGCGTACGCAAGTATCGGCCGTTGCTTTGGCTGGCGCGGGAAAAATTCTGGGTCGTGAAATTGATGCCAAAGCGCACAATGATCTGCTTGACAAACTTGTAGCGGAAATCTAATCGCCATGTCCCAAGCTATAACAGTCGCACGACCGTACGCCCAGGCCGCATTTGATGAAGCTCAAAAAAAGGGCGAATTAAAGGCTTGGTCCGAAATGCTGCAATCGGCTGCACAGGCCGTAGAGCAGCAGGATATGCAGGCCGTGATTTCTAACACTCGCATAGTCACTGCGCAGCTGAATGATTTGATGCTAGCAGTGTGCGGAGGAAAGTTGAGTGTCACGGCGCACAATTTCATCAAGCTTTTGGTAGAAAACAAACGCTTGCTGGTTTTGCCGCAGATTCTGGAAATGTATGAGACGCTACGTGCCGAAGCAGAGAAAAGTGTTGATGTCACTGTGACCTCCGCCTTTGAGCTGAATGAAGCACAAAAACAAAAAATTGCTGCGGCACTTAAGGTCCGTATGGGACGCGAGATTAAACTCAGCTGCGAAACAAATCGTGAGCTGCTGGGTGGAATAGTTATTCGCGCTGGAGACAAAGTAATTGACGGTTCGGCGCGTACGCGCTTGTCTGAGCTGGCAGTTGCATTGGCTTGATCATCGAAATATCGAAATAAGGAAAAGTCAGATGAAGCTCAACCCTTCTGAAATTAGCAATTTGATTCGTAGTCGCATTGAAAATTTTGATGCAATTACCGAAGCGCGTACCGAAGGTACTGTTGTAAGTGTAAGCGATGGTATTGTTCGTATCCATGGCCTGTCCGATGTAATGCAGGGCGAAATGTTAGAGTTCCCGGGTAATACATTCGGTTTGGCGCTGAACCTGGAGCGTGATTCTGTAGGCGCAGTTATTCTGGGTGAATACGAACACATCAGTGAGGGCAATACAGTTAAATGTACTGGTCGAATTCTGGAGGTACCAGTGGGCCCTGAGTTGCGCGGACGTGTGGTTAACGCGCTAGGCCAACCTATCGATGGCAAGGGTCCTATCAATGCCAAATTAACAGACAAAATTGAAAAAGTCGCTCCCGGTGTAATGGCACGTAAGTCAGTCGACCAGCCAGTGCAAACTGGTTTGAAGTCGATTGACTCGATGGTGCCTATCGGCCGTGGCCAGCGCGAATTAATTATTGGCGATCGCCAAACCGGCAAGAGTGCAGTAGCGATTGACGCGATTATCAACCAGAAGGGTCAGAACATGACCTGCGTATATGTGGCGATCGGGCAAAAAGCTTCGACTATAGCTACTGTAGTACGCAAGCTGGAAGAGCACGGTGCATTGGGTTACACCATCGTTGTTGTGGCTTCGGCATCCGACTCCGCTGCGATGCAATTCCTGGCACCTTATTCCGGTTGCACCATGGGCGAATACTTCCGCGATCGTGGCGAAGATGCACTGATCGTTTATGATGACCTGACCAAGCAAGCTTGGGCGTATCGCCAGATTTCACTGTTGTTGCGCCGTCCACCCGGTCGTGAAGCATATCCAGGTGACGTTTTCTATCTGCATTCCCGTTTGCTGGAGCGTGCTGCTCGCGTTAACGCCGAATACGTAGAAGAGTTTACCAAGGGCGCAGTTAAAGGCAAAACGGGTTCACTCACAGCATTACCTATCATTGAAACAGCAGCAGGTGACGTTTCTGCATTCGTACCGACTAACGTAATTTCAATTACTGACGGTCAGATTTTCCTTGACGCCGATTTGTTTAACTCGGGCGTTCGTCCTGCGATTAATGCCGGTATTTCGGTATCTCGTGTGGGTGGCGCTGCTCAGACTAAAGTAATCAAGAAACTGGGCGGCGGCGTACGTTTGGCGCTGGCTCAATATCGCGAATTGGCGGCTTTTGCAGCCTTCGCTTCCGATCTGGATGAAATCACACGCAAGCAATTGGATCGCGGCAAGCTGGTAACTGAGCTGATGAAACAGCTGCAATTTTCACCCATGTCTGTGGCTGAAATGGCAGTTACCCTGTTTGCCGTAAACAAGGGTTATTTCGACGACGTAGAAGTCAAGAAAGCACTTGCGTTTGAGTCTGCTTTGCTTGCTGATCTAAAGTCCAAGAACAAGGCTTTGCTGGATGCGATTAACACAATGGCTGATTTGAACGCAGACAACGAGAAGCTTTTGTCCGCTGCGATTGAAGCATTCAAGTCCACCGCAGTTTACTAAGCGGGGTTTAACATGGCAGGTAGCAAAGAGATACGCACCAAAATCAAGAGCGTCGAAAACACGCGCAAGATTACTCGCGCCATGGAAATGGTTGCGGCAGCTAAGATGCGCAAATCGCAACAACGCATGCGCGCAGCCAGGCCCTATGCGGAGAAAATTCGTCAGGTTGCAGCTCACTTATCACACGCAAATTCGGAATATAACCATCCTTATTTGGCCAAGCGTGAGGCAATCAAAAATATTGGTATCATTTTAATTACCTCTGACAAGGGTTTATGCGGTGGATTAAATACTAACGTTTTGCGCCTGGCTTTATCTCAGATGAAAGCATTTGAGAAAAAAGGAACGGGCATCCGTATTACACCAATTGGCAATAAAGGTTTTAGTTTCATGAGCCGTATCGGTGCGCAGATCCAGTCTCATTTGGTTGGCTTGGGCGATACACCCCGCGTCGAAAACATGATTGGAGCAGTTAAAGTCATGTTGGATGCGTACGTGGCTGGTGAAGTGGATGCTATTTTCATCAGTTACAACCACTTTGTTAACACGATGAAGCAGGAACCGGTATTCGAGCAATTGTTGCCTTTGTCTGGAGAAAGTTTGGGTAAAGAGCGTCAGGGTTCATGGGATTATATTTACGAACCGGATGCTCAAGCTGTAATTGATGAAATGCTGCTGCGCTATGTTGAATCTTTAGTTTACACAGCGGTTTCGGAAAACCAGGCCGCGGAACAGAGTGCACGTATGGTTGCAATGAAGGCTGCGTCAGACAATGCGAAAGCTGTTATTGGCGAACTTAAGTTGGTATATAACAAAGCGCGCCAGGCTGCGATTACCAAGGAAATTTCAGAAATCGTTGGTGGCGCGGCTGCGGTTAGCTAATGCGCGCGACACAAGTCGCGCCTGTATGAACAGAATTAAATTATAAAGCGGGGAATCTTAAAATGAGTCAAGGCAAGATTGTTCAGTGTATCGGTGCGGTGGTAGACGTTGAGTTTCCACGTGATCAGATGCCCAAGGTGTACGATGCTCTCAAGGTAAAAGTTGATGCCACTTCGGTAGCCGAAAAAGACCTAACACTTGAAGTACAACAGCAAATTGGTGACGGGGTCGTTCGTGCGATCGCTATGGGTTCTACCGACGGCTTGCGCCGCGGCATGATTGTGGAAAATACCGGCTTACAAATTACTGTGCCAGTAGGTGCCGGTACACTGGGCCGTATTATGGACGTACTGGGTCGCCCGATTGATGGTGCTGGCGAGATTCCAGGCGGCGAGCGTCGCTCAATACATCAGAAAGCGCCAAAGTTTGATGAGCTTTCACCGTCTACAGATTTGCTTGAAACAGGTATCAAGGTTATCGACCTGGTCTGCCCGTTTGCCAAGGGTGGCAAAGTTGGTCTGTTCGGTGGCGCGGGTGTAGGAAAAACCGTGAACATGATGGAGTTGATCAACAACATCGCCAAGCAGCACTCAGGTCTGTCTGTATTCGCCGGTGTAGGTGAGCGTACCCGTGAAGGTAACGACTTCTACCATGAGATGAAAGACTCTAACGTACTGGACAAGGTTGCGATGGTGTTCGGTCAGATGAACGAACCGCCCGGTAACCGTCTGCGCGTTGCGTTATCAGGCTTGACCATGGCTGAGAAATTCCGTGACGAAGGTCGCGACATCCTGTTCTTCGTGGATAACATTTACCGTTACACTTTGGCCGGTACTGAAGTTTCCGCATTGTTGGGTCGTATGCCATCAGCCGTAGGATACCAGCCCACATTGGCTGAAGAAATGGGCCGTTTGCAAGAACGTATTGCATCAACTAAAGTAGGTTCCATTACTTCGATTCAAGCGGTTTACGTTCCAGCCGACGACTTGACTGACCCGTCTCCTGCTACAACTTTCTTGCACCTGGACTCAACAGTTGTTCTGTCACGGGATATCGCCTCTCTGGGTATCTACCCGGCGGTTGATCCACTGGATTCAACATCACGTCAACTTGATCCACTGGTTGTTGGCGAAGAGCATTACTCAGTTGCTCGTGGCGTGCAGCAAACATTACAGCGTTATAAGGAATTGCGCGACATTATCGCGATTCTGGGTATGGATGAGCTGGCACCAGAAGATAAACTTGCAGTTGCACGTGCACGTAAAATTCAACGTTTCCTGTCGCAGCCTTTCCACGTAGCTGAAGTCTTTACCGGTAGCCCAGGTAAATATGTAACCTTGAAAGATACAATTAAAGGCTTCAAGGGTATCATCAGCGGTGATTACGATCACCTGCCGGAGCAGGCCTTCTACATGGTCGGTTCGATTGATGAAGCTGTTGCCAAAGCCGCTACGCTTTAATTAGGGATCAGATTATGGCAATGACTATTCATGTTGATGTAGTGAGTGCGGAAGAGTCCATCTTTTCCGGGCTTGCCGAGCTAGTCATCGTTCCAGGCGAGACAGGTGAGTTGGGTATTTATCCGCGCCACACTCCTTTGTTGACCCGTATTAAACCTGGATCGGTGCGTCTGAAGTTGCCGAATAAAACCGAAGAGACCTTAATTTACGTTTCTGGTGGTATGTTGGAAATTCAGCCAAATGTAGTCACTATTTTGGCAGACACAGCGATACGCGGAGGCGATCTGGATGAGGCAAGAGCCCAGGAAGCGAAACGTATAGCTGAAGAAACCATGAAAAACCGCACTTCAGACATTGATTACGCCGGTGCACAGGCGGAATTGGCAGAAGCAATTGCGCAGTTGGCGGCAATACAGAAGCTGCGTCATAAGCATCCGCATTAATCTCAAGATTAACGCAACAAGGAAAACGGCTGAGGCCGTTTTTTTTGTTTATACTTCACCATTAACTAGAAATCAGGAACCGTGAATATGCTTAACATCGTCATTCTTGCAGCGGGAAAAGGAACCCGTATGCACTCGGACAAACCAAAAGTGTTGCATGCATTGGCTGGTCGTTCGTTATTACAGCATGTAATGGATACAGCGATTCAACTTGAGCCTTTTCAGACTTGCGTCGTATACGGACATGGCGGTGACGCTGTGCCCCAATCAATGGCCCACTTTGCGGCAAGCTTTGTGTTGCAGGAACCGCAATTAGGAACAGGCCATGCGGTGCAGCAGGCAATGCTTAAACTAAAGGATGACAGTTCCACAGTGGTACTCTACGGAGATGTACCGCTAATCCAGATTCATACGCTAAAAAAACTTTTGCAATCACCGTCAGCACTGACCTTACTGACATTACAGATGGACAATCCAACCGGATACGGCCGCATCATGCGCAATGGCGATGGCAAAGTTACCGGTATTGTGGAGGAGAAGGACGCTACGCCAAAGCAGCGAGAAATTTGCGAAGTAAATACTGGCATACTTGCTGCACCCACTTTATTGTTGCGTCAATGGTTGTCAAAGCTGAAAAATAATAATGCTCAAGGTGAGTACTACCTTACAGATATTGTCGCAATGGCTGTTGCACAGGGTATAGAAGTAAGTACTACACAACCCTCCCACGTATGGGAGGTAATGGGTGTAAACAGTAAAGTGCAACTCGCTGAATTAGAACGTATATGGCAGCATGAGCAGGCGCTCCGTCTGTTGACACAAGGCGTTACTTTAGCCGATCCTGGGCGTCTTGATGTTCGTGGCAAGTTAGTGTGTGGTCGCGATGTTGAAATTGATGTTGGATGTATTTTTGAAGGTGATGTGCATCTGGGCAACAAGGTAAGAGTGGGCGCCTACACTGTTATCAAGAACTCTAAAATTGAAGCAGGCACCAACATAGCTCCTTACAGTCACATAGAACAGGCCGAAATAGGTGGCAACTGCAGTATAGGTCCCTACGCACGAATACGTCCCGGTACCAAGCTGCACCAAGACGTACATATAGGCAATTTCGTTGAAATTAAAAACAGCGAAATCTCAACTGGTAGCAAGGCTAACCACCTCAGTTATATTGGTGACAGTACTGTGGGCAGCCGTGTCAATGTAGGTGCGGGGACCATAACCTGCAATTACGACGGAGCGAATAAGCACCGTACGATAATCGAGGATGATGTGTTTATTGGTTCAGATACCCAGTTGGTCGCGCCGGTTACGGTAAAGCGTGGCAGCACGATAGGCGCAGGTTCTACCATTACCAGGGACACAGCCGAAAATGCGCTGACCCTGTCGCGTTCCAAGCAACTCACGATAGACGGATGGCAAAGGCCTGCCAAGAAAGCAAAAGTACAAAAATAAGCGATGATTGATTTGAGTTGAAGAACTACAATCTTGCAATTATGCAAGTCAGAATTAACCAGGCACCACTTAGAGGGGTTTAAATATGTGCGGTATTGTTGGCGCAATTGCGCAGCGTAATGTAGTTCCCATATTGCTACAGGGCTTGCAACGCCTGGAATATCGAGGTTACGACTCGGCGGGTCTGGTGGTTGTGCATAACCATAAATTGGAACGCGTGCGCAGCATTGGGCGGGTAGCAGATTTAACCCAGAAAAGTGCAGACACTAGTGGCCATCTTGGTATTGGTCACACACGCTGGGCGACCCACGGTGTGCCAAGTGAGCGTAATGCACACCCGCATATGAGCAGTGGCAGCATTGCAGTCGTACACAATGGCATCATAGAAAACTACGAAGAATTACGCACTCGTTTGACAGCGCAAGGGTATGTTTTTACTTCAGACACCGACACAGAAGTGATAGCCCATCTGATACACAGCCACTATAAGAATGGCAGCAGCCTGCTTGCCGCCACCCAGGCATCGCTAGCCGAGCTGGTAGGTGCCTATGCAATTGGCGTTGTAGCGGCAGATAACCCGGAGCAATTAATCGGCGCACGGAAAGGCAGCCCCTTGCTATTGGGTGTGGGTAATCATGAAAACTTCGTTGCTTCTGATATGTCCGCGCTGTTGGCAGTGACTAAAAATGTGGTATATCTGGAAGAGGGGGATGTTGCAGAAATCGGTTTGAATGGATACAAAGTATTTGACGCGCAGGGTAAGCCGGTACAGCGCCAAGTAAATATTAGCGAACTGAGCAATGATAGTGTGGAGCTGGGCGAGTACAAGCACTACATGCTGAAGGAAATCTTCGAGCAACCGCAAGCCCTGGCAAATACACTGGAAGCCGTGTGCAACAGCCAGTCCCTGATACCCGGCATCTTTGGCGCAGAGGCTGCGGCATCTTTGGCGCAAGTGGACAGCATTTTAATCCTCGCCTGTGGCACCAGCCACAATTCAGGACTGGTTGCACGCAACTGGCTGGAAGAAATTGCCGGCATACCTTGTACTGTAGAAATTGCCAGCGAATATCGTTATCGCGTCAGCGTGGCCAACCCCAAGACCCTGGTGGTGACCATTTCCCAATCGGGCGAAACAGCAGATACGCTGGCGGCGCTCAACCATGCCAAGGCGGTAGGGCATCCACTTACCCTGGCGATCTGCAACGTGCCGGAAAGCGCCATCATTCGCCAATCCAGATTGCGGTTTTTGACACGTGCAGGACCTGAAATTGGTGTGGCCTCTACCAAGGCGTTTACTACCCAATTGGCCGGCTTGTTTCTGCTTACCCTGGTAATGGCCAAACAGCGCGGAAAACTGAGTCCGCAGCAAGAACAGCAACATCTGCATGATTTGCGTCACTTACCCAGTGCCGTGCAAGCCGTTCTAAAACTGGAGCCTGCCATTGCCAAATTGGCGGAGCACTTCGCAAACAAACAACATGCCCTGTTTCTTGGACGAGGTTTGCACTATCCGATTGCTCTGGAAGGCGCTCTCAAGCTCAAGGAAATATCCTACATACACGCTGAAGCGTACCCTGCAGGGGAACTTAAACACGGCCCTTTGGCTCTGGTCGACAAGGATATGCCTGTCATCGCGGTGGCACCCAACGACACCCTATTAGAAAAATTGAAGTCTAACTTGCAAGAAGTGCGCGCACGTGGCGGCGAACTGTTTGTATTTGCCGATGCCAACACACGGATGCAATCAAGTGATGGCGTGCATGTTATGCAAATGCCTGAACACGCGGGCTTTCTAAGCCCTATTCTGCACACCATCCCTTTGCAACTGCTGGCATATTACGTGGCATTACAAAAGGGTACTGATGTAGACAAACCACGTAATCTTGCAAAGTCAGTAACAGTGGAATAACCACTAAACTGAATTGCAGGTCCCCTAGCTAAGGTCATGCACAGCCATATACTATGGTTGTAACAAAAGCCATAGACTAAATAAAAGCATATTCTTGCCGATATATGAGATTACGTGGGGCTTGTGTTCATTAGCCCAAAAAAGAGGGCAACTCAGATGGCGGTTATAGCCGTATTCAACCTAAAAGGCGGGGTGGGTAAAACCACCACTTGCCTCAATGTAGCAGCTGTTTTGGCCAAAGCCAAGCGCCACCCCATCGCGCTGGATATGGACCCGCAAGGACATCTGAGTATCGCCTGCGGGCTAAAAAATGGCGCAACATCCGAGCTCAACATGGCAACATTCTTTGAGAAAAAGATACCTCTCGCCAAGTTATTGCGTGACACCCCGGCCGGTTGGCAAATTATTGCTTCTTCCCTGGAATTGGCAAAGATAGATGCGACCTATGGGGCGGACCCCAAGGCGGCGACCATGCTCAAGCAGGGTTTGCAGGAAGAATTGACCCTCACCGGGGCACCAATACTAATCGACTGCTGCCCGATGATGGGTGTGCTCACCCTGAATGCATTGCTGGCTGCGGACAGGGTATTGATCCCGGTTTCTGCCGACTATTTGTCTATGCAGGGCGTTCACAGACTAGACTCGGCGCTTAATGTGCTGGAAAAAAAGCTGCAGCGTAAATTTGAACGCCGTATCGTCGTGACGCGATTCGATTCACGACGCAAATTAGCCTACGACATGTTCGATAGAGTCAAAGAACGTTATGGCAACCTGGTTTGTAATACACGCATCAGTGAAAACGTATCACTCGCAACCAGCCCGATGCATGGCCTGGATGTATTTGCCTTTGCACCCAATAGCCCGGGGGCAACAGAGTATATGGCTCTCACAGTGGAGTTGATGAAGTGCGGGTTTTTTGATGAACCAGTAAATGTATAACGCAGAGACATGCAGTAAATAAATTAGCGATTATGCTTTTTAAGCATATAGACACTTCCGGCATCCTGGTTTAGCGTTGCACAAACACCACAGATAATTTTTCTATCTATACCAATAACAAATATTGACGGCACGTCGATTACATACCATCGCCGCGCGAATTTAACGTTTGGGTCTAACTGAAGGAAGGGAATATACGCACTTCAGTTTGGTCAGAGGAAGGTGTCAACTATTATGGGGGAAGTTTAGCGCCCCGACTTGAACGCGGGTTAGTTTGAGTTTTACCGACCTACCAGCACAGGGGTGTTGCCCTGTACTATTACGCAGTTTTTACTTTCCCTACACGCTTCGGAATACCGCTTGATGGATTCCAGTTGCACGAATTGAGCGGCATCAAGCTTCATTTGTACGCGGTAAGCATTGTCCGCATTTGCTCGACTCTGCTCGGCTTGCAATCTTGAATCTTCCGATAATTTGCGCTGCTTCTCGGTCTTGACGCGCTGCTGTTGAATGGCAGTGTTGTTCATTTCAGTAATGACTGCCGGATCAGGTAGCGCTTTGCCCATGTTGACGTTAATAAGCGATACATGCAGCCCTGTTTTCTCGATGTGATTTCTAAACTGCTCGGCAATTTCTTTTTCTATGCTGGCAAGAGTGGCAGGATCAGTCATGATCGGAGTCATTTGGTATTTTTTTGTTACGTCGCGCACGATGGTGCGATATTGCTCTTTCAAGTTATGCTCATACCAGTTTTCATATCCGAATTTTTTCACGAGGTCAGCCGGGTTTGTCCATTGCAGTACGATATAACTAGCGTAGTTGATGAAGTTGTTATCATTAGTCGCCAAATGTTCAAGTGGTTCATTATATTTTATCGGCGTCAAAGCGACGGATACCCCGCGAGTTGACCACCAATACCATGACAGTCCGGGCTTCTGTGTCTCATCGCGAACTCCACCATGTCCGAAGAGCCAGGGGTTATCAACGATGACGGTTTCGCTGCCTGGCTCTGTGGTAATTGGAGAACACCCGGCAATCAGTGCAAGAACAACAATAGTACAAATGGTTTTCATATTAAATTTCCATTGAGGTTGCGCTGAGCTGACCTAGCCGTCTTAATTGATGAAAAACAGTGCATCAAATAGGAAGCAAAAATAATTTAATTACAGTGATATTCAAATATGAAAGATATTTAAGCAAAAATTGTACATCATGACGCTACTGAATAAACTGTCTATCAAGAATATACTTTTAGCGCAATAAACACCGTAACACCAACCAGCACTGCCAGCAACACCACCACAACTCCCAACAACTGATTGCGCTGTGCCTGCTGCGCCAGCATCATCTTGAATGCGGATTCGATATGCTCGATGTTATGGCTGGCCAATTGCTGATGCAGCAAGCGCGGGATTTGCGGAATTAAAGTCGCGTAGTGCGGGGCTTCGGTTTTGAGCGAGCGAATAAAACCGCGCCATCCCACTTGTTCACTCATCCAGCGTTCCAGCCAGGGTTTGGCGGTTTTCCACAGGTCTAGGGTTGGGTCGAGTTGCAGGCCGAGGCCTTCAATATTGAGCAGGGTTTTTTGCAGTAACACGAGCTGCGGTTGTATCTCAATACCGAAGCGGCGTGAGGTCTGGAACAGGCGTAGCAGCACGCGGCCAAAAGAGACTTCGCTCAAGGGGCGGTCAAAAATCGGTTCGCACACTGTGCGGATCGCGGCTTCCAGTTCATCTACGCGGGTTTGCGCGGGTGCCCAGCCGGATTCGATGTGCACTTCTGCAACGCGTTTATAATCGCGGTTGAAGAACGCAAGGAAGTTTTGCGCGAGATAATTTTTGTCGATATCGGTGAGTGTGCCCATGATGCCGAAATCAAGCGCGATATAGCGGCCATCCGCCGCCACCATAATATTGCCGGGGTGCATGTCGGCGTGAAAAAACCCATCGCGGAATACCTGGGTGTAAAAAATTTCCACGCCATTGCTGGCCAGCCTGGACAGGCTGATGCCAGCGGTTTTGAGCGCATCGATCTGGCTGATCGGTATGCCCTGCATGCGTTCCATTACCATCACATTGGTGGTACACCAGTCCCAGTACATTTCAGGCACGATCAGCAACTTCGAATTGGGAAAATTGCGGCGCAGTTCACTGGCGCTGGAGGCTTCGCGCATCAGGTCGAGTTCGTCGTGAAGATATTTGTTGAATTCGGCTACCACCAGGCGCGGTTTGAGGCGCTTGCCGTCCGCCCAGAATTTTTCCAGCAACAGTGCGCCGCTATCAAGCAGCGCGATATCGTGGTCGATGATGGGTTCAATACCGGGACGCAGGATTTTCACCGCGACCTTTCGTCCGTCCGGCAGCTCGGCAAAGTGTACCTGCGCCACCGAGGCGCTGGCGATGGGTGTAGCATCAAAACTGGCAAACACCTTGTGCAGGGGTTTGCCGTATTCCTTTTCGATCAGAGCGATAGCCTGGTCGGAAGGAAACGGCGGTACCTGGTCCTGCAGCTTGGCCAGTTCCTCGGCAATATCTGTCGGCATCAAGTCGCGCCGGGTGGACAGCATCTGGCCAAACTTGACGAAAATGGGACCCAGACTCTCCAGAGCCAGGCGCAGGCGTACAGCGCGTGGAGCAGAGGTATTGCGGGTAAAAAGGATCAGTTTGAGGGGAACCAGCAGCCAGCGTGTACTTTTGTGCGCCAGAATAAATTCGTCCAGACCGAAACGCAGTACAACGAAAATAATTGTAATCAGGCGAAAAAAACGCAGCATAGTTTTAAGAATGTGAAAGTCGGTTGATGCGTTGTTCCAGTCGTGCCACATCATCGCGCAGCGCGTCAACCTGCTGCACAAAGGAAGCAATATGGGCTGATTTTGCCACAAGTGGGCGTTCTTCCGTCCAGTATTCTGCGTAAGCCTGTGTCAGATTAAGCGCACTGTCGCGAATTTGATGATGCGCTGCGGCAGCAAGATTAACCAGGCGTTCAGCAGCAATGTCACCCGTGATATGGCTGATATCTTCTGCCACATCCCAGCCCAGATTCCGGCTTAAATAAAATATTTCAGCCAGCAGTGCAGCATCGCCGCTACTTTGAATTTGCGTGTAAGCAGCTTCATCGTGCAAAGCGAGGCGTGGCAAGAGGCTGGGTGAAATATTGCAATTTACGTCGGCACTTGCATGTTCATTCGCGTTGCCTACGCTTCCGTCTTCCTGAATTGTGTAGCTAAAAGAAAACGGCGCGATATTGAATCGCGCCGTTTTACCTGCAAATTTAGCCAGCCGCTGCAACGCCCAACCGCTCTGACTGAACAGATGGTTGAGTGCGCTGGCGGATAAGTTAACGGGCATATTAAATTGAGTAGTGAAAGTGAAACCTGTGACGTCTGCTCCCCCACCCTAACCCTCCCCCGGTGGGAGAGGGGACAAACGTGGGTTGAAGTTTAAAGATCAGGCGATTTGCTGAATACCAGACAGCAGCCAGACAGCCTTTTCATCCTGCAGATTTTTCTGTACATGCCAGATTTCATCGAAGCTTTCGGACGCACCCTTGTTTTCACTCAGTTGGCCGCTCATACGCACACTGGCGATAGCGTGGTTGTTTTCAGTAACCACTTCCAGCAATTCGGCATTTACAGTTATAACATCGGTTGTTTGAGCTGCATTGCCGCGTTCCTGCAACTGCATGGAAATTTCAGCAAACATTTCGGGTGTGGTGTATTCACGAATGTCATTCATATCCTTGCGGTCATTCGCAGCCTGCAGGCGTATAAAGGACATCTTCGCGCTGCGCAGAAACGCTTCTACGGGGAAATCTGCCGGAATATTTGCTGCAATGGGTGCAGTGGTAGTACCCGCATAAGCTTGTGGCTCAGGCTGAGACTAGGCTGCGCCCTGCCCTGCATATTGCATGGCAGTTACCATTGGTTTGCGGAATTTTGCGATCAGGAACATCACCAGCGCAACAGCTGCCAGCGCCATCAAAATGCCACCCATTGCCCCGCCCATGCCGCCCAGACCGCCACCCGCAAACATTGCGCCCAGACCGGCACCAATGGCCAAGCCGGCCAATGGACCCAGCCACTTGTTGCCAGCAGCAGGTGCAGCCGCCGGAGCAGCAGGTGCAGGAGCAGCAGTTGGTGCTTTTTGGGTTTGCTGCGGGCTCATCGTGCGCTGTTTGCCTATGCTGCTTCCGCCCCCCAGGCGCCGGGCTTCAGCATTGGCAGCAAGCAGGGACAACGAGGTTAACGCGATAGCGAGAATAAGCAAAAAACGTTTCATGTAAATCCTTAATGTAAATTTTAGCAACAAGAAGATTAAGCGGATTCTAATATAAGGGCAGTATAAGGCAATTGCAATGCCTGCTCTGCAAACTTAATCTGGAGCTAAATTTTATAACCGCGATGCAGTGCTACTACGCCTGCATTCAGGTTGAAATATCGCACGCGTGACAGTCCGGCCTGTTCCATCATCAGCTTTAACTCCTCCTGGGAGGGATGCATGCGTATGGATTCGGCCAGATAGCGGTAACTATCGCCATCCTTGGCAATTAATTCGCCCATTTTTGGCAGAAGTTTAAAGGAATAGGCGTCATAAAGTGACTGCAGGGGCTTCCAAACCTTGGAAAATTCCAGTACCAGCAAACGGCCACCCGGCTTGAGCACGCGCTGCATCTCAGCCAGCGCCACCTCTTTATGAGTAACATTGCGCAAGCCGAAAGCAATGCTCACGCAATCAAAATAGTTAGTCGGGAATGGCAGATGCTCAGCGTCGCACTGGGCAACCGGCATCGCCAGACCATCATCTATCAAACGGTCTCGGCCTACCCTCAGCATGGCATTATTGATATCAGTGAGCCATACCTGGCCGCCAGTGCCTACCCGTTTTGCAAACTTGCGCGATAGATCCGCCGATCCGCCTGCAACATCAAGCACCCGTTCACCTGCGCGTACCGCACTGATCTGGATGGTAAAATTTTTCCATACACGGTGCAGACCGGCCGACATCAGGTCGTTCATGACATCGTATTTGCTGGCGACAGAAGTAAATACCTCGGCCACACGCTTGGCTTTATCTTCTTCGGCGACAGTCTCAAAACCAAAATGCGTTGTTTTAGTCATCAGATATTCTCAGTTAAGTGCAGATACATATTATGTATAAATCAGGACAGGCGGATTTTTTTTAGCAGTGCGGTGGTGGAGCGCTCATGCAAAAATGGAATGCTGTGCACTCTGCCGCCCCAGCCGATGACCTCGCTTGCACCAACGATTGCAGCGGGTGCCCAATCGCCGCCTTTGACCAGCACATCGGGTTTGCAGGTCAAAATAAGATCAAGCGGTGTATCTTCGTCGAAGAGTACCACCAAATCTACCGCCTCAAGTGCGGCCAAAACTGCCATACGGTCATCCTGCAGATTAATTGGACGATCGTCGCCTTTACCCTGGCGCTTCACCGATGCGTCGCTATTTACCCCTAATACCATCGAGGCGCCAAGAGCGCGAGCCTGTGCCAGATAGGTGACATGGCCGCGGTGCAGCACGTCAAAGCAGCCATTGGTGAATACCAGCGGGCGGGGTAATTCGGCTACACGAGCAACCAACTTGGCGGGCGTACAAATTTTTTTTTCAAATGCAGGAGATGGGTACACGTTGAATATTCAGTCTATATATTCAAACAGGGGAACAACTTTTTTTACCCCGCTGGAAGTGCTGGTTATTTCTTTGGCTATGTCTGCTTCACTATGTGTAACAAGCCCCATCAGGTAAACCGTGCCACTTTCGGTCACAACTTTGACGCGTTCGGCGCGCAAGCCCTTGCCACTATTGCTTAAACGAATATTGACGTTACTGGTGGTCAGACCGTCACTGGTGATAGCCGAAAGTGCCGCCAAAGGGACGATAGTCAATTCGTTATTGATGGCAGTTACATTTTGCACTCCGCCAATTATTCTTGTGATATCAGTTTTAACAATCTCATCGGCAACTTCACCGCTTACCAACACCTTGCGATTGTAGCTATTTACATTGACATGTACTTTGTCAGAATACTTCTTTTTTATACGGCTAGTCGCTGTGTCTGCAATGTAGCCATCATCAATATAGGTGCCCTCGGTGCGTCGATCTTCACCCTTGGTAAGGGTAGAAGCACAGCCCTGCAATATAAACAATGAGGCAGCAATAAATAAAAAAACAAATTTTTGAGTCATTATTTCTTCCCTCCGAACATTAATAGGTCGATACCATCACAAATACAATGCAAAGCCAATAAATGAACCTCCTGAATGCGCGCTGTACTTTGCGTGGGTACACAGATGTGAATATCGCCATCCCGCAGCATTGCCCCCATTTTCCCGCCATCCCGGCCGGTCAGAGCAACCACGTGCATCTTGCGTTCATGTGCCGCCTCGATTGCAGCCATAACGTTCACCGAATTTCCGCTGGTTGAAATGGCAAGTAAAATATCCCCGGTCCTGCCGAGACCGCGCACCTGTTTGGAAAAAATCTGGGTGTAATCATAGTCGTTGGCAATAGAAGTCAGCACAGAGCTATCGGTGGTCAATGCAATTGCCGCCAGCGCCGGGCGTTCCATTTCAAAACGATTGATCAATTCGGCAGCAAAGTGTTGCGAATCAGCGGCGGAACCGCCATTACCGCAGCACAAAATCTTTCCCTCTGCGGCCAGGCAAGTGGCCATCGCCTGCGCAGTAGCGGCAATCGGCTGTGTAAGCACGCTTTTACTTTGCAGTTTGACCTGCGCGCTATCCTCGAAATGTTTATGTATCCTGTTAGTTAAGTCCATAGGTGCGAGATATTTGTGTTTAATTATGAAGTGAATTTTAACCCAGATTCTATTATTTGGACGGGGTGTAGTGTGCTTTTGCATGCCAATGCAATCACCATTAAGCGACTCCAAGTACCAACAAGTGAACCTGCCAACTTATTTCGTTCGCCGGAATCCCCTGAAGAACGCAGCTTTACTGAGGCACATCATTCATCATTGCTGGACAATACAGTCAACATCCGCACAAACTCCATGATCTCTTTACGGAAGACATCGTTGTGATTCGCCATCAGTGAAGCATCCACTTTCACATTGAGATAGGGGTTGCGCACCGCAGTTCTATCCAGACTCACCAGCTCGGTCGATCCGAACTGCATGGTGCCGCCGACCTGCTGTTGTGACCATATATTGCGTACTTTGTTATAGGCAGCAGCCTGCACTACGCTGGCGGGTCGCAATTCATGGGTCAACAATGGCTCGAAGTGGCCGACGGTATTACGGTCAGCCACACCTTCGCTATAGTTCAGCGGGCGCTTGCATTCGTTGCGTTCGATAGTGCCGTAGGTTTCAAAAAGGGTGGATAGGCTGCGCCCGAGCGGAAAGAGGTACTTGGTCGCATCGTCTGCCTCGGAGGTAAGCACTACCAGCCGCGGTTGCTGGTTGTCGAAGTAGCTGCAACGGCTCTGGGCCAAATCGTAGAGCGGTGCATAACTAAGCGCTTCGAAGGCGGGGTTGAGCAGTACCACCAGATCGCCAAAACCCTTGGCCGTATCAATAAAATTCTTGTCGTTACGGCTATCGATAAAGCGATCGGCCAGTATCTGCGCGGTGGCATGGTAAACCGCCGCGCCGCCAAAGCTGTGGCCTACAATTACCAGGCGACTCTTAAGTTGCGGCCGCTGGGTATTTTTGACGTTACGAATCTGCTCCAGTCTCAGTAGTATTTCCGCCATACCAAATTGCCCGACTTTCTGCGCCGTATTCTTGCGATCCCAGAAAGTGAGATCGTTCAGAAAAGGCAGGTCTATCGACTCCCCGCGCCAGCCGATATAGACCCCAACCACCTTGCGCGGCTGTTTATGCAGGGCATTCTCAATCTCGCTCAACTGCGCCAGATTTTCCTTAAAGCTGTCGATATTGGGGTCACCCGGTTTGGCATTGTGGTGCCAGCCGTGGACAAATACGTTAATCAGCAGGCTCTCCTTGGCGGCGGTAGTTTCGAGCTTGGAGATTAGCTCATCCATCTGCATCCGGTTGCGGAGCTGCCCCTGATCATCGATCTCGACTATGCCGAGCAAAAACTCCTTCTTCGTGGCGACATTGTGGAGCTGAATCGAGTGTGATTCGCATGACTGCTCCGCCGCTACTGTACACGTGCTGAACTGGCTACGGTAAATGTCATTGGAGGCGCAGGCTGACATCAGGGTGGACAGCAATATCAGCAACAATGTTCTTCTACTAGTAATAGTCATTTGCAGTGCTCCATTTCAATCATCGAAGAAAAATTAATTTATAGACGCAATTTACTCCAAAAATCCCAATTTTGGGTTTAAACCAAAAAATGGCATGAGGGCGGGTGTCGACGTGCCTGCAGCATGCCATATATTTCTCAAAATATCGGTTTGAAATTGTACTTTGAGTTTATGTTTATACACTGCAGGATGCGTCTTATGTATTCTGAATTTCTACAACGATGTGTCCACCGGACTATTCTTCTGCCAGGCAGAAGCATCTATAGTTTCCTGATAGGCATGCCAGGTTGCATGGCCAATGATGGGGAGCAATACCAGAAAACCGAGCAAGGCCGTGGCAAATCCCAGAATGACAGAGAGCAGGATGATCACTGCCCACAGCAGCATGGGTTTTTTGTTGCGCAACACTGCATTGGCACTGGTGACAACGGCAGTAATGGCATCTGCTTTGCGGTCCATGATCATGGGCACCGAGAAAGCGCTGGCGGCAAATACTACGCCTGCGAACAACACGCCAACTGTGCTACCGATGCCAAAGAAAGGTAGCAACTGTTGCCAGCTTGGGTTGGCTTGCATCGGAGTAAATACTTGTACCAGTGTGGCGGCGCGCGCCCATACCAGCAGTACAACCAGCAGAATGATCCCCAGCACCAGCAGTTCGCGCAGATGATCCTGGCCTTCACGTATGCAATAGCCAAGTACGGGTTTGCGTCCTTCATCCAGCTGGCGGCTGATGGAGTACAGCCCCACGGCCAGTACCGGGCCAATAAATATAAATCCGCTTGAAAGACCGATATACAGCCCTATGGTGCCGAAGCGCCAGGTGAACACTGTAATCAGCAGGCTTAACAATGTCAGCACAAAACCGTAGATCAGGCTTAAGCGTGGCGCACGGATTAAATCCATCCAGCCCAGACGCAGCCAGCGCAAGGGAGCTGACATATCAAGGGTTCGGCAGGGTGCAACAAAAGGCATGTCCTCTGCGGAGTTTGAAGGATTCGTATCAGGCAAATCAGACATGGGCCAGCCTTCAGGATTTTTTAGCATCAATCTAGTGTTGTCGCTACTGGGTCTGACTAAGTAAAAATAGCTGCTGCTTATGCCGTGAACGCATTTTTGAGCCACTGAATTTTATCAATATCCGTCGATTGCATCAAAATGGCGTCGAAGCGACAGGGGGGTATGCGCTTTAGACTGGACAGATAATGCTGTGCGGTGCGCACTATTTTGGCCTGCTTGCGCGCATCGATGCTGGCAGCAGCGCCGCCAAATGCAGGGCCGCTGCGCAGGCGCACTTCGGCGAAAACATGGGTATCACCGTCTTGCAGGATCAAATCAATCTCGCCAAAACGACAGCTATAGTTTGCATGTAGCAACTTCAAGCCCTGTTGCTGCAAATACTGCGCGGCCAGCTGTTCTGCCAGCGCGCCAGGCTTGTTCATTTTGCTGGCGGGGTCGGGGAATTTTCGGCTGCGGCTGCCCTGCGAGCGGCATTTTCGGCGGCCTTTTCAGCCTCCAGGGCAGCCAGTGATTCCTGGGTGAGGCCGCGACCGTATCTGAAAAATGCGGGCACGGCATCTCGCTGAAATATATTCGAATCGGACAGCCGTATACGACCCGAAACACCATCCAGAGGCAGTGCGCTGCGAAATTTGTTATTCAGCATAATGTTCAGCAGACGATAGGCGTCTATACCAAATGCATACAGTCGCTCTTTGTCTGTATCCAGTGCCGTAGCAGATCTGGGATAAATCATCACTGCAGCATGATCGGGCTGCAACAACCACGGCATATCCACGTAGCGTATGTCGTTGAGATCGTAGTTGGTCAGGGTATCGGCATTGATATTAAATAATTGCGAAGTGCCATATATAGGCAAGGTAGGGTTAAGGTAGGGGCGGATCAGGCGCGCTTGCCTGGTATCACCTGCGAGAAACGCGACATTACCCGTTGCAACAGGTGGCGGACCAACGCGTTTGGGAGTGACGGTCTCAATCTCCCCCGAGGGGAGAACGACAGTCATAGGCTGAATAACGGGTTCAACTAGCCAGGGTGCGGTGGGAAGATTTACAAGTGCGCTGGTATCATCCCCTTCCCGGTATATGACTTCAGCATTGATGTTGCCGCCCAGCTTTTTCCATTCATCGGCAAACGCGGCTGAAAGACGCCTGGATAGCGCGGTGCCTGTGTTAATAATGGTGGCGTCACGCAATTTGGCGGCAAAAGCGAGTTGGGCAACCTGTCGCGCCTCTGTTTCAGGGATCAGCCCAAAAAAATACAGCTTGTTCGACGCAGGCTTGGTTTCAGTCGTGTTAAGTGCCAATGTGGGAACCTGAATACCGGAATAACCAGCCAGCAATGTGACACCAGCGCGAGTCAGGGGGCCGGCTACGGCCACGGCACCATTGGCGATGGCCTGACGGTAAATATCAAGCACGTCTTTGCCCTCTTCGGTACTGTTATAAACGCGCACCGGGAAGTCGCGTGCCTGAGCTTTGGCGGCTGTCAAAAATCCCTGATGTACCGCATCAGCAGAGGGGGAAAAGATGGATGATTTGAGCGGTAAAATGAGTGCGATATGCGGTGCGAATTTATCCGGGGCAGGTAGCGGCACTGTTCCTGGAGGAAGCGCGGTCGTGTCAATCGCGGATGGGGTGAGCACTGACAGTACAGGCTCACCCGGGGCAGGAGGTTGGGTAGCGGCAGGAGTTGGTGCAGTGGCTGTCTGAGCCGGAACAACGGTGGCAGGCGTAACTCGGGTAGCTGTAGTACACGCGCTAACGTATAGTGTCACCCACAATAAAAGCCAGAAGGAAGAACGTTGCATAGCAGTCAAATACAGAAATTAGAGTGCGCATTATATGTAGTCGCCACACCAATTGGAAATATGCGTGATATTAGCCTGCGGGCGCTGGACGTATTGAGCAGCGCGGACACAATTGCAGCCGAGGACACGCGAAACTCAGCTCATCTGTTGAGCCATCACGGCATTACAGCCAGGAGGCTGCTGGCGTTGCACCAGCATAATGAGCGCGGCGCAGCAGACAAGGTTATTAAGCTGCTAGAGCAAGGGCAGTCTGTTGCACTGATAACGGATGCAGGTACACCTTCAGTCAGCGACCCCGGTGCTTTGGTGGTAGAAGAGGTGCGTGCCGCCGGTTACCGTGTAATTCCGATACCAGGAGCCAATGCTGCCGTTGCCGCGCTGTCTGCTGCCGGATTGGCAACGCCGCACTTCCTGTTTTACGGTTTCCTGCCGAATAAATCTGCTGCACGCTGCAAGGAATTGCAAAGCCTGCTTGAGCATCCCTATACATTGGTATTTTACGAAGCACCCCACCGCATACTTGAATGCGTGACCGACCTGCAGACCGTGTTCGGCGAAGAACGGCAAATTGTGCTGGCGCGGGAAATCACCAAGTTGTTCGAGAGCATACATCGATGCCGTCTGGGTGAGGCAATGGACTGGCTTAACAGTGATCTGAATAATCTGCGGGGCGAGTTTGTATTGCTGGTATCCGCCGCGGAAGCAAGAGCCGAGGGCTTAAGCGCGGAGGCGGAGCTTGTTCTACAGGCTTTGCTGAAAGAGCTGCCGCTGAAACAGGCGGTGCAACTGGCCGTACAGATTACCGGGCTGGGGCGCAATGAACTTTATCAACGCGCGCTGGTACTCAGGGGTGCTGAATAAATGTGTGCTGTGTGCCACTATTAACTATAATTAAGTATATTTAGCGTTAATTTGGCGTATTTTAAAGAATGTCAAGGGATTCAAAATGAACCAGAATAAAGATCTTGAGCGGTGTAAAAAGCAGTGTGGAGCTCTGTTATTAACGTTGTTGCTCGCGGCTTGCGGGGCGGGAAATGAACAGAAAAAATCCGCGGCTGGAGCACTACCTCCTCCTGCAGAAGTGGATGTCATCACGGTCAAGCCGGGTTCGGCAGTTATGACACAGGATCTCCCCGGCCGGTTGCAGGCCTACCGTAGCGCACAGGTGCGCGCGCGGGTGGAGGGTATCGTCGAGAAACGCAATTTTATCGAAGGCAGCGATGTCGTGGCGGGCGCAGCGCTGTATCAAATCGCTTTGCGCAACTACCAGACAGCTTATGACGCGGCCAAAGCCGATGTTGCTGTCGCCGGCCAGACGCTGGAGCGCTATAAAAAATTGAAAGAGGCTAACGTTGTCAGCCAGCAGGATTTTGACTTGACCGAAGCCAAGTATAAACAGGCTGAAGCACGCTTATCAAAAGCACAGGAGGATTTGGAAAACACCCGTGTGCCTGCGCCAATCTCGGGCCGCATTGGCCGCTCACAAGTCAGCGAAGGCGCGCTGGTCGGTCGCGGAGATGCCACCTTATTGACAACTATCGAACAGATTAACCCGCTGTACGTTAATTTTACGCAATCCGAATCAGAAATTTCACGTCTGCAACAGGCGGTGAAAACAGGAAAATTACACCGTGCAAATGCGACCAGAGTAGAGCTGATTCTGGAGGACGGCAGTCTTTATGCACAGTCAGGCACCTTCCTGTTTTCGGATATGGCAGTCGATCCAAGTACGGGCAATGTATCGTTGCGAGCAGAGTTTCCCAATCCCAGACATGAGCTGTTGCCAGGCATGTTTGTGCGCATCCGCCTGCCGCAGGCAATTGCCGACAACGCCATCAGGGTCCCGCAACGCGCGGTACAAATCAGCCCCCAGGGCCAATTCGTGTTACTGGTAGACGGGGAGGGAAAAGTCTCTCCGCGCCCGGTCAAGGCAGGGAGCATGGCAGGGGGGGATTTTATCATTGCCGAGGGTTTGCAGGGCGGCGAGCAAGTGATCGTAAACGGGGTGCAAAAGGCTCGCCCCGGCAGTGTGGTTAAACCCGTGCAGTGGGATCCCAATGCACCGGTCTTGAACATGAGTCCGCCCGCACCGAATAAAAATCCGGCTACGTCTGCAACAAAATAGGGGATCACTGTGTTAGCCAATTTTTTTATCGACCGTCCCATCTTTGCCTGGGTAATCGCTCTCGTGATCCTGCTCAGCGGTGGTCTGGCCTTGCGCAGTTTGCCTGTAACTTCCTATCCGGCGGTTGCACCTCCCGCGCTGGCTATCAGCATCAGCTACCCCGGCGCATCTGCGCAATTGGTTGAAGAAACGGCCATTGCGCTGATTGAGCAGGAGTTGAATGGTATCGAGCATCTGCTGTACATGGATTCTGCCTCAGAACTGGGGCGCGGCACCATCACCCTGACTTTCGAAGCAGGTACCAATCTGGATGTGGCTTCTGTCGAAACGCAAAACAGAATCAAGCGCACCGAGGCACGTTTGCCGGAGGATGTGCGACGTCTGGGTATCACCGTGGCGAAATCCGCACGTAATTACCTGATGTTTACCGCCCTTATTTCACCGGATAAAAGCCTTGATAACGTTGCGCTCGGCAGTTTTGCCGCAGCTAACGTACTCGAGAGCATACGTCGTGTGAACGGGGTGGGCGAGGCGATTTTGTTTGGTACAGAATATTCGATGCGCATCTGGCTCAAACCGGAGCGCCTGCAGGCATTCAACTTGTCACCGGGTGATGTGGCAAAAGCCATTCGTGCGCAGAACGTGCAACTGGCAACAGGTGAGTTGGGCCAGCTGCCCACTGTGGACGGTCAGCAATTGAATGCGATTATCGTATCCAAAGGCAGGCTGAGCACCAAAGAAGAGTTCGCCAATGTCATCGTGCGCGCTAATCCGGATGGCAGCAGCGTACTGGTAAAGGACGTGGCGCGTGTCGAACTGGCTGCGCAGGATTATGACGTTGCCGCACGACTTGATAGCCAGCCAGCATCGGCAATTGCGATACGCCTGGCACCGGGCTCAAATGCGCTGGATACCGCCAAGGCAGTCAAGGCCAAAATGACTGAGCTGGCTAAAAATTTCCCCAAGGGCATAGACTGGGTCGTACCCTACGATACCTCACAGTTTGTGGAAATTTCCATACAGGAAGTCATGAAGACCCTGGCCGAGGCCATGGTGCTGGTATTTCTGGTGATGTACCTGTTTCTGGAAAATGTGCGGGCCACGCTTATTCCGTCTATCGTTGTTCCCGTTGCGCTTATCGGCGCCACCGTGGGTTTGTATGCCATCGGCTATTCGATTAACACGCTGACCCTGTTTGCAATGGTTTTGGCCATCGGCATCGTGGTGGACGATGCCATCGTGGTGGTGGAAAACGTCGAGCGCATCATGCGCGAAGAAGACTTGCCACCGCGTGCCGCCACACGCAAAGCCATGGGTCAGATCATCAATGCGATTATTGCGATCACGCTGGTGTTGATTGCAGTGTTTGTGCCCATGGCATTCTTCAGCGGCTCGGTAGGCGCCATCTATCGCCAGTTTGCTGTCACGCTGGTCCTCACCATTGCATTCTCGATGCTGATGGCGCTGACCTTGACCCCGGCACTGTGTGCCACGCTGTTAAGGCACACACCTGGGCGTGATGATATGCCGCATACAGGGTTCTTTGGCTGGTTCAACAAATTTTTTGCCAGGACTACAAAAAATTACCAGTCCGGTGTGGTTCACGTATTGAAGAAAACCGGGCGCTATATGCTGGTGTATGCAGCCATCCTCGTGGCGGTAGGTTTTCTGTTTGCACGACTGCCGACAAGCTTCTTGCCGGAAGAAGATCAGGGCTATTTTATCAGTGTGATTCAGCTGCCGCCGGGTGCAACCCGTGGCCGTACCCTGGAAGTGCTGTCTACAGTTGAACAGTTTTATCTCAAGCAACCCGAGGTCGAACACGTCATCGGTGTGGCCGGATTCTCATTCTTTGGCCGCGGGCAAAATGCGGCCATTGCATTTGTCAGGTTAAAAAGTTGGGATGAGCGTCCCAAGCCCGAAAACTCGGCAACGTCTTTGGTGCAACGCGCCAATATGACCTTCTTCCGCATCAAGCAGGCGATGATATTTGCGATCAACGTGCCGCCGATACCAGAATTGGCGGCGATCGGTGGTTTCGATTTTCGCCTGCAAGACCGCACGGGTCAGGGGCGCGACAAATTACTTGAGGCGCGCAATATGGCACTGGGTTTGGCCGCGCAGAACCCGGCATTGATGGGCGTGCGGCCGGAAGGCCAGGAAGCGGGTCCGCAACTGCAACTGGATATAGACAGGTTGAAAGCGCGTGCCTTGGGCATAGACCTGAACGATTTGAATGACACCCTGCAATCCGCACTCGGAACCGCCTACATCAACGACTTCGTGCGTGAAGGGCGCATTTTGCGCGTGCAAATGCAGGCTGAACCTGTCTCGCGTTCAACGCCGGAGCAAATCTTGCGCCTGCCAGTGCGCAATATCCAGGGCGGTATGGTGCCCCTGGCTGAAATCGCCAGAGCCAGATGGGAGGCAGGTGCTCCCAAGCTGGATCGATACAATGGACTGCCGGCTATGAAAATTTCCGGCAGCCCGGCACCGGGCCGCAGTACGGGCGAGGCGATGGCAGCAATGGAACAGGTTGCTACCCAGTTGCCTCCGGGTTTTGGTTTTGAATGGTCGGGAACCTCCTATGAGGAACGCATCTCCGGCAGCCAGGCGGGCTTCCTTTTCAGTCTCTCCGTTATCGCTGTGTTTTTGTGTCTGGCCGCCTTGTATGAAAGCTGGTCAATTCCCTTCGCGGTCTTGCTGGTGGTCCCGATAGGCATACTGGGAGCATTGCTGGCGGTGATGATGCGCGGCTTGCCCAATGATGTGTACTTCAAAGTGGGTCTCATTGTGATCATCGGGCTTTCTTCCAAAAATGCGATTTTGATCATCGAATTTGCGCGAGAGCTGCAGGATCAGGGACTCGACCTGATCGAAGCCACACTGGAAGCCTGTCGCAGAAGGTTCCGTCCTATCCTGATGACCTCCATCGCCTTTACCCTGGGTGTGTTACCGCTGGCAATCTCTACTGGAGCGGGTGCGAACGGCCGCCGTGCCATCGGCACGGGCGTGATGGGCGGGATGATTGCCGCCACGGTAATTGCGGTGTTTTTGGTGCCGGTGTTCTTCGTTGTTGTGCGTCGTATCTTCCCCGGTCGATCACGCCGCTTTGAAGGGGAAGAATAATGCTACATGACCGAGCCAAACGCAGGATCAGCGCTGTGTGGCGGCAACGGCAAGCCGGCAATGCGGGTAGCCTGATTGACCGGTCCGCGTGGAAATAACTCATAGAGATATTTTTTGCCGCCGCGATCGGCGAATTCAGTCTCCATGCAATTCAACAGGGCACGCCCGTTGGCGTCGGGACCATATTCCTGGTAGTGATTGCGCAAGGCGTCCAGCACCTCCCAGTGGGCAGGCGTCAGGGTGATGCCCTCTTTTGCCGCCAGTTCATAAGCTGTTTCTTTTGACCATGAACCCAGTGCCTCCAGGTTGTAAGGCCTGTCGTAAGAGGTGGTAACGGTAGCAGCAAAGGCTTTGTGTGCTTCGAGCATGGCAGATCTCCTTTTTAAATTTCAAAAAATGGGGAAAGCAGATATTAGAGCAACACACTTGAATGCAAAATAGGTGAAATGCTTATTTTGGCATCGAAATAGTACTTGCTGAGCATGGCTGAAGAGCATCTTAATTGATGCTTCATTTAGTATAATCAAGCAATTGATGACATTTATTTATCCCAACCAGAATAATATTGAATATGGAAATAAAACTTACCCGGCCTGATGACTGGCACTTGCATCTGCGCGATGAAGCGCTGATGCAAGCTGTGCTACCCGATACCGCCCGCCAATTTGCGCGCGCCATCATCATGCCCAACCTGCGACCACCGCTTACCACTACCGTGCAGGCGATGGCCTATCGCGAGCGCATTATGGCAGTACTCCCTGCAGGCATGAAATTTGAGCCGCTGATGACGCTCTATCTCACTGACAACACCAGCGCGGAAGAAATTCGCCGGGCCAAACAAAGCGGTTTCGTGCACGCGGTTAAATACTATCCGACAGGTGCCACCACCAACTCGGATGCAGGGGTCACCAACATGCGCAAGGCTTATCCGGCGCTGGAAGAGATGCAGCGTTGCGGCCTGCCCTTATTGGTCCACGGCGAAGTGACTGATCCGGCGGTGGACGTGTTTGACCGCGAAGCTGTATTTATCGAGCGCGTGTTACAGCCGCTGCTGCGCGATCTTCCCTCATTGCGAGTTGTGTTCGAGCACATCACCACAGTTGACGCAGCCCAGTATGTGATGAGCGCACCCGGCAATATCGCTGCCACACTTACCGTGCATCACCTGCTGTATAACCGCAATGCGATGTTCGCCGGTGGCATGCGCCCGCATTATTACTGCCTGCCCGTACTTAAACGCGAAGCCCACCGCAAGGCACTGCTTGCTGCTGCAATCAGCGGTAGTCCGAAATTTTTTCTCGGCACAGACAGTGCACCTCACGCGCAACACACCAAGGAAAATGCCTGTGGTTGCGCCGGAATTTACACCGCGCACAACGCCATTGAGCTCTATGCAGAAGCGTTCGAACAGGCCGGTGCACTGGAAAGACTGGAAGGTTTTGCCAGCTTCTTTGGCGCAGATTTTTATGGCTTGCCACGAAATACGGAATTAATCACATTGCGCCGTGAAGACTGTCCGGTTCCCGCTACCCTGGACTTTGCAGAGCATCGCCTGGTACCTTTAAGAGCCGGGGAAACGGTGAAATGGAAGTTATTAAGCTGATCAACCCGGGGTAGGACAAAACTCACAGGAAGGAGCCAGGTAAGGTACTAGTTAATTTAACTAATTGTGCAGATGGAAGAAGGAGAGGATAATCAATTTCGTTTGAATTTGGATTTCAGAGATTGGGTATGAAGAAGTCATGATGTTTATTGCAATAATAAAATTTCTATCGAATGCTCTTAAAATTGTTGCGATGGGCTTTTTTGTTTATTCCGCCTATAAGGGGACTTTCAGCACTGGGAATTCAACAACGGTATTCATAGGCGTTGCTGTTTTGACTGTTGTTATAGTAATCACGCACATTATTGATGATATTCGACGTTAAATAACAATTAATTAATCAATGGCCGAGTTTTAACCATTTAACAAGTCGAAGTATGCGGGCAATTTTATATGCTGGCATCAAGGAGAAATAATGAGTGTTGAAGTAATCGTAAATCTGGTTTCGCAATTGCTGAAATTAAGCGGAATTATATTTTTTATGTACGCGGCTTACGATGGAACATTTGGCGGGCAGGGCTCCAACAGTGTATTTGTAGGTGTTGGCGTTTTAGTTATGGTGCTGGTAGGCTCATTCTTCGTGGACAAATTAGGACGCCTGTAAATTTATTGATTGTGTTCTTTTTTACGTTTCTTTTAGTTGCGGTTTTTTTTCAGTTCAATTTTTTCTTCCGCTACACCCCTCCCGCGCAAGGTAGCACCCGGTTAACAGCAGAATGTTTATCTGTAAAATTTGATGAATTCTCACAGCTACTATAATCCCCCTCCCGATTGTGGCCTTGAATTAATTTACAGCGATGAGTTTTTGCTGGCGGTGAATAAACCCGCCGGCCTGCTCTCCGTGCCGGGGCGGGGCGAAGACAAAACAGACAGTCTGGCGACCCGGGTGCAGGCAGTGTATGTGGACGCACTGGTCTCTCATCGTCTTGATCGGGATACCTCAGGCCTGCTACTGTTTCCCAGGGGAGCAGACATGCATAGACGAATTTCGCTGATGTTTGAAAAACGCGAGATGCAGAAAAGCTATATGGCGATAGTGCTGGGCAAGCCAGAACCAGCACAGGGCGAGGTGAACCTGCCGCTGATCGTAGACTGGCCTAACCGCCCGCGACAAATGGTGGATGCCGTCACAGGCAAACCTGCGCTGACCCGCTATCAGTTGTTGAGTTACGATGCGGCCAGCAATACCAGTCGCGTCGCGCTGGAGCCCATTACAGGGCGCACACACCAGTTGCGCGTGCATATGTCTGCTATTGGCCACCCGATACTGGGGGATACACTGTATGGCGGCAATGCTGACGGGCAGGCAGCACGCCTGCATCTGCATGCCTATACCCTCAACTTCAAACATCCCGTCACCGGGGTGAGCTTGAGTTTAGTGAGCAAGCCCCCCTTCTGAAAGGAAAATACCCCCCATAAAACTGCCATCTCTGCTTAGCCTGTCCCTAAGTGGTAGAATGCGCGCCTAATTTTTGTAAGGCATCACATGTTATCCACTATCAATATCACCATGCAGTTCGGCGCCAAGCCGCTTTTTGAGAATGTCTCTGTGCGTTTTGGCGAAGGCAATCGCTATGGCCTGATCGGCGCGAACGGCTGCGGCAAGTCTACTTTCATGAAAATTCTCGGCGGTGATCTGGAGCCAAGTTCAGGCCAGGTCGCTCTGGATAAAGGCGAGCGTCTGGGTAAATTGAGCCAGGATCAATTTGCATATGAAGAAAAGCGGGTGCTGGATGTGGTGTTGATGGGTCACGCTGAAATGTGGGCGGTGATGTCCGAGCGCGATGCGATCTACGCCAATCCCGATGCCAGCGAAGAAGACTACATGCATGCCGCCAATCTGGAAGCCGCCTTTGCTGAATTTGACGGTTACACCGCCGAAGCCCGTGCCGGCGAGCTGCTGAATGGCGTGGGCATCCCGCAAGAACTGCACAATGGCCCGATGCGGGCAGTCGCTCCGGGTTTCAAGTTGCGCGTGTTGCTGGCACAGGCCTTGTTTTCCGATCCGGAAATTCTGCTGCTGGACGAACCCACCAACAACCTGGATATCAACACCATCCGCTGGCTGGAAGATGTGCTCAATGCGCGCACCAGCACCATGGTGATCATCTCGCACGACAGGCACTTCCTTAACAGCGTGTGCACCCACATGTCGGACCTGGACTACGGCAAGATCACCACATATCCGGGTAACTATGACGACTACATGATGGCGTCTACCCAGGCACGCGAACAGCAACAAACAGACAATCAGAAAGCCAAAGAAAAAGTGGCCGAGCTGAAAGCCTTCGTCGCGCGCTTTTCGGCCAATGCCTCCAAGGCCAAGCAGGCGACATCGCGCGCGCGCCAGATCGACAAGATCAAGATTGAAGATATCAAACCGTCCAGCCGTCAATATCCCTATATGGTGTTTGATTATGACGAACGCGAGAAGCTGCACCGCGTTGCGGTAGAGGTGGAAAAGCTGAGCAAGGCTTTTGACCGACCCCTGCTTTCCAATGTCAATTTCCGCATCGATGCGGGTGAACGTGTCGCCATCATCGGCCCCAACGGTATCGGTAAAACCACCCTGATACGTTGCCTCGCAGGTGATCTGGAGGTCGATTTCGGCAGCATCAAATGGACAGACAAGGCCAACATTGGCTACTTTGCGCAGGATCATAAACACGACTTCGACAAGAATGAAGTGCTCACCGAATGGATGACGCAATGGCGCCGTCCGGGCGATGACGATCAGGCGGTGCGCAGCGTATTGGGACGCTTGCTGTTCTCCGGCGACGATGTGAAGAAAACCGTCAAAGTGCTATCCGGTGGTGAAAAAGGCCGCATGATGTTCGGCAAGCTGATGCTGGAAAAGCATAACGTGCTGCTGATGGACGAGCCCACCAACCACCTCGATATGGAATCCATCGAGTCCCTAAACTCCGCGCTACTTGAGTTTAAAGGCACGCTGATCTTCGTCAGTCATGACCGTGAATTTGTGACTTCGCTGGCGACGCGCATTATCGAAATCAGTCCTAAGGGCATATCGGACTATCACGGAACATACGAAGAGTATTTGCGTGATCAGGTAGCCGCATAAAAAATCCAAACCTCGTCGCGATACGGCGTTGCTCAACAAATTTAAACTCTTGCATATAAATCATATGCGGCGAGCTTAAATTTATCTCACGCCTTGTCTCGCTTAGCGTTTTGAATTTTTTGAGTATCCGCCAAGAGTGGGTGAAAATTCCCGGACATTTTTGAATAGCCACAACTTTAAGGAAAAAGCATTGCAAAAAGCGGGTGCAATCGGTGTATTCGATTCGGGAGTGGGCGGACTTTCAGTATTGCGCCACATACGCCAGCTATTACCCGGGGAACGTCTGATCTACGTGGCCGATTCCGCCCACGTGCCCTACGGTGACAAATCCAGGGAATACATAGAAGAGCGTTCGATCATCATTGCGCGCTTTCTGCAACAGCAGGGTGCGGAGGCTATCGTCATCGCCTGCAACACTGCATCTGCTGCCGCTGCCGCAACCTTGCGCAGCCAGTTTGATATACCCATCATCGCAATGGAGCCTGCAGTTAAACCAGCCGTGGCGGCAAGCCGTAATGGTATCGTTGGCGTATTGGCCACCACCGGCACGCTGGCCAGTGCCCGCTTTGCAGCTTTGCTGGAACGCTACGCCGGGGAGGTTGAAATCATCACGCAGGGTTGCCCCGGACTGGTAGAGCAGGTTGAAAAGGGCGAGTTGAACAGCTTACAGACCCGTGCATTGATTGAGCTCTACACCGCGCCTTTGTTGGCGCGTGGCGCGGATACACTGATACTGGGTTGCACCCACTATCCATTTTTGGCGGTGCTTATTGCGGATGTTGTGGGTACACATATTGCGCTGGTAGATACCGGTGCGGCAGTAGCGCGTCAACTGCATCGCCGCATACAAACCGAGCTTCCTGCCCGCTTGTCCACGGATGTTGCGGCCGAATTTTTTACCAGTGGAGATGCGGATGAGGTATCACGCATCATCTCAGTGTTGTGGGGCGAGAATGTCGCTGTGCGTCAGTTGTCGCAGGAATTTTTGTAATTGAATTTGTAGGGTGCGTCATACGCACCATGGTGCGCACGGCACACCCTACAGGCGCATGCACATACTGCGGCTTCAGGCAAATAGCTTATCCACGCTGACTAATGTCAGTAACCCCATCAGCGCAAAAATACCCGCCGCAATGGCGTGCACCAGCCGCATCGGTATTTTGTCGGAAAATTTGTGACCCAGAAAAACCGCAGGGACATCGGCAATCAGCATGCCCAGTGTGGTGCCTGCGATTACCATCACCGGCGCTGCATAGTGTGCGGCCAGGGCTATGGTGGCGAGTTGTGTCTTGTCGCCCATTTCGGCGAGGAAAAAAGTAACAAAAGTCGCGCCGAACACGCCCAGCTTGCTGGCAATCTGCGTCTCTTCGTCTTCAATCTTGTCCGGTATCAATGTCCAGATAGCCATGCCGATAAATGACCCTCCCAACACCCAGCGCAATACTTCCGCGCTAATAACAGTAGTGATCCAGGTGCCTAGCGCTCCTGCCAGTCCGTGATTCAGCAAGGTGGCAAATAATATGCCGAGAATAATGGGCAGCGGGCGTTTGAAGCGTGCGGCCAGAATAAAAGCAAGCAACTGTGTTTTATCGCCCATCTCGGCGAGTGCTACAACCCCGGTTGATACGAGTATGGATTCCATCCTGTTTCCTGAACAAAATGATGAGTCAGATGCGGCCTGACAAAGGAAAGATTTTATCAGGCTTGCAGTGCAATACGAAGCTCATCCAGCGAGAGGTAGTAACCGCCCTCGGACGATTGCATTTCACGCATCACCCAGGCTGCAGTTTGCTCAGCGATGCGTGCAAACAGCGGGTCGCCGCTGCATTGGCAGGCGGAATACCCTATCGACAGCAGAATGGGCTTGTCCAGCTCGCGCGCAAGGCGCAAGGTATAGTCATTCCACGCATACCAGTCCACCGGGTTATCAGCATGCTGTTGCAGGCAGGGGCTGGATTCCCGGGCGAGGCGATTGGCCATAAACATTCTTTAGTGAGTCAATCAAGTGTTAAGTCATCAAATATTCGCGTCACAGTAGTTCATACCAAACCCCCCGGCCACTGCCGAGCTGCTTGAGGTGGCTTTGATTGACCAGCGCGCGGAAATGTTGTTTCAGCGTGTTGCGACTTGCGCTGGTTAGCCTGATGACATCGCCCATAGTGACACGCCCATGCTCGCGTGCGAATTCAACTATTTGCACTGACAGCTCTGGCAGCGGTGCAAGCACGAGTTTTTCGCGTTCGACTTTTTTGCGCAGACGCTGCATTTGTTCGGCGAGCGAGCGCAGAAAGAACACTAACCAAGGCTGCCAGTTTGGCGCCTCACTGCGTATCGTTCCTTGCGTTTGACGAAGGGCAAGGTAATAGGATTCCTTGTTCTGTTCGATCACGCTTTCAAGCGAACTGTAAGGTACGTAAGCGTAGCCCATCTGCAGCAGCAATAACGTGGTCAGCACACGACTAAGTCGGCCATTGCCATCCTGAAACGGATGTATCTCCAGGAAGATTACCACCCACAAGCCGATCAAGAGCAAAGGATGCAGGCGTTCAGAGCTGCGCTCGTTTTGCATCCATGAGACCAGTTCGGTCATCAGGTGCGGTGTATCAAAGGGTGTCGCCGTCTCGAACACGACACCGAGTTGTGTGCCGCTCTCGTCGAACGCTGCCACGCTATTTGAGGATGTTTTGTAATTGCCACGATGCCAGGCATCATTTCCACTGTGTACGAGCAGATCCCGGTGTAATTGCCTGATATGGTTTTCAGTGAGCGTGATGTCTTGCCACGAAGAAAATACCAGTTCCATCACACCGGCGTAGCCCGCCACTTCCTGTTCGTCGCGGGTGGTGAACTTGCTGATTTGCAGATTGGACAATAACTGTTCGACTTCGCGGTCGGACAGCTTGCTGCCCTCAATGCGTGTGGAGGAACCTATGCTTTCAATGGTTGCGACGCGGCGTAGAGACAACAGTCGATCCGGTGCCAGCGTTCCCAGTGCACGCCATGCACCCTTGAATTCATCGATTTTGCTGATCAGCCCGAGTATCTCGGGAGTGATCTGGATAGTGCCGGTTTGTATCATAAAACCAATATTACACCCAATTACACCCATTAGCTATATGTACAAGTAAATACACCCAAAACCAACTCGGGGAGTGGCACCGAGAGGTGAAGCTTGTGAAAATTGAGTATCAATCGTAGAACGGATGCCATCTTATGAGATCAAAGCACAAGATGTGACCCTGATGACTATAAACTCTTCGCCTGTACAAAAAAATAGACCCGCGTGCAATTTGCACGCGGGTCTATTAGTTACCAATATTTTCAATCACTGGCCTTTGTTATGAATCAAGATCTAACGACTAAAAGTCGATGGCATGATTCAGTTGCGAAGCTGGCAAATTTTTTACTTGCAGTCAACGCGGTCTAATTCTGACATCCCCAACACTGTTGTAGTCTTGCTACCAGAATTCTCACCGCCTACAGTGGCACCTTCAGTAGCAGAGGCAAGGTGCGCATTGCAATGCGCTTTGATGGACATCTTGCCTGCCACGTTGACATTACCCTTGAAGCAATACCAGCCGTTGGGATTCAACAACGAGAATTTGGTCATTCCCATTACATTGACGCCCGGACTAACCTGAACCAGAGAGGGAGTGTCGGTCACTTCGCTATCGACAGGCCCCGATATTTAAATTGCTGTTTTACTTAAAAACAGCGGTGCAATATAACAGCATAACCATTGCTTGGCAGAAATTAAAAGGTCTAGATACTTTTTGAAAAGTATCTAGACCTTTTAATTAACCTGCTGATTTTTATATTAAAATTATTTCGAAAGCAAGTGTAAAGGGGGCGCTATCTTTTACTTCTAGTCAATTGAGCTTACTCAAGCAACTCGGGCATGCTGCACTTCGAGTGGATATGTTTGTCCAGATGTCGTCAACAAGAGGGGAGCAACATTTTATGACGATGAAAGCACTTCCTGATTAGCCACAAGGTTCAGCTGGTTTCAGCATCGCATTTTCTCCCCTCGCCCACTTGTGGGAGAGGGGTCGGGGGAGAGGGAGCTCACAGGGAAATGAGGTTTCTTCAACGTTTCTCCCTCTCCCTAACCCTCTCCCACAAGTAGGAGAGGGAACTTGTGTTGTGGCTAATCAGGAAGCACTTTGCAGTACCTGTTAACCTTTGCAATGTATTAAACTCAATTGCTTTGCAATAATGTCGTGATTCAGCCACAGCACGGGTGCGGTTGGTTTTGAGGCTTCATGGAACATCAGCGGGCCTGTGCCTTCCAGTACCAGCGCGCTGAGCAGGTCGGTGATCAGTGCTTTGCGGTCGATATGCATTTGCGTGATATCGTCCGAGGTGCTTATCATCAGGTCGGCCAGTTCGGCGTTATTGTCCATGGGCCAGGCTTCGAAGTTGCGGAAGGTCTTCATCGTGGCGCTCTTGTTGTAGTCTTCAATTTTCTTTAGCAGACTCTGCAGAGATGTACCGTCTTGTAGCAGCGCCTGGCAGGCTTGCCACTGTGTCTCAGCCCAGGCGGCGCCTTCTTTTTTCAGTGCGGTGAGCAGCGGGAAGAGGGAGAGTTCGACACCGACGAAGATGTCGGACGAGTTGGTGCGGATTTCCGGGCAGTTGAATACGGTGGCCTTGACCCCCTGCGCCCAGGCCTTTTCGGCAACCTGCTCCAGGCGCATTTTGGCTTTGCCCTGGGTGTAGTTGGTATAGGTCTGCCACTGGTATTTGCCGTCGATCAGGATCTCGGTGCCATGGTAGCCATAGGCGGTGTAGCGTACCTGGCCGCCGGTTTTTTCCATGCGGGCGCGTATCGCTGCGCTGCCGTCGATGAGGTGCTGAAAGGTGTTGGCAGTCACTTCGTCGAAGTTCATCAGGATCAGTTTGCCGAGGTCGCTGTCGGTCAGTGCGCGTGAGGACAGGAAGCGCTCACCACGGCCTTTGTAGATGCGGTTGGCGATGGCTAAAAACACTTTTACTTTTGGAATGCCGCCCGCCATGGTGTGGGCGAAGAATACATTTTTGCCGTCGGGTATCATGCCGTCCAGTTCCGCCATCACCTTGGCTACCGAATCCTTGAAGCGCTTCACCCCGACCTCGCGGCATTTTTCGATGTGCTTGAAATCAAGTTTATCGTCCTGCCAGCTTTTCAGCGTCATGCCGCCCAGCATGTCGGTGGGGGTAGGCGTACCGGCAGGAGCATCAAGGTCAAAACCCGCCATCAGCGGCACGTTGAAAATTTTGCCGCCCAGGTTGGCTTCGGCGGTGGCCAGTTCTTCGGCGGTGAGCGGGCGCAGCGCATTGTTTTCATCGCGGCGGCCAACCGTAATACCGAGAATGGTCATGCCCGATTTGCGCGCCTCATCTATCAGGCCATTGGCATAACCGCGTCCAAACAGCTCACCGAAGAGCACGAAAACGTCACCCTTGCGGAAAATATTGTTCTGCGGAATGTCTCTTAACGGGCTGAGTGCGGTCATAAAAAATGCTCCAAATCTAGATTAATTGGCTAAAAACAAGGCAATAAAGCCCGAACAATGCGGCATTATATCTCGTGCGCTTTCCTGCGTTGGGAATTACGCTTATCCAGACCCAGAGTGGTGCGCGTTCTAAGACGCACTGCACTGAGCAAGGCCTCATTATCGTCGAGTGACTTGCCGTAAGAAGGCACCATTTCCTGCATTTTTCTTTTCCACTCGGCGCTCTTTAGCTGCGATTTAAAACAGCGCTCGATCACCTCTATCATGGCCTGTACCGAGATGGAGGCACCGGGAGATGCGCCCATCAGGGCTGCCAGGGTGCCATCTTTTGACGCGATGATTTCTGTTCCAAATTCCAGTTTGCCGCCCTTGTCGTCGCAATGCTTGATAATTTGCACCCTGTGCCCGGCCGATTCTAGAGACCATTCGCTCTCTTTGGCATCAGCGTAGAAATTGGCCAGAGAGCCCACGCGTTCCTTGTGCGACTGGAGTGCACCTTTGACCAGGTAGCGAGTCAAATCGAGATTGTCGAATGCCACCGACATCATGGGCTTTAAATTGCCAGGTTTGACCGAGCCGAACAAATCAAAAATTGAACCTTCTTTTAAAAATTTGGTGGTAAATCCGGCATAGGGTCCGAAAATTAAAGCAGGCTCGCCGTCGATGATGCGTGCGTCAAGATGGGGTACTGACATGGGAGGCGAACCGGATGGCGCTTTGCCATAAACCTTGGTGTGATGCTTCTTTACGATTTCAGGATTTTTGCAGATCAGCCATTGTCCGCTGACCGGGAAGCCGCCGTAGCCCTTGCTTTCCGGCAGACCCGCTTTCTGCAGCAGGGGCAATGCGCCGCCGCCTGCGCCGACAAAAACGATAGCGGCATCGATGGCCTTAATCGATTCGGTATGCCTGTCTTCTACGCTGACTTTCCAGCGGCCATTACTTTGCTGCTTTAAATTTTCGATTGAATGACCCAGCAGCAGTTCAAAATTGGGATGTTTTTTTAGCGACCTGATCATGTGTTTGGTCAAAGAGCCAAAATCGATATCCGTGCCGTGTTTCATTTGCGTCGCAGCCACGATTTGCCTGGGGTCACGGTGGGTCATCACCAGTGGCATCCACTTGCGGATGATTGCGGGGTCTTCGCTGTACTCCATTTCCTCAAACAAATGGTGCTTGCTCAGCAGTTCAAAGCGCTTGCGCAAAAACGCGACATCTTCCTTACCCCAGACAAAATTCTGGTGCGGAATAGCATTGATAAATTGATGGGGATCGGGCAGGATTTTTAGTTCCACCAGATAGGACCAAAACTGTAGCGACGCCTCAAAGCCGGCATTGATAGCCAATGCTTTTTCTATTTCGATACTGCCATCTGCAAGTTGCGGCGTGTAATTTAACTCGCAGTAACCCGCATGGCCGGTACCTGCATTGTTCAAGCTGTGCGTGCTTTCCTGGGCGACTTTGCTTAACCGCTCAACCATCACTATTTTTAGCGATGGATCGAGGCGAGAAAGCAACATGGCCAGAGTGGCGCTCATGACACCGGCGCCGACGAGCAAGATATCAACTTGATTCTTATGCATTATTAATTTATTTAGTAATATGAACGGCTCAGTAGATCTGCGGCTGTGCGGATTGAGGTGGTTCTTTGAGTGAGTTGCCAATTATAAAACACATCTGAATCAGCTACTAGCTTAAGCGCGGCTTCAGTTAAAATAAAAAAGCCGAAAAATTAAACATCAAGCTGCACTTTATCCAATTCGATCACTTATCTCAGGTTTAGCCTTATGAAAGCCTCGCGCCGTTACACACTCACACTGTCCTGCCCGGACCGGGTTGGCATCGTTGCCGCCGTCAGCGGATTTTTTGCCAGCCATGGAGGCTGGATCGTTGAAGCCAGCTACCATGCCGATACCAATACCGGGCGCTTTTTCATGCGCCAGGAAATACTGGCAGACTCATTGCCCTTCGATGTCATCGGCTTGCGCTCGCACTTTGCTGCGGTGGCCACAGAGTTTGCGATGGACTGGCAGGTGAGCGATTCGGCCCGGAAAAAACGTCTGGTTATTCTCGTCAGCAAACAGGACCACTGCCTCAACGATCTATTACACCGCTGGCGCAGCGGTGAGCTGGAGGTGGATATCCCCTGCGTGATTTCCAATCATGAAGACTTGCGCAGTTTCGTCGAGTGGCATGGCATTCCCTTTCACTATGTGGCGATGCCAAATTTGGAAGAGTCAGGCAAGGCTGCGGCTTTTGCTAAAATCGCCAGCCTGTTTGATCAGTGTCAGGGCGACACGCTGGTGCTGGCGCGTTTTATGCAAATTTTGCCGCCTGATTTGTGTCGACGCTATGCCGGTCGCGTGATCAATATTCACCACAGTTTCCTGCCCTCCTTTGCCGGTGCCAAGCCCTATCACCAGGCTTTTGAACGGGGAGTGAAGCTGATCGGCGCGACCTGCCACTATGTTACCGAAGCACTGGATGACGGCCCCATTATCGAACAGGACACCGTCCGCATCGACCACGGCGACAGCGTGGAAGACATGGTGCGCTACGGCAGGGATATTGAAAAAACGGTGCTGGCGCGCGGCCTGCGCTATCACGTGGAAAGCCGCGTGCTGGTGAGTGGGAACAAAACAGTGGTGTTTAAGTAGCTCCTGTTGTGCCGGATAATCCATTGGAGTTCAAGCGTTACGGTAGGAGCCCGATAAATCGTGCTCCTACGTTGAGTGCATTGCTTATGCAGCCTGATGGATTATCCGGGTTAAAGGCGTACAGCTATAAAAAAAGCGCCCCGATTTCTCGGGGCGCTTTTTTTTACTACTACCTTGCAGATTTACATATTGCCCACAGTTTACATATTGCCCACAGGTTTACATATTGTAAGCACGCTCGCCGTGAGTCGAAGTATCCAGACCTTCGCGTTCTGCTTCTTCAGCAACACGCAGACCCATCACCATGTCAATCAGCTTGAACAATACAAAGCTCACGATGCCTGACCACAGGATGGTGACGCCTACACCCCAAGCCTGGCTGGTGACTTGCGCTGCGATTGAGAATTCGCCAACCGCATTGGTTGCGTAGTCAAACACGCCGGTTCCGCCCAGGCTGGGTGCTGCGAAGATGCCAGTGCCGATCGCGCCAACAACACCGCCCACACCATGCACGCCGAAGACATCCAGTGAGTCATCCACGCCGAGCATTTTCTTCAAGCCGGTAACACCCCAGAAGCACAATACACCGGCAATCAGACCCAGTACGATCGCACCCATCGGGCCGACGTATCCTGCTGCCGGTGTCACTGCCACCAGGCCGGAAACTGCACCTGAAGCAACGCCCAACATGCTGGGTTTACCGCGTAACAGCCATTCAATAAACATCCATGACATGGCTGCAGCAGCCGTTGCCACGATGGTGTTGGTCAATGCCAGAACTGCCGTACCGTTAGCTTCAAGGTTGGAGCCTGCGTTGAAACCGAACCAGCCCACCCATAGTAAAGCTGCACCTATCATGGTCATGGTCAGGCTGTGCGGAGCCAAGGCTTCTTTGCCGTAACCGATGCGCTTGCCAAGTACGATCGCACCCATCAGAGCAGCCATCGCCGCGTTGATATGCACCACGGTACCACCGGCGAAGTCGATTGCACCCTTGCCGAAGATAAAGCCGGCAGGGTCAGCAAAGGCTGAAGGACCACCCCAGAACCAGACCATGTGCGCCATCGGCAGGTAGGAGAAAGTGAACCACAGGACAGCGAAAATCAGCAGAGCGGAGAACTTGATACGTTCAGCCAAACCACCCACAACCAGAGCCACCGTGATCGCTGCAAATGTCAGCTGGAACACTACGAACAGCAGTTCAGGTATGACCACGCCTTTGCTGAATGTTTCGGCCACTGCATCAGGTGTGACACCGGCGAGGAAAGCTTTGGAGAAGCCGCCGATAAAACTGTTCATGCTGCCGCCAGCGGAGAAGGCCAGGCTGTAGCCATAGATTACCCACAGCAGCGCGATCACACAGAAGATTACGAAAACCTGGGTCAGCACCGACAGCATGTTTTTGGTGCGCACCAGGCCACCGTAGAACAGTGCCAGACCGGGCAAGGTCATCAGGATAACAAGGATGGTTGAGGCAATCATAAAGGCAGTGTCGCCTTTGTTGGGCACAGGTGCGGGTGCAGCTGCAGCGCCGGCAGCCGGTGCGGTTACCGCAGCAGGAGCTGCAGTCGCCGCCGCTTCGTCTGCAAACGCCGACACTGACATGCCGCAAAGCATGGCCAGCAGGCTGAAAAATACAATTAATTTCTTCATGATGAGCGCTCCTTATAAGGCTTCCACGCCGGTTTCACCGGTGCGGATGCGGATAACTTGTTCGATACTGGATACGAAGATTTTGCCGTCACCGATTTTGCCGGTTTGGGCAGCCTTTTCGATAGCTTCTAACACCTGATCAAGCATGTCGGTTTTGATCGCTGCTTCAAGCTTGATCTTGGGCAGAAAATCCACTACATATTCCGCGCCACGGTACAACTCAGTGTGCCCCTTTTGCCGGCCAAAGCCTTTGACTTCCGTTACGGTAATACCCTGTACGCCAATGGCGGAAAGGGCTTCACGAACTTCGTCAAGCTTGAACGGCTTGATGATAGCGGTAACCATTTTCATATCACTCTCCTTAGGTTGGGCGGAACGTAAAACGCTCCGCTATTTCACTGCTTTTTATTTAGAACGAATGTGTCAGAGATACGACTGTTGCGCCTTTGCCCCAGTTGTCACCTTTGCCAGGATAAGTGTAGAAACCGGTATCAGAGGCATCTGTCGCCGAGTATGCCAAACCTATTACATAACCGCTAAAGTCCTTGGCTACACCGACTTTATAGTCAGTATAGGTAGGTGGTGTGCCAGCAGCAGCCAATCCATCAGCTGTTGCACCTGTATAGGTTTGCTTACCAACGTGTGCGGTCAGTGTGAAAGTGGTATCAGGGATGGTGTAGTTGGCATTCAGTTCGAGATAGTTAGTACCCTTAGTGTCTGGCACTGTCAGGAACTGATCCAACAAGCTGTATGAATACTTGGCTGTCAGGAATTTGTAGGTGAATGCCGCATAAACCTCGGCTGTATCGGCAGCCGTATAAGGCGAAACAGTAGTGTAGTTACCCAAGTAGTTATAACGGATATAGCCAAAGTCATAGCCCATATCATCATTGATGCTCTTCTTAAATCCAAGATAGGTGTCCAGTTCCATAGTCACGCTGCCACTTGTGACCACACTGTCTTGAATCCAGTTAACGTTAGAACCCCACACACCGGCGTAGAAACCACTGGCGTGCGAATAGTCCATGCCGCCCTGTATGGCAGGATTATTTGAAGTTTGTGAAATCCCGCGGAAAATGTAGTTGCTCACCAGGCCAACGTTGCTGGTCACGGTATGGGGTGAGGCTGGTGCCGGTGCCGGTGCATCCGCAGCCATAACAGGCATTGCGCACAGGGCGCCGAGTACAGCAACTAAGAGTTTAGACTTGTGCATGATGTATCCTTTTAAAGTTAAGAGCGGGACAAAGTTATCCACGAGCAACATAAAGCATCTTTTATGCCAGTATAGATTTACTACGCAAAAACACGATGTTGATTGGTGTGAGGTAAACGATGCACAGTTGTTGTGCACTATATTCATGCGTAGTCCATCGCGGAGGCACCGAACAGGTGCATCGATAAAAAGCGATAAAGTTTGCTACACTGTTGTACGCCTGTACATATGGAACAACCACAATGTTTACACCAAAATCTCTGGATGAAATTGCTGCAAAACTGTCTGATGCCGTTGCCAGTAGCCCGGTTAAGGATTTTGAAAAAAATGCACGCGCCTTGCTGGCCCAGGGATTTGCCAAGCTCGATTTAGTCACGCGCGAAGAGTTTGATGTGCAGGTGCAATTGCTCTCGCGTGCTCAGGTAAAACTGGCAGAGCTGGAAGCGAAAGTCACTGCACTCGAAGCACAGCGCAAATAAATGAGTCCGATTTTTAATAAATGACTCTGGCGGTTTTATACAGCCGCGCTCTTTCCGGCATGGATGCCGCGCAGGTCACCGTAGAGGTGCATCTCGCCAATGGTCTGCCCAGCTTCACGATAGTCGGCCTGCCCGAGGCCGAGGTAAAAGAAAGCAAGGATCGGGTGCGTGCCGCGCTGCAGAATTGCCAGTTTGAATTTCCCAGCCGCCACATCACCGTCAATTTGGCGCCCGCCGACCTGCCCAAGGAAAGCGGGCGCTTTGACTTGCCCATCGCCTTGGGCATCCTCGCCGCATCGGGTCAAATTCCGGCCGACAGCCTGGCTGAATATGAGTTTGCCGGAGAGCTGGCGCTGACCGGCGAATTGCGCTCGATACGCGGCGCACTGGCGATGACTTACCACGCAGCCAATTGCGGCCGTGCCTTTATCTTGCCCGAGGCCAATGCCGCCGAGGCTGCATTGGTGGAGCAGGCGGCAGTGTATGCGGCGAAGTCACTGCTGCAGGTGGCGGCACATATATCCGGGCGCGAACTGATCAAACGTTTTATACCCGATACGAATCTGCTGGTGCCGCACTATCCCGACATGCAGGAAGTAAAAGGTCAGGGGCAATCCAAGCGCGCGCTCGAAGTGGCCGCCGCCGGTGGTCACAGCGTGTTGATGAGCGGTCCACCCGGCACGGGCAAGTCCATGCTCGCCTCGCGCTTTCCCGGCATTCTGCCGCAGATGACCCAGGATGAGGCGCTGGAAAGCGCCGCCATGCAGTCGCTGGGTGGCATGTTCGACGTGGCGAAATGGAAACAGCGACCCTACCGTGCGCCGCACCATACCGCTTCGGCTGTGGCACTGGTGGGTGGCGGCAGTAATCCGCGTCCGGGTGAAATTTCCATCGCGATGCACGGCATTTTGTTTCTGGACGAGCTGCCCGAGTTCGATCGTCATGTGCTTGAAGTACTGCGCGAGCCGCTGGAGAGCGGGCGCATCACCATCTCGCGCGCCGCGCGCCGTGCCGACTTTCGCGCGCAGTTCCAGCTGGTGGCGGCGATGAATCCCTGCCCCTGCGGTTATCTCGGCCACTACAACGGCAAGTGCCGCTGCACGCCGGACAAAATTGCGCGCTATCGCGGCAAGATCTCCGGACCCTTGCTCGATCGTATCGATATTCAAATAGAGGTTCCGGCAGTGCCGCAGGATATTTTGCTCAAACAAGGCGAGGGCGAAGCCAATAGCGTAATTCAGGCGCGCGTAGAAATCGCAAGGCAACGTGCTTTGACGCGTCAGGGCAAGCCCAATGCACAACTCAGCGTGAGCGAGATTGATGCGCTGTGTGTACCGGATGAAAAAGGTGCAGCACTTTTACAACAGGCCATTACCCGACTAAATTTGTCCGCACGCGCATATCACAGGGTGCTGAAAGTGGCGCGCACCATAGCTGATCTGGCTGGCAGTGAAAATATATCATCCGCGCACATAGCAGAGGCGGTGCAATATCGCAGGATGGACAAACAAAATTAACTGATAGCCCCGCTGGGGAAACCGCCCAGGGATTGTTGATTCCCGTATTGCATTGATGAATTGCTTTGCGTATATTCAGGCAGGGCGTAGTTTCTGCGCCTGAATATAAAGTTTGCAGTTGGGCTATGGAAAGACAATTGACCATGCATACAGAAGCCGGATGATCCCCTCACTCGCCAACAGTTTTATTTTGCGCGTCTCCCGTGTATTTGTTAAATACCGGATATTTCGATATTTGTCATGGCTGGTTCTGGGTTTTTTTTTGCTGACCACTTATCAGCTGTGGAAAAACGCCCAGAATGAAACCGAAGTTGCGCTGCAAACAGAATTTAATTTCCGTGCACTCGACGCCAGCGGCCGGTTAGAGCAACGGATGATGGTCTATGAGCACTTGCTGAACGGGGTACAAGGCCTGTTCGGGGCTTCACAGCAGGTGAGCCGCAAAGAATTTCACGCTTATGTAACTGCGCTAAATATTGAAAAAAATTATCCCGGCATACAAAGTCTGGGTTATACCTTGCTGGTTCCCCGGACAAAAAAAGATCAACACATCGGAGCAGTACGCAAGGAGGGCTTTCCGGAATATACAATAAGACCCGATGGCCTGCGCGACCCCTATACCTCGCTGGTTTATATTGAACCTTTTAGCGGGCGTAATCTGCAGGCTTTTGGTTATGACACATACGCCGATCCGGTGCGCCGTGCCGCCATGGAACGTGCGCGCGATACGGGTTTGGGCAGTATTTCAGCCAGAATATCCCTGGTGCAGGAAACGGATAAAAATGTGCAGGCAGGGTTTCTGATGTGGCTGCCGGTGTATAGAAATGGAGCATCACATAACACCCGTGCAGAGCGGCGTGCCAGTATTGTCGGCTGGGTCGGCGCATCATTCCGCATGGATGATCTCATGGCCAGTATTTTCGACCGAAATGACAACAAAATAGTTATAAAAATCTATGACGGCACGGAGGCATCCGAGCAGAACTTGATGAACGATGCGGGTAATGAACGGCATAAGGAGCACACCCCGGTATCACGCTTCCAATATATCAAGGTGCTGGATATTGCCGGACACCAGTGGACCATGGTGATCAATTCCTTGCCCGCATTCGAGTGGCGCCAGAATACGGAGAAGCCCGCACTGATAGCCTGGGGTGGCATCACGTTAAGTGTTTTGCTGGCCTTGATTACGGCGATACTGGTGCATGGCCGTAGCCTTGCACTTCAATCCGCACAGGCTTTCAAACGGGAATTGGCCGAGCGCAGGCGGGTCGAAGCCGGCATGCGCCTGGCTGAAAAAGTGTTCGAGACTGTGGATGCAGCGGTGCTGGTGACAGATACCAATACTCGGATCATCAAGGTTAATCCCGCCTTCACGATGATTACCGGATATTCTGCCACTGAAGCGATAGGGCACTCCACGAATTTGCTTTCATCGGGTGCGCACCCTACCGAGTTTTATAAAGAAATGTGGGCAGCCATAAATAAAAACGGAAGCTGGCAGGGAGAGATCTCCAACCGGCGAAAAAATGGCGAGTTTTATACCGAGTGGCTTTCAATCAATGAAGTGCGCGATAACGATGGGGATCTCACCAACTATGTTGCGCTATTCTCGGACATCAGCGACCGTAAAGCCGCGGAAGCACATATGCACAATCTGGCGCATTACGACCCGCTTACAGGTTTGCCCAATCGAACGTTGTTGTCTGATCGTCTGCAGCAGGCTATTACAGCGGCAAAACGTGAAAAATCACATATGTCGCTGATGTTTGTCGACCTCGATAAATTCAAGTCGGTGAACGATACGCTGGGACACCATATTGGCGATTTGTTGCTAAAAGAAGTGGCACAAAGGGTGCAGCAATGTCTGCGCGAATCGGACAGTGCGGCGCGCATAGGCGGGGACGAGTTTGTTGTGCTGTTACCTTTAATTGAGACCAAATCAGACGCGTTTGCGGTGGCTGAAAAAATTCGCCAGGCACTCAATAAAACCTTTGAGCTGGCCGGGCACAGCCTGAACATTTCTTCAAGTATCGGTGTGGCCGTGTATCCCGAGCACGGTAGCGATGAAAAAACATTGCTCAGGAATGCAGATAACGCGATGTATTATGCCAAAGAAGCGGGGCGCAATAATGTGATGATGTTCGAACAAAAGATGGAAAGGGATAGCGGCTAGGCTGCAGGAATAACAGGGACTCAATAATCCAAAATAGCGCAGTTGACCACTCCCAAGCAACTGCATGAAAATGAAAGTAATAAAAAATCTTCATTTAACCACGCTCACCATTTGGGTGAGTAGGGTGCGCCGTGCGCACCATGGTGCGTGTGACGCACCCTACAGATGATGTCTCATTCAACTGCGGTTTTTAGGATAATTGTTAAATTGAATCGATATCAGGGGCAGGTCATGATAAAACTATATTACGGTTGCGGCATTGGAATGCTCACGAGGGCGGTAATTTTTTCACTTCTTTTGACAGGCTGCGCCACAGTCGCGAAAAAAGTGCCAGGTGTTGAGGGCGCGTGGCAACTTGTTGAGATTGAAGGTTTGAAAATCAGCGTGACGGAGGGCGCCCGCACACCCTCGGTTCGTTTCGACGTGGCGGACGCACGGGTTTCTGGCTACGGCGGGTGCAATAATTTCAGCGCGAGCTTCGCGCACAAGGAAAAGGAATTGAAGGTTGGACCAATCGCGGCCACGCGGCGTGCCTGTTCAGAACCCGAAGAGGAGTTGGAGCGTGCAATGTTCGGGGCTTTGGCCAATACCAGTGCCGCAAGGGCAGTGGATGGTACGCTGGACTTGCTGCACGCTGAACGCGTGCTTGCCCGATTCAAGGCGGTGGACCGGGAGTGAAAGGTTGGTGCCGCTGTGTTACCTGCGCGGCAAAATGCAGCAGCCTATTTTGTCGCCTTGACCACAGAAACGGGGTATTGGGCAAATGCGGCAGCAACGGCATCATCCAGGGCGGGCTGAATGTTATTCAGCGTTTTCTGGGTAACGGTGTCCACCGCTGTGCTTTCCCAGATTAGCTGTTTTTTTGCCGCATCAATCACATCAATATTCAGGGTTCCCTCATGATAATAGGTGACGTATTGATCATATGGGTAGCGTGACCAACTCGAGTAGGCTCCGTAACGATAATCATAATAATGAGCCGACCCTGCAGGTGCAGTATTTACCACGCGCATTTTTTCGCTCAGGTTCGCATTAAAATTGACCAGCAATTGTGGCGAGGTCTCGTCCAGGCGCAACCCGCGTGCCTCAAGTTCGCGTGCTGTGGCGGCCTTGAGGTGCTGCGAGATGATGGTCTGATAGCCGTTGCGATCAGTTCCAAGCGGCTTCACAAAGGCAAAAGTTTTGTACGCGGTGAAGTCAACAGAACGGTCGTAATCGGCTTGAATATACGGCCCGGTCACACAGCCAGCCAACCCGAGCAGGGTAGCGCCGACAAATGCAGAAAAAAAATTAAAGTTGCCGAGGTTTGCCTTCATTATTTCTCCATTCAAGAAGTTGTCAGAGCAAAGTGCAGAACCGTATATCCAGAGCCGTTGCAGCACAATTTATTTTTGGGACGGTTCGCTTGCCAACCCTGTTGCCATAGGCCGTAAACCGATGTGATACGGAACATGATAGCACCAGTGTCCGAAGGCGTTTGTATTCTCAATAACATGCGCATGGCTTGAGTACAAGTTCCAGCCAATCAACCCGTGCCGGGACAGTCATAAAAGAATACGGTTTATTGCGTTGCCAGTACCTTATCCAGATGTTCCAGATCATTGATGACCAACCATTCGGTCGCACCCGCTTCGCGCACGCGCTTTTCCCACCATGCGAGTCGGTCCAGGTAACGACGCGGGTCGACATTGTCGGCGCTTAACTTGGTTACATTCACCGCCATCACGCGTATGCCCGTCAGCTTGATGGGAAAGTCGCGTACCGTACCCTTGCCCAGTTCTTCCTGCATGTCGGAGAAAATGATAATTGTCTTGTTGCCGGGATTGGCTTCATTTAAATACTCTGCTGCCTGAATCAGGCCACCGGTGATATCGGTAAAGGCACTGCCCTTGATATTTTTCGAAAATTCCTCGATTTTCAGGTTGAAGGCACGCTTTTCCAGATTGGCCTGAGACGGGCGACGGTCAAAGGTTACCTTGGCTACGATGTCTTTTTCACTGAAACTTTTGCTTTCAACTTTCGCCACCGCGAGCGAGTCACCGGCATTCAGATTGGCCAGCAAATAATTGATGATTTTTCGCGCCTTGGTGACTTGCTCGGTATAGGTACCCGAAGTGTCGATCAGCAGGTAAACGCCGTTGCTATGCGAGCGATTGTCGGCACAGCCGGCCAGGGTAAAAGGCAGCGCCAGGATAGCCAGTAACAGATAGTTAAAAAATTTCATGATGCCCTCCCGGGTTTCAAGTTTTTGCTCATGTCGGCAGGGGAGCTGCGCAGTCCGATCACCCAGCGCTCTATCAGCAGCGGCAACACGATAAAAATATCGTAAACGTTGATTAAAATTCGACCCAGTCGACGGACTATCATGCCGCCAAAGCGCAAGGCAAAGCTGATTCCGCGCAACACCATCACCAGCAATACACCCGCAACCGTGCGCAGGGAATAAACCGCCACCTCCAGTGGGATAGCCACAAATGCAAGCACGAAGGGCAGCACAAATCCCATTACCATCTGTCCCACCATCGGGATGTGGACCAGCAGGCTGTCGGATGCAACCGGTTGTACGGTGGCAAGGTCATGCATCATGGCTGCTTTATCCGCAATCAGCATATCGCGCATCAGAGCCAGGGAAGATTCAATCCCGGCAAGTATCAGCAGCAAGATCAGCGCCGCCCACATGATGCGCCTGCGCATCTGGTCATTCATGCTGGCCATGGTGGGAAAGAGGTGTGTGATGCGCAGAGATTCGAGCAGAAATAATCCCATCGAAGCTTCCATCAGCACGATAACCAAGGCGGCCACATCCGAGGTGCGCAGGTTGTTGGTGATGTAATCACTGGCACCTACCATTTCGGACATCGGCAGCGCAATCAGCTTGAAGTTGATAAACGCACCGCCCACGGCAATCAGCATCACCAGTAAGGAGATGCCCAGTTGCACAAAAGCAGAAATCGCCAGGGTATGTTCACTCTTGTCCGTATGGGCACGCATCTCCTCATAACGTGCCATATGCACATCAATCGCTTTCGCATTGCCATTCAGGTTGATCATATTGCTGTCGATGTTTTTGACCACCTTGTCTACCGAGCGCCATACCGGCATCAGGCTTTTCAGGATTTTATGGCGCCCTTCATACGAACGACGATACTCGGTTATGGTTTTGTCATGAATTTTCTGCACCGATTTGTGCAGGTCATCCAGCATCTTTTTTGCGATATCACCGCCTGATTTGAGGTTGGCGATGGTGGACAGGGCATCCACCCACTCGGGTGGAGGTGGAGGCACTTCGCCGCACTTGAGGTAGTCGTCTTCAATACGCGTTAATTCGTCCATCATCTTGCGCTGCAGCGCGGGGAATTCACCCAGCTCCTTGCGCACCAGCGCTGTGGTACGTTCAAATTCGCGTTCGATTTGTGCACTGACCTCCGTTTGTCCGTGAGCGAGTAACACATTCTTGTTGCGATGACGCAATCCTTCAGCCGTGTGCAACAGCCAGTGGGATGCGTAGCGCAGGGCATGACCCGAAAGATTGCACAGGGAGAGGATGACGTTATGGGCGGGTATGCGCGCGGCGTACAGAAAAACGGTAAGCAGGAAAAACAGCGCCAACGCTGATAAAGCCACCTGATCCGGCCAGAATAGCCATGAATTAAGGTTGTTCATTGAGTACTCCCTAATGCTGTGTAACAGGGGACGCAGCCAAAAACAAGCGAGCTTCTGCTGTTCCCTGCAACGTTTGATCGCCAATTTTGCTGTCGCACATCGTTAAACATATTTCGTTAAGCTGTGCTGACAAGCGCGGAGAGGCGAAATCTCCTCATTATTCCTGCTGTATCATTTTACATTTTAATTGTTTATCCGATACGGTTTAATCATAGCATGGATAATTTGGAATCTGGTGCGATGATTGCGTGTGGTGTGCTTGCAGATTCGCTCTTGTACTATTGTGTTGACGAGGTGTTGGATTTATCTTCAGCTAAATTCGTTTCAGCAGGCTCATCACCATGTAAAGCTCAATAAATTGATGCCCTTCCATTAGCTGGCCATGCTAATAATATTGCGCATGAACTTGCATTAAGGATATATTGCCGTAAATATCCATGGAGTAAGACTTATGCGGTTCCAGATTGCGTTGATTTCGTTTCTAATTATTCCCTTGTTGCTTGCAGCTTGCGGTGCAGGGAGTGGTGGCTATACATACCCTTACGATGGAGCTTGGACTACGTACTTCATCAATCCGGCAGATTGTCCTGTTGCAGGGACCAATGAAACTGTGGTGTGCGACATGCCTGCTGTTACCCTGAATATTGTGCAGGGGGCAGGCTCTACGACGCAGGTGTTGACATACGTAATTACAAAAACCACTACAAATCCTACAACTGGTGTAACGACCCCTGTTAGCAGTGTTACCCAGAGTTTGCTTTATTTAATTAGCATTGCCATTAGTGAGCTAGGGGATACCAACGCCATTGTGAATGGATCGCCACTCACGGGGAAATGTGTCAGTACAGTCGGGTGTGCAGCACAAACCACCGGGGCTTCGCTAAGCTTGACGCGCTAGCGTATTGCAGATTTGCCCGGATACTTTGCATCCCCGCCTACGTGGGTGTGCGGGCTGAAAAAGTGGACGTCAATGTCGCGGTACAGCTCGGCGTTAACACAAGCAGGACGGTATTGGACGCCAGTTTCGTATGGTTTGACAGCCTCAACATATAGGCGTTTGCAGGCGCATCCGTGATAAAATCCGCGCTCATTTTTTGAGCTGAAGCGCCATGAGCCATACTCCCCATCCAATTGAAGAGCTGCTTGCACAGCGCATCCTGATCCTGGATGGCGCCATGGGCACCATGATCCAGCGCTACAAGCTGAGCGAGGAGCATTACCGCGGCATAGTTGCGCATGGCGGCCACGACGGACCACGGCAGAACTTTGTCGATCATCTGCTCGACCTCAAGGGCAACAACGACCTGCTGACCCTGACCCAGCCGCAGATCATTCGCGAGATACACGCGCAATATCTGGAAGCGGGTGCGGATATTCTGGAGACCAATACCTTCAACGCCAATGCGGTGTCTATGGACGATTACCAGATGGGGCATCTGGTGTATGAGTTGAATTTTGAGGCGGCAAAGCTGGCGCGCGGCGTATGCGACGAATTTGAAGCAAAAATTCCCGGCAAGCCGCGCTTCGTTGCCGGCATACTCGGCCCCACCACGCGCACCGCGTCGATCTCGCCGGATGTGAACGATCCCGGCTTCCGCAACATCAATTTTGATGCGCTGGTGGAAAGCTATACCGAGTCTATTCGCGGCCTGCTCGACGGCGGCGCGGATACGCTGATGGTGGAAACCATTTTCGACACGCTGAATGCGAAGGCCGCGCTGTTTGCCATCGAGCAATATTTCGAGCGCCACAAGGTGCGCGTGCCGATCATGATTTCCGGCACCATAACCGACGCGTCCGGCCGTACTTTGTCGGGGCAGACCACCGAAGCATTCTGGAATTCGCTGTCGCACACCAGGCCCTTGTCAATCGGCCTTAACTGCGCGCTGGGCGGCGATCTGATGCGCCCCTATATCGAAGAGATGTCGCGCGTGGCCAGCACCTACGTCAGCGCGCATCCCAATGCCGGCCTGCCCAATCCCCTGTCGGATACCGGCTACGATGAATCGCCGGAATACACCGCCAAAGTGGTGAAGGAGTTTGCCACCAGTGGTTTCCTCAATATTGCGGGAGGCTGTTGCGGCACCTCGCCCGCGCATATCAAGGCGATTGCCGATGCGCTGCGCGGCCTGCCGCCAAGACGCATTCCCGTGATCGAAAAGATGTGCCGTTTGTCCGGCCTGGAACCCTTCAATATCGGCGATGAAGCGCTGTTTGTGAACGTCGGCGAGCGCAGCAACGTCACCGGCTCCAAGATGTTTGCGCGCCTGGTGCTCAACGGCCAGTTTACCGAGGCGGTCGGTGTCGCCAGCAACCAGGTAGAAAATGGCGCACAGGTGATCGACGTCAATATGGACGAGGCGATGCTGGACTCGCAGGCGGCGATGGTGAAATATTTGAATCTGCTGGCGTCAGAGCCGGACATCTCGCGCGTACCGCTGATGGTGGATTCGTCCAAGTGGCTGGTGATCGAGGCCGGTTTGAAATGCGTGCAGGGCAAGGCCATCGTCAACTCCATAAGCATGAAGGAAGGCGAGGCAGAGTTCATCAAGTACGGCAAGCTGGTACGGCGTTATGGCGCGGCTGCGGTGGTGATGGCGTTTGATGAAAAGGGTCAGGCCGATACCTATCAGCGCAAGATCGAGATTTGCAAGCGCAGCTACGACCTGCTGGTGAATGAAGTCGGCTTCCCGCCGGAAGACATTATTTTCGATCCGAATATTTTTGCGATCGCAACCGGCATCGAGGAACACAACAACTACGCGGTGGACTTTATCGAGGCCACGCGCTGGATCAAGCAGAATTTACCTTTTGCGAAGATCAGCGGCGGCGTCTCCAACGTGTCGTTTTCCTTCCGCGGTAACGATGCGGTGCGCGAGGCCATCCATACCGTGTTCCTGTATCACGCGGTGCAGGCCGGCATGACGATGGGTATCGTCAATGCCGGGCAACTGGGCGTGTACGACGAGATCCCGCGCGAACTGCGCGATGCGGTGGAAGACGTGGTGCTGAATCGCCGACCCGACGCGGGCGAACGTCTGGTGACGCTGGCGGAGAATGTGAAGAGCGGCGGCAAGGTGCAGGTGGAAGACCTCGAGTGGCGCAAAGGCACGGTGCAGGAACGCCTGACCCATGCGCTGGTGCGCGGCATCACCAGCCATATCGTTGAAGATACCGAAGAAGCGCGCTTGTTGGCGAAGTTCCCGGTAGAAGTGATCGAAGGCCCGCTGATGACCGGCATGAACGTGGTCGGTGACCTGTTCGGCGCGGGCAAGATGTTCCTGCCGCAGGTGGTGAAATCGGCACGGGTAATGAAACAGGCGGTGGCGCATCTGGTGCCCTATATCGAAGCGGAAAAACTGCGTTCGGGCGACCTTTCCACCAAGGGCAAGATCGTGATGGCCACGGTCAAGGGCGACGTGCATGACATCGGCAAGAACATCGTCACCGTGGTGTTGCAGTGCAACAACTTCGAAGTGATCAACATGGGCGTGATGGTGCCGTGCCAGCAGATACTCGATACCGCACGCGAGCACAAGGCGGACATCATTGGCTTGTCCGGCCTGATCACGCCGTCGCTGGAAGAGATGGCGCATGTGGCAAAAGAGATGGAGCGGCAGGGCTTCAAGATTCCGCTGCTGATAGGCGGCGCCACCACCTCGCGGGTGCACACTGCGGTAAAAATCGAACCCAATTACCGCAGCGGCCCCACCGTGTATGTCACCGATGCCTCACGCGCGGTGGGTGTGTGCAGCAACTTGCTGAGTGACACCCTGCGCGACGAATACGTTGCGGGCATCAAGGCGGACTACACCGAAGCACGCGCACAGCACGAAGGCAAGAAGGGCAAGGGCACTTACGTTACGCTGGAAGAAGCACGTGCCCATGGCTTGAAAACCGACTGGAAAAACTACACCCCGCCCAAGCCCTGGCTCACCGGCGTGCATAAATTTGAAGCCTATCCGCTGGATAAAATCGCCGCATACATAGACTGGTCACCGTTCTTCCAGGCGTGGGAACTGGCCGGTCGCTATCCCAAAATATTGCAGGATGCCGTGGTGGGTGTTGAGGCGACCAAGCTGTTTGCCGATGCACAGGCGATGCTGAAAAAAATCATAGACGAGAAGTGGCTCAGCGCCAATGCCGTGTTCGGCCTGTTCCCGGCGAACACCGTCAACAGCGACGACGTCGAAATCTACACCGATGAATCGCGCAAAAAAGTGGCGATGACCTGGCACAACCTGCGCCAGCAAACCAAAAAACCGGTCGACATTCCGAACCATTGTCTGGCTGATTATGTCGCCCCCAAAGAAACCGGTGTGGCCGATTATATCGGCGGTTTTGCGGTGACCGCGGGCATAGGCATCGATGCACACGTTGAGGCTTTTGAAAAGGCGAATGACGACTACAGCGCCATCCTGCTCAAGTCACTGGCCGACCGCTTGGCCGAAGCCTTTGCCGAGCTGCTGCATGCCCGCGTACGCCGCGAATTCTGGGGCTATACAACGGATGAAGGTTTGGATAACGACGCGCTGATCGCCGAAAAATATCGCGGCATCCGCCCCGCGCCCGGCTACCCGGCCTGCCCCGAGCACAGCGAAAAAGGTCCGCTGTTCGAACTGCTGCAGGCGCCGCTCAACGCGGGCATCACCATCACCGAAAGCTTCGCGATGCTGCCCACGGCAGCGGTGAGCGGCTTTTACTTCTCGCATCCGCAGGCGAAGTATTTTGCGGTTGGAAAAATCAACAAGGACCAGGTGGAGAGTTACGCCAAGCGCAAAGGCATGACCCTGGAAGAAGCGGAGCGCTGGCTGGCACCGGTGTTGAATTACGATAACTAAATGCATACAAAAATATAAGAAGGAAGTTTGATGATGGGAAAGCGTTCCTGGATTTTGCCGCTGGCTGTTTTTATCGCAGCCGGATTTTACGTGCTGGCGGTTTATACCAAGCATCCGCCCAGGCAGATTGATCCTGCGGTGATGGCTGCGCTGGTCAAGACCGATGTCAAACTCGGCGACGGTGCGCTTGCAACGGCGGGCAAAACCTTGTCGGTACACTACAGCGGATGGATATACGATGAAGCCGCCCCCAATCATCACGGCAAGAAGTTCGACAGCTCGCGTGATCGGAATGCGCCGTTTGACTTTCCCCTGGGTGAGGGTCGGGTCATTCCGGGATGGGACCACGGTGTGGAAGGCATGAAAGTGGGCGGACAGCGCATGCTGATCATCCCGCCGGCGATGGCCTATGGCTCGAGTGGTGCGGGCGATGTCATTCCACCAAATGCGCAACTGGTGTTTGATATTGAATTGCTGGCCGTGCAATAAGTCATATTCATAGTGCTTGATGAACGCGCTGTTTAACAATCCGCTACTGCTCACCACGCTGTTGCTGGTCGCCTCGAATGTGTTCATGACCTTTGCCTGGTACGGCCATCTTAAAAATCTGGCAAGCTCGCCCTGGTACATCGCGGCGCTGGCGAGCTGGGGCATAGCGCTGTTTGAGTACTTATTGCAGGTGCCCGCCAACCGCATCGGTTATACCGAGCTGAATCTGGGCCAGCTGAAGATACTGCAGGAAGTAGTTACCCTGTCTGTGTTTGTGCCGTTTGCGGTGTTTTATATGGATCAGCCCTTGAAGCTGGATTATCTCTACGCTGCACTGTGTCTGCTGGGTGCGGTGTATTTTATTTTTCGAAATTAATAATTCTCTCTCCTGCCCTGTCGGGCACCCTCTCCCGCATGCGGGAGAGGGGAAGGGGGGAGGGTGTCATCAAGAATGAGGCAAGAAATGCACATACATATCCTGGGAATCTGCGGTACCTTTATGGGCGGCGTGGCTGTACTGGCCAAGGAAGCGGGCTACCGCGTCACCGGCTGCGATGCCAACGTATACCCGCCGATGAGCACTCAGCTACAGGCACAGGGCATAGCACTGATCGAAGGCTTTGGCGTTGAGCAACTCAAGCTGAATGCGGATATGTATGTGATCGGCAATGTCGTATCGCGCGGCAATCCGCTGATGGAAGAAATTATGAACCGTAACCTGCCGTATATTTCCGGCCCGCAGTTTCTTGCGCAGGCGCTGTTGCAGGAAAAGTGGGTGCTTGCAGTGGCGGGTACACACGGCAAGACTACTACAAGTTCGATGCTGGCATGGATACTGGAATATGCCGGCATGAATCCCGGCTTTCTGATCGGCGGGGTGCCGCAGAATTTCGGCATCTCCGCGCGCCTGACCGACAGCCCATTTTTTGTGATTGAAGCGGATGAATACGATACCGCCTTCTTCGACAAGCGTTCCAAGTTCGTGCACTATCGCCCCCGCACCGTCGTGCTCAACAACCTGGAATTTGACCACGCCGATATTTTCCCCGACCTCGCCTCAATCGAAACGCAGTTCCATCACCTTGTGCGCACTGTACCGGGCAACGGCCTGGTGGTGAGCAACGGTCGTGAGGAATCACTCAGCCGGGTAATCAAGCGCGGCTGCTGGACCCCGATTGAACTGTTCGGCTCCATCGCACCTATCCCCTCTCCCTCTGGGGGAGGGCTAGGGAGGGGGAGCGACTGGCAAATGAACAATGAAAACCAGGTAACATTGAATGGAAAAATTCAGGGTACATTGCAATGGGATCTGATGGGCGAGCACAACCGCATGAATGCCTTGGCTGCACTGGCCGCTGCACGCCATGCCGGCGTACCCGTTGCACAGGGGCTCGCCGCCCTCGGTGAATTTAAAAATGTAAAGCGCCGCATGGAAATACGCGGCACGGTAAACGGCATCACCGTCTACGACGATTTCGCCCACCACCCCACCGCCATCGCCACCACGGTTGAAGGATTACGCCACAAGGTCGGCAAGGCGCGCATCCTCGCCGTACTGGAACCACGCTCCAACACGATGAAGCTGGGTGTGATGAAAGACGCCCTGCCCGCCAGCCTAAAAGATGCCGACGCGGTGTTTTGCTACAGCGCGAATCTGGGCTGGGATGCGCGCGGTGCGCTTGCACCTCTGGGCAGTAAGGCTATGGTCAGCGATGATCTGAATGAGTTGATTGCAGCGATAGCTGCAGCAGCTAAACCCGGCGATCAGGTGTTGGTGATGAGCAACGGCGGCTTCGGCGGGATACATGAAAAGTTGCTGCAGCGGCTGCAAAATCTAAAGATGAATGATTGATTGAGGGTTTAGTCAGATGATGCATTTGGCTAAACTTCAGATACATCGTTTTGGCATTTGTATCTCTACGTTTGCATTTGGTCCATACGGATACCTCAACAGTTCGCCAGAAATTCGGTAACCAAGGCAATTTTGAATTACTTCAAGGTGGTTCAGTTGATCTTCAGCAAGTTTCAGTAACTTGGGCTGATCGCATTCAGCCGCACCTGGCTTTTTACATTTTGTCATTAAGTAGTAAAGGGTGGCGTGTGTATCCACAAATGCACCATGGAGGCTTCGTGGCATCGAATTTTTATAACTGGCCTCGTTAAATTTATCTATGACTGAATCATGAGTGCGTGACAAAGTTTCTTCATAGACTAGCAGCATGTCAGCAAGAGCGGGCGTAAATAAAGCCCTTGCTTGCGCATGAAGGTGGTAAAGATCTTTGTTCCATTGGTCTTTTGATGGTGTTACGTGATCACTCCAATACTTTTCAATTGCAGCGTGTTTAAATTCTTCCGGATGCGCAAATTGTGTTAATACTTGTTGAAGGTAGAAAGAACGTATGTTTGAATTTTCCAGTAATTTCTCTTGCAGAATTTTTGCTTCAGACAGTCGAGTTTTATACATTTGAAAAGAATGTTCGTTTTCAGATTGCCTGGTTTGGATCTGATAATTCAGATACGATCCACAAATGGTCGTTGCCAAAAAACCTAAAATTAACAGTCCTGATTTTGTTTCAAAAAATACCAGTAGACGTTTAAATATCATTTTAGATAACCCCAAATATATATTTTCTTACCGAGAGACAAAATTTGCAATTCAACTATATTCTCAAATTTACATTCAATGTAACTACCAGAGTTTAATTAATATGTAGTGCCGCTTCAAGTTTCAAGGTACCGATCAATCTAAGGCGCAGTAAACGAGATCAGATCTAATTTGTTTTCTGACTTCAGAATCTTCTTACAACTGCTTTTCCCCAAGTATTTCATGTTGAGGCTAATATTTATTTCGGGGTATTGCTGGGGTCGTGAAGAACTGGCCCACAACCAGATTTTGCCCTGATCAATTTACTGTTCCTCGCAAGCAGAACCCGATGTTAATTTGGCGGCAGCCATTCCTTGATTCGCAGTCGATGCTAGCGCGATAAGTCTGCCATCGGCGCAAATCAATATACATATAGTTAGAATCGGCCAAAATCCCAATAGGGCGATTCTTTCAAATACCGCAGTACCTCAGATGAATCAGTGAAAAACAGTCAGGTGTTATGTCAACATGCTTTACTATAGCGATGACATGAACAAGTCGATCTCTGCGATTGCGGTAGCAGGAAATCCGGTGATCAGATACTGGGTAGACTTAATGCTGGCTCAGCGGCGATCATGAAAAGTAGTTGCAGCAGCTGAGACAGGCTAATGCCTGACAAAGTATATTCATCATGGCACATCCACCCTCGCGAGTATTACTTTAAGAAATAACCTTCTTCACCGCACCCAATTCTCCGGCAGAATATTTATGTCTGTTCTTCAGAAAAAATAAAAATATATTTAGAGTGCGTTTGAAAAGATAGAGCGATGATATTTTCCCGAAATGTGCGGGCGGAGATATAACATTCCTGAAAAAATTACCCAACAGATAGCGAGCCGGATAATCCCCAAATAATACCGGCAATTTCATCAAATCGAAATCGTGTTCAACGCAATCAATGCTTGAAAATCCGGCATCATGAAGTATAGATTTTAATTGCGGCAATTGTTGCATGGTCATATTGCATCCGCACACAGCGTAAGTAAGTCGCTGGAAGTCGGCAGATTTTGATGTTTCCGATTCCCTGAACATGAATGGTGCTTCGATAAACAGGCCACCATCAAGCAGGGAGTGATGAACGTGCTGATAAAATTCTCTGACATCGTTGATAAACATGCTGACAGAAATACAGATCGCAGACGACATCTGGAAGTCCGGGTGTCGACTCAAAAGCCCCTTCAGGTCCCCGTGATAGAAACTCAGGTTTGTTTGGCTGCCATATAATTTTTTTGCAGTATCAATTGCATGGCCATTGATGTCGATGCCTATCACCCGCTGTCCACCTTTAAACATCAGCGCTAGTTCGTGAGTACCAGCACCGCTGCCACAACCGATATCAAGTACTACACCCTCAGAAAGTGCAGTAACGCTGCTGACATGCTCGACAAGTTTCTGACGCATGTTTTGTATGGCAGCAAGTCGATGGGGGTGGAGACCATTGATACCCATCACATATTCAAGAACTTCGTATGTATTTACTACTTCGCAGCTTGTTGCCATTACTCCTCCTCTCAACTTGGATGATGGATAATTGCATATGGATTGTTTGAGTACATTGGCAATATAGACCTTGAAATGAAGCGTGTCCAATCTGCATCCCAGATGGGTATAAGTCTGATACTTGAAGCAAGAATCCTTTAATGCAGCAAGACGGTCGTATTGAAAATATAAGTTCATCTTGACTTGGAAAAGGGCAGAATTGAAAAAATGTCATTTGTCCGAAACCATAAAACGGATGCTGTACCAGGAACTTCAGCACCTTTGTAAGAATGCACTGTTGATAAATTGAAGGTATGATTCGAACCGAAGGACGTAGTCACCGGCAGTGATAATGTAGGCGTATTATTATCGAATGCGAGTCTGCAAGATATGGGTGGGGCAGCATAGATTATTTAACCTCAATCGCAGTTAATAAGAATTCATGTCCAATACGGCCAGTATAAAAATTGATCAGTCCGAAAATATAGTGCGTTGTAGCGGTGCCTGGTCATTAAATGACATTGCCAATCTGGAAGCCACTCTGGCAGCTTTGGCGTGGCCGAAACTGAAGGTGCTGCAATTTGACGTGTCGTCGATTACCGCACTGGACACTGCGGGTGCCTGGTTGCTGTATCGTACGACACGCACGTGTGAAGCAAGGGGATGCACTGTCAAATTAGTCGGTCAGCGCCCCGAACATGTCGAGTTGCTAGAGGTGATTAAACAGGTAGTTATTGTCAACGAAGTCGAGCAATTTCTGCCCAAGCGAAAATTCCTGGAAAAAGCAGGAATACTCGCCTGGCCCCATTTTCAGCAGGCAATCGGGATGCTGGCATTCATGGGAGAAAGTGCGATCGTAATGATGCGATCAATTGCGCAGCCATCGCGGATTCGTTGGCGTCCAATTTTGTACAATCTTCAGTATGCGGGTTATAACGCTTTGCCTATTGTGGGCCTGCTGGCATTTCTTATGGGTGTTGTTATTTCCTTTCAGGGCGCGGGGCAACTCCAACGCTATGGCGCAAATATTTTCATTGCCGATCTGGTGGGGCTCTCCATGTTGCGGGAACTGGCTCCTCTGATGACAGCAATTATTGTGGCGGGTCGTTCCGGCTCGGCATTTGCAGCCCAGATAGGCAGCATGAAAATGACCGAGGAAATCGATGCGCTGCGTACCATTGGTATTGCACCCATAGAGTTGCTGGTGTTGCCCAAGGTGCTGGCGTTAATGGTTGCCTTGCCCTTGCTGACTGTCTTTGCAGATTTAACGGGTGTGCTGGGAGGCATGGTCATGGCGAAGTCACAATTGGGCGTGAGTTACACAGATTTCCTGGATCGCTTCGACGATGCTGTAACAATTTCCACCCTGATGGTGGGTATCGGAAAGGCGCCGGTATTTGCAGTCATTATTGCGGTTGTGGGGTGTTTTCAGGGTTTCCAGGTTGACAACAAGTCTGACAGTGTGGGCATACAGACCACGATCAGCGTAGTGCAGGGCATTTTTCTGATTATTGTGGCTGATGCCTTGTTTTCTGTTATTTTTAGCGTGCTTAAAATTTGAAAATGGCTGAAATTTTATCCGAGCCCATCATCGAAATCAGCAATTTGTGCACACGCTTTGGCAGCGCAGTTGTGCATGAAAATGTAAGCTTTGATGTGCGCCGGGGAGAAATTTTCGCCCTGGCCGGTTCCAGCGGTTGTGGCAAGTCGACGCTGCTGCGGGAAACAATATTATTGCATCGCCCCCAATCCGGCTCCATACGTGTGTTTGGCAAGGAGATATTGGGAATGGATGATGAAGCCGCGCTATTGTTCAGAAAAAGCTGGGGAGTCATGTTCGAACGCGGGGCGCTATTCAGCTCGCTGACGGTGGCCGAAAATGTGGGCCTGCCGATGCATGAACATACCAAAATGAGTGACGAGCTGATTAATGAACTGACGGCAATTAAAATTTCCATGGCCGGGCTGCCCGCCAGTGCGGGTGCCAAATTTCCCGGTGAGCTCAGCGGGGGCATGCGCAAACGTGCAGCTTTGGCGCGTGCGATGGCGCTGGACCCAGAATTACTGTTTCTGGATGAGCCCACCGCGGGGCTCGATCCTTTGAGTGCAACCGGATTTGATGAACTGGTTTTGCACTTGAAAAAATCACTCGGCTTAACCATCATGATGATTACCCATGATCTGGATTTGCTGTGGAGAGTGGCCGACCGGGTGGCGATACTGGGAGAAGGAAAAGTATTGGGAGCGGGAACCATGACGGAGCTTTCCGAGTCGCCACACCCCCTGATTCGGGAATATTTTTACGGCCCGCGAGGCCGTGCAGCACGGGATCAATCATGGAAACAAAAGTAAATTATGTCATTGTAGGTTTGTTTGCCTTGCTGCTTTCTGTGGCATTGATAGCGAGTGTGCTCTGGCTCAGTGCCGGCAAACAATACAATGTCGTGTATGACACTTACTTGGCCTATATGCATGAGTCCGTATCAGGGCTGAATCTGAACGCACCGGTAAAATATCGCGGCGTGGCGGTCGGCCAGGTCAGACAAATTTCGCTGGATAAATCAAATCCAGAACAGGTACGTCTTGAATTTGCGATAGAAAGAGGAACTCCAATCAAACAGGACACCATAGCGATACTGAGATCACAGGGATTAACCGGTATTGCTTACATAGAGCTTAGCGGCGGCAGCAGTGCTTCACCGATGCTTGTAGCCGTAGGTGGTGAGCTCTATCCGGTAATACAAACAGCGCCTTCCTTGATGGGGCGTCTGGATACGGCACTCACCGGCCTGCTAACCAATCTCAACAAAACTACGGAAAATTTGAATGCCCTGCTGGATGAGGAAAACCGCAGTGCGTTCAGGCATACCCTGGCGGACGTATCAAAATTGACCAGTACGCTGGCCGCACACAAGGCCGAGCTTGATAAAGCTGTGACCAACACCTCACTGACGATGGAAAGTGCAGCCAAAATAAGCAGCCAGATGCCGGCATTGATCGAGCGTATTGCCCGCAGTACCGAAGCGGTTGAGGTAATGGCCAAAGAAGCTGCACGTGCAAGCATCAGTGCACGCAAGACAATAGACGGGGTAGGGGCGGATGCGCTGCGCTTTACCAGCGATGGCTTGCCTGAGGTGGAAAGAATGATAGGTGCAATGCGAGAAATGATGGTATCACTGCAGCGCGTCACCGATCAGCTTGAGCAAGACCCAAGCATTTTGCTGCGAGGTAAAGAAGCCAGGCAACGCGGTCCCGGAGAATAAAATATGAGAAGCCTGAATTTACCAAAAATATATATACGTGCAGCGATCATGTGTTCCGTGGCAGCTCTGCTGGGCGGCTGTTCCGTGTTTCAACCGGTAAAATCGGAAAGCATCACAACTTATTCATTAGAAGTTCAGTTTGACAGCCTGACTAAAGGAACGGGAGACAAGACCCTGCTGGTAACCCCGCTAACTGCACAGCCCGGATTTGATTCAACGCGGATGATCTACATAAAAAAATTGCATGAAATAGACTATTTTGCGCAAAATAAATGGGTAGATACCCCGTCACGCATGCTCACGCCGCTACTGGTTCAGGCACTGGAAAGCAGCGCAAAATATCGTGCTGTTGTGAATAGCCGCAGTTCGGTAAGCGCTGATCTGCGCTTGGATACCGAGATCATTCGATTGCAGCAAGAATTCCTCACCCGGCCAAGTCAGATACGATTGACGATGCGTGCACAACTGATCGATATACAGGGAAGGCGCGTGCTGGCAACCCGTGAATTTGATCTGACAGAAGTGGCGGCCAGTGATGATCCGTACGGCGGGGTGGTTTCAGCTAACCGGGCTATAAAAACCATGTTGCTGCAGATAGCCGAATTTTGTACCCAGGAGCTTAAGCCAGACACTAAAGGTAATACTCAAGTAGAATAAATTGCGAACCAAAGTTGGATACTTGAAACGAGAGAACAGTTTGAAACCAAAGGAAGGCATAATTTTATGAGTGCGACATTAAAAATTGATATTGTTTCCGACGTGTCCTGCCCTTGGTGCATCATAGGATACAAATCGTTAACCGGCGCTTTGGATAAACTGTCCTCCCAGGTTGCCGCTTCAATTTCGTGGAAACCGTTTGAACTCAATCCAAAGATGCCCGTTAAGGGGCAGTTGTTGACAGAACACCTGCATGAGAAATACGGATCGACCAAAGCTGATAGCGATCAAGCCCGGGATATGATTACAGCACGTGGCGCTGCACTTGGTTTTCAGTTCAATTTTAAAGATGAAGGCCGTATTTACAATACCTTCAACGCACATCGCCTGCTATATTGGGCGCGGCAATTCAATAAGCAAACCGAGCTGAAGCTTGCTCTGTTTGAATTGTATTTTGGCAAGGGTGGTAACCCCGGAAATGCGGTAGAACTGATCAATGTTGTGAAAAAAATTGGATTATCAGCAGATGATGCCAGGAAAATATTGGAGTCGGACAAGTTTGTAAACGAAGTTCGCGAAGAAGAAACTAAATATCAGGAAATGGGCATATCTTCAGTGCCAACCTTTATTATTAATGGCAAATATATGATAACTGGCGGACAACCCATAGATGCTTTTGTCAGTACACTTGAAAGAATTGTTGCCGAAGAAACGCAGGCTGGCAACAAGAGCAGCGAATGACCCAAGCAATTAATTATTTCCAAAATGGAACGAATTGGGATAAAGTCTGACCAATTTCAAGTACATTAACTTCATAAAGCCGGCAAGCAATGAAATTTACGCAACACAATACCAGGTGGTTTACCAGGCTGATGCTGCTGGTAGCGCTTCTCGCCCAAGGAGTTCTTGCAGCGCACGCCTGTGTTGCACCTGACGCCAGTGCCGCGCATGCGGTGGCTATGGAATCAGTGAACGAGCCCATGCCTTGCCACGAATCTGCAAAACTCAATGCGAACGAATGTTTAATGCACTGCACCGCATCTGACCAACTTGGTCTGGATCATCACACGATGTTGGCAGCACCTGTTGACGAGCTGGTCCTGAAGGTAGCTGTGCCGCAGGCTCGGCATAAACTGTTGACTTCCATGTATTTGCCTCCGGTGCCAAATACCGGCCCGCCTGTTTCCATCCGCTTCTGTTCCTTTCTGATTTAACCTTTCCCCGCGCATGATCCTTTAGCCTGGTGCAGAGTAACTGCACCAGGCAAGGTTTGGGCTATGCGCTGATTTCTGGTTTTATTGATGCCGTGCTTGTTCACTAACAATCGGCGAAATTGGAGAATCACAATGGGAACAAAATTCATACTATTTTTTTGCAGCTTGTACCTGATCACCTATCCAGTGTTGGGTGCCGAAGCTATTAAGCTGCCCGGGGCAGATATCGCGGAGTTGCTGTCGTTGGCGCAGGAACGAAATCCCGAGTTGGCAACAATGCGTTACGAGGCGGAAGCGGCTGCAGGGCGAACCGACTCGAACAGTGCGCTCCCCGATCCTGTATTCCGTATCCAGCTGCAGGATTTTACCAACAAGGCATCGGGAGCGGCAACCAGCCTGGTGCCAAGCGAAGTGGGAAGCACCTATTATCGGGTAATGCAACCGCTACCCTTCTGGGGCAAGCGCGATTTGAAACGCGATATTGCAGAGGCCGAAGCCAGTCAGGCCAAGGGTCGCACCGGCACAACCTGGAGCGAACTTGCGGCGAAAATAAAAACTGAATTCGCACAATATTATCTGGTGAGCAACAGCCGGAAATATACGCAGGAAATGCTGGACCTGACTTTTAGCCTGGAACGTATTGCAAAATCACGTTACGCCACGGGACTAGCACCACAGCAGGACGTGATCCGTGCCCAGGTCGAACAGACCGGGCTGCGTCGTGATCTGGTAATGCTGGAAACAGAGCGCCACCACAGCATGACACGCCTGAATGTACTACTGCTGCGAGAGCCATTTGCCCTATTGGCTGAACCACAACGGTTACGCCCGTTTCCGGTTGCTGCCAGGCTGGAATATTCCGCGCTGACAGAACAGCTGCGCAGCCACAATCCGCAATTGTTTACTTTGCAGGCACAAATGAATGCTGCCGATAAAAACCGCGAGCTGATTTATAAAAATCGCTATCCGGACTTTACCCTGGGTGTGGGTGCAACGCAGATGGGTAACGAAGTGAAGGCCTGGGAGTTGATGGTGGAATTTAACATTCCACTGCAACAAGGATCACGCAGGGGGCAGGAACGTGAGGCAGAGAATATGCTGGCCGCCGCACAGTCGCGCAAGGCTGCGACAGTGAACCAGCTGCTGGGTGAGCTGGCGGAATATAGTGCCGCACTGGATGCTGCACGCCAGGTGGAGGCAATCAACACCAACAGCTTGTTACCGCAGGCCGAGGCTACGCTGCAGGCGGCTTTAGTTGGCTACCAGAATGGCCGGGTGGATTTCGCCACGCTGCTGGATGCACTAAGACAAATACTGAAAGCGAAACTGGATGTGCTGAATGCGCAAGCGCAGGCACAGGCCAGTCTGGCGCAAATAGAAAAATTGTTAGGGGAAGAATTATGAAACCGCAACTTAAAATTACGCTGGCAGTGGCGGCGATAGTCACAGCTATATTACTTTCCTACTGGATGGGTACACGCAGTCATCAAACGCCAAACGGCATGCAGTCTGAGCAGGCTATAAAAAAATCGAAGATCCTCTACTACCGCAACCCGATGGGACTGCCGGATACTTCCGCAGTGCCCAAGAAAGACTCGATGGGGATGGATTACCTGCCGGTCTATGAAGAAGATGCAAAATCAACACAAGCCCAGAAGGGGCGCAAGATTTTGTATTACCGGAATCCCATGGGCTTGCCCGACACTTCAAGAGAGCCCAAGCAAGACTCCATGGGTATGGATTACACCCCCGTGTTTGATGGCGATGACGAGGGATCGGAAAATGGCACGGTGGTTAAAATCAGCGCGGACAAGGTACAAATGCTCGGAGTCAAAACCGAGAAGGTCGACTTGCGCCAGCTCAATCGCAACGTACGCGCTGTTGGCCGCATCGAGTCCGACGAGCGCCGTGTCTATACCATCGCGCCGAAATTTGAAGGCTGGGTGGAGCAACTGCATGTTGATGCCACGGGTGACATGGTGAAGCCCGGACAAAATTTATTTGACGTGTACAGCCCCGAACTGATCTCCGCCCAACGCGAATATCTGATTGCTTTGCAAGGCGTCGTCTCGATGAAAGACGCCGCACCCGAAGCGCAGAACGGGATGAAGGAACTGGCACAGTCCAGCCTGCAAAGGTTAAAAAGCTGGGACATCGGCGATGAAGACCTGCGTCGCCTGCGCGAAACCGGCGAAGTAAAGCGCACGATCGCCTATCGTTCACCCGTCAATGGTATTGTCACCGAAAAAATTGCGCAAAAGGGCATGCGTTTTATGCCGGGCGAAGTGATGTACAAGATCGCCGATCTGTCGACACTGTGGGTCATTGCTGATGTGTCGGAACAGGAAAGCGGCCTGATCAAAAACGGGCAGGCGGCAAAGGTAAAACTGGATGCCTATCCCGGACGCGAGTTCAACAGCCGCGTCACCTATGTTTACCCCACGCTGAATATGCAAACCCGCACCACGCAGGTGCGTCTTGAACTTGCCAATGCTGGCGGCTTGCTGCGCCCCGGCATGTACGCCCAAGTTGAATTGGCCGGTCTGGGTAGCAAAGGCCGGGTGGTGGCGGTTCCGGATTCTGCGGTGATCTACAGCGGCCGCCGCGAACTGGTGCTGGTGGAATTGGGTGAAGGGCGGTTTGAGGCGCGTGTAGTGAAGTTAGGTACGCACAGCGATGACTATGTGGAGGTGAAAGAAGGCATAGGCGAAGGCGAAAAAGTAGTGGTCAGTGCTAATTTCCTGATTGATGCCGAGAGCAACCTCAAAGCGGTGATCACGGGCTTTACCCAGAGGGTACAAGAACCCCTGCGGGGTAGTCAGGGTGAAAAAGACAAGCCGATGGACAAGGCAGTGAATGTACAGGGCAAGTAATAAATTGATTTTTTAATCCCTTTGATTCGGCCAACTGAAGTTTGAAGCCTGCTCCCCCACCCTAACCCTCCCCCGGTGGGAGAGGGGACTGTTCGTGATGGTATGGATGTGGCGTGTGAAATTAATACTTGAGCTGCATTTTTGTTCCCTCTCCCTCTGGGGGAGGGTTAGGGTGGGGGAGCAAACTTGGAGTCAACATACAAATGAAGAGGTCATCATGCTCGCAAAAATAATTGATTGGTCGGCACGCAACATGTTTCTGGTGCTGCTGACCACCCTGTTTATCATTATCGCCGGAATATATTCGCTGAAGAAAATGCCGCTGGACGCGATTCCTGATCTGTCCGACGTGCAGGTGATTATATATACCGAATATTCGGGCCAGGCACCACAGGTGGTAGAAGATCAGGTCACCTATCCGCTCACCACGGCGATGTTGTCGGTACCCAAATCGAAAGTGGTGCGCGGATTTTCTTTTTTTGGCGCGTCGTTTGTGTATGTCATTTTTGAGGATGGAACCGATATTTACTGGGCGCGTTCGCGTGTGCTGGAGTATCTCAACTTTGCCTCTGGCCGCATGCCTGCGGGCGTAAGACCCTCACTGGGGCCGGATGCCACCGGGGTGGGTTGGGTCTATCAGTATGTGGTGCTGGGTGCACAACGCACATTGGCCGAGTTGCGCACCATACAGGACTGGTATTTGCGCTATCAAATTACCAAGGCGCATGGCGTATCTGAAGTCGCCAGTATCGGCGGCTTTGAAAAACAGTATCAGGTGGTGGTCGACCCGCGCAAGCTGCAAGCCTATGGCATTCCCCTGTCGCGTGTGACACAGGCGATACGCGACAGTAACCGCGATGTCGGTGGACGCGTGATCGAGATGTCCGAGATCGAGTATATGGTGCGCGGCAAAGGTTATTTGAGGGGCATAGATGACCTTGAATTGCTGGTGATGAAGAGCGAAAAGGGCGTGCCGGTATTGCTGCGCGACATCGCCCATGTGGAGCTGGGGCCTGAAGAACGGCGCGGTCTAACCGAGTTGAATGGCGAGGGTGAAGTGGTGTCCGGTATAGTTGTTGCACGGTACGGCGAAAACGCGCTGGAGGTAATCGAAAACGTCAAGCAGAAGATCGCCGAAATCTCCAGCGGCCTGCCAGGCGGTGTGGAAATCAAGGCCGTGTATGATCGTTCGGACCTGATTCACCGCGCGATTGATAACCTGAATAGAACCCTGCTAGAGGAAGCGATCATCGTTGCGTTGGTGTGCATGGTATTTTTGATGCATGCGCGCAGCGCACTGGTGGCGATAGTGATGCTGCCGGTTGGGGTGCTAATCGCGTTTATTCTGATGCAGCGTCTGGGCATGAACTCCAACATCATGAGCCTGGGTGGTATTGCGATTGCGATTGGCGCGATGGTCGATGCGGCCATCGTGATGATAGAAAACGCACACAAGCATCTGGAACGATTGGAACGGGACAGTGCCTCTGTCCCCTCTCCCACAAGTGTGAGAGGGGAGATTAGTGTGTCTCGCCGCGCCGAAGCCATAATCGACGCGTGCAAGGAAGTCGGCCCACCCCTTTTCTTCAGCCTGCTGATCATCACCGTTTCATTTGTGCCTGTGTTTACGCTCGAGTCACAGGAGGGGCGGCTGTTCTCGCCGCTGGCTTTTACCAAGACTTTCTCCATGGCCGGTGCGGCGTTGCTGGCGATTACGCTGGTGCCGGTACTGATGTTGATTTTCATACGCGGCAAGGTTATGCCCGAGCATAAAAATCCGGTGAACCGCTTTTTAATATGGGTATACCACCCGATTATCGAGGCGGTGATGCGGCGCAAGAAAATGACGATCGCAATTGCAGTGTTGGCGATGGTTTTGACGATATATCCGGCAATAAGATTGGGCAGCGAGTTCATGCCCAGCCTGAATGAAGGCACGCTGCTGTATATGCCTTCCTCGTTGCCCGGCATGTCGGTGACCAAGGCAGCCGAACTGATGCAGTCGCAGGATAAGATTATCAAGTCCTTTCCCGAGGTGGAGTCCGTTTTCGGCAAGGCGGGCCGTGCGCAAACCGCGACCGACCCCGCGCCGCTGGAGATGTTTGAAACCGTGATCAATCTTAAGCCACAGTCAGAATGGCGCAGCGGCCTGACAGTGGACAAGCTTATCGCCGAGATGGATCTTGCACTGCAATTCCCCGGCGTCTCCAACTCGTGGACTATGCCGATCAAGGCGCGCATCGACATGCTTGCGACAGGCATCCGCACGCCGATAGGCATCAAGGTGTTCGGCAAGAATCTGGAAGGTATCGAGGATGTAGCGCGGCAGGTGGAAGCAGCGGTGAAAAAAGTGCCCGGTACCACCAGTGCTTATGCCGAGCGCATCACCGGCGGCTATTACCTCGATATCGTTCCCGACAGATTGCAACTGGCACGCTATGGTTTAACGACAGGGGAGTTGCAGGAAGTGATCGGCACCGCACTCGGTGGCGAAATGGTTACCACCACCGTTGAAGGTCTGGAACGTTTCGGTGTAAATGTACGTTATCCGCGTGAACTGAGATCGAGTCCGCAAATGATCGCAACCCAGGTGCTGGTCCCAACGATGGCAGGTGCGATGGTGCCGCTGGGACAAGTGGCAAAGGTTGAAGTGGTCAAGGGTGCACCTGCTATTCGCACCGAAAATGCACTGCTGTCTGCTTACATCTACGTCGACATTCGAGACCGCGATATTGGCGGCTATGTGCAAGAAGCGCAGAAGGCGGTACAGGAACAGGTTAAATTCCCGCCTGGCTATTACATCACCTGGAGCGGTCAGTTTGAATATATGGAGCGTGCCGTCTCCAAAATGAAGGTTGTCGTTCCACTCACGCTGTTGATTATTTTCTTGCTGCTTTACCTCAACTTCAGACGACTCACCGAGACCTTCATCGTGATGCTGTCAGTGCCGTTTGCACTGGTCGGAGGCGTGTGGCTGATGTGGCTGCTGAACTACAACATGAGTGTGGCGGTGGCGGTGGGCTTTATTGCACTGGCCGGTGTTGCTGCAGAAACCGGCGTGGTGATGTTGATCTATCTGGACCATGCCTGGCACAAACAAAAGTTGAAACGTGAAACTGAAGGCGGGCAGTTAAGTTTGGCTGATCTGTATGAGGCGGTGATGGAAGGTGCAGTAGAACGCGTACGTCCCAAGATGATGACGGTAGTCGCCATCATGGCAGGCTTGCTACCCATCATGTGGAGCAGCGGCACCGGCTCGGAAGTGATGCGCCGCATCGCCGCACCGATGGTGGGGGGCATGGTGTCGTCTACAGTGCTGACCCTGCTGGTGATTCCGGCGATCTACGCATTGATTAAGGAACGGGCACTGGTAAAAGGCGGGGATGCGTAATGTATCAAGTCATTACGGCGCCGTACAAAGTAAACATTGGGGTTTGGAAGCGGCGGTATTGCGCCTTGTGCTCGGAAATATATTGCACGGTAATGATTAAACAGTTGCCCGAATTATAATTTCAACGCTATACTTGGCCGTCACCAGAATTATGGTGACTCTGAATCAGGTAACGATGGGAAGCAGCATTTGTATTGACTTATTAACGATAAATAAAAGGAACAATACGATGGATTTGTTTGGTGACAGCTGGATGGGCAAGTACAAGGAAGTATGGAATGCGGCCGGGGATGTCTCGGATGCTTTGGCGAAAATTAATTTTGACTCGACCATCGGATGGGGTATTGCGGGCGAAGATAAGCCGCGTGGTGTTTTAGTCGTAAAGAGCGGAAAAGCCGTACATGCGGGTGCGTACAACGGTGAAGATCTGAACTGGGATTTGCGTGCAAGCCAGGAAAGCTGGGGCCAATGGCAACGGAGCCCTGTGGGAATGGCAGCTTTGGGCTTGGCCGTGACAACGGGCAAATTGAAATTTGCAACGGGTGATTATACGAGCATACTCAAAAATCCGGGTATGGCTGGTCCGTTTGTGAGCAGCTTTGGTTTGATGAGCCAGGTGAAGTAAGCAGGTCTGGAAGGATTGCATGTAAAAAAAGCGTGCCTGGAATCAGGCACGCTTTTTATTTGGAGCGCGCGTAGAGGGATAAGGAATTAATCAGCAGTGAATGTTGCATGCAGAGTTTTCTTTGCATGCAACAAAGGCTGTTTTATTCGTCGTATTAATCCAGTTTATAGCCGACATAATAAATTCCCACGATATCGCCCGTAGGCGTCGTAACAGGTTCATATGCGGAGTCATACTTGGTACCGAGATTGTCAACAATCCCATAGAATGGTTTACCCTGTTTGATGGCCGCAATCGCCGGCCCATTTGGGTCCAGCATGGTGCCAATATCACGTTTGCCGTCTTTCATCACATTGCTGCTTACACGCTTAAAGCCATCACCTTTTTTCACAAAGAAGGTGGCAGTACCACCATACTTGCTCTTCAAACCGTCGACAATTACGGAATCAATATTGATGTGGGTCTTGCCAAAAAAAAGATTTTCACCCTCCAGCTTGGGCTGGCCCAGTATTTTGGTCCAGTTTTTCATGGTTCTCATCGACTCTTTAATTTTTCCTGTATAGGCAGTATCAGCTTGAGCGTTAAATGACAGGCTGGCTGCAAGACAGGTGAACATAAGCAGCATCGTTTTAACATTGTTTTTAAGTGATAGTCTAAACATTGCGTACTCCATGTAATTTGAAAATATTTCAGAACTTGCTTGTGGTCTGTTTGTGAGCACAATAACAGCAAGCGCCTGTTAAATGCTGCACCACTTTTTCATTATGACAGATATTCCGTCAGATTTTAATGAGCGACGGGAATTATTGAAAATCTCCCCAAAGCATTTGTAAGGCGGTAATGCCGGCGATGGCAGCGGTTTCTGTGCGCAACACGCGCGGCCCCAGCAAGACGGGGATAAAACCAGCCTGCCTGGCCATCAATGCTTCTTCTGCACTAAAGCCGCCCTCGGGACCGATAAGCAGGGTGACTTGTCCTTGCGGCGAAGATTGCGCATGCATGTTACCGGCTCCATCGGGTAGCAGGATAAATTTACTGCCATCCGTATTACGCATACTTGCCAGCCAATGGCTGAGTTCAATGGGTGTGTGTACCTGCATCAGGTCATTGCGGCCGCTTTGTTCGCAGGCGGCAATCACCACGCCACGCCAGTGTTCAGTGCGCTTTTCTGCGCGTTCACCGCTAAGTTTTGCGACACTGCGCTGGGTTTGCACCGGCTGGAGTTCGGCACCGCCCAGTTCTGTGGCTTTCTGCACTACCCAGTCCATTTTTTCGCTGCTGCTCATGGCCTGGGCCAGCACTATTCGCAGGGGAGCCGCAGCTTGGGCGGGACAGCTGTGAAGTATCCTGATATCGACACGTTTACCGCTGATTTCAGCGATGCTGGCGTCACATGCGCACCCCTCTCCATCAAAGATCTGTACGGCATCACCCACACGTAGGCGCAATACGCGATTGGCGTGGTGGGCGGCATCCGGCGGCAGCTCGAATAAACCGCTGGAGGGCAGGGTAACGGGGCAGTAGAAGCGAGGAGCAGACATGATTGAAGTTTCGTTGTGGTTAAGCCAGCGTGTTAATACAGCGTGATAATATAGCGGCTTGTGTCATAAATGTAATGTAGGAGTATAAACATGGTCAGTCTACACCCCCCCGTGTGCAATTTCGGCTGGAAAGCGCGTGACTTTGATTTGCTCGGTGTGGACGGTAAGCGTCATACGCTGGATAGTGCGCGCGGCAAAAATGGCCTGCTGGTGATGTTTATCTGCAATCATTGTCCCTATGTGAAATCAATCCGCGAACGCATCGTGCGCGATACGCTGGAGCTTAAGCAATACGGTATTAACAGCATAGCGATTATGTCGAATGATCCTGCAGACTATGAAGAAGATTCTTTCGTGCATATGAAGGAAGTGGCGCAGGTATTCAGTTATCCTTTCCCCTATGTGCTGGACGAGACACAGCAGATTGCCAAAGATTATGATGCCGTGTGTACGCCGGATTTTTTCGGTTTCAATGCGAATCTTGAGTTGCAATACCGCGGCCGCCTCGATGCTTCACGCAAAGATACGGTGGCGGATGCGGCGCGCGATCTGTTCGAAGCCATGGTGACGGTTGCGAAAACAGGCAAGGGACCGGCAGAGCAGATACCCAGTATGGGCTGTTCTATCAAATGGAAAAATGAAGCATAAACAGCAAATGGAAAAGTGAAGCATAAATTGGTGAATGAAATATGCGACATGAGTTGAAAACACACGGACACGGCGTGACAGAGAATGGAAGCATGGGTGCCATGTTGAAGGCGATAGCGGCGGCGATGAAGCTGGTGGCAGAAATAGAAATTATGCCGCGCTATATGAAGGTCTCACACCAGCAAAAATTTGATGGCAGTCTGTGTACCGATGCCGACCTCGCCGCACAGGATGCATTGATACGCAGGTTGCAGGCCATCCATCATGTGCCCGTACTGGGTGAGGAGATGAGTGTTGCGCAACAGGAAGAAATCTGGGGTGATGGCAAGCAGGAGTTGTGGTGCATCGATCCCATCGATGGCACCTCAAACTTTGTCCATGGCTTGCCTTACTTTGCTGTTTCTGTCGCGCTAATGCGCGAAGGGAAAAGCGTTTTGGGTGTGGTGTACGACCCGGTGTCCAAGGAGCTGTTTGCAGCAGAGCGCGGGCGGGGTGCATTTTTAAATGGCGCCAGAATGATTAAGCGTGCAGTAGCCGCGGATCTTCACGGCGCACTCGCCAGTGTGGATATGAAACGCTTGAGCAGCAAGCTGTCATCTGTACTTGCCAGCCATCCCCCTTATTCATCGCAGCGAAATTTTGGCGCCAGTACGCTGGATTGGTGTTATACCGCCGCCGGGCGCTATGATGCGTATTTGCACGGAGGCCAGAAGCTGTGGGATTATGCGGCCGGCTCACTGGTGCTGCAGGAGGCAGGCGGCCAGATATGCTGTCTTGAGTATGATGATTTTAACCAGGGGAATGTGTGGCAGCGCTCGGTCATTGCAGCGCTGGATACAAATATGTTTAACGCCTGGAAAAGCTGGATACGTTCACATCAGTAAAGCGGCATAGCTAATTCATTACGGATGAATTTATAGCCGGAAGACATAATTGAAAGGCGGTTGGCGTGAATATAATAATACTTGGCGCCGGGCAGGTCGGCTCCACAGTTGCCGAGAGTCTCGTGAGCGAAGCCAATGACATCACCGTGGTTGATCTCGATGTTGAAAAACTCAGGCAGCTGCAAGACAGGCTGGACTTGCGCACGCTACTGGGCAATGCTTCTCATCCTTCAATTCTGGAACAGGCGGGAATTGCCGATGCGGATATGCTGCTGGCGGTAACGCAAAGTGATGAAGTCAATATGGTGGCCTGCAAATTGGCAGCCAGTCTGTACAACACGCCCACCAAGATTGCCCGAATTCGTTCCGCCGATTTTCTGGCGCACCCGGAAATTTTCAGCGCGGATAATTTCTGTGTCGATTACTCCATTTGTCCCGAGCAAATACTCACTGACTATATCCGCAAACTGATCGAATTCCCCGAGGCGTTGCAAGTGCTGGAATTTGCCGGTGGAAAAGTGTCGCTGGTGGCGGTGAAGGCGTTTGAAGGGGGGCCGCTGGTGGGGAACCCCCTGAGTTTTATGCACACACATATGCCGCAGGTAGATGCACGCGTGGCAGCCATATTCCGTCAGGACAGATCAATTATGCCGAAGGGTGACACGGTTATCGAGGCGGGGGACGAAGTTTTTTTTATTGCCGCCACGGAAAATATCCGCACCGTATTGAAAGAACTGCGTCGCATGGATAAGCCGGCCAAGCGCGTGATGATTATGGGAGGAGGTAATATCGGGCGTCGCCTGGCGCTGTCTTTGGAGCAGGAGTACCAGGTGAAACTGGTCGAACACAACAAGAAATCTTGTGAACGTCTGGCAAGTGAGCTTACGCATACGCTGGTATTGCATGGCGATTGCACCGATGAAAATTTGTTGTTGTCCGAGCATGTGGGAGACGTGGATGTATTCTGTGCGCTGACCAACGACGACGAAAACAACATCATGTCTTCCCTGCTGGCCAAGAGTGGCGGGGCACGCAAGGTGATTTCCCTGATTAATCGCAGCGCCTACGTGGGACTGGTGCAGGGGGGCAAGATTGATATTGCTTTGTCACCCGCCCATGTCACGATAGGCACCCTGCTGGCGCATGTGCGACATGGTGATGTGGCAGCGGTGCATTCGCTGCGGCGTGGCGCGGCGGAAGCGCTTGAACTGGTGGCGCATGGAGATCGGCAAACGTCTGCGGTAGTCGGACGCAGAATAGACGAGATTGAGTTGCCTGAAGGAGCAAGTATCGGCGCGATGGTTAGAAATGGTGCGGTGATTATGGCGCATCATGATCGCCTGATCGAACCGGACGACCATGTGATTGTATTTGTGATTAACAAGCAAATCATACGCAAGGTGGAGAAGCTGTTTCAGATTGGCATTGGGTTCTTCTGATGTTGCGTTCCCTCACGGTTATACACGCACTGGGCATGATGCTGATATTGTTCAGTGTTACTTGTATTATGCCGATGATCACCTCGTTCATTTACCAGGACGGTACCTTGCATGATTTTGTCCTGGCAATGTTGATTACCCTGATAGCGGGTTCATTGATGTGGGCAGTTACGCGTCGTTACAAGGGAGAGTTGTCTGTTCGGCATGGCTATTTGCTGGTGGTCGTGATGTGGACAGCAATACCTGCTTTTGCCACACTGCCACTATTGCTGGCACTTCCCGGTTTATCTTTTACCGACGCGTATTTTGAAACCATGTCCGGCCTGACTACCACGGGTGCCACGGTGTTGACCGGGCTGGACACCATGCCGCAAGCGATCAATCTGTGGCGCCATGAACTGAATTGGCTGGGCGGTATGGGTATCATCGTGCTGGCTGTTGCCATCCTGCCGCTGCTCGGTATAGGCGGACGGCAACTATACAAGGCTGAGACACCCGGGCCCATGAAAGATTCCACGCTGACGCCGCGCATCACCGAAACAGCGCGCAATTTGTGGCTGGTATATCTAGGTATTACCATCGCCTGTATCGTTTCGTTGAAAATTGCCGGCATGTCGTGGTTTGACGCGGTGTGCCATGCATTTGCCGCCATGGGTCTGGGAGGATTTTCAACACATGATGCAAGTGTGGGATATTTCAACTCGCCAGCGATCGAATTGGTGCTGATCGTGTTCATGTTGCTGGCGGCGATGAATTTCGCCACGCATTTTCTGGTGTGGCGTGAAAAAAGCCTGAAGCTGTATTTGCACGATAGCGAGGGGATCGCCACCATCGTACTGGTTCTGTTGAGCTGTCTGGGTATTGGGTTTTTTCTCTGGTGGCAGGGAGTCTATCCGAGCTTCTGGACAGCGCTGCGCCATGCCAGTTTCAATCTGGTGTCTCTGGCCACAGATTGCGGTTTTGCTAGCGAAGATTTTAACAAATGGCCCATTTTCGCACCGCTATTCATGCTATTCCTGAGCTGTATATCGGCCAGTTCAGGATCTACAGGGGGCGGTATCAAGATGGTGCGCACCATGATACTGTTCAAACAGGCCGGTCGGGAATTTCGCAAGTTATTGCATCCGGCAGCAATCAATCCGATGAAAATTGGCGGTCATGTGATACCCAACAATATTGTGTTCTCCGTGCTGGGTTTTATTTTTCTGTATTTCATGAGTGTAGTGATACTAATATTTGCTCTGTTGATCAGTGGCCTGGATTTTATTTCTGCTTTTTCAGCGGTGATCGCCTGTATCAATAACGCAGGGCCAGGTTTGGGTGTGGTAGGACCGGCAAGCAACTTTGGTGTACTCACTGATTTTCAGACCTGGGTGTGCACCCTGGCCATGCTGATAGGGCGTCTGGAAATCATTACCATGCTGATTATTTTTACACCAAAATTCTGGCAACGCTAGCGGTTGAAATGCGTGGAGTCCACACGATAATCATGCAGGTTTATGATTGATTGGTAATTTTTCCAGGAAAATTTTTGGCTTACGCAACAAAAATCAAGAGACATGAATTAATATTGGCTACGAAGGCATGTCGTGGTATGAATCAGTTTCTTAAACATTTAAGCTAATACATTGAACATTAAGTGCAAAATGCGGTACGATTCGACTTATTTAAAAGTACGACCAGACAATTGGCGTATTTAATGGGAGTGCTTAAGTTTATGGAAGATATAAAGTGAGTGAAAGTAATTCCTTATCAGGCATCAAAGTAGTGCTAATTGATGACAGCAATACAATCCGTCGCAGCGGCGAGATTTTTTTATCGCAGGCCGGATGTCAGGTGGTGCTGGCTGAAGATGGATTTGATGGCTTGTCTAAAGTGGTCGACAATAAACCTGACATAATTTTCGTGGACGTCATGATGCCCCGTCTTGATGGTTATCAAACTTGCGCGCTGATTAAAAACCACCGTGAATTCAAAGATACGCCGGTGGTCATGCTGACCAGCAAGGATAGCCTGTTTGATCGTGCACGTGGCAAGCTGGTCGGCGCCGACCAATATCTGACAAAACCATTCAGTAAAAAAAGCTTAACGGATGCAGTCATCCAGCATACTCAACATAAGGAGCATAACAATGGCAATTAAAAATATATTAGTAGTGGATGACTCCGCAACAGAGCGACATATTACTGGTGGAATTTTAACCAAGGGCGGGTATACCGTCACGTTCGCGGAGGATGGTGAATCAGGTGTAGCGAAGGCCAGGTCAGAATTGCCGGATCTTATAGTCATGGATGTGGTCATGCCCGGATTGAATGGTTTTCAGGCTACACGTGCGATCAGCACGAATGATGCAACCAAACATATCCCGGTAATTATATGTACCACTAAAGGCCAGGAAACTGACAAGATTTGGGGCTTGCGCCAGGGTGCCAAAGACTATGTTACCAAACCGGTGGATGCCGCCGAATTGCTTAGCAAAATAGCCGCGCTTAATTAAGTATGTCCAAACGTTTTAACATGCGGGAGTTCCAGCAAAGATTGCTGGATCGTATGCAGGTACAGGCAGAGTCGGGCAACCAGGTTGCCACTCTGGGCATCGTAATAGGCCGGGATAGTTGGCTGGTAGATATGGCTGACATCTCCGAGGTTTTATCGCTGCCGAATTTGACTGTGGTTCCGCTGACCAAGAATTGGTACTGTGGCGTTGCCAATGTGCGTGGGAATATTTATAGCATCACTGATTTGGGCGCGTATATGAATTTTGGTTTAACTGCGCATGATTTACAAAGCAGAGTGTTGCTGGTTGGGCAGAAATTTAATTCCAACACCGGATTGCTGGTTGCGAAAGTACTGGGATTGCGTAATTCCACTGACTGGCAGCAAAGCGAGCAGGATGGCGTAACCTTTTTTCAGGACAGTAGTGGCCAGCAATGGCGAAAACTGGATATCAGGCAGTTAATCCAACAGCCGGAATTCATTCAAATAGGGGTGTAATACTCCACCAATAAGGACGCAAAATGGCATTCAAATTACCCAATCCGCTCAAGAAAAAGGCTAAAAAAACCGACACGGCGAAGAAAAAAATGTCCACGCCTGTGCTGGGTAAGCTGCCTATCGGCAAGCAGCTTCAACTGCTCAGTGTGGCCTTGCTTGCATTCCTTGCCGCAGCAGTTGTCTCTGCTTATTTCGATAACAGAGCAGCGGCCCAGGGTACACGCTACATTTTTGAATCATCCAAACTTTTGATGTTGTCACAGCGTCTGGCGAAAGACGCTCAGCAGGGTTTGCAGGGAAACTTTGGTGCGTTTGAGGGCTTGAGTCAGAGTGGCCAGACGATGGCCGAGATTATGGTGCTGCTGGACAAGGGTGACGCGACCCTTTCGGCTACCAAAGGCGTGCCACGGGCTGAGCTGAATGAATTGATCCCCCGGGTAAAACAAACACTGGCAAACGTGACGATCATGGAAGAAGGGCGTACGGGACTGTTAACCCTGGCACGAGCCACTACTATTATCGGTTCGATGAGCAAAGAATTGCGGGTGCAGATTGAGCAACTGCCCAAGAGCACCGCGTCCCAAAACTTTGCTTTGTTAACCGAGCGTATGGCCAAAGACGCTACGGCCATGCTGACAGATGCCACATCCGACCAGGAAGTGGCATTGGCATTAAATACAATGGAGGCGGGAGAAGTGCTGGCGCTCATGCCCAAATCGGATGAGGCGGTGGCGGAAATTGCAGAACTCTTCGAGGGTTATCGTGGTGCCGCCGAAATTATTATTTCCAACGCTCAAAGCCTGATTGGCGCGAAGCGTGCAGGTAAAGCGATTTTTGATGAAAGTGACAAGTTGCTTGATCAGGCGCAAAAATTGACCGATTCCTACGAGGCTTCGTTGTCAAATCGTTTGACCAGTTATGCCATGGTGGTTTCGGGCGGTATGGTTTTATTCCTGCTGGCATTGTTAGCCAGGGTGTATCTGAGCGACTCAACCCAGCGAGCCAAGTTGGCTGAAGATGTAAACAATGCCAATCAACAGTCGATTTTGAATCTGATGAATGAATTGTCCGAGTTGGCGAACGGAGACTTGACCGTAAAGGCAACAGTGTCGGAGGACATTACCGGTGCGATTGCCGACTCGGTAAACTTTACCACGGACGAATTGCGCAAACTTGTTATTGCGGTCAGTACCGCTGCACAATTGGTGTCAAAGGCGACGACTGAGGCGGGGTCACTTACACAAAAACTGCTGATTTCTGCGAAGAAACAATCCGAAGAAATTAGCCAGGCGAATGACTCGGTAGAGTTGATGACCACCTCGATCAAGGAGGTGGACGCGAGTGCTGCGCGTTCTGCTGATGCGGCGCGGCAAACGCTGCTAGTTACGGCGCAGGGTACTCAGGCGGTGCAAAACTCAATTGCCGGTATGGACGGCATACGCGAGCAAATTCAGGAAACCTCAAAACGGATTAAACGCCTGGGTGAAAGCTCGCAGGAGATTGGTGAAATTGTGGATCTGATTTCAGACATTACCGAACAGACAAACGTGCTGGCGTTGAATGCGGCGATTCAAGCGGCATCGGCTGGTGAAGCGGGCCGCGGCTTCTCGGTGGTTGCGGAAGAGGTTCAGCGTCTGGCGGAGCGTTCGGCGGATGCGACCAAGCAGATCGGTTTGCTGGTAAAGGCGATCCAGAACGATACCCATGATGCGGTAGCCGCGATGGAGTCAACCACGCAAGGAGTGGTGGAGGGTGCAAAACTGGCGGATGCCGCCGGACAATCGCTGCGTGAAATTGAAGAGACGACCAGGGAGCTGGCCGGTCTGGTAAACAGTATCTCTGTTTCCACACAAATGCAGACAGAAATGGCGCGTGAATTGGCGGACGTAACGAAGGCCATTCTGCAAATTACCGAGCAGACTACCGACGGTACCAATCGCACCAGTGCTTCGGTAACGCAGGTAGAAAAATTGGCGACGGACCTCAGAAGTTCCGTTTCAGGCTTTAAAGTGTAAGCGTGTTCAGGCGAATCCATGGTTGACTCAAAACAATTCAATCCGCTGCCGTTGCTGTCGGTAAAGTCCGGTTTAGATAGCTCGCTGGCGCAAATCAGTTCGGAGCTGGAAGACTACTTTAGCCAGGGTTGGGCGGGTAACGAGCATCTGCAACGTGCGCATGACGAGTTGCATCGTGCAGTAGGTGTGTTGCAGATGCTCTCGCTTGAGGGCCTGGCGGTTTTCAGCAGGGAACTTGAAACGGTATTGCAGGAAATGCTGGTGCAGCAACAAGCACCAACCGCCATGCATCGGGACACGCTACGCGGTGCGATACTTGCGCTGACGCACTATTTAAATGCATTGGCCGATGGCGCATCCAATACAGCCTTAAGGCTGTTCTATTCTTACCAGGAGTTGCATCAATTGCGCGGCCTGGAAAGTGCATTCGAAATCGATTTGTTTTTCCCGGAATTTGGCGTTGAATTGCCGGCAGAAATTCTTGATGTGCCGCTCGTTGCTTCGGCAGCGGTAAGTGTAAAAAAGGCGCGTGCACAATATCAACGGGCCTTGCTGAAATGGTTGCGCCAGGACAATCCGGCGCAATCTTTGCGCGCCATGCGTGAGGCAGTGCAAACAGTCATGGCTTGTGCTCCGCAAGACCAGCACCGAGCATTTTGGTGGATAGCCACAGGCCTATTGGATTGTTTGATTCATGACGGATTGCCCGCTGAACTGAACTCGAACAAATTGCTGGCAAGAATCGACCTGCAAATGAAGTCCATGGTGGAAAATACCCAGCGCGATACGGAATATAACACCACCTGTGGTATGCAATATATGCTCGCACGCAGCCACTCGGTGAGTGAGACAGTTGACAAAATCAAGCAGACCTATGTACTGGATACATACTTGCCCGAAGAGCAGGCGCGCTCCTATGGGGAAACAGCCCAACTCCTGGAGCAGATGCACGCACTGTTGAACGAAGCGCAGGAATTGCTGGAGCACTGTGCCAAAGGTGACACTGACGGCAGCAGGCAATACGCTGACAAGTTGGGCGATCTGTACAAACTTTCCGAAAGCCTGGATCGCGATACATTGCAGTTTTTGTGCAAACAGATGCATAACGCCGTTGCCGAACCAGAAGATGCCGAGGCTGTGTACAGGGGTAGAATGGAACTGGCAATGGCGATGCTGATTCTAGACAACGGTATTGAGCGTTACCAGAAATTGGGCAGCCAATTTCACGAAGAAGTAAGGATGATTAGTCAAATCCTGCAATCGGTGCATGCAACAACAGCCGTCGATGAGAGCATTATGCCCAGCCTGACGGAGCTGTATTGCCAGATGGAGGAGCAAGAGGTATTGCCGCCGCTCGCCAATGAAATGAGAAGCAACCTGCAACAGGTAGAATTGAGCTTAAATGTCTTTTTTAGTGATGCCGACAAGCGGGGAGAGCTCATGCCCCTGCGTCGGTTGCTGATTCAGGTAACCGGCGGGCTGGATATTCTTTCGCTGGACTTCGCAAGTCAATTAATACTGCCAGTACAACATGCGGTAGAGCGTTATATCAGCGGCACAAATCCGACGCCGACCGAGATGCATTCCATTGCCTCAGCTGTGAGCGCACTGGAAAACTATGTTCATGGCTTGTCGCAAGGTCAAAAGCCGGAAACAAAGCCTCTTGAAGATGTCCTCCGAAGTATGGTTATGGATTCAAACCAGGCAGGCCACAAATTGGATAGCCAGGAAACAGTCATGCCAAGCGGAGTGGCGGTGCGCGAGGGTGGAGAGGATGCAGAGCTGCTTGAGGTGTTCCTGGAAGAAGCGCATGAGGTGTTGGAAACGCTGCACGATCAATTACAAATATGTCAGCGTTCTCCGCATAGCCGAGATGCGATGATCATTATTCGCCGTGGCTTCCACACCTTAAAAGGGAGTGGCCGCATGGTGGGCCTGACCAATCTGGGCGAGGTGGCTTGGGCGGTTGAGCGGGCGCTGAACAAATGGATACAGGATGACAAGCCTACTTCAATCTCTGTGCTGGAATTGATTGGTGATGCGGAGGTGTTATTTCAACACTGGGTAGATAAGTTGCGTAGTGGCGATAGTGCGTTAATAGATGCGAGCGGTCTGATTGCCGTGGCGAAGCGTATTGAAATGGGTGAAGAACTGCAATCACCTGTTACTGCGTCTACATCGGCAATTGAAGTTGAAATACCCGACATCGTAATCGGGGGAGTCAGCCTTTCACCTGTGTTATTCAGAATAGCAACCGATGAAGCTTCAAGTATCATTGAGACACTGCAACGGCTTGTGGTTGTGCTGCGCAAAGATACACAGCATATGGTCACTTACGATTTTGTGCGTGCCGCACACACGCTTGCAGGAGTGAGTCGTTCTACCGGATTTATGGATATTGCGGATTTGGCGGGTGCGCTTGAATTGTGGCTTCAAGACCATTTGGATTCAACAGAGGCGATTGACGTTCTGCAATTAAATCTATTGGAGCAAAGTATCAAGGCGCTGGAAGAAATGGTCGCTGCGCTACGCGAGAAACAGGAACCCAAAGCACGTTCTGACCTGATTACTCGCCTACAAATAAAAAAAAAGCAACTGACCAAACCAGCAGTTGAGGTGCATCAAAAAGCTGAGATTTCACTGGATGACACCGGTATTAATGTTGAAAGTGCACTTAATAGTGCACTCAATGAAGAACCGCCAATCGAAGAAATAAAACCCAGTGACGATGATATTGATCTGGTTGCCTATGTGCAACGTGCTGTTTTAGATCATGCAAATGAACCCCTGCAATGGCAATCACCCGAAAATTTATCCGGGGAAAATACGGATAGCCTCACTCCGCCCATAGCGCAGCAATCAAGCGAAGTAGAATTGCCTGAAAAAGAGAATGATTTTTTCTCCTTTGACATGGGCGAGCTGCAAAAAAAACCGAGTCTCCAGAAGTTGTTAAGTCATCATCAACTGCAGAGTTCGCCTTTAATTTTGATGATCTTGGGCTGACACCAGCACCACTGGAAAATAGTGTGCATGGAGAACATGATGCAGTTGCCGTACTGGAAGCGCCAATACAAAAAAAATCTCAATCGCCAGTAGTGCCCCAGGATGAGCATTCAGACGAGTCGAATGAAGCAAAGAAACGTAATATTCAGGACGACCTCGACGAAGATTTGCTGCCTATCTTCCTGGAAGAAGCCGACGAGTTGTATCCCCAGTTGACAAGCGAACTCCAGTCTTGGCGTGAAACGCCGAATGACCCCGAGAAAACGCACAAGATTACGCGCACGCTGCAGCGCAACCTGCATACACTTAAGGGAAGTGCGCGTATGGCGGGGGCGATGCGCCTGGGTGAACTGACACACCGTGTTGAAGATTGTCTTGATGCTGCGGTGGCTGAAGGCAAACAAGATGCGGCATTGCTGGATGAGCTGGAAAATTACTTTGACCGTATCGGTAGCGCGCTGGAAAAACTACGCAGTGGGGACGTGACAGAAGAAGCTGTTGTTCCCGTTGTATCAGTCGTACCGGCAGCCAGCAAGGGCGCTATGACTGAGCAAGCCGGTCATGCAGTGGGTGCTGCTGATGAACGTAAAGAATCAGCGGTGCTTCGCGTTCGTTCGGACATTGTGGATGAACTGGTGAACGAGGCCGGTGAAATAAGTGTGGCCCGTTCGCGCATGGAAATTGAATTGAATGCTGTCAAAGGCGGCTTGCTTGATCTAACCGGTAGTGTGCAGGGATTGCGCAAGCTGGTGCGCGAGATTGAGATGCATGCCGAAGGACAGATGCAGGCACGCGCCGCGGTTGCAGGAGAGAGCGCCGAGAAATTCGACCCTCTGGAATTCGACCGCTTTACGCGTTTCCAGGAATTGACCCGTTTTATGAGTGAAAGTGTGCATGACGTGCAAACGGTGCAGCAGACACTATTAAAAAACCTGGATGAGACCAGTGCTGCCATGTCGGCACAGGCCAAGCTCAATAGCGGCTTGCAGCAGAGTCTGATGTCGATACGGATGTTGCCGTTCTCCAGCACAAGTCAACGCCTCTATCGTATTGTGCGTCAAACGGCCAAAGAATTGGGTAAGAAGGTTAACCTCGAGTTGTATGGTACAGAAATTGAACTGGATCGCGGTGTGCTGGAAAAAATGACTGCGCCATTTGAGCACCTGTTGCGTAATGCCATCGTGCACGGCCTGGAAAGTCCGGAACAGCGTGAATTAAAGGGTAAGCAACCTATTGGGAATATTGCGCTGACCTTGCGTCAGGAAGGCAACGAGGTTGTATTCGAATTTAAGGACGACGGTGCAGGTCTGGATACAGCCAAATTACGCCTCAAAGCGGTGGAACAGGGTGTACTGCGAGCTGATGAGGTTGTCAGTGACGAAAAGGCAATGTTACTGATTTTTGAGACAGGACTATCCACGGCTTCCGAGTTGACCGAAATATCGGGACGCGGTGTGGGCATGGACGTGGTGCTGAGTGAAATCAAGTCGCTGGGTGGTCGTATTGAAGTGGCATCAGAGCCTGATAAGGGCGCATCCTTTACCATTTACCTGCCGCTAACTTTGGCTGTCATGAAAGCATTGATGGTGCGATCAGGTAGTGAGACTTATGCGATTCCTGCTGTTATGGTGGAGCAAGTACAGCAAATTAAGCCCGCAGCACTGGTAGATTTATACCGCACGGGCTACGCCGACTGGCAGGACAAGTCATATCCTTTACATTACTTGCCGCGGTTGTTGGGAGATAACGAACGCACACCTGATAACAAGCCGTATAACCCGATATTGTTACTGCGCAGCGGTGATCAACGCATGGCGCTGCATTTGGATGAGCTGATGGGCAACAAAGAGGTGGTCGTTAAAAACGTAGGTATGCAACTTGCGCGGCAACCGGGTATTGCGGGGGCAACAGTGCAGGCCAACGGTAAAGTGGTGTTGATTCTTAACCCTGTTCCTCTCGCGCAAAAGACGCTGCAGGCTCATAGCCTGGGCGAAAAGTCTGTGGTTGAGCCTGTACGCCGGACACCCGTGGTGATGATAGTTGATGATTCGCTTACGGTGAGAAAAATCACTTCACGTTTACTGGCGCGAGTAGGCTACGAAGTGGTTACCGCCAAGGATGGCGTGGATGCGCTTGAAAAACTTGTGGATATCACCCCTGATGTGATGTTGCTGGACGTGGAGATGCCGCGCATGGATGGATTTGAATTAACCAAAAATTTGCGTCGCGACAGAAAAACAAAGAACCTTCCCATCATTATGATTACTTCACGTACTGCCGATAAGCATCGTAACTACGCGCTGGAACTGGGTGTAAATGAATATTTGGGCAAGCCCTATCAGGAAAATGAGCTGCTCGAAAATATAGCAAAATTTGCACCTTTGACGGAGACCGCCGCAGTGTTATAGCACCCCTCAAACAGCACTACAGTTGTAAGTTACAGCGTCGTGACGTTTGATTTTTCCGGGATAAATCATAGGACTTAGCAGCCTACATTATCAAAATGTCACAGTTTGACCTCAGTCACCATTTTCTCATTGCCATGCCTGCCATGACGGACCCTGTTTTTGCCAAATCACTGACCTATGTGTGTGAGCATAACGAGCAGGGTGCGCTCGGCATCGTGGTGAACCGCCCTATCAGCTTGACGCTGGGGGAGCTGTTTGCGCAGATCAAGCTGACTCTTGAGCCAACCGAACTTGAGAATTTACCTGTACATTTTGGCGGGCCGGTGCAGACAGACCGGGGTTTTGTATTGCATCAACCGGCAGGTGAGTGGCAGTCCACGCTGCTGATAAAAGATAGAGTGGCCATGACGACTTCCAAAGATATTCTAGAGGCGGTAGGCAAAGGAAATGGTCCGCGAAATATTCTGGTTACCTTGGGTTACGCCGGGTGGGCACAAGGCCAGCTTGAGTACGAGCTGTCGCAAAATGCATGGTTAAGCGTGCCCGCGTCAGAACATATACTGTTTGATCTGCCGGCAGAGGAGCGGTTGCCGGCTGCGATGGCATTATTAGGCGTGGATTACGCCACGCTGTCGGCCGATTCGGGGCATGCGTGACCGTATCCGTGACTGAGCTTCCGGCAACACAAATAGAACCGCCAGCCAAGCCTGTATTGCTGACTGGCACCTTTCTGGCCTTTGATTTCGGTACCAGGCGCATCGGCGTCGCGGTGGGCAATTCAATCGCGCGCACTACGCAGCCACTCATCACCCTGCACGGCGAGCAGAACGATGCACGCTTTGCAGCCATAGCCGAGCTGTTAAAAGAGTGGCAACCCGCGGCGCTGGTGGTGGGCCTGCCATGCAATGACGACGGCACTCCGCACGAGATGACGCGACTCTGCCGCCGTTTTGCCAACCGCCTCAAAGGCCGCTTTAATTTGCCCACAATACTGGTCGATGAACGCTATACTTCCGCCTCGGCGAGTACGCAGCTGACGGAGATGGGCGTGCGTGGCATCAAGCAAAAGCCGCTACTGGACCAGGTTGCCGCCCAGCATATTTTACAGGCCTATTTTGATGAACCTAAGATGGCGTTTTTCGCATGAATAATCCGCAACTGAACAAACAGGGAGAGTTGCAACATTTGCTCTCCACCGAAGGCTTGCCCTCGCGCATCCTGTACGACATTCTGGATCGCGCATCTACCTTTGTGGATCTTGCCGGGCGCGGAGAAATCAAAAAGGTGCCCTTGCTGCATGGCAAATCGGTATTCAATGTTTTTTTTGAAAACAGCACGCGTACCCGCACCACCTTTGAAATTGCCGCCAAGCGCTTGTCTGCCGATGTGGTCAATCTCAATATTGGCTCGTCATCAACCAGCAAGGGAGAAACCCTGCTGGATACCGTGGACAACCTGTGCGCCATGCATGCAGACATGTTTGTAGTGCGCCATGCGCAGAGCGGCGCCGCACACCTGATTGCCAAACATGTGGCACCTGAAATTCACGTGATCAACGCGGGCGATGGTCGTCATGCACATCCGACGCAAGCACTGCTGGATATGTTCACCATCCGGCACTACAAGAAAGAATTCCACAATCTGCGTGTCGCAATAGTCGGCGACATTCTGCATTCGCGCGTAGCCCGTTCACAGATCCATGCGCTGACCACACTGGGGGTGCCGGAAGTGCGCGTGATTGCACCCAAGACCTTGCTGCCAAGTCACGTTGAACAACTGGGGGTACGCGTGTTTCATGACATGGCCCAAGGCTTGCGCGATGTCGATGTGGTGTTGATGCTGCGTCTGCAAAATGAGCGCATGCAAGGTGCGGCACTGCCTTCTGCGCAGGAGTACTTCAAATATTACGGTCTGACCCAGGAGAAGCTGGCACTGGCTAAGGCCGATGCCATTGTAATGCATCCGGGACCGATGAACCGCGGCATAGAGATCGATTCCAGTGTCGCCGATGGCGCGCAATCCGTGATCTTGCCGCAGGTTACTTTTGGTATTGCGGTACGCATGGCTGTGATGAGTACACTGGCGGGGGCTAAATGAAAATGACAATGCAAAACGATACGGAATGAATATTCAAATTTTAAACGGTCGTTTGATCGATCCCAAAAACGAGGTTGATGCAGCGAAGGATATATTTATCACTGCGGGCAAGATTTTGGCAATCGGCAAAGCACCAGCCGGGTTTGTGGCAGAAAAAACGATTGATGCTGCAGGACTGGTCATCATACCCGGACTGATCGATCTGGCAGCACGCCTGCGAGAGCCGGGCTATGAATACAAGGCTACCCTGGAATCCGAAATGAGTGCTGCAGTGGCGGGCGGCATAACTTCACTGGCGTGTCCGCCCGATACCGAACCTGCGCTGGATGAGCCGGGTTTGGTCGAGATGCTGAAGCATCGTGCTCGCGCCCTGAGTCAGGCGAAAGTTTACCCTGTCGGGGCGCTGACCTATGGCTTGAAAGGCGTAGAGCTGACCGAAATGGCCGAACTCGCCGATGCGGGCTGCGTAGCGTTCAGTCAGGCGGATGCGCCGTTGACGGATACCCGGGTGCTGATGCGCGCAATGCAATATGCGGCCACCTTTGGTTTTGGCGTATGGCTGCGCCCACAGGACAGCTTTCTGGCACGCGATGGCGTTGCTCACGATGGTGAAGTGGCAACTCGTCTGGGATTGCCGGCAATACCCGTATGCGCGGAAACAATTGCGCTCGCTATCATGTTGCAATTGGC